>OKVL01000005.1_pt1 | contig 317373 bp, 220 predicted proteins | sample 1606791 | NCBI WGS metagenome assembly OKVL01 (sample SAMN03281006, study PRJEB24777) | human gut metagenome | isolation source: fecal sample PR165 from 1 month old male Malay infant, vaginally delivered...
TTTTTACTGAAAGCTGCTACTAACGACTCATAAATCTACCCTTAATCGTGTATTGGATGATAGTTGCGGATTTTAGGATTCCAGTTTTTCAAGGGATGAAAAACAAGTTGTCCTTGCAGATAAACGTTATTATTACTGGTGATGGAGCGGCTTCCATTAGTAAGTTGCCCTAATTTTCCGTTGCGCATATAGTAACCGTTAGGATCTTTAAACGGCATTGTAGGCCACATACGTACTACATCATGATAGAACAGTCCATTCATGTCGCTATAAAGAGGGTTGTCTAGTTTGGTATAAACATATTTAGTATTGACTTCTATATCCAACCATTTAAAAGGCTGTGCGTTAAATTTTGCATTGGTTGAAATACGTTCATAGGAATCTTTTCCGTAACGAAGGTTGCCATCCTGATCCAAATAGTTGGCAGATACGTAATATTGACTTTTGTCACTGCCGCCATTGATATTCAGGTTGTGCTCTTGGGACCATGCCCACTTGTAATGAGTTTTATACCAGTTTACATTGTCATTGGCTTTTTCATGGAATTGCCAGTTACCATTTGCATTGGCAATAGTGCTAGTTGTAATTTGACCATTCATGTATTGCTGGATGCGTTCCATGGTATCTTCATCAAAAATGGCTTTTCCTCCTCCGTTAATACTACCTTCATTAAAATAGTTAGCAAATTGGTAGGAATTCATTAAATCCGGCAAATGGTTAGGACCGGCATAACGGGCATTTCCGGAATAAGAGACGCTAGCTTTTCCTGCTTTACCTTTTTTGGTAGTAATCAAAATAACACCGAATGCCGCACGTGAACCATAAATAGAGCTAGCGGCTGCATCTTTCAATACGGAGATAGACTCTACATCATCTGGATTCAAGTTGTTCATGTTACCTTCTATACCGTCAATCAGGACTAAGGTAGCAGCTTTAGAACCTGTAGAAATTGTACCTGTACCACGGATGTTCACATCCATAGTTTGTCCTAATTGTCCTCCTAAGCCTCCAACAGATAAATTTAAACCGGGAATAGTACCTTGTAATGATTGGCCTAAGTTGGTAACAGGGCGGGAATCTAGTACTTTGGTATCTACTGTGGCTACAGCTTCTGTCAGATTAGCTTTTCTTTGTGTACCGAAACCGACTACAACGACCTCATCTAAAGTTTGTGTGTCTTCAGACATTTGAATGTTATACGAGAATTGATTTTCATTTACTTTAATTTCTTGTGTGGTGTATCCAATAAAAGAGATAACCAACACATTTCCTTTTGAAACTTGTAATGTGAAATTTCCGTCAAGATCTGTCACTGTTCCATAGGTTGTTCCTTTGACAATGACACTGGCACCAATAATAGGTTCTTTGAGCTTTTTATCCGTAACTACACCGGTGATGTTGAATTGCTGGGCGTACAGGAATGTACAGTTACAAAGCAATATCAAAAATAGAATCAAGTTTTTTTTCATGCTTTTCTGTTTTTAATTAGACATTAGGTTAATGTATTGCAAATGTATGTTAATCAATGAAATCGTTTTGTACATGTTCATTTCATTCAGTATGCACGTTTAATGCATCTCTATATTTTTTGGTGAATCTTTGTTGTTATCTCTTTTTTATTTTATTCCTTTGCTACAAGTAATGAATTAAATATGAACCTTAAAATCTTATCACTGCTTATAATTGAAGTATGTATATTGCTGCCGGATGTGTGTTATGCTTTTTTTTCAAAAGATGTGCATCTGCTCAATATGCAAAACGGATTGGCCGATAATACCGTATCTGCTGTTTATAAGGATAAAGAAGGTTTCGTTTGGTTTGGAACCCGAAACGGGTTGAGTCGTTATGACGGCAGGCGGATTACAAACTTCGAAATAAGTAGTAGTTATCCTAGTATCTCAAACTTGAAGGAAGCTTTTGATGGGGTGCTGGCATTTGTGGATAATGGTGTATTTTCTGCATTTGATTTGAAAAAAGAACGCTTTTTGTCTGTGGTTTCTTCTTCGGGACAGGGCATTCCATCTCGAGGGATGTTGCAGAAGAATGATTCGTTGGTTTGGGTGATTTCCGGAAGTGAGTTACATTTAATGAAGCGGTGCGCATCAAAAGAAGGTGAACTTCGGCTCCGGGTTGAAGAAAAATATACAGGCTGGGATAATCAGGATAATCTTTTGGTTGCCATAACTTATTCTTCGGATAAAAAAAGTATCTGCCTGATTGATGAAAAAGGTAGAATTATCTTGCTGGATGCGACAAACCTGAGTTTCTTTCGGGTGATTGACTTGGGTCGTACCGGTAGTCTGTCTGTAAATTCTGTTTTGTATGATGATGGCCGGATATGGATTTCTACAATTGCTCATGGGGTTATTTATTATAATGAACGGACTGGGAAAATCAAGCAGCTGACTTATCATGTGGCTCCGGTATCCGACAAACTTTCTCATACAGATGTTTTCGGTGTTATCAAATTGAATGAGAATAGATATTTGGCCGTAACGTGGAATGGATATACAGTGATGACAATAGATAAAAATAATCAGGACGGGATATTGACAGAAATTTATAGTAACACTTCTTCTTTGATGCACCGCAATCTTGAAACGAGGATGATTGCGGCTTATTACGATTCACATGGTATTCTGTGGATTGGTACGGATGGTGGAGGAGTAATCTGGTCGGATTTGCGTATGCAGTTTTATAATCGTTTTTATCAGGACAGGCATAATGAGATTTGTTCTATTGTAGCGGATGACGATCATTATCTTTGGTTGGCAACATACCATAAAGGAATTATGCGAAGCCGAACAGCGTTTGGTACTTCAGAAAAAATAGACTTCTTTCAAGTGGGAGATCAAAATGTGAAAAAACAACAGACAGTGTTGTGCAGTCTGAAAGATGAGAAAGGAAATTTATGGTTTGGAAATTTAGATGGTTCATTGACTTGTTATTATAAAAAGGAACGCTCATTCAAGATATTGCGATTGATTACGGAAAATGGTGACCTTAACAAATCATCAGTTTGGGCCTTATTCCTTGATAGCAAAGGTCATTTTTGGATTGGTACACATAAAGGACTCTGGTTATTCGACCGTGAGACGAACAGGTGTAAGAAGATGCATTTTAAAGTATCCGGGTTACAGAATTTGTCTCCTCTTTATATTCGTGCTATGGCTGAAACTGATGATCATACGCTTTGGCTGGGCACTGCTAATTATGGTATATGTAAAGTGATAAATGAAAATGAACTGCAGACCGGCTATGAAAAGAAGTACGGTATGGTTGAGAATTCTGTGCGTTCATTATTAGCTTCGTCCGATGGTAATCTATATGTCGGATATATGGCCGGTCTGGCAGTTTTCTCTCCCGGACAGGATGCGATAACTCATGTATATACTACCCGGGATGGATTGTGCAGTAACTTTATTGGTTGTATGACTGAGGATGCGCACGGGCAAATCTGGCTGGGATCTAATTCAGGTATTTCCCGTTATAGTCGTCATCAACATTTGTTTTATAATTATTACATTGCGGGCAGTAACCGTTCTGTCCTGCATTGGGAGGATGTTCTATTTTGGGGGAATAATAAGAATCTTACTTATTTTAACCCCGATGACATTAAAGCGTTTACCACTTCCGAATCTGTCGTGATTACCGGATTGGAGGTAAATAATAAACTTGTAGAGATAGGAAGAGAGGTAAATGGGCAGACCATTCTTTCACAAAGTATTTTCTATACGCCTTTTGTCCGGTTGAATCATGCGAATCGTGACTTTGCGCTGACGTTCAATAACCTTTCTTATTCTGAAAGCCAGCAGAAGTATAGTTACAGGCTTCGTCCTTATCAGCCTGATTGGCTTGTGGCCAACGGAGGGGAAAAAGTTTCGTATGCTAACCTTCCTGCCGGGGAATATGTTTTTGAGGTGAAAAATATTTATCCGGATGAAAGAGACAGTAAAATAACCTCGTTGAGAGTAGAGATTTTGCCTCATTGGAGTGAAACTTTCTTTTTCCGCTTCTGTATGATGGTGCTGGGAGGGATAATAGTTTATATGGTTATACAGCGTATTAAATTACGGCAAAAGAGGTTGGAGCACGAGTTGCGCTTGGAACATGAGATATTTGCTGCTACTGTAGAACGTGACAAGGAGAAGCAGATTCGGATGGAACGCGAGAATTTCTTTACGAATGCAGCTCACGAGTTGCGTACACCTTTAACTTTAATCTTATCTCCTCTGCAGGAATTGTTAGGAACCGTCCGCCCTTCAGACACCGTCTATACTAAACTGGCTGCCATGTATCGCAATGGAACCTCTTTGCAGACATTGGTCGATCATTTGCTTTATGTGCAGAAGATTGAAGCAGGTATGATTAAACTCCGAATTTCGAAAGTCGATATAGTGGTATTGGCAAAGCAGATAACCGATTCTTTTCATGAACTGGCAGAAACAGAAGGGATTAACTTTACGGTTGAATCGCTGAATGAGCCACTTTTGCTATGGATAGACGTGGAAAAAATAAGTTCGGCTATCCGTAATTTATTATCTAATGCGTTTAAGTATACATCTCCGAATGGAAAGGTGATTTTTAAGATGAACCGTATTGAGATAGATGGATATTCATTTTGCAGTATAATCATATCGGATACAGGTAAAGGAATACCGGAAGAGTTACGGGGGAGGATTTTTGAATCATTTATTACCGGAGAAAATACACCTTTGTTTTCTAATAAGGTAGGCATAGGCTTGCGTATTGTTAAAAATACGATGGATCTTCATCATGGCACGGTGAATTTGGACAGTACTCTCGGAAAGGGTAGCACTTTCACATTATTGATTCCTGAGGGAAATGCACATTTTGCAGAGGACCGGTATGAGATTGTTGGTACTCCGGAGATGGAGGAATATGCTCTTCCGTTACCGATAATGCAGGCGGAAGGGCAGGAAGACAAGTCTTCGAATAAAAAAACATCTCTTCTTGTTATTGAGGACAATGAGGAAATCCGGCACTATGTCTGTTCTTTATTCTGTAAAGATTATGCCGTATATGAGGCGGCAAACGGTGAAGAGGGGGTTGATGTGGCAATAAGTAAAATTCCGGATTTGATTATTTCTGATATAATGATGCCTGTAAAAGATGGGTTTACCTGTTGCCGGGAATTGCGTGAGCAGCCTCGGACAGCACATATCCCTATTTTGATGCTGACGGCAAAGGCTGAGGATGCGGATGTGTTGCAGGCTTCAAAAATAGGTGTGGATGATTATATGATGAAACCCTTCAATCCGGAGGTATTGAAGGCAAAAGTCCGGAACCTGATACTCCAGCGGGAACGCCTGAAGAGGATATATACAAAGACGTTGATGTTGAAGCAGCAGGAAAGTGAACCGGAAACGGATGGGAATAATGCTCCGGATGATTTTATACAGCAAATTATTCATGTCATAGAAGCTAATCTGGCGAATGAAAACTTTAATGTAAAAATGTTGGCAGACCAATTGAATATGAGTCAGCCTACCCTTTATAGAAAAATAAAGCAACGTAGCGAATTGGCTGCTATTGATATGATCCGGAGTGTACGGATGGGCAAGGCTGCCTCCCTTATTATGGAGAACAGGTATTCCATTCAGGAAATAGCCGAAATGGTAGGATATAGTGATACACGTACGCTCCGAAAGCATTTTACCGAGCAATTCGGAGTGTCTCCATCCAAATATATGGAAAAGGAATGAATCTGCTTCTTACCCGAAGCAGATTCCCATCCGTTTACCTTGTACAATCAGGTCATGGTTTTCATTGACAAGTTTTAATTTACCAGCCACTTCATTCAGAGAGATGGAGCCAATTTCCGCACCTTGCAGAGAGACCATTCGTCCGAATTGTCCGGAAGCGATCAGTTCTGTAGCATGTCCACCCATACGAGTAGCCAGATTACGGTCGTAGGGAGTAGGAGAGCCGCCACGTTGGATATATCCCAATACAGTTTCACGGGTCTCGAATCCGGTTTCATATTCTATTTCTTGAGCTATATATTCGGCGGCTTTCTTGCCGTCCATGGTTTGGATACCCTCTGCGACAACGACAATAGAATAGGGTTTTCCTTTTTTCAAGCGTTCAATAATGGTATTACCTATGTTATGTATGTCATAAGAAAGTTCAGGAATAAGAATCACGTCACCGCCTCCCGCCATTCCGGAATAAAGTGCAATCCAGCCAGCTTTATGTCCCATTACTTCAATAACCATAACACGTTGGTGTGAACTGGCTGTAGAATGCAGCCGGTCAATGGCATCGGTAGCAATGGTTACGGCAGAATCGAATCCGAATGAAACGTCTGTTCCCCAAACATCATTGTCTATTGTTTTAGGTACAGAAACAACGTTCACACCTGCTTGGGCCAGTTTGGCTGCGGTCTTTTGAGTTCCGTTTCCGCCGATACATACGATACAGTCCAGACCTAAATCATGAATATTCTTTAACATCAAAGCTGGTTTGTCTTCCGAGGCTGCCGACAGGCGTTTCTTGAATGGCTTTTCTCTGGAAGTACCTAATATTGTTCCTCCCAAATTTAACAAGCCTGATAATGATCTTTCTGTCAATGGTTCTACGTCATTGTCCAGCAACCCCCGGAATCCGCTATGAATTCCATAAACTTCCATACCGTAATGATTTATCGCTGTTTTGCAAACTCCTCTAATTGTGGCGTTTATTCCGGGACAGTCTCCTCCTGATGTCAATATTCCTATCTTCATAGCCTTTGATGTTAAGTTGTAAGTGACCGTAAAGATAACAAAAAATAAAAGTAATGTAGAAAACTATAAAAAAAATAATGTTATCAGCCATTATAATATAGAAATAAGCTATTTTTGCAAGATATAACGAATTGTATACTAAGACAAATGAATTCTACCAGACTAATTAGTACGCTATTCAAGCCCAGACAAAAAGCGACAGCCTTGTATGCAACTCAGGCTGAGGCACTCCAACATAAAGTATTTTGCCGGCTGATTAATGATGCTGCCAATACGGAGTGGGGATTGAAATATGGCTATAAAGACATAAAGAGATATCAAGACTTCCAACGTGTACCTATACAGACTTACGAAGAAATCAAGCCATACGTAGAGCGTATGCGCCATGGGGAAAAAGATATCCTGTGGCGTGGAGAGGTGCAGTGGTTTGCTAAATCTTCGGGAACGACCAATGACAAGAGCAAATTTATTCCCGTAAGCAGGGATGGCCTTCATGATATTCATTATGCAGGTGGTATGGATGCAGTGGCACTATATCTTCAACAAAATCCTGAGAGTCGTTTCTTCTCTGGAAAAGGCCTGATTCTAGGAGGGAGCCATGCACCAAACTATAATGTGAAACGGAGTCTTGTAGGAGACCTTTCTGCTATATTGATTGAAAATGTGAATCCGTTGGTCAATCTGATTCGGGTGCCCGAGAAGAAAATAGCGTTGCTGAGTGATTTTGAGGAAAAAGTAGAAAGGATTACTCGTGCCACAATGAATCAAAATGTAACTAACCTTTCAGGAGTGCCGTCCTGGATGATGGCCGTCTTGAAACATATTTTGGAGGTGAAGGGAACGGATAATTTGGTGGAAGTATGGCCTAATTTGGAAGTTTTCTTTCATGGGGGGGTTGCTTTTACTCCTTATCGCGAACAATATAAACAGCTTATTCGTAGTGACAAGATGCATTATATGGAAACATACAATGCCAGTGAAGGTTTTTTCGGATTACAAAATGACTTCAGTGATCCTTCCATGTTACTGATGATTGACTATGGTGTATTTTATGAATTCATTCCGATGGAAGATGTCGGTACTGAAAATCCTCATATTGTTCCGTTAGTAGATGTGGAATTAAATAAAAATTATGCGATGGTCATCAGTACTTCCTGCGGATTGTGGCGTTATATGATTGGTGATACTGTGAAGTTTACCAACAAACACCCCTATAAATTTGTTATAACAGGGCGTACCAAGCACTTTATTAATGCATTTGGTGAGGAGTTGATGGTGGATAATGCGGAAAAAGGGTTAGCAAAAGCCTGTGAGGCGACCGGTGCACAGATTGTTGATTATTCTGCTGCTCCTGTTTTCATGGATGCATATGCCAAGTGCCGTCATCAGTGGCTGATAGAATTTGCCGTTATGCCAGATTCTTTAGAGAATTTTAGCCAGGTTCTTGACACTTCTTTACAACAAATTAACTCCGATTACGAAGCTAAACGCCATAAAAACATTACCTTGCAGCCGTTGGAAATAATCGTGGCAAGACCTAATCTGTTCCACGATTGGCTGAAAGAAAAAGGCAAACTAGGCGGACAACACAAAGTGCCGAGATTAAGCAATACGCGTGATTATATAGAAGAAATGCTAAGCTTGAACCAATAAGAACATGAATTGGAAAAAACATAAATTACCTGCTTTGTTGATGCTGATGATCGTAGTATATTCCTGTGCAAGCATGGGAACACCGGATGGAGGTCCTTATGATGAGGAACCGCCCAAGTTCGTCAGAAGTTCTCCCAAGCCATACGCAACAAACAACAAGGACAAGAAGATAGCCATTGAATTTGATGAGTTTATCAAACTGGAGAAAACATCAGAAAAAGTGGTGGTGTCTCCTCCTCAATTGGAACAACCTGATATCAAGGCAAGCGGCAGAAGAGTTTTGGTTAATCTCATGGATTCATTGAAACCCAATACTACCTATACCATTGATTTCTCGGATGCTATTGTAGATAATAATGAGGGTAATCCACTGGGTAATTATTCTTTTTCTTTTTCTACAGGGGAGACTATTGATACATTGGAAGTTTCCGGAACTGTGTTGGCGGCTGCTGACTTGGAACCAGTTAAAGGGATGATGGTGGGGTTGCATGTTGATTTGGATGATAGTGCTTTTGCCAAAAAACCGTTCGATCGTGTTTCTCGTACAGACAGTCGTGGGCGTTTCACTATTCGTGGTATAGCACCCGGCAAATATCATATTTTTGGTTTGATGGACGGTAATCAGAATTATTTATATGACTCTAAGACAGAGATGATTGCTTTTAGCGATTCTATTATTGTCCCTTCTATGGAAGCGGCCATGCGTCAGGATACATTGTGGAAAGATACGGTTACTATTGACACCATCAAAACGGTGGGCTATACCCGCTTTTTGCCGGATGATATTATTCTGAGAGCTTTTAAAGGGATAAACGACCGTCAATATCTGTCCAAGAGCGAGCGTGATAAAGAGAATCATTTTGTATTATCTTTCAGTGCGCCGGCTGATACGTTACCTACCTTGAAAGGATTGAACTTCGATGAGAAGGATGCGTTTATCATAGAAACGACTCCACGAAACGACTCAATTTGTTATTGGATTAAGGATTCGTTGGTTTATCAGATGGATACGCTGGAGGTTCAGTTGGATTATTTATATACGGATACGTTAAACCAGTTGGTTCCCAAAACCGATACGATTTATCTGGCTAATAAATTGACAAGAGAGCAACGGGAAAAATTGCAGAAAAAAGCAAATGAGGAAAAGGAGAAGGAACGTAAAAAGAGGGAGAAAAAGGGAGATACCATCAGGGTGGAACCGACTAAATTCTTGACTATGAATGTCGATGCTCCGTCGGCATTCGATATATATAGGAATATCTATCTATCTTTTGAAGAACCGATCGCAAGTATAGACACGGCGGCCATTCATATGGAAGTAAAAGTGGACAGTTTGTGGCAACCGGCTCCTTTCTTCTTTATGGCAGACTCGTTGATGCCACGGCAATATCAGATATTGGCAGATTGGCAACCGGAGCAGGAATATCAGTTGACTATTGATTCTTTGGCATTTACAGGAATCTATGGGCTGCATACAGATAAAGTCCAGCAAACGGTGAAGGTGAAGAAAATGGAAGAATACGGGACTATTTTATTGAATATAAAAGGGGCTGCTCCCAATGCTATTGCCGAATTATTGGATGCTAGTGGAAATGTATTGCGTCAGCAACCGGTGACGGTGGAAGGAACGGCGGACTTTTATTTCTTGAATCCGAGTACGAAATATTATATACGTTTGTTTAACGACCGTAATGATAATGGAGTATGGGATACAGGAGATTATGATAAGAAGATTCAGCCCGAAGAAGTTTTTTATTTCCCGAAGGTATGGGAGATGAAAGCCAACTTTGAATTTGAAGAGAATTGGGATGTGAATGCCATTCCTGTAGACAAGCAAAAGCTGGATGAAATAAAGAAACAAAAACCGGAAGAGACTAAAAAGGTACAAGATAGAAATAAAGAAAGAGCTAGAAAGCTAGGCCGATGAAAAAAACTATTCTAATATTATTGTGTGGTTGGTTTGCTATAATGGCAACTAGAGCGCAATGTGCGGCACAAAACGAAGCCATCCAGGCGGGCGAAGAGTTGGTATACGACTTGAAGTTCAACTGGAAATTTATTTGGGTTGCTGCCGGACAGGCAAAAATGGACATGCAGGCTATTACCTATCAGGGGAAACCTTGTTTTCGTAGTAATCTGATCTCTGTCAGTAACAAACAAGTCGATTTCTTTTTTAAGATGCGTGACACATTGACTTGTATTACCAGCAGTCGTCTGGAACCCGTTTATTTTCGTAAAGGGGCCGAAGAGGGTGACCGCTATACGGTGGATGAAGTATGGTTCAGTTATAAAAACGGAAAATGCATTGCCGATCAGCGTCGTATGAGGAGGGAACGGGATACGGTGAAATCGAAGGACCAAAGTGATGAGTGTATCTTTGATATGCTGAGCATATTGATGAGAGCACGTTCATTTGATGTAAGTGACTATAAAGTCGGCGATAAAATATTGTTTGATATGGCTACAGGTACTAAAGTAGAGCAGCAAACATTGATTTATCGTGGCCGGAAGAATTTTAAGGCGGAGAATGGTGTGAAATACCGTTGTTTGGTTTTTTCCTTAGTAGAGTATAAAAAAGGAAAAGAAAAAGAGGTAATAACCTTTTATGTAACTGATGATAAAAACCATTTACCGGTGCGTTTGGATTTATATTTGAATTTTGGTTCGGCAAAAGCATTTCTGAGAGAGATAAAGGGGAATCGTCATCCTCTAACTTCCATTATAGAAAAGTAGCGGTTTGTCTTGACATAGTAAAACCGCCGGGTTTTGGCAGATGCCGGATCGGCGGTTGTAGTGTTGTATATTCATTATGAATGATATTTTATTCATCGAACAGTTTGGCCTGTCTGGAAATAAGTTTCAAGGTCTTTCCTTCATTTAATGCAGTAAGAATAGTTTCACCCCCTTTGTTCACTTTACATAAAGAGATTTTCGGTCCCATGATTTCGGTAATCCGTATTTCACCGATTTTGGTTTCTATATTATGTTCTTCCAGTATGCCATCTTCCACTACGTCAAAGCGTAATCCTTCTTTGATAGGATCATCATATCCCAGGTTGATATAAATGGTTTTTGCCTTGTCTCTTTTGGTAGATACTACTTTCAGTATTGAACCGTATACTTTGAAGTGATTTTCAACAAAAAGTCCCATTTCGTATGGCACATTGATTAATGAATTCTCTAAAGCGCTATATTGGGTGGCATCTTTACCGGATGCTGAGCCTGTTTCTTCATAATTGCGTGTGCTGATAGTTACTCCGTCACTTGTCCGTATTAAATCAAGACGCAGGGTGAATTTCTCTTTATAACTGTTCTCACGGCTGTGGTAACGTCTGTGGGAGCTTCCGTCATCGGTTGCTTCTCTTTGTATCAGGTTTCCTTTTAACAGGTACTCTGCTCTGAAGCGGCGTGCATCTTCCAGCGGACTCAGACTGAGATCACTGCCAGCCGAAACGGCGTCCACTACATTGATACGGTTGGTGTTACGGATACCGTCGATAAATGCGAGACGAATCAGGTTGATCGCCCTATTGGGTATTTTGATTTCACTGTCGAAGTCATCTACATAAATCGTATATTTTTGTCCGGATGCTCCTAGGGATATTACCGTCAAAATCATTAATAATAGGATATTACGTTTCATAGTCATATGAATTTGCAGGGTTTGTAATGTAGTTCCTTTACGAAAATACACAGTTTGCTGTTCATTTGCAAATGAACAGAGTTAAAAATAGATTTCAGGCTTTGATTATTTGTTGTTGGTCTTTATTTTTCATGTTTAATCACTTCGTATTGAAATATAATGATTATCTTGGCACATAAAATTCAAGGGTAGTGTAAATATGGGGAAGATTCAAGAAAATGATGCAAGGTTGCAGCAGCTTGTATCAATGGCGCGCATAGGATGGTGGGAGGTGGATTTTGATGAAGGAGTCTACTATTGTTCTGAGTTTGTAGCCGATTTGTTAGGAATAGAAGGGAATAAGATTTCTGCTAAAGATTTCGCTAATCTGATTTGTGAGAATTATCGGGAACGTATTTTGGAGGAATTTCGCTCTTTCCGGATGATGGAGATTTATGAGCAGGTTTTTCCGATACATTCCAAATATGGGATGATGTGGGTTAGTACCAAGGTCGGTGAGAAGCGTATTACCAAAGAAGGTCATGTCCGCGTCATGGGTATGTTGCAATGTATTTCCCGGCAACGGATGAATATGCAGGAGCAGACAGTAGACCGGTTGAATTCTTTATTATCTCGTTTGAACGGTATTTCCAAGTCATTGCTTGATTTTTTACATTCTGATGATATTACCTTGGTTATCAATAAGATTTTAAAGGAGGTATTGCGCCAATTTCAAGCAGATCGTACTTATATTCTTGAATTTGACAGGAAATTGCATACGGAAGTCTGTACCTATGAAATAGCAGTGGAGGGTATAAAAGAACGCAAGGTTTTATTATCGGAATCTTCTATTGATTATGCCTCTTGGTGGACAGGACAGATATTGGCTGGTAATCCTATCATTCTTTTTACATTAAATTTGCTTCCTGATTCAGCCGGGGCGGATAAGCGTAGATTAGAGGAATATGGAGTGAAATCTACTATGGTGGTGCCTTTGAACTCAAAAGACGGAGTGTGGGGGTATATAGGGGTGGATATGGTGCGTGAGCATCGGAACTGGTGTAATGAGGATTATCAATGGTTTGTGTCTTTGGGTAATATTATCAGCATTTGTATGGAATTGAGACGTTCTGAATCTGAAGCCCGGCTGGAAAAAGCTTATTTGCAGAATATTTATAAAAATCTTCCTGCTGGTATCGAGTTGTATGATAAGGATGGGTTTATGACAGATTTGAATGAGAAGGAGATGGAAATCTTCGGTCTCCGGCATAAGGAGGATGTGATAGGATTGAATTTATTTGATAATCCTTTGCTGCCGCAGGGGCTGAAAGATAAGTTGAAAGCAGGAGCACCTATTGATATGTCGTTTAATTATGATTTCGACCGTTTGGATGGCTATTATTCTACTTCTCGTACCGGTACTATTAGTTTAATCTCGAAATTCGCTCCACTTTATGATGCTTTGGGTAATCTGATAAATATATTGTTGATTAATATTGATAATACGGAAACAACAAATGCATACAGCAAAATACAGGACTTTGAGGAGTTTTTCACGTTGATAGGTAACTATGCCAAAGTAGGATATGCCCATTTTAATGCCTTGAAATGTGATGGCTATGCTGTGAATAGCTGGTATCGGAATATAGGTGAGAAAGAAGGAACTCCATTGAATGAGATTATCAAAGTGCATTCTCATTTTCATCCGGATGACCGCAGGATGATGCTTCGCTTCTTTGATCAGGTATTGATACGGGAAGCCAGCCATTTGAGGCGTGATGTACGTATATTACGTGAAGATGGCACTTATACGTGGACAAGAGTCAATGTAATGGTACGCGATTTCCGTCCGGAAGATGGGATCATTGATATGGTTTGTGTCAATTATGACATAACTGAACTGAAAGAAACGGAGCGGAAGTTGATAGCGGCAAGGGATAAAGCGGAAGAACTGGATCGTTTGAAATCTGCTTTTCTGGCTAATATGAGTCATGAGATCCGCACTCCGCTGAATGCTATAGTGGGCTTTTCCAGTCTTTTAACGGAAACGGAAGATATGAAGGACCGCAAGCAGTACATGGCTATTGTGCAGGAGAATACGGAGTTGCTTCTTCAGCTTATTTCAGATATTCTTGATTTATCGAAGATGGAGTCGGGAGCTTTTGAATTTGTCAAGAGTGATACGGATGTCAACTTGCTTTGCGGTGAGATTATCCGTTCTTTACGCATGAAAGTACCGGCTGGTGTGGAGCTGGTGTTTGAAAAATGCTTGCCCGAATGTCATGTATGGGCAGACAAGAATCGTTTGAATCAAGTCATTTCCAATTTCATTAATAACGCTTTGAAGTTCACTTTTTCGGGCAGCATAACGTTAGGATATTATAGGCAGACAGATGGGTATCTGCGATTTTATGTTCGTGATACAGGAATGGGAATCCCAAGGAATAAGATAAAAACAGTATTTGACCGTTTTGTGAAACTGAACAGTTTTGTTCATGGTACGGGACTTGGCTTGTCTATTTGTAAGAGTCTGGTGGAACAGATGGGTGGAACTATCGGTGTGGAGTCAGAAGAAGGAGAAGGCTCTTGTTTTTGGTTTACTTATCCTTATCAGGATATAGTTGGTAGTATTCTGCCACCGTAGGGGCTTGACTAAAAAGGTTTATTAGCTGTAGGAGTGAATTGAGCTCATCCGGATACATTGATTTTGTGGCATCGGGTGGGAACATTTCATCCCTACAGTGAACCGGGATTATATGTTAGTCCAGTTTCTTCATGGCGCTGTGTACGGAACCTGCCCAATAATTGCGTAGTCCGAAACCGCGTGCTTTGCCGTTAGTCGGTGCGCTATACAGTATCTCACGGGTTTTCGTGTTGAAGAACACAATTTGATAGGTTGCTCTTGCATCTGCCTTGTTTAAAAGCATGGCAACCATTATCAATCCTGTTTTTTCTTCTTGAGAGAGAATAGGAAGTGTCTTGATGACTTCTTCTATCTGTTTTTCATCCAGGGTGTATCCGCTGTTGGTCGTCATGATCTCATCGGGATTGATGGTCTTGTTGGCATCGTTTACTGCCTCTAATGAGGTCACTTCTACATTGACACCCAATCTTTTGCCAATATCATACTTCTTCGGCTCAGTGATGAAAAGCTTGTTGATGTCATCAAAAGTATATTTGAACTGCATGGGGCCTTCTTTTGCTCCGTACACTTTGGCACGGGTAAAGTCTATGCCATAAAATGTCACAGAAGAGATATCTTTCAATGCGTCTTTGTTTTGTCCGAAGCAAGCCATGCTGCTTACAAGGAATAATAAAACGAGTAACTGTTTCATATTAGTTCTTTTTTAAGTGTTGTTTTGTTGCTGCCAAAGGTAGAAAAATATTATCTTAAATCAATAAATTTAACTATTTTTCGACTCATGGGCGGCATTTGTATTTTCGCGATATACTCTGCCGATTCAAAATTGATACTCGGAGCCACCCGTACTTTGGAACGGAACAAATCCTTGATTTCTTTAGCAAAAGCTTCACTGCGGTTTTCACTTCCGATGCGGATCAGTATTTCATCCGTTCCCAGTTCATTGGTATAAACTTCTACAATGTAATTCTTGATATGGGGGATGTTATCCAGAATATCGAATAAAGCGGGTGGGTAAAGGGTCGTACCTTTATATTTTATCATTTGTCCTTTGCGGCCCAGTATGGAGCTGAGACGGATAGTGTTACGTCCACAGGCGCAAGGTTCGGTATAATGGTAACAGATATCTCCGGTCTTGAAACGGAGCAGCGGCATTCCTCTTACTCCCAAAGTCGTGATGGTCACTTCGCCTGCTTCCCCTTCTTTTACAGGCTGGTTGTTATCATCCAGAAACTCTACGATAATCAGTTCCGGCTGGAGGTGGCCACCGTGAAATTCATTACATTCGGTAAAAGAGGATTGCATTTCGGTAGATGCGTAGGTGGAGTAAAGTTGCAGGGAATCCCATTTCTCGTGTATCCGTTTACCCAGTGTGTTCAGGGTGAAATTGGGATTGCGGAGTGCTTCGCCTATGCATACGCATTTCTGCATGGAGCAGTGATGGTAATCAATATGATTCTTTTCAGCAAATTCGATGAGTTTGATGAGGAAAGAAGGAACTACCATGCCACACGTGGGATGGATACGTCGGATGGTATCCCATTGCAGTTCTGGAATGCCATTTCCCACGCGGGCTACTCCCATGCCCAGCTCACGGGCTCCCATATAGTAGGCGAGGCCTGCCATGAAACGTCTGTCGATGGTGGTCATCAGCTGTAGTATATCTTGTCTGCTGCATCCGGTGGTGGTGAAGGACAGATATTCGTTGTAGGCCAGTCGGTCAAGATCCTCGGAAGTTAATACGAAAGTGACGGGGTCGCCCAAGGTTCCCGAAGTGGTGACATAGTCAATAATTTCATCGCGGCTCACGCAGATAAAATCTTCATTATGAAGTTGCAGGTCTGTCTTGGTTGTGACAGGTATCTGTTGCAAGTCTTCTATGGTTTTTATCTGTTGTATATTGATGTGATGTGTTTGGAACAGGCGTTGGTAGAATCGTGAGTGATTCTGCAGATAGAGCAGTTCTTCAGCCAGCCGGCTTTCCTGATAGGCTTTGATTTCCTCAGGGGAACAAAATTGTATTTCCGGATTCTTTTTCATCTTAGTTGTTTATTTTATGTTCGATACGTTCTGATTCACTTCGCTTGGGGATGGGTAGAGAGAGGGCTTTCTTCCAATTACGTATTGCCTTATCCTGCTGTCCCGTGGCATGATAGTAATCTCCCAGCAGCTCGTATACATAAAAGAAATGAGGGTTGGCATGTTGAAATGCGTGCAATGTCTGTTCATCCAATCGTTCTTTCTTTTTAATATGTTTCCGTAGTACAGGGATTAGTTCTTTATAAATCAGCAATTGTTGATACTCTAGTTGTTGCAAGAAAGAATCCGCGGCCAAGGTCAGAGGCTCGGTATGGATTTCATGGCTGAAATCTATGGAATCACTGAAGATCTTATTAAGGTCGTATGCCACGTACTTGCCGCATTGCCAGGGAGAGGTGGATACCCACATCAATTTTTTTCCTGGTTGGAAAATAACGGAATGATGAGCGATAAATTGATTGATAGCCATCTCATTGGCAAGTCCTAGTTCCGCTTCTCCCACTCCTTTCCGGTTGCGGAGGATAGAGGCGGCTTTCGAAGCGTTGATCGGTCTGTTTTCCTTCAACAGTTCCTGTAGACGGGCAAAGCGGTAGGGGCTGTCCGAAGTTTCTATGTTTTCCAGGTTCCGTTTGTCATGGCCGAAGGTTTCCGACTGGTAGTGGTTGGTACAGATGATCTGCTGCCCGTTTCCTGTGAATAAGGCTATTTTCTCCGGCGATTTCTCGATAATTGCGGCTCTGCCGTCCTTGGCCGAACCCACCAGTATGGACTCCGACACAAATGTTTTCCGTTTCCGGGCGATAGCGTATGCTTCCTCGATGGTAGAGGCATATTGTAATATTTCCCTTGTCAGAATGGAAATAGGGGTGGCGGATGCGACAGGCATATCCGATTTGGCGGCATTGATAGTGACAGTAAGCCCTGCCTCATTCATGCCGGAAAGGACACCGGTCATTCCGGCCCATCCCACGGATGCGAAACGATATCCGTTTTCGGGCTGGTAAAATGAAACGAGTTTGTTATGTGCAAAGTCATCGCCCATGTAGAAATCGAAATTACGGCCGATGATAAGGGAGGAGTCAGCGCTGTTTTCACCCCAACAGGCAAAGGAACTGCATCCTACCAGCATATAGTCCTGCATGGCATGTCCCAAATCGTGGGCGGAGTGGTAATTCAACTGACGCTCGTAAGGAGTGCCGATAAAATCATATTCGTGGGTACAGGAGAGTGAGATGCCATAAATTTCATCCCGAAACTCTTCCGGCACATTCTTTCCCAGATTCCGGTTGAAAAGGACAATGAAGAAGCGGAGGAATTTAAGATAACTTTCAGAGGGAACTATCTCTTTTATCTGGTCCACAAATACTTTTTCTTGAAAATAAAGCAAATCGGAAGTCAGCTTGCCTATGGCTTCGCCCCTTTCGTAGGCAGGTCCGCTTACTTTCAGCTCCCAAAGTCCGCTCTCACTGTGCCGCAGGTAGTTTCCGCCATACTGCCGGAGGCTGTCTTTCCGTATCACACGATCCGTTTCAGGGGTAGACGCAAATTGCGGAGTCATCATATCGGCAGATAGATAGAGATAACTCATGCCTATCATGATCGTCGCTATCAGAATCAATAGGGCTATCCCCCCGTATTTTATTGTTTTCTTCCAAATCTTATGCATTGCCTACTTTTTTTGCTAAATATTCCTGACCTACAAATTCCGAACAAGTGAGCATGGCTGTCAGCGTCACGCCCAAGGCACCGTGTACATTCAGATTCTGCCCTGTGAGGAACAGATTCTTCAGTTTGGTGCGTGTAGACACAAAACTGATTTGCGGATATTGATAATTCTTGACAATGCCGTATGCCGAACCATCTATGGTTCCGGTATAGTCCCGATAGCTCAACGGAGTCGTAGTATGAACCTTTTCAATACAATGACTCCAGTGAAACCCGAACCGGCTCAGGAACTGCAAGATCTGTTCCGTCTTTTTTTCTTTAAACTGGCGGTATGCCTCTCCACGGTGCTCGGGAGTCGTATCCGTCCATGTGCTGACCTCATCCATATACATGGGAGTCAGTATGGAAACCACATCTGTGAATCTGCTGTTTCCGTGGGGTACTTGCATGGAAATCATACAACTGGGGATATTTCCTTTGTGTGCCTCTTTGTCATACCATACATCCTCATTGCCGTGCAGGTATATATTATAGTTTTGATAAGGGCAACTGTCTTTTTTCATCATCAGATTGAGCGTGAATATCCCGTAGCTGTTTTCCAATGATTTGATGCGAGACACAAAAGCCGGTTTGATGGAATGGTTCTTATCCAGCAGGGATAAGGTGAGTTGCGGATGCAGGTTGGATATGACGTAGGTACTTTCCAGTACCTCTTCATGGTTCACTTCTACTCCTTGTATGGCTTCATCCTTGACAAGGATACGGGTCACTTCTTTCCGGTTCAGTACCGTGCCGCCGTTGGCACGTATGATATGGATTAATTCCAGACTGACTTGCATACTTCCTTCCGTGAAACGATAGGCGCTCTCCATATAAGAGTTGTTAATCATGGCGTGCTCATAAAAGGTAGATTTATTTTTGATCCCGCCATAAAGCAGGGAGGTTGCGGCAAGTACATTCTGTAAATCCCTGTTCGTGGTAACGGATGCTATCATCCCGGCTGCTGAGGTGGCAAAGAAATCCATGCCTTCTTGGGACAGGCGGCCTTTTCTCAGGTGATCTATGCTGATCAGGTTTCCCACCGACCGGATGGATGTCACATACTTTTTCAAGTTCCCCCGTTCATGAGGGAATGAGCAACACAGGGTTTCCATAAAACGTTCATATCCCATGGCATAATCATAGATAGCGTCTTTATAATAAATCCGGTCGAACACTTCTTCATCCATCCGTTTGATGGATAACTTGTCCATGATTCCGAAATAACGGAAATACTGGTTCATAATTTGCCCTTCATCCAGACTACCGATATAGTGAATGCCGGTATCCATCCGGTGCCCACCGCGTTGGTAAGTTTGGAAACAGCCGCCAAACAATTCGTTTTTCTCCAGCACACAGACGTGGTAGCCCTCTTTGCTTAAGATGGCTCCGCATTCCAGACCGCCCAGTCCGCTGCCTATGATGATGATATCGTACTTACTCATGCTCCGGTTTGTTTTTCTGGAAGATATAAATTGTATTCGAAGTATATCTGTCGTTAGGTAAAATTTCCAGCTGCATCCCACATGCTTGTGCGATACTACTTATTTGTTCTTCGGATGTGAAACACAGTTGTTCTGTCGTTTTGTTAAAGTTGAAAATGCCGGTAGACAGCAGTTCGGTGAAACGGGTCAGACGGTGTTTTCCTGTATTGGCGGCATTGCCGTCCCGCACAATCAGCTTCCCTCCCGGACGCAACCGTTCCACGCATCTGAGTAATAAAGTTCGCTGATGCTCATAACTCATATAATGAAGCATGTCATTCAGTATGAATACGTCACTTTCCGGTAAAGGATATTCCAATGCGTCGGCGCATACAAATTGCAGGTGGGGAGTGCGGAGCCAACCCTGTTGCGCCACTGCTATTTTGTCCTCATCATAATCAATCCCTGTAATCTCCCGTTCCTCGGAAAGCTGGGAAAGCATATAGCAAAGCGGTCCGAATCCGCAACCGATATCTGTAATCTGTCCTTTGACAGGAACCAGTTGGTTGAATAGCCTGTAGTTATCTTCCATTTTCACCTTGATGCGTATGTACCATTCCTCCACCGGTCCTTTATAGATATAGTTCTGTACCAGATTTTCGTAGAAGACGGGATTGTCCGTTGTGCTTTGTTCCCGACAGATACGGGCATATTCTTTTTTCATCCGCGCGGAGATGCTTTTGGTACGTTCCTGATAAGTGGTTCCGTACGTAGCATCGTTGGCTGGGATACGCGGTAGAATCTCTGTCAGCATGATGCCTTTCCGTACATTGAACGGCTGTGCTTTCGCTATGATTTTACAGTTGCCGTAAAGGATGACCGGAATAATATCCAGTTGTAGTTTTTCCGACAGATAGAATGCTCCTTTATGGAAACGCTTCATTCTTCCATCGTAGGTACGTGTCCCTTCGGGGAAGATGGCGATGGAATATCCTTCCTTCACTTTTTGGCGCATCCGTTCCACGTAAAGCTCATAACCGTCTCCTACGTAATAGAAATCGGCATAGCGGATAATGGCTCCGAAGAAAGGAGAGTGCCATACCCAGTGATTGGTAATCATGACCAGTTTGGGAGTCAGTGCCAGCAATACCAGTATGTCGATGAAAGACTGATGATTGGCTATCAGGATGGCAGGCTTTTTAAACGTTTCTCCCGTCCGGTTTATCTTTTCTTTATGTACAAATGTGGCTATATGGATCAGGCCTTTGCAGGTGACATGTATCAGTTGGCAAAGTACTTGTTTCTTATAGGCTTTGCGGATAGGAAGCAAGGTCATGACAGCTATCAGCAAGCGTAGGAACAGGCATCCGATAAAGAACAGCAGGAACAAGCAGCCGGTTCTTGCCAGTCCTGTCAATGTATAAGGAGGCAACCCTTTGGAAGCAGGGGCTGTGATGAAGAATCGGAAAAGGATGGGTTGCAGTGTGTAGGCCACCAGTACGACGGCAATCATTCCCAAAATGGAGATGAGGGAAATGGACTGTAATGCCGGATGGCGTGCGAAGACCAATGTGCCCATACCTATCACGGTGGTGAAAGCGGAGAAGAAGATGGCTGTCTTGTGCGAGTTCAGCAACTGCCGTCCTGTGCGGTATTTATTCTGCAATCCGTCCATAATGAAAATGCTGAAATCATCCCCGATTCCAAAAATAAAAGTGGACAGAATGATGTTGATGATATTGAACTCAATACCCAGTATGCCCATTAATCCCACAATGATAATCCAGCTGACCAGCATCGGCAGGAAACTCATCAGAGTCAGTTCTATGCGCCCGTAGGAAATCCATAGGGCAAAGAAAATCAGGAAAGAAGAGATATAAAGAATCAGATAAAAATCCTGATTGACGGCAGATACCCATTGGTTGGCGAAATAACCACGGTCAAAGATAACCACCTTCTCTTTTTGTTGGAAAAGGGGGTACACCGCTTCCTTGTCGGCCTCGTTCATCCGTACCTGAGTAATCAGCATGGTCAGGGAATCAGCGGAAGTCTGCCATTCGTTCAGAAGCTGGGTCGTGATTTCATTTTGGTAGTCCAAAGGCTGGAACGGACGGTCGAGCCATTGGAAAAACGGCTCGAATGCATGTTCACGGAAATGATAGCGGGCAGCTTCTGTCCGAATGGTTTTGCGTAGCCAGGCTTTCTTGTCCGGAGTCCAGTAGTTGTGCCATTGTTTCAACCGTGCTTCCTGCACCTCTTCCGGTATCAAAAACTGTCCGGCAGAGGCATAATCTTTTATTTTTCCCTCTTCTTTCAATTGGGAGAGCAGCCGGTTTGTTTCGGCGTATTGTCCCGTGGCATCTCCCATATCTTTGCCTGTACTGACAAAGAGAACGGTCTTTTCTTGCTTGTCAAAGAGTTCGGTCAGCTTGTTTTCCGCTTGTTTCAAGTGGGCAGGCTCATAGTTCAGACTCATCATATCCTCGTTGAAACGCACGTTCTGCGAAGTGAAGATACATACTAAGGTCAGAATAAGGATGAAACCTACCAGTCCTTTGTTCTTTTCGTATGGATAAGCGTTCAGTTTCTCGATAAAGCGTAGTACCGCCCCTTGTTTTACATGCGCCTGTCCTTTCAGAAAATGCGGCAGATAGACCAGACAAAACAAGGTGGTTCCTATCAAGGCAAGCGAGGCGAACAGACCAAAATCCCGTAACAGATTAGAACTGGTAAAGATGAGGCCGAAAAAGGCGCCGATGGTAGTAAAACTGCCTACGGTAAGCGGATAGGCGATTTCTCTGATTAATTGTTGCACCGATGATACATGATTCTGATGCGCCAGCATGTGTATGGAGTAGCTTAAGGCAATGCCCATTACGGCGGAACCCGCACCTACGGCAATGGCTGAAATGCCGCCTTTGATAAAGTAGATAAGGCATAAGGCGAATAGAGCTCCGAACAGCACCGGGGTGATGATAAGCGGAATGGATTTCTTATGCTTGAATACCAGAGATATGAAGACAATAATGATAATCAGTGCGATGGAAGAAGTGACAAGCGTATCTTTCTTTATCTGTCGTGCATTGTACACTCCTACGGAAGGACCTCCGAAATATTCGGCAACTAATTGGGGGTGTTCCTTTTCCGCTTTTTGCAGTTCATCTTCAATCAGCCGGATGAGTTTGTCATTTTTGCCCGTGCTTCCGGTGTTGAATACCGGAGTGATGAACATCAGCAGGGTGGAGCCGTCCTGTGAGAAAATATGTTCATTAATCAGTTCGTAATTGGATTCCAACTGGAAGTCTTGCAGGTGTTTCAGCGTCTGGCTGCCTAGTCCCAACGGGTCTCGCATAAGATAGTCCTTCAAGGCGAATCCTGCCGGAGATATCAGGTTGGAATAGTTTTTCTGCATCAGGGCGGCTATGTTTTTGTCGGTAAGCAAGGTATCCAGCCGTTGGTAGTCCTCGTCGGAAAGGAACAAGGGTAGATTGTCGTAAACAAAATCTCCGGCACTGTTGATCAGGTTTTCGTCGGCTTTCGAGAAGATCTCTTTAATCAGGGTTCCTTCCGCTTGTTGTTGTAAATCCTGTTTTATTGTCTCGGCAGCTTCAATCAAGGAATCCGCATCCGCCATACCGTCCTTGCCGGACAGCATGATTATAATCTTATCCTTTATCTTCAGATTTTCAAATACGTTGATGGAGTTTTGGGAGTCCTTGGTATCCGGAAAGAAACTGGTTACGTTTTCCTCGAATCTGACTTGGGCGGCAAAAAGGGCCATAAAGAGAATGCATACGCTGAGGGACAGGTAAAACAAGACTTTATGCCTTTCAAAATAGTTATATAATCCAACAAAGAATTTAGTCATATCCGTTTTTTCTCCTACATATGGCCAGCAACGCGGTGGAGATTACTCCCGACAGCAGACTGCAAGCCATTGCAAAGATAATGCTTCCTATTAAATATTGCTCTAAAACTGATTTGACATTTTCAAGAGAAAGGTCTCCGAGGTGCAAATCGGGAGGATTACCCAGTACCATGCAGCCTGTCCGGTAACTGCCATACAGCAATAGGGGAATCATGGGTGGAATACTGATATTGGCGGCGACAAGGGCAATCACTTTATTCAGTCTGAACAGATGCGCAAGAAAGAGGGTGATCAGCATCTGATAACCCCATAACGGAACAATACCCATAAAAATACCCAGCATGATGGCGAGTACAATCTTCAGGTTGGATTCCCGTGTCTTCAGCACATTGTCGGTAAAGAACCGCTTGCAGTTGCTCCATGACAGTTTGCGGAGCAGGTTACGGGGAATAATCCAAAGGCAGGTAATCAGCACCAGCACCGTGTTCAGCACACTGATACGGGTAAAATCCCGGAAGGGACGGAAATGGGATACCCGTTCCGCTTGCGGGGGATAGTACACATGGATAGGAATGTTCTTCACCACTACATCTCCCCATGCGGCGAAGACGATGGCTTCCAACTCAAATTCATATTTGGCGGTGTACCAGCAGCTTTGCACATCCATTTTGCGGAGAGGGTAGAGACGGTATCCCGACTGTGTATCTTCCAGTTTCAGCCCGGTTTCCAGTCTGAACCAAAAATTAGAGAATTTATTGGCGAAGGTATTCTTGCCCGGCATATTGTCGGAGGCCAAGTTTCGGGCGCCTACCAGCAGCGTGTCGGGCTCTTTTTCAATGGCTTCGATAAAACAGGGAATATCGGAAGCGAAATGCTGTCCGTCCGAATCTATGGTGATGGCATAGCGGAAACCCTCTTTTTTTGCTTGGGAAAGACCATGCTTCAAAGCGGTTCCTTTTCCTTTATTCACTGGATGGGTAATAGTGCGGATAGCCGGATATTGTTCCAGAATGTTGGCTGTATCATCCGTAGAGCCGTCATTGATGACAATGATATCGTCTGCATACCTGTATACCTCCTCAATGACTGCCGCCAGTGTTTTCCCATTGTTGTAGGTGGGAATAACGACGACAATTTCCAGTTCCTTTAATTTCTTCCGCCAAACCGATGTTGTGTTTGTACTCATCTTGTTTTTCAGTCAAACTATTCAGATACGTTTGGGATGAATGTTTTCGTATCTGAACTTATGTGGTTTCTAATGGGTGACAAAGATAGCATATTTTCGGATGCGGGCATTCTGGCGTTAATTATTTATTTGGAGATGCATTTTTAATTTTAAAGCAGGTAAACACTAACTTGTTCTCGTCGAATTGCGGATTTTCCAGATTGTTCTCGGATATATACAGTCCTTCCCTTCCCACAAAACTCATTTTATAGAAATATTTCTTTCCGGGGAATCTCGTTTCTCCAATGATTTCAAAATCCGCGTTCAGTACAATGACGGAGAACTCCTTTCCTTTGGGTTCGTCATAGGGGCTTTCGTTGGGAGCCAGTTTGTAAGGCATCTCAGCAAAACGGTAGTACACATTGCGGTATTTGTCATACATGATATGCCAATATTTCGGTGTTTCTCTGAGTTTTATAATGGCATTGATGCCTTCCATAGAATTTCCGAGTTTAGGTTTCATGCTTTTCAGATATCTGCTTTTGGCGTTATACCATCGGATGTGTTTCAAGTCATCTGTGACCATCAGGCTGTCATATCCGAAAAATCCGCAGACCAAACGGCTTTCTTTGTAGTTGTAATCATAACTAAAACCGTATCCTCCTGCGATATTGTCATATTCCTCTTTAAAGATGGGTGGATAGAAAATAGGAATCCATTTAACTTCTCCTGTTCGCAGATCCTGCGAGGCGAACATATGTGTCTCGGGCCAGTCTTTTTTCTTCATGTTGGGCTTGTGGGCACTCATTTCCATGAACAGGCATGAGTCTTTGACAAAAGCAGGCGTGTTGTAATAGCTGCCAAAATGTAACGGAGCGAATTTGCCTTCAGGAGTTTGGAAATCATAGTTTCGTATCACTTCTCCCTTGTCGTTTATGGAGCTGAGCCGGCTGATATCATTTTGTGCGATCAATATGTATTTAGAGTCGGGGGAAGGCCTGCTTCCATATACTGCCGGCAATCCGTTGGGACCTGTCTTGTGAAGAGGTATTCGTTTGGCTATCTGTTTGTTTTCGATATCAAAAATGACGATGTCATATAATGATTTTCGTGTATTTTCAAAGTGAAGGTATTCCTTCCCGTTTTCTTCAAATTGATATATGGATATGCTTAAGTAATAGGTCTGTTCGTCTAAAGGGAAGGCCAGCTGTTTTTCTGCTACCAGTTCTACTTCGTTCTGTCTTTCCGCATTGTTTTTCTTTGTGGACTGGCAAGACATGAAAATCAGAACAAAAAGTGCTGTTATAAAAAGAAGTGTTCGATTCATAATATTTTCGGTTTTATGATGTTTGTAATTTATGTGGCCGGTTAAAAATCCGGCCACATAAATTGTTGGTTGTTAATTGGTAGGAGCACTATGATTCCCATCTTCTCCTGAGCCCTCACCGGGTCTGCCTATTTCTACCCCATTACCGCATTTACCGTCTTCACTGATACACACTGTGCCTTCGATGGCCATTTTACAGTCTGGCCAATCGTCCTTAAAAGCACAGTACTTTTCACCCCCTCGTGGCATTTGCACGGCAGGTGCTCCAAACACTACTTCCTCATTAGAAGAGTGGAGGTTCAAGCTTATTGCAAATGTTGCAATAACAGCCATCATCATTGTGAATTTTGTTTTCATAGGCATTCGTTTTTAATGGTTAGATTTATTGTACTTTTCCTTTTACGGAAATTTCTATCGGAGATTCCGGTACATTACAATGAACATGGATAAATCTTTCAAATTCCCCTTTCTCTTCCGCTCGAAAATGAATTATCAACGTAGTACACTCGCCGGGTGGAACAGGAGGATCCGCCCATTGTACAGTGGTACATTCACAAGATGATTCTATGGCATTGATGTATAAAGTATCTGTTCCGGTATTGGTCAATATTACTTTCTCTTCCTGTATTTCCGCTTGTCTGAAACTACCCCAGTCGATATACTGCTTGTCAGCGGTCAGAGTGGTCATTCGTTTCCTGCTCTCTGCCGTAGGTCTTTGATAAGGCCGACGTTCTACATATTTCCCGTCTTTTAAGAAGTATACCATAGGAAAAGTGGTTACCATTTTTAGTCTGGCTGATACTTTGTCTTTATCTAGGTAAAGATTGTTGAAATCCGTTGATTTTTTGCCACCGCTCAGCAAGAAGAAATCTTTTTCCGTATCACACATAAAGACATATATCGTGTCTGTTGCTTCCCTGATATTGTCCATTGCCTCCTGAATGCAACTGCCACAACCGTTGCCGGGAATAATAATTAGAAAACATGAGTCTGAAACGTTTGGAAGGCAGATACCTACCCCTGCACCAACTGACGGATACATTTGTCTTCATCAGAAAGACACCCATAGCTTGTGAGAACTATAAGATATAACATTATTTGCTGCCAACCTTTCTTCATAAGTATCAGATTTAGATTGTCTAAATATAAGAAATTTGATAGATGCTGACAAGTATAAATGGACTTATTGTTCTTGCTATTATGAATGTTTAACAGAAGAATCTGCTTTTCTGATACTTACAAGTATTTTGACGAAGTATGTCGGAGAAAATGTATCCGATATTTATCACAAAGAATGAGTCTTTTTACTATTTGTCATCAGTGTCGCTTTCAACTTGATAAATTCTTTTCCATTACAAATGCCTTCTGCCTGCAACTTGAAAAGATGCTCTTCCGTTTCTTCTAGTCGGATAAATAGTTGCAGTCGCGGAGTTTCAAGCGGATTGATGGCAGATAGGAATTTGGAAGAAGCAATCTGTACATACTGCAAAGGTTGGCTGACGATCTGTTCGGCACTTTCTTTTATCATCTGTAAGGTACAGACGCCCGGAACCACCGGCTGTCCGGGAAAATGTCCCTGATAGAGAGCATGACCGGGATTCAGCTCTATCTCTATTTCCCGTTTCCCATCTTCTCTTTCCTTTCTATGAATGATTTTATAAAAGTTCTCCAGCAGCATCTCAAGGGTTGTTTATGTTCAGTTTGTCCAATTGAATTCTTAACCGTATCAGTGGATGCTTGATTTGTACTTTCCCTGCCTGTCCGTTTACGAAGCCGGACAAGGTGAATATCGTCTTTCCAAATCCTTTGCCACTGATTCTTTGTTCAAAAGTACTACTTTTCTTTTTAATATGTGCTTTTTCACTCTTTAGAAATAGATTTTTGAAATCAGTTTCCAGTATTTTCAGCATCTTTTTCTTCCTCATCGGTTCCATGCAACTGTTTACTATGAAAGTGTCGCAGTGCAGGGAGAAGTCAAAAAGGCTGAGGCCAAAGTAAGTGGATCCCAGGATACGGATTTCGTTATCAGGCATTTGGCGGACAATGAGCATTCCGCTGAAATGATGTTTCATGAAATCCAGTTGCAGGTTGTACTTTTGCGACTGTGCTTCTGCCTGCAGGATGGGAGGAAGTGCCGTAGCTTCCCCCGTCACCCGGTGTGAGCAAGAGAGCAGAATAAACAGCAATAGCAGCCAGCTAGCGTATCGTAAACTTTGTCTCATCTTTCAAAGAATTGAATTTCTTGTTGGAGAATTCGTATTCAGTATAGTTGGTTGCGGTTTCCGATAAACGTAGTTTGTGGACAGACATGTCTTTTTTGTCTAAATAAATTTGAATCTGGTTGATATATGCCTGTACCGCTTTGCTGACGGGCTTGATTTGAATGAGATAGTAATGGGCGTCTTCAAAATATTCTAAAACATAGCCGGGCGACATGTTGGACAGGTCGCCCACCATGCAGGCGGTAAGCATATCCTGCATCTGGTTCATCATCTTGTTGGAGTGAAGGTCCATGATGCTTTTCTTTCCGTCCGATACTATTTTCAGTTGGTTGTTGTTGATCACGATAAGGTAGTTCATGGGCTGTGCGTAGTCCATGCATATCTTATTGCTCTTTTTATAATAGAACTTTCCTTTTGAGGTTATTTTCTCATCGAATACATCCACATATTTTATCTGAGTGAAATTACTTTCGATGGACTCTATATTTTTAGCCTCTTGCAGCAGACGGGCTTCAAAATCTTTCAAATCAGTAAGTTTCTTCATCTGTTGGGCTTGCATCGGCAGGACTGTACAGAACATCAAGAGCAAAAGTATTTTCATGTAGGTCATACTTTATAGAGGTTTATCCGTTTGTAATGGGAAGCAAAGATAGTATATTTTGGGAAACCATTCATACCTTTATCGCTTATTTACGATTTTTACCTGTTTCTACAATCGTTCACATGGGCAATTATAATGAATAAAAAAGTTATATTTCTGCGTTGCAATACTTTTTTGTTTCATCACCGCATATTATTGTTAATCAATAATTTATAGTGAAGAATCCTCCTGTATCCCCTCGAAACGGTTTATCCGTTTTCCCTGTCGGAGTCAGTTTGGCAGAAAGCGTCATTATGCAGGATGAAGGTCTGTTGGAATTCTTGTAAGGAGAACGGTAGGATATGATTTTCACTTAGGTGAAGATGGGTTTTCACCTGTGTGAAGAGCTGTTGTCATCAGTGTGAAACTACCGTTTCACACTGGTGAAGCAACAATGCATATCGGAAGTTTGAGGGCATACGTATTGTATCTTTTGTCGCACCTGACCTTGGGTTTATTCCCAGTTATGATACTTTTAATAGATTCTTCAGTATAATAAAGTTCGATTATTTTGAGTTGATCTTTCATAACCAATGAGAGCATGAGGGCAACGCCTGATTGTATAAAATGATATCATTATATGTTTGTGTCTCATAATCAGTATGCTACTATACCAATGAGGGCATGAGAGCATAATGGTATACAATTTATTATTGTTAAGGTTGCTTTTTGTGAACGCAAAGACATTTTGTATTATTTCCTATAGCATTATCTATATATAAGAAATAAAGCCAAGGAAAATATCAGACAATAAAATTAAATGCTATCTTTGTTGCTACACAAGCAGAAAGAATAAGATGAACAGAAAAATGAACAGGGCATTTTATATGCTACTATTTACTTTTAGCCTTTATGGATGTAATGTTGAAATGTCCCAAAAGGTAAATGAAACATTATACCAGGCAGAAAACTGTATGGAAGAGTTTCCGGATAGTGCACTGTCATTATTGCAGCATATTTCCCATCCGGAGGACTTGAAAGGGAAAGCGCAAGCGGACTATGCTTTGCTTTATTCGCAGGCCTGCGATAAGAATAGGATTTCTATTACAAATGATTCGTTGATACGGATCGCGGTGAGATACTATAAGGATAAAGATGAGGATCTCAATGCCGCTAAGAGTTATTTCTATCTGGGGTGCGTATATCGGAATGCCAATCAGGATGCAATGGCTATAGAGGCTTACTTGAAGGCATTGGATAAGATGCCGAAAGGAAAACCGCATAAATTGTGGATGCAGATATATTTCAACTTGGGAGAGCGATATCGTTATCAGAATCTCTATGGCGGCAGTATGGAGATGTTTCAGAAATGTTTGGGGGCTTCTAAGGAGTTGAAAGATTCTTCACTCTTGTTTTTCCCTTATCGGGAAATAGCAAGAACTTATCTATTTGAAGATAAAAATGATAGTGCTCTAATATATTATCAAAAAGCATTGGTTGTCAGTAGACTTATTCATGATGATTTTTGGGAGGCTGCCATTTTAAGTGATATGAGTCAAACTTATTTATATAAAAAAGACACTCTAAAAGCAGAGCGGCTTATAGTGGCTTCCATTGAAAAAAATAAGTCTGTCGGTAGTTTATACCTTAAAAGCAAATTCCTTTACTATAGGAATGAACTAGATTCAGCCAAAAGATTACTGTTAGCCGCTTGTCAGTCTCGTGACTTATATGACAAAGCCAGTTGTTACAATCTCTTATATGAAATAGAAAAGAAATTGCAGAACCATTTTTATGCTTACGCCTATAATGATTCATTCAATCTTTACCGAGATTCTATAGAAATATTAAAACGACACCAAGAAATACAGAACCTACACATAAAACATGCCATAGAACTACAGAAAGGAGAAGAGCAAAGGAAAGAAGAAAATATTTATTGGATAATCTGTTTCATATTTATGATGCTTTTGTCAGGCAGTTTATGTCTCTACTTATATTTAAAGAAGAAATACAAGGAATACCTTTTAAGAAAAAGGATATTAACTCTAAATGACCAAAACCAAACGATCAGTAATTATCTGGAACAGAAATTGGGTAAAGAGATTCTATTACAGGAAACAATTACAGCCTTTAAAAGGGAAAAATTGCAAAGAGGGATAGATGCTTTTAATGTTTCTCCATGGAAAGAAAAACTAAACGAAGTAGAGAAACAAATTAAATCCGGTGATTATATAAAGCCGGACGAACAAAGACTACTCTATCAGGGACTCGATATCTGTTTCAAGGAGTTTATTGTCTACATTACTCAAATTCATCCGAAGATGAGCAGGGAGGACATTTATTATTGCATTCTCTTTAGCCAGAATTATAAACCCCGGACCATCATGTACTGCATGAGCAGTTCGGGCGGTGCACTTCGTATCCGTAAGAACCGATTGAAGAAAAATATGGCTGAAGATACGTTTCAAATGATATTTCATAAATAAGAATTTTTGTTATAGGATGATAGTGACGGTCAGAATAGGTATGTTGTAACGCTTTCCTTTTGTTTTTGTAACGGTTTTATCGTTACAGGAAATGGATTTTTTCCCTAGATTTGCACAAACGAAAAACACAATGAATATGAGAACAGTACTATTATTATTACTTTGTTGCATCAGTAGTATAGCTGTGGCGGATAGCTTGAAGGAGATAGAATTGAATAGAAAAGAAACTCAAATGAGACCATTATCAATAATGTCTGAACCAGCAGCATACCAAACCGATGCTGTAATTAACATCCGGTTGCCGGATGCCTCTCCTTATGTAACCGTCAGCATTGTCAATGAAGAAACGGGTGCGCAGGTCTATTCCATGATATATGCCGGAACAAATAAAATTCAGATAAATATAGAGAATGAACCGGAAGGAACTTATACTTTGTATTTGAATATAAGAGGGGCGGAATATACCGGATACTTCACCTTGTAACAGTACTTTATTGGTATGCCAGGAATTGACCACACCACCTATATACTTTACCGATATTTAAAAGAACTGTCGGTAAAGATAAGCTATGGAAGTATCAGGCAGTCGCTGGATACCCCTATGGGAAATACCTTGCGGGGAATAAGTGACGCTTTAGATGAGTTTCATATCGTGCACGAGGTTTATCAACTTCCGGCAGAATACTTGAAGGAATTGGAGTGCCCTTTCATTTCGGTTATACAAAACGGACATTTCTGTATCGTAAAGAATATGAACGAAAAAGAAGTGATGCTGATATCCGACAAGGGAAAGAAAAGCATTGTTTCTCTGGAGTTTTTCCTTACAATATGGAAAGGTACCGTGTTGATAATAGATCCGTTGCAGACAGTTCAGCAAGAACCTTATTACAGAGTAAAACAGATTGTTAGCTACCTTTATATATATAGATATCTCATTATTCTTGCTTTGGCAGGTATGATATACTTGTTTGTAAATCATGCTCATATAGGAGAAACGCTTTTTAATCTGATGACATGGGTGGGATTGACTGTGGCCATCGGCATCATCTATAAAGAGTCATACGATAAGGATTTTCTGCAACGCTTTTGTAAGATAGGTACTGTGGTGGACTGTAATGGGATATTACATTCCAAGGCTGCCAATATAGGGCGAGCAGTCAGTTTAGGGGAAATGGCGTTGCTCTATTTTTCCACATTATTTCTTTATACGGCAATCCATGAGGCTGATTGCCTTATGGTGTGGGTTCTGTCAACGGCTATTGCTTTAATAACCACCCTATGGTCTGTAGTTTATCAGGTTATAATCGCAAAGAAACTATGTATGCTTTGCACCTTATTGGATATGGTTATTTGGGCACAAGCTGCTATATTATATGGTTTTTATCATACAGATTCATTGGGTTTGACTCCGTCCTCGGTTGTTTTATTGCTGCTTGTTGCAGGGCTTTGCTGTAGCATTTGGTATTCCTTGAAAGAGTTGATTAGTGCCAATTATCAAAGTATACAGTTGAAGACTCAGAAAGAAGCCCTGCTATCTTATCCTGTTTTACTGGATACGTTACTTCCTATGGAAACTGAAATACCCCAAGCGGAATCTTCCATTGTCCTGCATAATGAGAAACAGGCTGATAGGAAAATACAAATTATAATAAATCCGCATTGCAAGCATTGTGCCCTACATTACAAGGAATGGCTACGGCTGGATACTTCTGTCAGTCTGCTTTTTTCTGTCTCCGATCGGAACAGACAGGATAAAGAAGTTGCGTTGGCAGTTATTTCCTGTTACATCAGACACGGATTTCGGCAAGCCATGGATTTGCTTGGAGAATGGTTTGACAAACATGATACCGGACTGATAATACACTATCCACTTGTACCGCAAGCAGAACAGGTATTAGAGGCACAACGGGCTTATTGTAACAAGATTCATTTGCAGCATACTCCATTTATTACTATCAACGAAAGGAAAATGCCCGGAATCTACACTATAGAAGATTTGCACTATGTGCTATAAAGATATTGTTTGCAAACAAAAGCCAAGCGATAAGGGCTGTACATATCGCAACAAAATTATTTATGATCTAAAATCTTATCATTATGAAGACATTGGACAATCTGAAGGCATTCAGTCTGAAAAAGAAACAGATGAAGCAAGTTGGAGGTGGTAGTTATTGTACCGACTTAATTACAAACTACAATAACAATCACACTAAATGGTCCAAAGAAGTGCAAGAAATAGCTTTGGATATGATGCAAGCTCACTGTTAAGCCTAAAGTACCAAAGTTTATCAATTACAAAATTTTATTGCAAACGGATTTTATTAATTATTCAAAAGAAGCAACTCGGTATGAGTATGCTTCTTTTGATAATATAAAACAAAAAGAATGAGAAAAATAAATTTCATAATAATTCTCTTATTATCAAGTATCTGCTGTTTTGGACAGGGTGCTTCCGCCTCTTCTATAAACCGAAGAGCAACTTTATTTTTAAACAAGCGTGTAGGAATTAAAGACTACAAGATTGGAAAACCAGACTATACATGCATTAAGATGAAAGATAGTATTAGCTCTTTTTTCTTAGGCAAGGTAGATACTGTATCTATTGATAAGGTGACCATAGATTTAAAGGTATCTATTTTAGGAGACACAATCCTGTATTCTGTCAGTAATGAGGAACGCAGTACAGAGGAGGACAATCAAAACTGTATTTCATACGCTTTTGAAAATCTATTTGAATCTAACGGAATAAAATCAGCTCCATTATGTTGCCAATTTACGCTTATTACGGACAATAGTAGTGCAGACTTATTATTAAATAAATTCTGTGATCCGTATACTTCCTTAGGAATCGGACTTCCCGATTCTTTACAGAATAAGAGTCTTATCGTGTGTTATGATAAGAATAAGGCTTTGATACACATGGCTTTCTATTACAATAATAGTTTTTATAGTAAGAATGGAGGAGGAGTATTACATACGGTTTATAAACGGTTTTCTGATATAAAGCGTCATTATCCGGAAATTAAATATATAAGAACCTATAAAATTAAAGCCCAATATCAGAAACAAAATAATGAAACGTTTTCCTCATTACCAGCAGCATGACCAGATGGACTGCGGCCCTACCTGCCTCCGCATGATAGCCGCTTTCTATGGTAAGCACTATTCTTTGGAAAGGCTGAGGGAAAAGTCATTCATTACCCGTCTGGGAGTATCCATGCTGGGTATCAGTGAAGCAGCCGAAAAGATAGGTTTCCGTACCATGGGTGTGCAAATATCCTTTCAACAATTACTGGAGGATGCGCCCTTGCCTTGTATTGTACATTGGAATCAGCAGCATTTTGTGGTGGTGTATCGCATGTCGAAAGGACAAGTGTGGGTGGCCGATCCGGGAGCCGGAAAGGTGAAATATGCCCAAGAGGAATTTTGTAATTGCTGGCAGAGTAATAAAAAAGAAGGAAAGGCGACAGGTATTGCTTTATTACTGGAACCCACACCGGATTTCTATGCGGTGGAAGAAGAAGACACGATAGATTATCAGGGATTGGGATTTCTGTTCTCTTATCTGCGCCCATACAAACAATTATTGGGGCAATTGTTACTTGGTCTGTTGCTGGGTAGCCTTATCCAGCTATTACTGCCTTTCCTTACTCAATCCATAGTGGACTTTGGCATCAGTAACCAAAACCTAAATTACGTATATCTGGTTTTATTGGCACAACTGATGCTGACTTTCAGCAGCTCTACCGTAAACTTTATCCGTGGCTGGATTTTGCTGCACTTGGGAACACGAATCAACATTTCCCTCATCTCCGACTTTCTGAGCAAACTGATGAAACTGCCCATGGGGTATTTCGATACTAAAATGACAGGGGATATTCTTCAGCGCATCAATGACCATGCCCGTATTCAAAGCTTTTTGACAGGTAGCAGCCTGAACATTCTCTTCTCTATGTTCAACATATTGATATTTGGGATTATACTGGCTCTTTATAGCGGTACTATCTTCCTTATTTTCATCATAGGCAGTCTTGTCTATATTATCTATGTATGGTTGTTCCTGAAGAAACGGGCGGAACTGGACCACAAGCGTTTTGCTCAGCAATCTGCCAATCAGAGTAGCGTGGTACAATTGGTTACCGGTATGCAGGAAATAAAACTCAGTGCCTGTGAGCAACAAAAACGCTGGGAGTGGGAACGTATACAGGCAAAACTTTTCCGTCTGAATATCAAAAGTCTTGCCCTCGCCCAGTATCAGGATTCGGGAGCTATATTCATAAATCAGACGAAGAATGTAATCATTACCGCACTGGTAGCGGCATTGGTGATAGAAGGGAAAATGACACTGGGCATGATGCTTTCCGTGCAATACATTATAGGGCAACTGAACAGCCCTATAGACCAGTTGATTACATTTATCAGAGATATGCAGGATGCGCGCCTCAGTGTAAACCGGTTGGGCGAGATAAGGAATAAAAAAGATGAAGAAGATAACAATAGAGGGCGGATAAGGAATATTCCCCCTAGCAAAGATATAGAAATAAAGAACCTTTCATTCAGTTATGACCCACTAAATGAAACGCCGACGCTCAATCATATTAACCTGACTATTCCTGCCGGAAAACAAATGGCCATAGTGGGAATGAGCGGAAGTGGAAAAACCACTCTTGTGAAGATGTTATTGGGTTTTTATCCTCCTGCTAAAGGAGAAATAACATTGGGCGGTATCAATTTGAATAATTACAATATACGCCAATGGAGAAAAAAATGTGGCATAGTAATGCAGGACGGATTTATTTTTTCTGACTCTATTGCCGGAAATATCGCTCCCGGAGTAGAACATATAGATACTGAATTATTAAGGTATGCCGCCCGTATAGCCAATATCGAAGAATACATAGAATCACTTCCTATGGGGTATAACACAAAAATAGGCCAGGAAGGGCATGGGTTGAGTCAAGGGCAGAAGCAACGTATCCTTATAGCCAGGGCTGTATACAAGGAACCTCATTATATTTTCTTTGATGAAGCCACCAATGCTTTGGATGCAAACAATGAACGTACTATCATGTCTAAACTGGAGAAATTCTTGCAGGGGAAGACCTCCATTATTGTGGCACACCGCCTGAGTACAGTCCGCCATGCCGACAATATAGTTGTGATTGAAAAAGGAATAATAGCCGAAACCGGCACACACGAAGAGCTGATAGCGAAAAAAGGCATTTATTATCGTTTGGTTAAAAACCAATTGGAACTATAAGTACATATCATGGATATAGAAGATATAGAACTGAAAAGTGAGGAGATACAGGAAATTCTGTCGCGTCCGCCTCATGCACTGATACGATGGGGAATTACTGTATTCTTTATGGTCATTTCTTTTCTGTTTATAGGCGGATGTTTCTTTTCGTATCCTGACACTGTAGAAGCAGGAATAACGATCACTACAGAAAATCCCCCGGCATGGATTGTAGCGCGGAGTACAGGAAAATTAAAGGAAGTCTTCTTGAAAGACAAGCAAAAAGTAAAGGCAGGAGAACTGATAGGCGTTGTCAACAATCCGGCAGATACCTGGGAGGTGCTCTTACTGAAGAAGGAATTGGAAGCTTTCCAAATAAGTGACAGTATGATATGTCAAGACCATTTCACCGGGCGATTGACCTTAGGTGAAATTCAATCGGCATACACGGGTTTTATTAAAAGCCTCACGGAATACCGGGACTTCCTGAAGTTGGATCTGTACAAAGAAAAAGAAGAAGCGGCTCGTAGAGAATTAAACGAATATCAAATCTATATTTCCCATTTACACAATGAAGTGAATCTGAACAAGGAAGAGCTTAGACTCGCCTTGTCTTCCTACAGCAGGGAAGAAATACTATACAAAAAAGGATTGGTTTCTGCATCCGATTATGAAAAGGAACAACAAGCCTATCTGGCAAGTAAACGAGGTACGGAACAAATGCAGACCACACTTTCTTCTGCACGTATACAGGAAGCCAAATTGCATCAAACAATTGTAGAGATACAGTTGGAACAAAATCAGAAAGCAAACAGCCTGCAAGTGGCATTGCAGACAGCATACGATCAGTTACAAGTCAGTATCAACAATTGGAAACTGGCATACTTGTTCACCGCACCTACAGATGGAATCCTTTCTTATAATGAAGTGTGGCAGAAGAATCAGAATATTACGGCAGGGGATAAAGTATTTTCTGTTGTGGCGGAAAATTCGGGGGCTGTCATCGGCAAGGCAAAGTTGCCTGTTTCCAACTCGGGCAAAGTAAAGTCTGGACAACGGGTAAATATCCGACTGACAGGATACCCCTATATGGAATATGGTTTTCTGACGGGAAAGGTTTCTTCCATTTCATTATTATCAAATGAAGACAGCTATACTGTGACAGTAGAACTACCGGATACATTGCAAACTTCCTACAACCATATATTGGAATTTCAAGGGGAACTGTCCGGCAATGCCGAGGTTTTAACCGATGAAAGAAGTTTTACGGCCCGCTTGCTCAGTCCGTTGAGGTATTTATGGGAAAAATATTCGTTATAGATGTACTATTGTAACGCTTTTCCTTGTTTTTGTAACGGTTTTAGAGGTACAACAGATTGCATATTCCCATATCTTTGTATCAAAGCCAAGCGATAAGGGTAGAGCATATCGCAACAAGAATATGAACCTTCAAAATCTTATGATTATGAAGACACTGAAAGATTTGAAAGCATTCAGTCTGGATAAAAAACAGATGAACCAGATTGAGGGTGGGAAAACTTGTGCAGATGTACAAGCAGAGATTACACTCAAATCTCGTAACTGGAGTGACGGTCGTTGGATTGTTTGGGAAGAAGACTTTGCAAACCTTTGCTAAATGTTCTGGTTGTTTTCGTCAATATCGTATTTAAGTATTAAGATGAATCCAACCTAATCTATTTGAATAACATCTTAAAGGTATTTCTAATTATACTCAAGATGTTATACCCAAACAGAATTAAATCAAACAAGTCCTTTAGTCTACAGAAAATGGAAAGCTTTTCTGTAGACTAAATTAGTTATAAAATAAATTCTCATGAAAAAAATAAATATCATAATTATTATTCTGCTTATCATACCTTTTCAACTGAAGGCACAAAGGCAGCAAGTAATTGAGCCGACAAATTTAGAATGTTGGTATAGTTTGGTAGTGATTCGGGATACAATCGATCGAAGTCTGAAAATAGATGATACGATGATTTTAAAAATAGGGAAAACGCACAGCTTGTTTTATAGTTACTATACATTCTACAATGATTCTTTACGAACCGATCCGGTAGGGAAGCAAATAGCCATAAGAATGACAAGGGAAGCGATTAGAAAAAAAGATCATTCATTGATGCCTATGCCACGTTCTACTGATGATTATATTTATAAGTCATATCCGAAACCTGGCAATAATACAACCTTCACGCGGTTGGAAGGAAAAAATGGTATAGATTACTTTGAAATATACGAAGACGGGGACAACCGACAAAAATGGATAATACAGCAGGATTCTGTCAAACAAATTGCAGGATATCCTTGCCAATTGGGCTACTGCCATTTCAGAGGCAGGACATGGAAAGCATGGTTTACTACAGATATACCCGTCAGCAATGGTCCATGGAAATTAGCAGGATTACCCGGATTAATCCTAGAGGCATACGATTCTGCTTATCATTATCATTACACTTTAACCGAGATAAGAAAACAAAATCTATCCCCCATCTGTCTCTATAATTTTTGGGAACAACAATATGAAAAGCTAGACCGAATAAAGTTTCAGCGACTGAGAGATAGAAGATATGAGGAAACTGCGAGTGACAGAATCCACACTGCATATAAACCACAGGAAACGGATTAAAACGATGAGATGCCTTGTCTGCATTGTCTTATTCTTCGTTGCCCTTTTTGTTCAAGGGCAAGAAATCACGCTGTCGGGATCTATACGCGACGGCAAAGACCAATCGGCATTGCAGGATGTAAATGTGGTGATTTCTTCCCAGGGACATAAAGACATTACGGCATATACTATATCGGATCAGAAAGGATCTTTCCGACTCACATACACTCCTGCCAAAGATAAGGAATACGTAATCCGCTTTTCTTATTTAGGTTATGAAACTGTTGTTTTGAATATTGAAAAGAGTATTACACAATATAATGTAGCATTGCATGCGCAAGCCATAGACATAAAAGAAATCATAGTAAAGGCTCCAAAAATAAAATCGCAAGGTGATACCATCATTTACAATGTAGCGAGTTTTTCTAAAGAAGGGGATAAGACGATAGGCGATGTTCTGAAGAAGTTACCCGGAGTCAGAGTGGAAGAAAACGGGCAAATCTCATACCAAGGGACGGCTATCAACAAATTCTATATAGAAGGAATGGACTTGTTGGGAGGGAAATATACTATCGCCACCAATAATATTTCCAATGATGATGTGGGAAGTGTAGAGATAATGGAAAACCATCAACCTATCAAGGCACTCAACGGGTTGAGTATTTCTGAACAAGCGGCAATCAACCTGCGTCTGAAAGAGAAAGCCAAACAAAAATGGATTGGCAGCCTGAAGGGAGGAGGAGGATTTACTCCTTCATCCGGTTTGTGGGCGGTAGAGATGATAGCCATGCATTTTAATAAGAATTTCCAGTCACTGAATACCTATAAGACAAACAATACCGGGCAGGATGTTACCAAAGAATTTAAATCGTTTGACTTGAATGAAAGACGATATGGCAGCGAAAAACTGACTGACTATATCCATATCTCTTCATTGTATCCACATGAACTAAACAGGGAACGGGAGCTGTTCAATACCACTCATCAAGTAACATCAAATAACCTGTCCAGGCTTAAAAGCGGACTGAACATAACTACCCATATAGGGTGGATAGATCACAAAGAACAAGCGGACAAGCAAACCATAACGCAATATTATCAGGCTGATGCAGATACGATAACCGTTCGGGAGCATGAAAGTTCATTGTACAAGAAGCAAACCTTGGCTGCGGGAATTACCTTGGATATCAACGAGGAGCAATATAATATGACAAACAGGCTGATGACTGACTTTACATGGAAGCATAAGGACGAAGCTGTAAATGGAAATCTGCCTAATATCCAGAACAGCTATTCCCCGGACAAACAATTGGTTAATGATCTCTATTTGCTTAAGAAATTCGGGAAAAAATTCATTATATTTTCATCTTATAGTTTCCTGCAGGACAATCCCCAGAAGCTGAGTGTTCTATATACAAAAGAATCCCCAAAGGTTCAACGAATCGAACAAAGAAAACTATTCTCGGACAATAAAGTGGATTATGGAATTGTGGCAGGAAAATTAGTCATCAATACAACGGTCGGATTCTCACTCCTGTCCCGCAATATGCGCTCCCGATTAACAGGTATGGAACAGGTTGACAAGGCGGAAAATTACTCACATGTAAACAGTACCCGACTCTATTTGATAAGCAAACTGGAATACTCGCTAGGCAAACTGAAAAGCTATTTATCATTGCCTGTTTATTTTTACACGAGCCGTTACTCGGAAAAGATTACCGCTTCCAAAGAAAAATACACCAAACTGTCTTTGAATCCTCGTCTATACGTTACTTATCCTTTCTCCTCCCGATGGCAGATGGATATTACAGGGTCTGTCAGTTCATCACCAAGTGGTGAGTCACTTTTTTATACAGGATATATCATGAACTCTTATCGAACGATGTCGGAAGGTTATCCCGTCTATAAGCAAAACAGGCGACAAATGATAGAGGGAAATCTATCCTACAAGCAAGCTATGGAAGAGTTGTTTGGAAACCTGAGTGTCCGTTACAGTCGGAGTACAACTCCATATACTCCTTATCAACAATTTCAGGAAGGATATCTTATATCTTCTTATCAAGAAGGAGAGAATAACCGGAATCAGTTCAGCATTTCAGCAAGCCTGTCTAAAGGTATCAGCTGGATAAAAGGATATATATTTCTGGATGCTGCATATAGTGACAGCCGTTCCTTACTGGTACGAAATGATTTAAAGGTTCCCAATACTCAAAGAACATGGCACATAGTTCCCAGGCTGGAAACGGACCTTTTCAGATGGCTCACCATGAAATATAAATTGAATTATGCCTATAGCATCTTGGCGCTTGAAGATGAAGAAACAGCTACACGGAACATATCCCTTAACCAACAACTTTCATTACGTTTTTCTCCTTTTGCCAAGGTTAGCATGGAATTGGTTGCAGAACACTATCACAATGAGTCACCCACTGACAGAACAAGAGATTTCTTCTTGGCCGATTTCATATTGTCCCATAAAATTTCTTCTAAATGGGAAATAGAAGTATTGGCAAAGAATCTGATGAATGAACAAAGATATGTTTATACCAGCTTCACGGATGAAGCGAGTACTGTGTCCAGAAGTTATGATATACGTCCGAGGAATCTGATGATGACTATTAAATACAGTTATTGACTGAATTTTGTACTCGGATGATTCATCACACTAAGTAATCTGTTGCATCAACCTGTCTAATGCTACCACCGTATACCCCTCTTTTTCTATAAAGTCCAGAACTTGTACCAGCAGCCTGTCACTATCGGGCATCCGGTCATGCAGCAGAAGGATGGAGCCCGGAACGAGCCGTTTCTTGATGCGTTTTATTATTTTTTCAGGAGTGGGTTGCTGAGTGTCCAGTGTGCGGATGTTCCAGCCGATGGGAAAGTATCCCAGCCTGCGCACTGCTTGGGCTAGGGTAGGATTGGTCACTCCGAAAGGCGGCCGGAACCATTGGACCGGTTGCCCGGTTACTTTTTCCAATTCTTGCTGGCAGGTAATTAAATCATGGCACATCCGTTTGAAGGTATAGAGAGGGAAATAGCCGGAATGGGAGAAGGAATGATTCCCGATATGATGTCCTTCTTTTATGATTTGCCGGAGCAGTTCTTCATTGCCTTTTATCTTGTTTCCGATGCAAAAAAAGCAGGCTGGTATGTGTTTTTCTCTTAACACTTTCAGCACTTTGGGAGTCTGTATCGGATCGGGCCCGTCATCAAAAGTGATGGCTATGATTTTCTCTTCGGTTTTCTTGCAACAGAAGACACGCATATAAATACAGGCACGGATGCTGTAAGAAGCGTAAAAGAAAAAGACCATGACGCTTACTATGATGACTACAGAAACTAGGATGTGCATCGCTTGATTAAGATGATTGAATGATACTTTAATAAATGATCTTGTAGAGATTATTCTAATTGCTTGTCATTATCCGTCAGTATTCTGAACTTCTTTTCGGTATCAATCGTATTCAAGTGTGCTAATTGCTCTTTGGCCATCTGCCGAAGATGAGTAAACCTTTTAGACTTGTCTACCTTACGCTTGATTAACTCTGCATTGAAGGATTCCATATTCGATAATACGACTAATTCATTTATGCTTGCTACATCTCTGATATTGATATTCTTATCTGCGTATTGTGGATTTGCTTCACGCCATTGTCTTGCGGTACATCCCCATAATGCGAGATTTAACAAATCAGCTTCATCGGCATAAACAAGTTTTTGATTGAAATCTTCTACTTTAGGTATAATAAAGTCTTTGATTGCATCCGTATGTATGGAATAATTTACTTTACTAAGTATTCTTTTTACGTTCCATTCACTTAATAAAGGGTGTGATTCTGCTTCTTTAAGTCTTTGGTATTCTTTGATGAGATATAGTTTAAATTCAGGGCTGAGCCAGGTCCCGAATTCAAAAGCTATGTCTTTATGGGCAAAAGTTCCCCCATATCGTCCGGGCTTGGATATAATCCCTATTGCTTTAGTTTTTTCTATCCATTGTTTGGGGGTTAGGGTGAAACTGTTTGTTCCACTCTCCATTTTAAAAGCATCGAATTCGATGCCTTTAAAATTTGGATTATTTAGTTTTTCCCATAACCCAAGAAAATCAATCGTACTACGTAGACGCATCCAGTTTTGTATAATGTAGTTAGTACGTTCTCTGTCTTTGAAATGTGCCATGTCTGTCAGGCAGATATAATCATTATTATCAGGTCTTACAGATATGGATATATCAATATTCGTAACAGTTATTTTCTTCATTATTTTTACTACTTTTATTTTATGAGGGATAAAGTTAAGCATTATTCCTGTTTTCAGTATCTTAAAAGCATCTTTTTAATAGGCCATGATGCTTACTATGATGATTACAGAAGCTAGGATGTGCATCGTTTGATTAAGATGACTGAGTGATTGATACCTTGATATTGGTTATAAATCAATGCGTAACGGGATGAAGCTTCTTCTTTCAAGGCTTTTGCCGCCATCCAGAGAGCATAGGATGAGGCAGTCTGATATTCTCCGCATTGCTCTTTAAAGCTGCTATGCAGGGCATGAGGAAACAGACTGTGTTCCAGCTCTGTATAAACGGCATCTGTTGCTTCCTGTCCGTTCTTGCCACTGATAAACCAGTCAATGTCTTCGGGTGCAAGCTCGTGCGATTTTAGAAAATGATGCATCCTGTTACTGATTTCCGGAGCACTCATCCGGGTGATAAAAGTGTCCACCCCTTTCAGTTCAGCAAAAGTCTGTTCCTCTTCTTGTGCGCTTAACAGGAAAAATTGTGCTCCCTCACCGGCTGTCGTTCCTTTCAACAGTCCTAAACGCTGCTGGATGATGTAGCTGGTAGGGGTTATTTCATCCATAGCACCTGCCAGTACATGCTGTTTGCCTTCGGCAATACTCATGATGCCATCTGTCAGAGCACTTTCAAAACTTAAACCACGGTGTACATACGTCACATTATAAGCATGTATTTTGAGTAGCAAAGCTATCTGTGCACCGATCGTATTAAAGGTGGACTGAATGAAAGCGGTGGGATTGAGCATCTGTTCCCGGTTATCCATCAAGGCGTTCATAAACTTTTCCGTATCAGCCAGACAACCCAGTCCCGTAGCGGTGATAATGGCATCTACCTTTTCCGGCGATATATCTTTCAGACATTCCAGTCCGCAAGCTACTCCCATCTTGATCATGCGGCTCATGCGCCTCCGCAGATTGGCGTTGGTGATCATTTCTTTATAATCAGGTTCCTGTGCGGAGAAATAAGGCTTTTCATTGCTGCTCTCTGCATGAATAGAGGCGATACGATTGATATATACTGGGCACATACGCTATCTGTTTAGAGTGGAAAATACGAGAGATGAGTTGTTTCCGCCGAATCCGAAGGAGTTGGATAATACATGCCGTATGGGAAGCCCCGACCGGAAAATCGTTTCAGGAATGAGACCGCTTTCTTCATCGGACAGATGGAAGTTCAGATTAGGGTAAATCAGTCCGTGACGGATGGAGAGTACGGAATATACGGCTTCTATTCCTTCCGAGGCTCCCAGGGTGTGACCGATGAAAGCCTTGACCGAACTGAAAGGTGGAATACGGGTATCGAAGATACGCCGGATGGCTTTCCCTTCGGTAGCGTCGTTACTGGGAGTACCTGTGCCATGTACATTGATATAGTCTATGGCTCCGGCTGTCAGTCCGGCAGAGGCTATGGCCTGACTCATGGAAAGGAAAGGTCCGTTTCCGTCGGGGGAACTTCCTGTCTGATGGTAGGCTTCGTTGGCATTGGCGTAACCGCTGAGTTCACAATAAGGAGCCTTTGTAAGGGATTTCTCCGATTGAAGAACAAGGTATCCGGCTCCTTCTCCGAGGTTTAATCCGGCACGTGTGCGGTCGAAAGGACGGCAGTGCTCTTTGTCCAGTATCATCAATGAATTGAAACCGTTGAGCGTGAAACGGCATAAGGCATCCGTTCCACCTACGAGGACGGTGTCCAGATAACCGTGTCGAATCAGGCGTGCCCCTAACATAATGGCATTTGCAGCCGAAGAACAGGCGGTGCTGAGGGTGGTCACCATTCCTTTCACTCCTAAATAAGCGGCTATCATTTCGGTACTGGCTCCACAGTCATGGGAGATAATATCACGTAATCTTCCTTTTCGGTTATCCTCCCGGAAAGAGGCATAAAACCGCTCGCTTGCATCCATTCCTCCGATGGAAGTGGAAGAAATGAGTCCGATACGGGGAGAAGCGAAATCGAGTTCCGCATCACGGGCTGCCTCTTGAGCTGCCAACAAGCCTAGCAGGGCTGTACGTGAATACGTTTTGCCGGATGGAAGGAACAGGATTTGCTTTAATTCTTCATTGCTTTGTTTCACTTCGGACACGGGTACGTCAAGCACGGTGGGGAAAAGGGTGATTTTCCCCATACCGTGTTTTCCGGATTTTAAGGAGTCCAGATTTTCTTTTACTCCTTGTCCTATGCCCGAAATCACTCCCAGACCGGTGACATAGATCTTCCTCATTTCTGATGGGCGGTGATGTAGTCTGCCAGGGTACGCACCGAATAGAATATTTCCTTTCCTTTGGCAGGATTCTCTATTTTAATGCCATAATTCCTTTCCAGAATCAGGATAATCTCTAATGCGTCAATCGAGTCAAGACCCAATCCGTCGTCTCCGAATAAAGGTGCTTCACTATCAATGTCCTCCGGAGTGATTTCTTCCAGATTCAATGCTTCTATTAATTCAACTTTCAATTTCTCAATCAATTCTTCCATATTTTTTATTGTTTTTCAATCAGTTTAAATACTGCTCTATAGGTGTTTTTCAATAATTCACACCATCCGATGATACAATAGTTCAGTTTCCCTTTTTGCATGACTATACGTGCGTATCTTTCCAGTTTCTCCGGCTGATAGGCTTTAGTTATGAAAAAGGTGTTTTCCCCTTGTATCTTGTGGCGGATGCAAATCTCGCCGGACACTACATTGGGTAGTGTGTAAACAAATACAGCCGGACTGGCTGCCCGGTCTCCGTCCTGGTCTATCAGTTGCTGGTGTCTGATATCCGTATGTAGGGATGAAGTGGCGTTGGCAAGTAACATCCCCATTTCCAGTGGGGCGAATGTCTTGTCTTTCAGTAAGTATTCGGCGGCAACATATCCCAGTTTGCAAAGGTCATCCATTTTATAGAATTTCATATTGTTTCCGCCTGATTTTTTATAGGTATCACGTATAAATATGCCGAAATCCGGTTCTTCAGAATGAAAAATAAGTTCGTTGTTTATGAAGACAGAACTGTTTTCAATACGAACCTCCCGTGTACATCGGATTTCGGGCAAGGTGTTGTCCTCATCCTTGAACGGAGCATATTCCGGTAAAGACAAGACAATGGCTGCGTTACACCCACCAAATCCCGAAGCGGTTTTTACACAATGTTTCATCGGAATGTGTTGGTGAGTCGCATAGACTGATATAGGCATAGGCACACCCGGTGTTTCGTAACCCGGAGTGCCGAACAGGATGCCTTGTTTCAGTTCGTGCATACAGACAATGCTTTCAATGATTCCCGATGCTCCCAAGGTATGCCCGAAATAGGGTTTTAAGCTATGTGTGGGAACTTGTTCCAGATGAGCCAGCGTGAGGGCTTTGGATTCCATTTCATCATTGTATACGGTGGCCGTGCCATGGGCATTGACAAAGCTGATGTTTTGGAGGGCTGTTCCTGCCTCCTGCATGGCTTGGCGGATAGCGAAAAAGAGTCCGTCTCCTGTACGGGAAGGGCCGGAGATATGGTTGGCGTCATTACTTATGGCTCCTCCGGAGAGAATGATGCTGTTTGGCGTCTTTTCCGTACTTAGTAATACGGCTCCGCAAGCCTCTCCCAAGTTCAGTCCGTCACGGTTGCTGTCATACGGACGGCATGGACGGGAGCTGAGGGACCGGAAAGACAGGAAACCACTGGTGATGAAATGAGAGAGAAGGTCACCTCCCACTACAATTACTTTGCGGTAGATGCCGTTCTCTATCATGCGTTTTCCTGTTACAAGGGCTGACACTCCTGATATGCAGGCGTTGGAGATGACATGTACCCGTTCCTCAGCATGGAAATAACCGGCAATGTTTTCTGCCATTTTCCAAAGAAAGACCGCTTCATCGGGATGTTCCGTATGACGGGCCAGTAAGTCGATGTTCCCTTTGGTGGTGGAGAGGATGAGTCCGCAGGTTTTGTCTTCCAAAGTTTGTCCGGACTGACGGATGAGTTCGTTGATAGTCAGTATGAACAGTTGTTCCATCCGGGGATATGCGCTTATTCCTGCTGTTTCTGCCTGTTGTTGCAATCTCTCTTGCGAGATAGTAGCTGCCAATAGGGGAGTGTCCGCAATCCGTTTGTCCGTCTGCAGGGTGATACCGCTGTGATAGCCCCGGATGGCTTCCAGATTTTCCTGTGTGCCGAAACCCAGCGCGCTGATCAGGGTATCATGGGTGATATAGGTAGTCAGATGATGTTCCATTTCTTTTTCCACTCTATGTAAAAGGCAGGATTAACCAATTCCAGTTCTCTATTTGTATTCAGGAATACCTGTGTAGTGGTTCCTGTTGCCACAATGTTTTGGTCTGATGCCCGGTAGATGGTGTATTCAAAAAGGATTTTGGCAGCATCACTATGAATATACCGTGTCTCGACAATGGCTTCCTCACCGAATGACAGCGACTGTTTGAACTGGCAGCTCAGGTCTACGATAGGAACTACATAGCCTTCCCGGTAGATGCTCATATAGTCCAAGCCATATCGCTTTCCGAAAGCTTCACGTCCATCTTCGAAATAACGCACATATTCACCATGCCATACTATCTGCATGGAATCTATTTCACTGAAGCGGACCTTGATGGTGGTCCGGTCTGTCAGTGCTGCCTGCTGTGGACTTGTTTTTCGTTTCATTCTTTTTTCAGATATATTTTCATCCGGCATTCGGCCAGAAGTTCATCGTTTTCTTTCACCTCGGCGGTAATCAGTGTGATATCGAATATTTCCTGCACAATGGTTATTCCGGTATATAATTCTGCTCCGGCAGAAGGAAGACGGAATATTTTCATTTTTTCTACAGAGCCGATAAAGCCTAGTGGTACAGGCTCTTCTCGCAGCATATAGATATATCCTACCCGTGCCGCTGCTGATTGGGCGATGTGTTCTATGATTCCTGTTTCCTGTAATACGCCGTCCCGGCAGAACAGATTATCGGGGGTGACGGTCAGCCCTGACCAGGATGTATTTTCTTCTATCCCATAGAAACGGTCTATCATGACTATGGGCGGACGTTGTGGAATCAGCCGGAACAGTTCGTCTCCCCGACAAATGATTTCTTTTCTGTTCATTTCAGTCTGCATTGCAGGATACTGTGTCCCAGTCCTATGTTATCATGAATCTCTTCCACTTCCAGTCCGGCATTTTTAATACAGCGGATCAGGTCATCCGAATGGAACATCTTGCTGTTGCCGTTGGCCATGGCTGTGAAGTAAAGGCTGATTTGAGTCAGGCAGTAAGAGCCCGTTTCGTATGGCTGCCGGTCCCACAGCGTTTCCATGATGTAGACTTTACTGTCTTTGCTGGCGGACTGTGCCACACGACTTAGAATACTGGTTGCTTCCTCTTCCGAAAAGCAGTCCAGAAACTGGCTCATCCATACGGTGTCAAAGCCTGAAGGAAAGGGCACGGTCCGATCCAGCAGATTGGCGCCGTGGCCATGGATGCGCTCTGCACCGGGCACGTCGGCAGTTTGTTTTCTCATCATTTCCAGTTGTTGAGGCAAATCCACAATGGTTACTTCTACTTCTTGATTATATTGGACGCATCGGGTTGCCCATCTGCCGGTGTTTCCACCAATATCGAGCAGTCGTTTCGGTGAGTGAAGAAATACAATTTCTAATGCCTGGCTGAACGAGTTGTCCGAGTAGAAATGGTCAAAGCCAAACCAGCTTTTCTGTACCTGTTCCGGCAGTTGGGAAAGTCCTTCGTAAATGGTAGGCCATCCGCCGAATACTTTCAATCCTTCCGGCTGACCATTTAAAAGAGCCTCTTCCAGATAGAAAAGTCCTTGATAGTTCACATCGTGATTGAATTCCATATTGACACGTGCCATTTTATCATTCAGCAGAAACCAGCCTGCCTTGGCCAGTACATAGCGGTCTTCTTCCAACAGGATGGTTCCGATGGTCAGCGATGCTTCCAGTAATACTTGTGCTGCATAGCGTGTCAGTCCGGTCTGCACACTGATTTCTTGCAGCGTGTATCCTTTCCGTTTGTCGGCCAGCAATTGGAATATTCCGAATTTCAACATCAGACGTGAAACTTGGAATACCACGGGACCGAAAGCGATCTCTTGCGCCAGTCTTTGTGCCTCTACAGCTGTCAATTGCTCTTTTGTATATCTTTTATGCATCATAATCCAGATTTGTATTTATGCCCAGAACGGGTAGTAATTGAACCATTGTTCCGGATACTGCCGGACGATTTTTTCCAGCGTTTGTGTATATTGCTCCAATAATGCTTGTTCGGCCCGCTTCTCTTTGGTATGTACCACCGCCTCGGCAATAAAGAAATGGAAACGATAGTTTTTTTTCGCTTCACGCATGGCAAAATAGAATACGACAGGTACTCTCATTTTGGAAGCCAGCAGGAAAGGACCCATCGGAAATTCGGCTTCTTTTCCCATGAACGGACTGCTGAGTAATTTCTCTTTATTCAGATAGCGGTCACCTTGAAAGCAGACATATTCTTTGCGCTCCAGTGCCTCTGTAATACGGAATACATGGGTCAGATTGTCTTCATTTACGGGAATTATTTTATAATCGCGTGTGGAGGCATTCTTTTCCAGAATCTCTTTTATCCGTTCGTGTTCGGCATCAAACATGACAATATTGATTTTTTTGCCGTATTCATCGAAGAAAGGAGCACCTATTTCCCAATTACCTACATGGGCGCCTATCATAATTACGCCGGTGTTTCCATTCAGTACGTTCAAAAATGCCTGATAGTTCTCGAACTCGAAATGATATTTGTCTGCCATCCCATTGCCGATGGCTACTTTGTCAATCAATATCTGCCCCAGCCGGTAGTAATTTTTCAATAACAGTCCGGCGGCTTTGGCACGTCCGTATTTCAGTCTGTTCCGTGCGTATTGCCAGGTACTGGCGGTAGCTTTCGGTGCGAAAGGTATAAAATAGAGGACGACCAATGACAGAAAGCCGTAAGCCGCAGTGATACCCAGACAGCGAATCATGTAGATGAAGAACATGTATCCGAATGTGCCTCCTCTTGTTTTACCTTTCCATGTTTCGGGCATCAGTCTTCTTTTTGTATGTGCGAAATTACCAGATTATAGAAATCCTGGAAGGTTCTGATACCGGCAAAGTCTTTGGCTGTCACGGTGAAACCGAAATTCCTGTCAATCAGTACTACCATATCTACCAAATCAAGGCTATCCAATTCCAAGGTTTGCATCAAAGGGGCGTCCGGCTGAATCAATTCTACATCAATCTCAAATTCTTCGGCCAGGGTGGTTCTGATCTTTTCGATGATTTCTTCGTTGGTCATAAATTTATATATTGGTTTAAATTAATTGTTTTCTTTGAATTTGCGGATAATCAGTGAGGAATTGGTTCCTCCGAATCCGAATGAGTTGGATAAGAATGTGTCAAATTCCGTTTCTACCCTTCGGGAAGGGATATTCAGTAGGGCAGAGGCTTCATCGGGCTCCTCAAAATTGAGGTTGGGTGCGATGAATCCGTTGTTCATCATCAAAGTGGAGTAAATAACTTCACTGGCTCCTGCCATCCACATCTCATGTCCAGTCTGTGATTTGGTGGATGTGACGTAGGGATGATGGCTCCCGAATACTTCCGCTATGGCCTTTGCCTCGTTCAAATCACCTACAGGAGTGGATGTGGCATGTGCATTGATGTATGCAATCTCTTCCAAAGGAATACCCGCATCCTTGACTGCCATTTGTAGAGAGCGTCTGGGGCCATCCACATTGGGTACGGAAATGTGATCTCCGTTGGATGAAAAGCCGTATCCTATGACTTCTGCCAGGATAGTCGCTCCGCGCTTTACGGCTGACTCATAACTTTCCAGCACCAGACTGGCGCCTCCGCCGCTAGGTACTAGTCCGTCACGGTTTTTATCGAATGGACGGGATGCTTTTTCCGGTTCGTCTTCCCGGGCGGAGAAGGCTCCCAACCCGTCGAAACTACCCACGGAATAAGGGTTCACTTCCTGTGCTCCTCCGCACAGAATGCAGTCCTGAAGTCCTGACTTGATAAGCAGATAAGCCATGCCGATGGCGTGTGAACCACTGGCACAGGCTCCCGATATAGTGAAGTTAATTCCTTTTAGATGGAAAATAACCGAAAGATTCATGGTAATGGTGGAATTCATGGACTGGAAAATAGAACCGGAACCAACCAATGCCGTATTCTTTTTCTCGCGGATAATATCTATTGCTTGAATAACCGGAGCAGCACTACTGTCATTGCCATACAGTATTCCGACTTCGTTCTCCAACAGGAACTTTTCTTCTATCCGGGCTTGCCGGAATGCTTCCAGGGTAGCCATATAGGCGTATTCTCCCTGCTCGGCAAGGCTATGGCGTTTCTTGCGGTCCAATAATTTCTTCAAATCGGGACGTTCGACAAGACCGGTTAACGCCGAGAAATAGCCCATTTCTTTGCGAGCCGGAGCGATTCCGATGCCTGACTTTCCTTGAAACAGTGACTCTTTCACTTCCTCTTGATTCCTGCCTATGCACGAATAGATGCCCATTCCTGTAATAACTACTCTTTTCATCTTTTGCTTACGTATATAATCCTCCATTGATGGAAATCACTTCTCCGGTAATGTAGGAAGCTTGCCCGGATGCCAGGAAGCCTACCAGTGCGGCTACTTCCCCGGGCTCGCCGAAGCGTCCTACCGGGATGTGTTTTTTCCACTCGTTCTCATCAATTCCGTCTGTCATATCTGTACGGATAAATCCCGGTGCTATGGCATTTACCGTCACGTGTTTTTTGGCAACTTCCTGCGCCAACGCTTTGGTAGCGGCTATGATTCCACCTTTGGCTGCCGAATAGTTGGTCTGCCCCGGCATCCCTTTGATGCCCGACAGGGAAACGATATTGATAATACGTCCGAATCGCTTTACCAGCATATTCTTCAGCAAGGGTTGGGTGACGTTAAAGAAACCGTTCAGGCTGATATCCAGTACCCGGCTCCATTCTTCCTGTTCCATCCACAGCATCAGGTTGTCACGGCGTATACCGGCATTGTTCACCAGTACCTCAATGTAAGTATCGGGATGCTGTTTTATCCATCCGTTCAGTGCGGCGTGTGTGGCTGCTGCATCTGTCACGTCAAATTTCATCAGTTCGCCATCCGAGCCTTGTTCCCGTATTTGTTGCAGGGTGGCTTCAGCTTCCGTATCGTTGCTTTGGTAGTTTATCAGTATATGATATCCCATTTCGGCCAGTTTCAGACAAATGGCTCGTCCGATTCCCCGGCTTCCTCCTGTTACTAATGCGTATTTCATTTTTCTTGAAACCTCCCTTTTTTAAGATATACCATCATGCTTTCTATCTCTTTATATTTAGGTGTATCTTCCCGGAAAACAGGGAAAAATGCTCGTATTTCTTTATATACTTGTTGTGACCGGGGGCTTATCCGGTCGGCTATATCCAGACAATCAATGGCTTGTACAATACCCATCATCAGGATAGCCATCACCTGATAAGCATTTTCAATGACTGTTTTTGCCATCAAGGCGGAATTGGTACCCATGCTTACAATGTCCTGGTTGTCATTGTTGTTGGGGATGCTATGCACATACATCGGATTGGACAAAGTCTGACATTCTGCCGTGGTAGAGGTGGCTGTGAACTGGGAGGCCTGCAAACCATAATTCAGCCCCAGCACTCCCATATTGACAAAGGGGGGGAGAATGCCGTTGATGCGGTCGTGAAACAGGTAATTAATCTGCCGTTCGGCAAGCATCGTCAGTTTGGTGACTGCTATTTTCAACTTGTCCATTTCAAAAGATACATAATCTCCGTGGAAGTTACCACCATGATATACATTCTGTGTGTCAGGGTCCACTATCGGGTTGTCACAAGCTGAATTTATTTCGTTTATCAATACTTTTTCAGCATTGAGTAATTCATCATAAACCGGCCCTAGAATTTGTGGAATGCAACGTAGCGAATAATAGGGCTGCACTTTATGGGTGAAGATCTTCTCTTCGTGCTTCCCATTATAAAGTTCATTCTCTCTTTTGCGTACACACAGGCTGCCTTTTACCCATTGGCGCATCATGCGGGCTATCTCTTGTTGTCCTTCATGCTGTTTGGCCCCGTTCAGCGGTTCAGACATGAAGTCATCGTATGAGGCGGCTATTTCATTCATCATAACAGATGCACCTACCGCCCACTGCATAAGTTGGCGTGCGTAAATCAGATTGACAATACCTATACCTGTCATGACTGAAGTGCCGTTGGTCACTGAAAGCCCTTCGCGGATGTGCATTTGAAAAGGTTGCAATCCGTTTTCCGCCAGCACAGAGGCCGTATCTCTTTTCTTGCCTTGGTAAAAGACTTCTCCTTCTCCAATCAGAGTGAGGGCGATATGGGCGAGTTGTACCAGATCACCACTGGCCCCCACACTGCCGTGTTCGGGTACGTATGGAATAATCCCCCGGTTGATAAACTCGGTAATGAGCAACGCCAGTTCTTTATGTACGCCGGATTTTCCTTGCAGAAAAGTATAGAGACGCGCTACCATGGCGGCTTTGACATAGAGTTCCGGAAGGGGTTGCCCTGCTCCGGTAGCATGGCTGCGGATGATATTATACTGTAATTGTGACAAGGATTCATCTTCAATACGGTATTGGGCCATCGGTCCAAAGCCGGTATTGATGCCATAGATGATCTTGTCGTTGGAGAATGTTTTCAGGAAATTGAAACTCTCTTCCAATTTTTGCATACATGGGTCGGAGAGTGTCAGTGGCTCTTCTTCAAACAAAATCTTATATAGGGACGCTAAAGTTATTGTATTCTCAACTAGCATTGGATTGGTGTGATAAGCAGTTTTGTATAGTTTCTGCAAAAATAGTTATTTAAAAATAAGTATTACCATCCGAAGGGAGATTTTTCAGTTTTGATGGTTATCTGAAAGGTTCACCACAGATTATACAAATAAACGCAGATGCTTCTTAAATCATTGATTGTTAGGTTGGATAATCTGTGTGAATCTGTATAGTCTGTGGTGAAAAAATATAGTACCGCTCTACGTATTCTATTTATTCAGTCTCCATGTGAAACCATCTTTGGTATCTTTCACTTCAAAGCCAAGAGCGGCTAGCTCATCACGGATTTTATCACTTGTAGCCCAGTCTTTATTGGCTTTGGCTTTCATACGTTGTTCCAGCAGCATATCTACTACTTTGCCATATGCCTCTTCACGTGCCTCGTTATTGGCGGCTTCTTCTTTTATACCCAAGATTTCATACATAAAGAGATGGAACACACTTTTCAGCTCTTCCAGATCTTCGGCGGAAAGGGTCGCTTTTTTATCAAGCACTGTGTTGATCATACGGGCGCCGTCAAACAGATGGGCGATGACAATCGGTGAGTTCAGGTCATCGTTCATGGCTGTATAGCATTTTTCACGTAAGTCTTTTACGCCTTCTATGCCGGTGGTTTGTGCGCTTGGGGTGATGCGTTCAAGACCTTTTACAGCTTCTGTCAGCCGTTCCAATCCTTTTTCGGCTGCTTGTAATGCTTCGTTACTGAAGTCCACTGTACTGCGGTAATGTGCCTGAAGGATGAAGAAACGGATGGTCATGGGGCTGTAGGCTTGTGTCAGTAACTTGTGAGTACCGTGAAAGAACTCATCCAAGTTAATAAAGTTGCCGTATGATTTTCCCATCTTCTGCCCATTAATGGTAATCATGTTGTTGTGCATCCAATAGTGAACCATGTCGTCTCCTTGTGAAGCCACGCTTTGTGCGATCTCACATTCGTGGTGTGGGAAAATTAAGTCCATTCCCCCTCCATGAATATCGAAATGCTCGCCCAAATATTTTTTGCCCATTGCGGTACATTCACAATGCCAACCGGGAAAACCGTTACTCCACGGGCTTGGCCAGCGCATGATATGTTCGGGTTGTGCACATTTCCACAGAGCGAAATCGGCAGGATTACGCTTCTCGCTTTGACCGTCCAGTTCGCGGGTGGTGTTCAGCACATCGTCCAGGTTACGGCCGGACAGTTTGCCGTAATGATGGTCTTTGTTGTATTTTGCTACATCGAAATAAACGGAACCTTCACTTTCATAAGCATAGCCGTTTTTCAGAATTTCTTCTACCAGCTCTATCTGTTCAATGATATGACCTGATGCATGTGGCTCGATACTGGGTGGAAGTACATTCAAGGCTTCCATTGCCTTGTGGTAGCGATTGAGGTAATATTGTACTACTTCCATGGGTTCCAATTGTTCCAAACGGGCCTTTTTGGCGATTTTATCTTCACCTTCGTCTGCATCGTGTTCCAGATGACCGACATCGGTAATGTTACGGACATAACGTACCTTGTATCCCAGATGGGTAAGATAACGGAACAGGATATCGAACGTGATGGCGGGACGTGCGTGTCCTAAATGGGCGTCGCCATATACGGTAGGACCGCATACATACATACCTACATGAGGGGCATGCAAGGGAACGAAAAGTTCCTTTTGACGGCTTAATGTATTGTAAATGGTTAGTTTATTTTCCATAATTCATTCTATTAGAATTGCAAAGTTATAAATTAAAGTGTGTATTTGGCTAATAATTAACAAAAAATCTGATGCTGGTGTCCTCTGCTTGTCTACAAATGATGTTTGTTGGTTTAAGGAATAGAGATTTATGGTGATAAATAAAAGTAAGAATTAGGATAAAAGGTTGTCTTTGAACGTAAAAGAACAAAATAATGATTTTTTGTATGGAGATTAGGGAACCTAACTCTTTTTCCTTTTCATGAAATAGGTTTCTCTTGTATCTGTTTAATGATCTTTAATTTCTGCTATTGACTTGTAAAACAGGACCACTGCCCCATAAACATTGGTGTTGTTTTGAGGGGCAGTGGTCCTGTTTCTATATGAAGTTTGCGTGCGGGAGCGGGAATGTTATTTGGATTTCTTTCCCCAATACGTCTTGTTGTTGGCATAGCCGGCATAGACGATGGTATGGGTACGTGGATTGGCTTCCCAATCGGTTTCACGTTGCAGATAAAGTTCCACTCCGTTAACAGTCAGAATCTGTTGGCCGGCGTCATAGCTCCACATACTGCCTTTCCAGGTACCTTCGGTGATAGTGTGGTCGGCGGCGAGGGTCATTGTTGCTGAAGTTCTCTGCTCTCCATATTTGTATGTAAGGTCGATGTGTTCCCAATTGCCGGGCAATTCTTCTTCGGTGATGGCTACTTTGGGAACGGCTCCGTAACGTTCGGGCATTACGAGAGGCCAACCGTTTTTCGTCCAGCGGATGCTGCGTAGATGTCCCATCATGATGGCGTTACTGGCGTTGATGCCCGGAACATCCTTAGGCATGCGACCTTGTGAGACGTAGAACCAGTTGTCTTTGCCATCATCGAAGATAGCACAGTGGGCGATGCCTACCCAGCCGTAACCTTTGCTGAATTTATAGGGATGGGTCACTATGGGCAGTGCATCGGCACCGGCGGTCACGTCTTTGCCGTCAATGCCTACGTAGGGACCAGTGATGCTCTTCGAACGGACTACACGGGTGTTGTAGGGCACGTCAAGGGCGTCGTAGGCCAGGAAGAGGTAGTAGTAGCCATCACGGTAAATAATTTCTGGACCTTCACTGGCTTGCCAGCGGTTACCTGTCTGGCGGGTGGCGATTAACTGACCATACTCAGCAGGTGCTTGGCCTGTAGCCCAAGGCTGGCCCAAAGTTTCGGCAGGCTTGCCTGTCTCGCCATTGAGTTTGAGAGCAGCTATGCCGCTATGCCATGAACCGTAGACCAACCAGTGTTCGCCTTCGGGCGTGATGATGTAAGAGGGGTCGATGGCATTCCATTTGTAGTAGCAATTGGCCCAGTCATTTGGCTTTATGTTGAAGTTAAGTCCTTTGTCAGAAGCATTGGTGATGACGTAGCCTTTGTCCACCCAGCCGTTGTTGTTGGCGGGGTCGTTGTTTTCCATCAGGCCGATGAAGGCGCGCTCCGACCAGGTGTTGGCACCGTTGAGTGTGCCAGGGCAGACGATGGAATAGTACATGCGATAGAGGCCGTTCTTTACCTTGCGTACTACGGGAGCCCAATAGCCGAAGTCATTAATATTAGGGTTAACTTCGGCAAGTCCCATTTCTTTGCGTATTTCATTGAGCTTAGGTACTACCCATTCGGGCAGGTTCTTCATTGTACCGCCGAGGTATTCCCAGTTGACAAGGTCTTTGGAACGACGACTGTGGAAGTGCCCGCCTGCCGTGTGGGCGTTTCCATAGGAAGCATCTGTCTGATACATGTAATAATAACCATCTTCGGCCAATACCACCGAGGGGTCGTGTACGTTGGCAAGATTCCATTGAGAGCGTTTGCTCCAGTCACTTATCGAGGTATAGTCATCGGCGTAGGTGGGGGCCACATAATTCTTGAGTTCATCGTCTAAGCTTAAACTTTCTGTGGTGGCCGTGATCACCTCAGAATAGACATAGCGGCTGTCACAGTAGACGTATGCACGGATATAGTAAGAGGTACCGGTGGTCAAGGTTGAGAGGGTGGCGCTGAAATTCTCATCGGCATTCACCACGTGGTCTTTGATAGTCGGTGTGGAAGTTGCTGTACTGTAACAGAAGCCTTTCTTGACTATTTGGTTCAGATCACCCGTAACCGACGCGGTGACGGTCAATGAGGTGGGTGTGGTTGTAGTTACTTTCGGAGTACTTACAGTTGCATAATAGCGGTCTATATCTTCGCTGTTGTCAGAACAAGCGGCTAAAACAAGAAATATTGGTAAGAACATCCACAGGGATAATAGTTTTTTCATCTGTTGATAGTTTAAAGGCCATGCCGCTTCTTCTGGTTCCTGAGGAAAACGGCATGGTTTGTGTGATTACTGATTCGGCTTAGAAGACGAGATGTCCGCCTTCAATCGTTAAAGCGAAGTTCAAGTCGTTCATATCTACTTTGTTGATCCCTAAATAGTATTGGGCATAGGAGGTACCTGAAGTGCCTTCCATTACCGCCTGAATGTCGGTTGTACCATTGCCGCAATTGGTCACGTAGACGGTGACTTTGGCTCCGTTCATATCGGCAAGCCAAGTAGCCCAGTCGCCTTGTGTACCGTTGTGAACGAGGCTGGCATTTCCATCGTATCCTGCACCCCATCCATAGTTGTCGGCGCGTACCACTGCATATTCGGCAAGATCGGCTTTGCGGAGAACGACAGCGAAGTTGCTCCAGTTATTAGCCAGGCTGGTGTAATTGGTGAAGCTGATGGACTTAGTTTCACCGGTCGGCACGTTGAAATTGTCAGAAAAGACAGTCCACCACTCCGTTGTATTGTCTTCGGTTCCCAGAATGTCTGCAGAGTTGCTGACAGTGGAAACTGTTGATTCGGCCACTTTAACTGCTACGGTAGCGGTAGCTTCATCGGCAGTAATGGTTACGGTCTGTGTACCGGCTTTGGCGACAATGGCAGAGAAACTGAGTTTTGTGTTGTCAATAATTTGGGTGCTTCCGTCGGCATAAGTAGCCGTTACTTTCAATCCTTCCGGAAGGAATGCCAGCGTACGATCCGTCATCGCTTCGGTTGCAGCCGAAGTATAATAGTAATATTGTGTATGTGTAGGTTGAGCCGTCACTTGGATGGATACAATCTTTTCCACTACTTCAAACGTAGCATTGGCTACCACCGGCAAGTTGCAATTCTCACCCTTGAAGGTCTTGTTATAGATGGCTACCAGTGTCTTCGTACCCAGTTCTTCCATATTGGGGATGGCGGTGAACTGGAGTTCTTCGGCGGTTACGGTCTTAGTCACCCCTTCTTCGAAGCTGACGACGGCAGTAATACCGACCACGGCTTCTTCGAGTGAAGTGCCGGCATTGACCTGATCGGGTACATTTTGCAGTACCATCGAGAGCGGATTCTTGTCCTCGGCAGAAGTAAGGCCACCGATAGGAATGATGTTTGATTGTAAGAAGTTGATATAAGAGCCTTCAGGTACTAGGAAACAGCGGATGTTGGTATTGCTCTTGTCTATATTCAGATTGGGTAACTTGTACGGCTGTTTGTAGGTTTTGGTTGCCGAGGCGTTCTGGATTTTGATAGAGAAGGCATTTTCACTGGTTCGGTCTACGGTGAGTGTCACTTTGCCGCCCAATTTCTGTACAGTTTCGTCCAGATTATCAACGGGTGACAGCATCAGTGTGCTGGATGTGTATTTGAAAAAAAGATGGGAACCCCATTGGGAGTTATAGGCCAAAGTATCGTTTGTAGTGTCAAAACGATAAGCACCATATTCCGTATATCCTTCTCCTCCACGGTCTGTATCGTTGGTAATGACGAGGGCGAAGTTTTTATAATAGGTATTGTCGGCGGGATTGATGTTGAGATTGAACACCCCATGCCATTTCTGCCCGTCGGGCACGACGTAATACTTGGAGAAAGCTGTCCAGAAACCGGAGGTGTAGTCTGTGTTACCGAAGGAGTAGACATCTTCCTGCATACCTTCCAGTACTTCTTCTTCCGGCTCTTTCTTTGAATCTGCTATAGAGTCCACTTTCTCGGAGATCCAGTCAGGGGCGTTTACATCATATAACTCGCCACCCTCGCAGCTTGACAATGCCATCAACCCCAAGGTGATGGAACAGCAAACGTATACTAATTTTCTGAGTATTCTCATTGTCTTAAATTTTAATAGGTTTGTTTATTTGCTTAAGTCAACAACCGGACGAACTGTCCATCCATTTTCACTGAAATAAGTAGAGTTGTCTGTGCTGAAGTTCGCGGAGTTACCACTCAAATTGGGGTTCTTGTTCAACAACTGCTGTACGATGGGCAGGAATTCGTGTCCGGGTAAGTAAGTGTCGAAAGAACTTTTCAGTTCGGGATCGGTTGCGATATCGTTGTAGTTTACAGGGTCCTTGGTTCCGATTAAAGAACGGCGTACGACGCTGTGTTCCTTGAGTTGTTGCAAACGGTCATTCTTATAGAAGAATCCCCAGCGGATAAGGTCGAATCCGCGTCCGAACTCGCACCCGAATTCCTTCGGACGCTCCACATTGGCAATCTGCTCGAAGAGTTTGTCGGCTGTAGGGAAGTCAGCCAGTTCAAGGTCGGGCAAGTCAGCACGGTTGCGCACTTCGTTAATCCAGTCGATGGCCTGTTGTGTGGGGCCGTTGACTTCGTTTTCACATTCGGCGGCGCGGAGCAGCACATCGGAGTAACGCATCAGACGCAAGTTGATTCCATCGTGCAAACCTGTAATAACCGTGCTATAGAGACCGGTACGAAGGTTTGTGAACTTGGCGATGGGCAGACCACCGTATGTGTTGTTGGTTACGATGTTGTCAGTGGCTGTAAGTTTGTTCGTATAAGCTACATTACCAAACTCGAAATCTTCCCAGTCGGATTCATAAGTACCGATGGTCCAGTACAGACGTGGGTCGAGTTTCCCGTCAGTTGTACGCTCAGCTTTGAAGAGATGGTAGAGCCACGGGGAAGCCGAGATGTCTGCCCAACCACCATAATTCCCGGGAGCGAAGTTACTCTCGATGGCCGAACCTTGGGTGGCATTCGGACTGGTGTTCACCGGAGTCCACTCGTCATCGGTTCCTTGTGATTCCAAGTCGAGGAATTGCACTTCGAAAAGGCTTTCTTTGTTGTTCTCATAGGCAGGACCTTCACGAAAGTTGTCGCCATAGTTATCCATCAGTTCATAAGTACCATATTTCTTGCCGATAATGTCTTTCAGCACAGTAAGGGCATCTTTGAATTTATGGCGTGTCATGAGCGCACGGGCATAGTAGCCGGCTGCGGCACCGCAGGTGGCACGTCCTTTTTCCCATTCACCACCTTGATCTCGTGAGGGTAACAATTCCATGGCTTCTTTGAAGTCACTTTCCACTTGGTCGAGTACGGCATCGTATGTGCTGTTGCCGGTATAAAGTCCATCCAATGAAGAATAGGTAGCATAATCTGTGATGAGGGGTGGGTTCTGGTAATAACCAACCAGATTGTAGTATGACAGGCCACGCAGGAAGAGTACTTGTCCTTTGATGCGTTTCATTTTCTCGGAAAGCTGGCTGTTGTCTTCATCGCAACGGGAAATGGCAAAATTACATACATTAATGGTATAGTACCATTCGCGCCAGGGCCACCACGTGATGTCCGAGGTTACTTCCGCATTCAGGTCATCGAAAGGCAGATACCATACTTGTGATGAGTTCCATGCTTCATCACCACGACACACGTCGATGGTGTAGCCTACACGGGCGTAAGAACCTTCCATACGGATATGGTTATAGGCGGCAATAACGCTCTCTTCCAAATCATCGGCATTGAAGCCGAATGTGTTTGAGGTTTGCTGGTTGGGATTCAACAGCTCCAAATTATCATTGCAAGAAGCCAATGTGCCTAATCCCAAAATGAGAGCCAATGCATATTTATTGAGTTTCATATTGTTATGTTTTTAGTGATTAGAAAGTGAAATGAACACCACACATGAAGGTACGTGCGGTAGGATAAGAACAGAAGTTATATCCCGGTGTGAAGGTACCTCCTGCATAGTCTACATTATAACCTTTGTACCCGGTGAATGTGTGTAAGTTCTGTGCTGACACATAGAGACGTACGTCGGATATGTATTTGCCAAACCATTCGTTGGGGAAGTTGTAGCCCAATTCTATATTGGCAATTTTCCAATAAGCTGCGTTCTGAATTTTGCGGTCGCTGAAGAGATCATTCCAGGCCAAGCTGGCACTGTTGGTAACATAGGTACGTGGCACGTTGGAAAGATAGGTACTGCCGTCTTCACTGAAACGGTTCGCGTCAAGCATGGCTACATCTTTGTTGCCCCAGCCGTAGCAGGAGTTCAGAGAGTTGTGGATATCATCGCTTACGTGATAGTTGAGTGCACCGAACGTAGCGATGCTCAGATCGAAACGTTTGTATTCAAAGCGGGCGTTCAAACCGAAGTTGATCTTAGGCATACCGCTGCCCAGTACTACTTGGTCATAGGCATCCACCTTTCCATCGGGCTTTCCGTCGGGACCGCTTACGTCCTTATAGAGGCAGTCACCAATCTGGGCACCTTCTTGTGTGGCATGGTTGTCCAGGTCGGCTTGTGTGCGGGCGATGCCGTCATAAACCCATCCGTAGAACTTACCGATTTCTTCACCTACGTTGGTGATGTAGGCACCGGATATATATGAATCGGTACCGAAGCCCAATGAGGTTACGCGGTTACGGATGGTGCTCAAGTTGGCTGACACTTCATATTTGAAGTCGTGGTCGCGGTTGCGGTAGGTAGTCGTAAATTCAAAACCTGAGTTATTCATCGAGGCGGCGTTCATCGTTACAGTGGTGTTGGATACACCGGCTTGCTCAGGAACTGGAACGGCATACAGCAGGTCTTCACTGGTATTTTTGTACCATTCAGCGGTGAATTCCAAACGGTTGTTGAAGAAGGCGAGGTCGATACCTACGTTGTAGCTTTTCTTCTTTTCCCAGGAAAGGTTATTGTCTACGAAAGTAGAAATGGCAGAACCGGTGATGGGTGTGTTACCAAAGCTATAAGTCATGTTGTTACGTGCCATTACAGCCTGATACATGTATTCACCGATGTTTTCGTTACCGAGTTCACCATAGCTGGCGCGTACCTTGAACATGTTGACAATGTTTCTGTTGAAGGGGAAAAAAGTTTCCTTGTCAAAACGCCATCCTAAAGATACGGAGGGGAAAGTACCCCAACGGATATTCTTGGACAAGCGGGAACTGCCGTCGCGGCGCACGGTTGCCGAGAACAGGTAACGGTCATCGTAGTTGTAGTTGATACGCCCGATGTAAGAGAGGATGGTGTGTTTGTATTCGAAGCTTTCGGCATAAGTGTTGGCGGCATTCTGAAGTTGCAGGAAGTAAGGCTCGGTGAAGTTGACGCCCCAGCCTGTCAACAGGTCGGTGTTTTCTTCTTCGTAAGTCTGGCCGGCTACCAGGTTAAAATGGTGTTTGCCGACGGTAGCATCATAAGTCAGCACGTTTTCAATCAAAGCATCGGCATAAGAACGGCTAGCCTTGGTGAGGCGTTCGTTGCTCTTGGCCAGATAGACACGATTGCTCTGTACCCATGCGGGAATCCAGGTGAAGTCCTTGCAATGGGTTTTGCTGTAAGAGAGATTGACTTTATAGTTGAGCTTGTGATTCTTGCTGTCAACGCCAATCATCTTCAGGAGATCCACATCGGCAGAAGCTGTTCCTACGAAGCGGTCCACGCGGGTGTTGCGCTTCAGCAGATTGTTGACTAGCAAGGGGTTGGAAGCCGAAATGTCACCATGTACAGTATCGTAGTAAACACCATAGCCGTAAGAGTCATAGTTGAAGTTATTGGCGATACCTACCAGATTGTCAAGTACCCAAGTAGAGTTGTCATAGGCTTTGATGGTGGGCTGCATCAGCAAAGTACCACGCAGTACATTGGTTACGTCGCCATACAGACCTTGAACGTATTCGGAAGCGTTTGACAACCCCATGTTGTCTTGATCGGAGTGAGAGTAGACAAGGCTGGTATGGAACTTGATGAATTTGGTGTCCATCGTGTTGTTGACACGTGCCGTGTAACGTTCATAGTTAGGACCGGCGCCTTCCAGTGTTCCTTTCTGGTTGTAGTAGTCTAATGAAACATTATAGGTGTTGTGGGCGCCGCCACCGGAGAGATTCACATTGTGATTCTGACGGATACCTGTTTTGAATACTTCTTTAAACCAGTTGGTATTGGTGTTGTCCTGGAAATGATATTTTCCGGTGGTACTGTCCAGCTTGTAACCGCCGGGCAGCGGAGTGTTGGAGTTGGTACATGCCTGACCGATGTATTGGCTGTATTGGTCGGCATCCATTACATCATAGACATTACTGGGGATATAGTCCATACCCACGTAGCCATTGTAGTCTACTTTCAGCGGTTGGTCTTTCTGACCGCATTTGGTAGTGATGATGACCACACCGTTGGCGGCGCGCGAACCGTAGATGGCAGCGGCTGATGCGTCCTTTAGGATTTGGATGGTTTCAATATCGTTTGAAGAGAAATCGCGGATGGAGGTACCCATAGGAACACCATCGATAACATAAAGAGGAGAAGTGTCACCGAAAGATCCGACACCACGGATGCGGACAGTAGGGTCGGCACCGGGTTGTCCGTCAGAAGTGACTTGTACGCCTGATACTTTACCTTCTAGCATGGTGGAGATATTGGAATGGGATGTCTGTTTCAGGGCTTCCGCATCTACTACGGCTACGGAACCAGTCAAGTCGGATTTCTTCTGTGTACCATAACCGATGACAACTACCTGCTCAAGCATCTGATTGTCGGGTTGCAATTGGATGGATTCAATAATGGCACGGTTACGAACAGCTACTTCACGATCCTTGTAGCCTACATAGCTTATCGAAAGGATAGCGTTACCGGCAACCTCCAATTGGAAGTTTCCGTCCACATCAGTAATGGTTCCGCCTTGTCCGTCTTTGATTCTGACGGTAGCTCCTGTGAGGGGTTCACCTTGTTCATCGATAACTTGACCGCGAACCTTGATAGTCGGAGATTGCGCCACGGTAGCCATAACAGGTGTGGAATACACCATCATGCCACCCATAGCACACAGACTAAGCATTACGGAAAATAATAAATGTTTCCTCATTTTTTTAAGTATTAAATTAGTAGATTAAATTGTTGCTGATATATTGAATTGAGATGTTGGATTATTGTACAATCCAATGTTGAATACTCTAGGTAGACAAACCACAGAGTTTATAAATATGCTGGAGCTATTCTTCATAATATTTAAGATTAGGATTAAATTTTAAAAGCAGGGGTCTCTTCCGAAAGTTGAGTACCGATTGCATGACAAAAGTAAAATTTATGCCGTAAACAGGGGTGGACAAACGGTTTTATAGGGTGGACGAATGAATAATGGGAAAAAATGTATTTATTTCGCTTATAGTTTATGTCTTTTGGAGGCGGTGAGATAGGCTCAGGAGAAGGCTTTTTTATAAAAAATCATGTAGCCGGACAACCTGATGAAGGACTGTCCGGCTACATGAGGGATAAAATACAATTCTCTGAAAGGAATTATTTCACAAGTAAAAATCCTCCTTCCGCCTGCATCGTAATGCTGACTTCATCATTCTTTTTTAATGTTATCTCTTCAGCGTGAGGATTTAGTTTTTTATCGTCCTGATAAAGCATCATTTTATCTCCTTTAGTACACATGGGAAGGTTCAACTTTAATTTCAGCGGTTCTTTTTGTGCATTGATTCCGGCTATGTACCATTGATCGGCATGCCGACGTGCTAGCACTACGTACTTGCCCGGATAGCCGTCAATGAACCTGGTTTCGTCCCATGTAGTGGGAACTTGTTTCATGAAGTCCAAACAAACTTGGGGAGCATCGGTCAGGTTATTAGGCGCCAACGCAAAATTCTGAATGGGATTTTGGAACAAGACGGCTGTTGCCAGTTCGAATATATCGGTGGTCTTGCGTATGCTTCCGCCATCATTGTTGCGGTTCAAGCGTTTGTTGAGAAATGTACCGCCGAACTCCATGCAACCGATGGTGTTGCGGATAAATGGATGCAGACAGGCATTAAATGCTTCTTCATCGCAAAAATGTTGTTGGAAAATCAGGTTTTCCGATGCGAGCACGGCTTCACTTCCTACATAATTAGGATACATACGCTCCCATCCGCGAGGAAGGGTACAGCCGTGGAAAATGACCATCAGTCCATGATCATCCGCATCGCTCAGGATGGCTTCGTACAGACGCATGGTTTCCTGCTTGTCACCTCCGAAGAAGTCTACTTTGATTCCTTTTACTCCTATATTATGCAGCCATTTCATTTCCTTTTTACGGATAATGGGATTGTCCATATAATTGGTAGGACCTTGCACTATATCATTCCAGTAGCCGCTGGAACTATACCATAAAAATACATCAACCTTCTTGCTGTGTGCATAGTCTATGAAGTCTTTCATACGTTCACGGCCGATGTTGGTATCCCACCAGTTGTCTATCAATACATATTCATATCCCATGGCGGCGGCGAGGTCTACATATTTTTTCTGGTCATCGAAATTGATGCTTCCATCTTGCCAAAGTATCCAGCTCCAGGTTCCGCGTCCCATTTTGTATGTATGCTCCGTTGGGTAAAGAGGTTCCACGACATCCCATGGAATCGTTGTCTCTACAATCGGCTTTAGGTTTTCGCCTACAGTAATAGTACGCCAGGGAGTGGAACCGGGCAATGCAAGGCCGGGAGATGCCGTGCCGTTACCGTTGTTTTCTTCGGGCATGGGGAAAGCGATGGTATAAAGTCCGTCGGCAGTAGCATCGCTTAAGTGTGAGCCACAGTATTTGCTGTCTACTCCGGTTTCACTGATAAGTGCCCAGCCATTTTCTCCTACATGGAACAGACAAGGAAATGTGTAACCGTGCCCATATTGTGAACGTACATTCATAGGAGCGTCAGCCTTATATTCTTCCTCATAGCTGGGTTTGGTACGTTTCCAACCTATCATGGCGTCACTTTGCGGGCACAGGAAAGTAGTGGTGAAGGATGGGAAGTCAAAACCTGTCGTTTCTTTTTCTATCACTATGCTTCCTGTATCGCCATATTTGGGCATTTCGTAGCGGAAAGCAATATCGTTGTTGCTTACGCGGAATATTATATTTATATTTTTCTTTTCTTTATTGGTAAAGGTGCATGTAAGTTCATTGGCTTGATAATGAATTTGTGATTGTTTGATACGGTCTTGTGTATAGGTTTTATCTATTTTATTCTCTTTTTGTCCGGTGAAAGTCATATCCCGGCTGAAGTCCCCCACATTGGCAATGAAACCTAAAGGTGAATCTTCCAGGATGGTCTTGTCCTTATAGGTGACGGAATAAACGGGGATGCCTTGTTTTACGGATACATTTACTCTTAAAAAGGAGTCGGGTCCTGTAACTGTAGCTTGTTGGGCAAAAGCTGACATTGTAGTGATGGCAAGCAGCCAAGTCATAAATTGTTTTTTCATGGGTATTAAATATGCTATTATAATGTAGAGCAAAGATAATTTATTTAGCAAGACGAGAGCGTAGAAAAACGGAGCATTTATGGTATACAATCCGTTCATTTTACGCTCTGGAATAAGTCAGTCGGTTCCATTCTCCATCATCGAACTGGGGGTTGTTCCGAAATGTTTTGTAAAGCAGCGTGTGAAGTATTTGGGATCATTGAATCCTACTTCGTATGCTATCTCAGATATATTCATATTGTGCGTCAGACGGTTACGGATAATAAGTTCCCGCGCAAGATTCAGCCGGTAGTTACGCATGAATTGTCCGGCAGACTGTCCCGTCAGATTTTGCATTTTTTTGTTCATCAAACTTTTGCTTACCCCCATTGCTTCGATGAAATCGCTTATTTCGTAATAAGAGTTCTTATAGTTTTCTTTCACAATCTGCATTGCTTTGTCCAGGAACTTCTTGTCACTGGATTCTTTTTCGATATTCAGTGCATCCACGTCCATACTGTATGAGAACTTTTGTTGGAAACGTTTGCGGTTTTCCAGTATATTGGATATCCGGGCCAGCAGCAAAGTGTCATCAAATGGTTTTAAAAGGTACTCGTCTACACCTATACGGAAACTTTCAATGCGCGATTCGTTGGATGTTTTGGCCGTAAGCATCAGGAAGGGGATATGCGAGATGGCAAAATTGGATTTTACCCGGCGGGACAGTTCCATACCATCCATGACAGGCATCATCAAGTCACTGACTATGAAATCCACGTTCTGGGATTGGAGCACAGTCAATGCTTCTTCACCTTGGGATGCTTCGAGCACGTTATAATATTCGGCCAGAATGGAACGGATATAGTCGCGCATATCTTTGTTGTCTTCTACTACCAGAATCGTCAGTTTTCCATTGGTGGCAGGTTGCAATGTCATCGGAGAGTCGACCGGTTCTTTAACTTGCTCTGTTGGTGTGGGCAGACTGTCCGCATCGGCATATTGCAAAGGAAGTAAAATACGGAAAGAACATCCTTTGCTCTGATTATTCTTGGCACAAATTGAACCTCCATGCAACTGGACAATTCGTTTGCATAGATAGAGACCGATTCCAGTCCCGCTTTGTCCGTTGATAGAGGAATGCGTCTTATTTTGTGATTGGTAGAAGCGGTTGAATACTTTGTCTATCTCTTCTTCGGGAAGTCCTGGTCCTGTATCCCGAATACAGATGAATAACTTTTCCTGCTCTTCCTGGCGGAGGGGGGTGGCATAGATGGTAATTTGTCCTCCTTTGGGGGTAAATTTCAAAGCATTTCCTATTAAATTGACAATCACTTTATGCATGGCATCCTCATCGTACATTATTTCACATGAAGGAAGGCGGAAGCGACGTTCGATGGTTATTCCTCTTTCGGAAGCATATGCGTCGAAGGGTACTAGTAGTTCATTGAGTAATTTGGCAAAATTGCCCGGGTTGCGGACAATTTCCATTTTCCCTGATTCTACTTTGCGGAAGTCCATTAATTGGTTGACCAGTGAGAGTAAGTATTTTGAGTTGCGCTCCACAAAATGTAATTGTTCAATGACTTGAGGATTGTAGCTTAGTTTCAATGCTCTTTCTATAGGTCCTACGATTAATGTCAACGGAGTACGGAATTCATGGGTGATATTGGTGAAGAAGGCGAGTTTGTCAACCGTCAATTCCTGCACCTTTTTTGACATTTGGATCAGTTGCCCTTTTTGTTTGGTTATTTTTTCGTTTTGCTGTTTTAATAGTTGGTTTTGACGATAGAGCTCGCTTGCCTGAGTGGAAAGCAGTTTTTTCTGTTCTTCCAGTTCACGGGTACGTTCCTCTACTTTGATGTGGAGTATTTCTTGTTGTTCTTTTAACGAACGAAGCCTCCATGATAATACCTTATATATAAGGAAAGATAGAAGAACCAATATGGACAGAATGAACCAGATGGTTTTATAGAAATAAGGTGATACGGCAATGTGGAGTTCTGCCATTTCTTCCAGCCATTGTTTGCCGTCGGGTGCATAACGCAGTTCGAAAGTATAGTTGCCGGGACGCAGATTGGTATAGGCGGCTTGTCGTCTGTTGGCCGGTACTTTTATCCATTTGTCGTCAAATCCTTTCAAGCGGTAATAATAATTGGCAAATGTCGATGCATCATAATCCAATGCGGCAAATTCAATATAGAGAGATTTGTCGCGTTCGTGTAACTGTAAGGTACCGTTTGTGTACAATCGCTCTTTATTTGCCACACGGACATGGGTAAACGCCAAGGGAACAGCTTCCTTCGGGTTTATATCTATGACCGGCTTGACCACAGACAGTCCTTTGGTACTTCCTATATATAAATCTCCATTGGCGGCACGGCATATTGCGTTCCAATAGAACTGGTTGGATAATAGCCCGTCTTTCCGGGTATAGTTAAAGAAGCTGTTGTTGTTAGGATTGAAGCGGGAGAGTCCGTTGGTGGTGGTAATCCAAAGATACCCTTCTTTATCTTCCGATATGCAGCGGACACTGTTGTTTATCAGTCCGTCTTCGGTGGTGAAGGAGCGGAAGGTATATTCTCCGTTTTCTGTTGGTGAGGATTTGTAGAAACCATATCCGTTGCTGCCTATCCAAAGGGTTCCGTCTTTAGACTGGGTGATGTAGGTTACCCTTTCCTTTAACTTTGACTCCGGTTCGTCTAGCTTGATCCTCCAGAGTTGATAAATCAGTCTAGGGGTTTTCAAACTGCTTAAATCTATTCGGCAAAGTCCTTCTGTAAGTCCCAGCCACAGGTGGTTATCCTTATCTATGTAGTATCCTGTACAACCTTCAATTCCACCTAGGTTCATGCCCTTGAATGGTTCGGTGAGCGTTTGTGTTTTCAAATCGTAAACATAGATATTGATACTGGTTCCTACCCAGATGGCATTATTCAAGTGGTCATAGCAGATACTTCCGGCCCATCCCCATGAGAAGTCTCCGCATTCGGGTATTTCTATGTGGTGAAATTGTTTGTTCTGCGGATTTTTCATATCTATCCATCCTATGCCTCCTCCCCAAGTTCCCATCCAAAGTCTTCCATCGTTATCGCTGGTAAAGCAACTGACGGTATTATGGCTTAGGTGGGCGGGTGCATCGGTAGTATAGTGCTCAAAAGTGTTGCTGCCGGGAGCCCGCCGGTTCAAACCTCCTTCTACGGTTCCTACCCATAAAACACCCGACGGGTCTTCATAAATGGCATTGACGGGATTTTGGGAAAGACTTCCGGGAATGGCGGGAGTATGATAATAGTTTTGTACGAACAGCATCCGGCGGCTCATCTTGTTCAGACCTCCCACTTCGGTGCCTACCCAGATAATATCACCATCGGTCAGCAGACAGTTTACGAAGTCACAGTTTAATGTGTTTTGTACGATTTCTCCTTCTCCGGTATCTTTATTTATCCGCTCAAAATTGTCTGTCAACGCATTATAAAGGTTTATACCTTTTAGGGTGGCAACCAGCATGGTATGTTCTCCTGTTTCTGCTATGTCTGTGATAAAGTTTTGGGAAAGCGAACTATTGTCATTCGGATCATACATATAATGCTTCATCAGTTCCGTATCCATATTGTATCGGAAAAGGCCTTGTGCGCTGCCAATCCAAATTTCATTTTCTTTCCGGCAGATTACTTGTATGGACACACCGGGTAATTGAAGGGCAGATGAAATGAATGTGGGTTCCTGTACTTCCATAGCCGATTCTTTGATGCGGTAGATACCGTCTTTGTAGTTTATCCAGAGATAGTCTTCTACTTCACAAATAGTCCGGATGGATTCTCCTGCCGGTACTTCGCATGTTTTAATAATTTGTTTTATATCTCCTTGTTTGTCAAAGGTAATTTTGAATAAATTGTTTTCCGAACAAACCCAAATATTTCCCGCTTTGCTATGGAGAATAAGATGAGAGGGGCGGTTACACAGTGAAATAAGTTTGTCTTTCATATCAGTGACTTGTACTGTCTGCATGGTTTGTATATCCAGTATGTCAATACCCATTTCACTGACAGCCCAAATACGCTTGAAGTTATCCTCACACAGTTTGTTTATAAAGTTACTTCGTAGCTTGATACGGGTGTTTCCCATATGGAAGGCGGTGAATTCATAACCGTCATAACGGGCGATTCCTTCCCCGCGGGTAGCGATCCATAAAAAGCCCTGACTGTCTTTCAATATATCATCCACAAAGTTGTGAGGCAGTCCTTCATCCATCGTAATGGCAGTGAAATTATAACGTTCGGACCATTTTCCGGCTGTTCCTTCAGCTTGCATATACAGACTAGATAAAAAGATGAACAGAGCGAATAGAAAACAATGTTTTTTCATAGTGTGTTGTTCATTAATGACGTAAGAATATACCGTTACTTATACAAAGATATACCTTTTCGTTTTTCCTCAAAAACAAATAAATCATTTTTATCCCTCTGCTGCACAAATGTCCACCCTTTAAGCGATATTGTCCACCTGGCGAGCTTTTGATTGCAGTTATATTTGCATTAATAATAGTTAGTCAATGTGACAGTTGGCTGCGTTATATGCCGCATGTCATTGACAAATTAGTACATTAGCAAATGGTCACATAATAAAAAAATACTATGAAACAGCAATTTTTCCCTCAAAGATTATTCATGGACATGAAAAGGTTAATAATAAATAGGTTGGTCGGTTTAGGCCTGTTGGCCGTAGGGATATTGGTATCATGCAGTGCACCTACGGCTTTCGTGCCTGTCCCTTCTCCCAATCCTTGGGCTGATGATTATACCGCTCTTTCATCTATGGAGAATTACAAGCAGTGGGGAACATATAATGTACACGACCCGGCTTGTAAAAAAATAGGAGATACTTATTATCTGTATTCTACCGATGCTATTTTTGCTGAGAACCGGAAAGAGGCGAAAGAGAAGAATGTGCCTCTGGGTTTTGTCCAGGTACGCAAATCAAAAGACTTGGTACATTGGGATTTTGTGGGCTGGGCTTTTCCCGAGATTCCTGCTCCGGCTATGGAATGGGTTCATAGTCAGGCGGAGGGAAAAGGGGCGACTAATATCTGGGCTCCTTATTTGATGCCTTATCAGGGTATTTATCGTTTGTATTATTGTGTTTCGGCATTCGGCAGGAATACATCCTATATCGGTATGGCCGAGTCGGATTCTCCCGAAGGTCCCTGGATACAGAAAGGGTGTGTGGTTAAGACAGGAGAAGGGGATGCGATGAATGCCATAGACCCTTCTGTGGTTGAGGATCCGGAAACCGGAAAGTGGTGGATGCACTATGGCTCTTATTTCGGTGGTCTGTACTGTGTGGAACTGAATCCCGAAACAGGAATGACTGTGCAGCCGGAGGATCATGGGCACTTGATAGCACGCCGGGCCAATTACCGGAAAGATAACTTGGAAGCACCGGAAATCATGTATCAACCCCAACTTGGCAAATATTATCTGTTTACATCCTACGATCCGCTGATGACTACCTATAATGTACGTGTCGCTTATTCCGGTTCTCCCGAAGGACCTTTTGTGGATTTCTACGGAGAGGATATAAAAGATACAACGAATAATGTTCCTATATTGACAGCTCCTTACCGCTTCGAAAATCATCCGGGATGGGCGGGAACGGCTCATTGCGGTCTTATTGATGCCGGTGACGGCCGTTATTTTATGGTCCATCAGGGACGGCTTTCCCCCCAGAACCAGTTGATGGATTTGCATGTGCGCGAAGTGTTCTTTACGGTGAATGGATGGCCTGTGGTTTCTCCCGAACGCTATGCAGGTACTGCTCCACGTTCTTTCACTAAAGAAGATTTGGTAGGTGAGTGGGAAATTATCCGTATTCAGGAACCACCTTTGGAACGTAGTTTGGAAGCTGGACAAATATTGTGGGGTGAAGGGGACTTGCGAAATGGGGAGCAGGCGTTATCTGCCCGTGTTGTTTTGGAAGCAGATGGCAGTGTTGGAGATGCAACTTGGGATTTTAATGTTAAAAAACAACTTCTTACTATAAAAACAGCCACAGAAGATATTAACAATTTGATTATCTTTGCCGGACACGATTGGGAAAATGAAACAGAAACCATTCTTTTTACCGGCCTGGATGCTCAAGGGCATTCTGTGTGGGGAAAGAGAATTGACTAATAAAAATCAATAATATTACTATCATGAAATTACACAGAACTCTATTCACAGCATGGGTATTTGCTGCCGGAGTAGCGCTACATGCACAGAATGCGCACAACATGGTCGTGCAGACCAATAAATTAGGTGCGGAAATACAACCAACCATGTATGGTTTGTTCTTTGAGGACATTAATTATGGGGCGGACGGAGGCTTGTATGCCGAACTGATAAAGAACCGTTCATTTGAATTCCCGCAACGTTTTATGGGTTGGAATATTTTCGGCAATGTGACCTTGATGGACGACGGGCCGTTCGAGCGAAATCCGCATTACGTCCGTCTGGGTAATTCCGGACACAGGGAAAAGCACACAGGAATTGAAAACGAAGGTTTCTTCGGCATAGGTGTCAAGGAAGGGGCTGAGTATCGCTTTTCCGTATGGGCACGTGGTGAGAACCAGAAACTTCGTATTGAATTGATCAAGAATGATACGATGGAGGAACGTCAGGCTTTTGAGTCAAAAGAACTGATAGTGAATTCGAAGGATTGGAAACAATATGAAGTGATATTGAAATCGCCGAGAACGGAGCCCAAGGCTCATCTTCGTATTTTCCTTGAAAGTGCGGGAACGGTGGATCTGGAACATGTTTCTCTTTTCCCTGTAGATACTTGGAAAGAGCGTAAGAACGGTCTTCGTAAAGACTTGGTGCAGGCTTTATATGATATCAAACCCGGTGTTTTCCGTTTTCCCGGCGGCTGTATTGTAGAAGGTACGGATGAGGCTACCCGTTACGAATGGAAAAAAACAGTAGGTGCGGTAGAGAATCGCCCGTTGAATGAAAACCGCTGGCATTATACGTTCAAGCATCGTTTCTTCCCTGATTATTTCCAGACCTACGGACTGGGCTTCTTTGAATATTTCCAGTTGTCGGAGGATATAGGCGCCGAACCGCTGCCTATTCTGAACTGCGGATTGATATGTCAGTATCAGAATGACCCCGACCAGCAGGTCAGCCTGTCAAAGCTTGATTCATATATACAGGATGCATTAGACCTGATTGAGTTTGCTAATGGCGATGTCACAAGTACTTGGGGAAAAGTTCGTGCGGATATGGGACACCCTGCTCCCTTTAACTTGAAATTCTTGGGCATTGGTAACGAACAATGGGGACCGGAATATCCGGAACGTCTGAAACAGTTTGTCGAGGTGCTTCGTAAGGCTCATCCTGAAATCAAGATTGTTGGTAGTTCGGGACCTCAGTCTGAAGGTAAAGACTTTGATTACTTATGGCCGGAAATGAAAAATCTGAAAGTGGATTTGGTGGATGAGCATTTCTATCGTCCCGAAAGCTGGTTCCTGGGACAAGGCAACCGTTATGACAATTACGACCGCAAAGGACCGAAGGTCTTTGCTGGAGAATATGCCTGCCATGGCAAAGGCAAGAAATGGAACCATTTTAACGCTGCTTTAATGGAAGCTGCGTTCATGACCGGACTGGAACGGAATGCTGATGTGGTGCACATGGCTACTTATGCACCTTTGTTTGCCCATGTGGAAGGATGGCAATGGCGTCCGGATTTGATCTGGTTTGACAATCTGAACTCGGTTCGTACTTGTAGTTACTATGTGCAGCAGCTTTATGCTCATAACAAAGGTACTCATGTGTTGCCCCTGACTATGGATAAAAAAGCTGTGAGTGGTCAGGAAGGACAGGATGGTCTGTTTGCCAGTGCCGTATGGGATAAGGATGAAAAGGCTTATATCGTGAAAATTGCCAATACTTCGGAGCAGACACAGCCAGTATCATTGACTTTCAACGGGTTGAAGAAGAGTGATAAACTTGTGGAAGGTAAATGCATCACACTCCAGTCTGCCGATTTGGATAAAGATAACACGGTAGAGCATCCGAATGTCATCACTCCGAAAGAAAGTGCTGCTACGGTTGAGGGTAATGTACTGAATGTAGAGATGGCGCCCAAGACTTTCGTGCTTTATAAGTTTGTTAAGGCAAGTAATAAGTAAAAGATGAATCATTCCTTTAAATACTAACACAGAGGATAGAGAAACATAAAGCAGCCGAAGGGCTGCTTTATAATCCCAACTGCATCCGGAACTTTTAAAGGAAATGTATACCTGCCTCCCTTGGTTGTACCAAGGGAGTTTTTTTTGATTATACGTATATTATCATCTTGGATTATGCGCAGCATTTTGCTGTAAATCAGTGATATGTTGTGCAAATACATTCTAAATCCCCCTGAAACGGTTTGCCATTTTCTGCTGCCAAATCTGGTTTGACGGATATCGGTTGTTCTAATTCCTGTGTCATAGCTACGGTTGTTCCCTTGCAGGGGAGCGTCATAAGGCGTATTTTTGTTCGGGTGCGTTCGTTGCTTCACTAAGGTGAAGAGCTAGCTTCACTTAGGTGAACAGCCGCTTTCACCTAGGTGGAATAATTGCTTCACCTTGGTGAAATATTAAATGGAGTGAGGTGAAGATAAGATGAGAATAGGTTCTTATGATGCCTACGAGTTGCCGGGAGGTAACGAGGGGGTGATTTTACATTCTGTCCGAGAGAATCCCCGAAGCAGATTTATTTCGCCACCGGCATACCGATTGAGGAGGATTTGGAAGGCTATTACACAGAAAGTGGTTGGTAATGAGTGAGTTGCTGTGATGGAATGTTTTTGTACTTTATGTAAATGTGTTAAAAGTGATTTTTGTTGTCGTTATGTTGTAGGGGCGGACTCATGGGTCTGCCCCTACGGTGGAACATTTGATAGTTATTTCGAACTTTTGAAATATCCTCTTATTGGATGAGTCCTGTTTACATCTTTATTCTCTTATTGCGTACTTGCCTCAGAATTGTCTGCAACTCAAATACTTTCTTAGGATACTTTTCTGCTACATTCTCTTGTTCGCTCACCTTTTCCATTTCATATAACTGGGGAACGTTCAGGTTTCCGGTCTCTATTTTTTCTGCCTTCATGAAAGTGGTCGGATCATCATTCGGTTCAATGTATTTCCAGTCTTTGGTACGGACGGACAACGTGTGGTTCATGGATTGTTCCACAATCCATGGGCGGTCTGTCTTATCGGTTCCTATCAAATTCCCTAAACGGTCATAGCTGTCCGGAGCGCTGCCTTTAGGTAATCTGGCGTTGACCAAAGCTCCTAAAGAGGCTAGCCAGTCAATCTGTGACATTAATACGTCCGAGTCTCCTGTCTTTTTTATCTTCTGTGGCCAGCGGACGATGACCGGAACGGCTGTTCCACCCTCGAAAGCGCTGTATTTGTTCCCTCTCCATGGACCGGAAGGTGTATGTCCGTTCAACAGCTCTTCTGCCTTGTCCTTATATCCGTCGTCTACAACCGGACCATTGTCGCTGGATAGAATAATCAGCGTGTTTTCAGTTAGTCCAAGTTGGTCCAATGTTTCCATCAGCTGGCCTACCGTCCAGTCGAATTGGGCGATTGCGTCTCCGCGTAGTCCCATAGGATTCTTTCCACGGAAGCGGTCATGAGGAAAACGGGGAACGTGTACATCATTGGTCGCAAAATACATAAAGAAAGGCTCGTCTTTATGCTGTTTGATAAAATCGATGGCATGAACGGCGATGGAATCGGCAATGTTCTCATCTTTCCAAAGTGCCTTTCCACCCCCTTTCATAAATCCGATGCGGCTGATGCCATTGACGATGGACATGTCATGTCCGTTGCTGGGATGTAGGTTATACAGTAGTTCGGGATTATCTTTTCCGGTCGGTTCTCCCGGAAAGTTCTTGGTGTAACTCACTTCTATAGGATCGGACGGATCATAGTTGGCTACCTTGCCGTTTTCTATAAATACACAAGGTACACGGTCGGCTGTAGCGGCCATGATATAGTGATAGTCAAAGCCTAAGTCACCCAAAGCGGCTGGTAAAGGAGCATTCCAATCCTGTCCGCCTGTCTTGTCTCCTAGTCCCAGATGCCATTTGCCGATAGCGGCTGTAGCATATCCGGCACTTTTAAACATATCTGCCATGGTGTATTGTTCGGGACGGATAATCATTTTTACATCTCCTGCGGCAATATCCGTATCCGGTCTGCGCCATGCATATTCTCCTGTCAGCAAGGAGTAGCGGGATGGGGTGCTGGTAGCGGCTACAGTATGTGCATTAGTAAAACGGATGCCTTCCGATGCCAGTTTGTCAACATGGGGAGTTTCTACATTCTTGGCTCCGTAACATTTTAAATCTCCATATCCCAGGTCATCTGCCAGAATAACGATAACATTGGGCTTTTTCGGGTCTTGCGTACTGTTTTTTTGAACGGTTTCTGCTGTTGCAGAGTTACAAGAGGCTAATGAGGCAAGTAAGGATATGCCTGCATAATTTCTACTTTTCATCTCTATTTATTTAAGGTTTGATTCGGATACATGTCTATTTTCACTTTCCGGTTTCTCGACCTGAAGGTGAAAAACGACGGAAAGTTATCAAGAAAATCTTGAAGCAGCAAAAAAGAGAGCCGAAATATGATTTGAAAGTGTCTGGAATTAGATGATAATGCCCCCACCCAGTACTACATCATCCCTATAAAAAGCGGCTGCTTGTCCCGGGGCAATGGCTGTCAGTGGCTCATGCAGTTGTACATGCAGGGTGTTATCCGGTTGCAGGGTTACTGTGCAGCGGTTTGCTTGTTTCCGATAGCGTATTTTGACGATGATGTCGTCCTTATTTAGTAATAAAGCGGGATTGGTGATGTGCCATTCTTTCAGTCTCATTTCTGTTTTTTCCAGTGCTTTCAAGTCGCTCAGTATGACTTTGTTTTCTGCCGGAATGATTTCTTTGACAAAGACAGCTCGGTTAAGATCTATGTCCAATCCTCTCCGCTGGCCGATGGTATAGAAAGGATAACCTTTGTGCCGTGCGATAAAATTCCCCATTTCATCGAAGAATTTACCCGGTAGGATACTTCCTTCAGGCAATTCCTTATGCAGGAATGTGCGGTAGTCCATGGGGCAGAAGCAGACTCCCAGACTGTCCCGTTTATGGGCGGCTTTCAGAAAACCACGCTCTGCCGCGATCTCACGGACACGGGCTTTAGCCAGGTTGCCCATAGGGAGAAGCATACGTTGCAGGATTTCTTGTGGCAGCCCCCATAGGAAAAAGGATTGGTCTTTATCCGGGTCGGCACCGGTAGTGATGTGATAGTATCCATTGATGAGGCGTCGGCGTACATAATGTCCTGTAGCGAAGTGATAGATCCCCATTTCATCGGATATTCTCTTCAAAAGAGGCCATTTCAGGTAGTTGTTGCATAAAGTACAGGGAACCGGGGTATGACCTGCCATATATTCGTTGATGAAATAGTCAATGATGGTTTTCCGGAAGGTGTCACGAACATCGTATGTGAGATGGGGGATGCCCAGACGTTCACATAAAGTGCGGGCATCCTCCAGATACTCTGTATCATTTCCTTTTTCATAAAAACGGAAGGTGATGCCGGTTACCTCGTATCCTGCATCCTGCAATAGAAGGGCGGCTACGGAACTGTCTGTTCCTCCGCTCATGCCTAGTAGGACTTTATTATTGGGTTCTGCTTCTTTCATCTTTATAGCAGTTTTGTGAGGATAGATGCTGGGATATCCATTTTGGAGAAGGCAAATAGTTTCTTTCCCAAATCTTTCAAAGAGGCTCCGATGTGATATACGTCGGATTGGTCTATAATAAGAAAACGGTCATGTGCTTGGCGGTAGGTTCTTATGTTTATAGGTGGATATTGATTGTTGTGTCGGGTAAGGTCTAGTTGAAGTTGCGGTGTGATTCGTTGTGTATAGATGGTGGCATCTACTCCTGTTGTGCGTTTGGAAAGCATGAGAAGTGTGCTTTCATCTATATAGTTGTCTATCAGGATAAGGGAATTCTTGGCAGATTTGATAAGGTTCGTGGCGAAAGCGTATGCGTCGAAAATCTGTCCGTCAAAGAAAATTCCTTCGACCGGAGGGAGAGAGGTGCGGACAAAAAAATCTACTTTCTCATTTAATCTGGTCAGTTGCATATCATAAGAAAGAAACTTTGCATCCACCCTTTGTTCAAGGTTGCTGATGCGTTGGTTGATGACATGACCTTTTAATAAATAATCTTTTAAAACTTGGCTTGCCCAACGGCGGAACAAAGTGGCATTTTTGCTGTTGACACGATAGCCTACAGAAATGATAGCGTCCAAATTGTATGTTTTGGTTTTGTATGACTTGCCATCCGAGGCAGTTAGTTCCAAAATGGAACATACTGAGTTTTCGTTCAACTCGCCGCTTTGGAATATATTCTTAAGATGTTTGGTAATAGCTTGGCGTTTGGTCTCAAATAACTCTGCAATTTGTGCCTGAGTCAGCCACACTGTTTCATCTTCAATGCGTACTTCCATCCTCACCGATTCATCCGGCTGGTAGAGTATGATTTCTCCTTGTTGTTCCATGTGTTCGATTTTTGGGGTACAAAGCTAGCAAATATAAATCAGACTGATCTTGCTTTCAGGTTATAATTGAAATGTAGGGTAGGAAATGAAACTCCGATGACAATCTATATGATAGCGCCATCGGAGTTCTGACACACTCTTCTTATTAAGGAAGGAATGCTTGCGATATTTTTATTTTATCGGCATCAATGTGAATCCCCAATGATATTCCTTATTGGCGGGCAGGGTATGTTCCGGCAGCGGGCGGTCTCCCCAGCTGTCATAACCGGCTACACCTTGCTGTTTCATATCAATACATACTTCAACGAAATTACGTGGAGTGATATCGTTGACGTGGGTCATGCGGCGTATTACATTTTTAGCCTTTGCCTCGTCGTGGTTGGCAATCTCTTCGGGGGTGAAATTAGTCCACTGGCGAGGACGGTTAATGGCTTCTTCCGAATCAAAGTCCTCTACAGAATTGCGCAGTGCATTGAAACCGATGGTACTGTCAGCGCGTATTAACAGACCTTTTCCGCCTTTACGGCTCAGTTCCACCCAACGGGTGTCGGTGCGGTGTCCGTTTTCTTGCGGACGGACGTAGTTGTTGGTGTACATCTGGTCGGCTGTGGTGTGGTAGAGGTCGACGAAACTACTTGCATTACGGTCAATGTAGTTTTCACCCGGTCCGCGGCCGAAATATTCTACCTGATTCATATCCGATGGCAAGCGGAAACGTACGCCGATACGTGGTACGTTCAGTTTGGAAGAGGCCAGACGCTGGGCATCCTGTCCCGGTGTGAAGGTGGCCATCAGAGTTGCTTCTGACACTTCGGTACTGGCGGCTTTCATATCCGTAGAAGTAAAGGTGATATCTGCATGAACCACTCCGTCAGGATAAATGGTATATTTCATGATATACAGGTTACCTGCTGCCAGTAAATAGTTGGCTGTTAATATAGTCTTGTTGCCGTCTGTTTCTGTAGTGACATCCGCTACATTGAAGTTCTTGCTGGACTGTTTCCATATTTGCTCGCGCTTAGGCCCACCGTTACCATAATCATTGTCTGTCGGTGCGCGCCAGAAGTTAGGTTGAATACCAAAGCCTTCAGCGAAATATTCTGTACCGTTTACTTTGTATGAGGACACTAGTCCGCTTTTCTTGTTGAAAACAAACTGCATACGTGATGATAATACGGTGATGACGTCACCATCCGTGCTGACGGTAGTCTTACCGCTTGCTTTATGTTCGGCTATAGCCAATGGTTCTATGGGCAGGCGGAATTGTTCGGAAGCAATATCGTGCCCTGCAGGAATCAAGGGTTCCGGCTCTGTGGTGGTAACTACAAAATTTACAAAATATTCTGTGCCGGCCTTGGGCTTCAATCCGTTGAGGTTGATGTCCAGTTCTTTGGAGCTTTGCGGTTCGATATCTAATGATACTTTTCCGCCTTTAATTGTTTTTCCGTTTGCCTTTACGGTATAACTGATCATATACTTCTTCAAGTTGGTGAAGTAGAAACGGTTCTTTACCAGGAATTTGCCGGCAGCCGGGTCGATGGCTTCAAAACCTACATTCTGATGTGCATATTTCACTTCTGTCATGGCCGGATGCGGAGTGCGGTCCGGAGCTACGATTCCATTGCATAGGAAGTTTCCGTCGCTGGGTGCATTGGTCCCGTAATCACCTCCGTAGGTCCAGTAGGTACGTCCATTTTCGTCTTTTTCCAGAATACCTTGGTCTACCCAGTCCCAAATGTAACCACCTTGCAAGTTCGGGTACTTGTAGATCGCTCTCCATTGTGCTGCCAGATTACCATTGGAATTGCCCATAGCGTGTGAATATTCGGATGGCGCAATGGGACGGTCGCTGCCTTTTTTGCCTATTTCTTCCAGCCAGGCGGCACTAGGGTATTGGGGTACATACATATCTGTGTTCCATTCCCAAAGGGCGCGTTCATAATTTACAGGACGGTTCATCCCTTTTACTTCGCGTTCTTTCAGCCATAAATAGGTCTGATAGAAATTATAACCGTTTCCAGCTTCGTTTCCTAATGACCAAATGGCTACAGAGGGATGGTTTTTGTTACGCTCGTACATATTAATGGTACGGTCCATGTGCGGCTTTAGCCATTCGGGATGGTTGCCCAATGTTCCGCCTCGGCTTAAGTTATAATACATACCGTGGCTTTCGATATTGGCTTCATCATATACATAGATGCCATATTCATCACACAATTCATAGAACTTGCGGTCTTGCGGATAGTGGCAGAGACGTACACTGTTGATGTTGTTCTGTTTCATCAGGGTGAAGTCCTTGCGCATCAGCTCTTCGGGAACATAATGTCCTGTTTCGGGATTATGCTCGTGTATGTTTACGCCTTTCAGCTTGATGGGTTGTCCGTTGATGAACAAGCAAATGTATGGTTTGCCGTTTTCGGCTATCTGATCGGTTGGTTTGATCTCGAAACGGCGGAAACCTACCGTATAAGGAATGATCTCGCTTGTTTTTTCTCCGTCTTTCAGAGATATCAGTAACCGGTACAGGTTAGGGTGTTCTGATGTCCAGGTCTTGACGTTGCTGAGGGTGGCTTCAAAAGAGATACTCTTCTGCCCGTCCGCTGTAACAGGACAGGGGGTGTTACCTTCTGCCACCACTTTCTTTGCGGCATCCAGCAATTCGTATGCTACGGTTACCTCTTTGTTGCCTGCTGTATGGTTGGTTACGTCTACATCCAGTTTGAAGATACCATTTTTATAGGTGTCGTCCAGCGTAGACATCACGTTGAAATCTTTGATGTGAGTTTTGGGCTGTGAGAACAGAAATACATCACGTTCAATACCGCTCATGCGCCAAAAATCCTGGCATTCCAGATAAGAACCGGTACTCCAGCGGAATATTTTAATGACCAGCGAGTTTTTACCGGGTTTCAGGTAGTTGTTGATTAAAAATTCTGCCGGATTCTTGGAGTCTTCGCTGTATCCCACTTCCTGTCCGTTGACATACACGTATACACCGGATTTTGCTCCTTCCAAACGGAGGAATATGTCGCGTCCATCCCAATCGGCGGGAATTTCGATATCACGCTGATACACACCGACCGGATTGGCTTCGGGTAATTGCGGCGGTTGTGGATTTCTGGGCTTGAATTCGTATCCATGATTGGTGTAGATGGCCACTCCGTAGCCCTGTACCTCCCAGTTGCCGGGTACTTTAATCTCCTTCCAGGCTATGTTGGCATCCGGTTGCTCAATGTTGGCAGGCAGATCTTTGTATGTATCTGCATAATAAAAGTTCCATGTACCGTTTAGTAGTTTGTAATAAGGGCTGTTTTCATACTCGCCGGTCAGTGCCTGGTCCCGGTTGTCATAAGTCATGAAAGCTGTACGCGGATATTCCTTGTTGACGGCTACGGTCTGAATATCTTTCCAATAAGGTAGTTTTGTATCTTCTGCATGAAGAACTTGTGTTGAAAAAGCGCATACAGCGGCGCCAATCAGGCATTTAAATAAGGTTGTCATTTTAGGTTTCATAGGTTCAAATAGAAAAATGAAGAAGAAAGGGCGCTAGTACCGGCGCCCCTTTCCTTAAGTCCTTTTATGTAAAATAGCAATTATTTAATTGCGTCTGCTAGTTCAGCACCTGGTTTGAACTTGGTTACTTTTTTAGCAGGAATAGTAATCGTTGCTTTTGTGGATGGGTTGATACCTGTTCTTGCACTTCTTTCAGCAACAGAGAATGTTCCGAATCCGATTAATGATACTTTGTCCCCTTCTTTGAGGGCCTTTGTTACAGTTGAAACGAAAGCTTCGACTGCTTTTTTTGCGTCGACTTTGCTCAAGCCGGCTTCAGCGGCGACTGCGCTGATAAGATCTGCCTTATTCATAACGAAAATGATTAATTATTAAATGTAACACAAAAGTTTTACCAAAATCAGTGACAAATATATGCTTTCAAAATTAGAAATCAAACAGATAGCCTAAAAAAGATGCTCCAAAAATCAAAAAAACGTAAGAGAACTCTTGTTTTCTGTTATATAACAGAATAAAATTGTAAATTTGCGCGCAATCAATGTTTTATTAGACGAAGAATATTTATGAACAGTATACCTACAGTAACCAAGAATTTATTGATAATAAATGTGTTGTGTTTCTTTGGAGGCGTGGTAGCCATGAAGTATGGAATTAACCTAAACGACCTGCTGGGACTACACTTTTTTATGGCATCTGATTTTAATCCTGCCCAGTTGATTACTTATATGTTTATGCATGGCGGTTTCCAGCATATCTTTTTTAACATGTTTGCCTTGTGGATGTTTGGACGTACGCTTGAACAGGTTTGGGGACCGAAACGTTTCTTGTTCTATTATATGGTATGTGGTATAGGTGCGGGATTGGTGCAGGAGCTGGTGCAATATATACAATATGTGACCGAATTATCGCAATATGACAGTGTGAATACGGGGATTGCCGTGATTCCGATGGCGGAGTACTTGAATCTGATGACTACAGTTGGCGCTTCGGGAGCGATATATGGCATTTTGTTGGCATTCGGTATGCTATTCCCCAATAGTCAGATGTTTGTATTCCCTATCCCATTTCCTGTCAAGGCTAAATATTTTGTGATGGGATATGCTGCTTTGGAGATATTTTTGGGATTGGGTGCTTCGACCGATGGCGTTGCCCACTTTGCACACTTGGGAGGTATGATTTTTGGTTTTATATTAATAATGTATTGGAGAAAAAAGAATAATAATGGGCAGTTTTATTACTGATTTGAAAAATAGCTTCAACAAAGGGAACATATATATCCAGTTTATATATATTAATGTAGGGGTATTCATTGTAACTTCCTTATTGGGGATTTTATGGATGCTGTTCAACCGGAATGGAGCATTTGTGCTTCAATATTTGGAACTGCCGGCCTGGACGTTGCAGTTTGTCAAGCAGCCTTGGTCTTTGCTGACTTATATGTTCATGCATGCAGGCATTTTGCATTTGCTGTTTAATATGCTGTGGCTTTATTGGTTCGGGCAGATGTTTCTGTCTCTTTTCTCGGCAAAGCATTTCCGCGGACTCTATCTGTTGGGAGGTATTTGTGGCGGTTTGTTGTATATGATCGCTTACAATGTTTTTCCTTATTTCAGTGATTCTTTGTATTATTCTTATTTGTTGGGAGCATCAGCTTCCGTACTTGCTATTGTTGTAGCTACTGCGGTACGTGCACCGGAATATAGAGTAAACTTTATGTTTATTGGGACTGTTAGGTTGAAGTATGTGGCTTTGTTTATGGTTGTGACCGATTTGCTGTTTATGACATCGGGCAATGCCGGTGGCCATATCGCTCATTTAGGAGGTGCTCTGGCCGGATGGTGGTTTGCTTCCGGATTGTCCCGCGGACATGATGCTACGTCATGGATAAACCGATGCTTGGATTGCTTCTCAGAAGGCCTTTCGTTTCGTCGTCAATCGAAAAAGCCGAAGATGAAAGTTCATTATGGTGATAAGGCAAAAGATTACGATTATAATGCCCGTAAAAAACAGCAAAGTGAGGAGATAGACCGTATATTGGATAAATTAAAGAAATCTGGTTATAACAGTCTGACTACCGAAGAGAAGAAAAGCTTGTTTGATGCGAGCAAGAAGTGATATATGAAATATATTGGTCGTTTTTTGGGATGGATACTACTGGGCATAAACTTGTGTATGGTGGTATTGTTACTGGTATGTGCTTACAGCCCTTATATTGATCCTGTGGCTCATCCGGTATGGTCATGTGCCGGTTTGGCTTTTCCTGCTTTTTTGATTGTTAATCTTTTGTTTCTGGTCTTTTGGTTGGTGATTTATCGTAAATATGCGTTGCTTTCATTTTTAGGCTTGGTATGTTCCATTGGTGCTATCCGTACTTATTTTCCAGTCAATGTATTTGTATCTGATGTACCGGAAGGGGCAATCAAATTCTTATCCTACAATACGATGGCCTTTGAGAAGAACCGTGCGAACACCAAGGATAATCCGAACCCTGTGTTGGAATATTTAAGAAACAGCAATGCGGATATAATCTGCCTGCAGGAATATATTGTAGGGGGACGGTTAACCAAGAAAGAGGTGGATTATGCTTTAAGAGATTATCCTTATAAAAATTATTATAAGATATCGGGGGCTAACGGTTTGGGTTGTTATTCCCGTTTTCCTATTTTGTCGGCACATCCGGTGAGATATGCCAGCCTTAACAATGGTTCCATTGCTTATAAAATCAAAGTGAATGGTGATACCTTGCTGGTTGTTAATAATCATCTGGAATCCAATAAGCTGACTGAGAAGGATAAAGAAGTCTATCGCGAAATGATGAAGGACCCTGATAAGCAAAAGGTATCGCAAGGGTCTCGTTTGCTGATCAGAAAACTGGCGGAAGCATCGGCTATACGTGCCGTTCAGGCTGATTCCATAGCTCGTTTGGTGGCCGGTTACAAAGGGGGAGGCATAATTGTATGCGGTGACTTCAATGATTCTCCTATATCATACACTCACAGGGTGGTAGGGGAAGGCCTGAATGATGCTTTTGTGGAGTCGGGAAACGGCTTTGGCATATCTTATAATCAAAATCATTTTTATTTCAGAATAGACAATATTTTATTGAGCAAGAATTTAAAATCTTACCGTTGTACGGTGGATAATACGATAAAGAGTTCGGATCATTACCCCATTTGGTGTTATGTGGCGGAGAAGTGATTTTACATACCTTTAATTGACAGATTATGAAAAGACTATTATTTACGTTAGCGACGTGTTGTGTAATGTGTGCATGTGAACAGAAAACAGAAATGAATCCGTTCTTTACGGAATTCCAGACCGAGTACGGTGCTCCCGATTTTACTAAGATCAGACTGGAGCATTATGAGCCTGCTTTCTTGAAAGGAATAGAGGAGCAGAATGCGGAAATTAAGGCAATAGTTGATAATCCCGAGGAACCTACTTTTGAAAATACCATTGTGGCGCTGGATAAAAGTGGCGGGATTCTGGCGAGAGTAAGTGGGGTGTTTTTTGCATTGACCGAAGCGGATACAAATGATTCGTTGACGGCCTTGAATGAAAAGATGGCTCCTGTACTTTCAGAACATAGTGATAATATTTATTTGAATCAGGATTTGTATAAACGGGTGGCTGATGTGCATCAACAGGAAAAGGAAGGTAAGATAACTCTTACGACTGAGCAACACCGGCTGTTGGACAAGTATTATAAAGCTTTTGTCCGTTCGGGTGCCGGACTGGATGCCGGAAAACAATCCCGTTTGAGGGAGATCAATAAAGAATTGTCGACTTTGGGGATTGCTTTCGACAATCATATCTTAAATGAGAATAACGCTTATCAGTTGGTTATCGAGAATGAGGCTGATTTGGCCGGGTTACCCGAATGGGTGAAAGCGGGGGCCGCAGAGGAAGCGAAAGCTGCTGGAAAAGAAGGGAAATGGCTATTCACTTTGCAAAACTCCAGTCGCTTGCCTTTTTTGCAATATGCTGAAAACCGTGAGCTAAGAAAAAATATTTATGAAGCTTATATCAACCGGGGGAATCATGATGATGCGAATGACAATAAAGAGATATTGGGAAAGATCATGGCATTGCGTTTGGAACAGGCAAAATTATTAGGATTCGATTGTTATTCCAATTTTGTACTGGATGAGAACATGGCTAAGAATTCGCAGACAGTCATGGATTTCTTGAATAACCTGTGGGGATACTCACTGGAAAATGCAAAGAAAGAGGCCGCCGAGTTGCAGAAAATAATGGATAAGGAAGGTAAGGGAGAGAAGCTGGCTGCATGGGACTGGTGGTATTATGCCGAAAAATTGCGTCAGGAAAAGTATGATTTGAATGAAGATGAAATCAAGCCCTATTTCAGTTTGGAAGATGTGCGTAGCGGATTGTATACCGTGGCCAACAAATTGTATGGCATTACATTGACCGAACTGAATGATGTGCCCGTATATGAGTCTGATGTGAAAGTGTATGAAGTAAAGGATGCCGATGGCTCATTTTTGGGATTGTTCTATGCAGATTACTTTCCACGCGCAGGTAAGCGTGGTGGCGCATGGATGAGTAATTTTCGTGAACAGGCCGGTGAAGTACGTCCTTTAATTTATAATGTGGCAAGTTTTACTAAACCTGCAGGAAATATGCCTTCTTTACTGACTTTGGATGAGGTGGAAACCATGTTTCATGAGTTTGGACATGCATTGCACGGTATGCTGACCAAATGTAACTACAAAGGAGTGTCTGGTACCAGTGTGGCGCAGGATTTTGTAGAACTTCCTTCACAGATTATGGAACACTGGGCTGTAGAACCTGAAGTGCTGAAACTCTATGCCAAGCATTATGAAACAAGAGAAGTGATTCCGGATGAGTTGATTACGAAAATCCAAAATCAGGGTACTTTTAATCAAGGTTTTATGACTACGGAATTATTGGCAGCCGCTTTGCTTGATATGGAACTGCATAACCTGACTGATACAGAAAATCTGAATGTCGTTGCTTTTGAAAAAGAAACGATGGACAAGCTGGGGCTGATTCCTGAAATAGCTCCTCGGTATCGCGCCACTTATTTTAGTCATATTATAGGTGGATATGCTGCTGGGTATTACAGCTATCTATGGGCAGAAGTTCTTGACACGGATGCTTTTGAAGCGTTTAAAGAACATGGAGTGTTCGATAAAAATACCGCAGACTCTTTCCGTAAAAATATTCTAGAGAAAGGTGGAACGGAAGATCCTATGACCCTTTACAGAGGTTTTCGTGGGGCTGATCCCAGCTTGGAGCCCTTGCTTAAAAATAGGGGTTTGAAATAAAATAGGCTGTGAGATAGAATAATTTAGGCTGCAAAAAATGCTTTTGCAGCCTTTTTTCTCTTTTGGAATCTAAATATTTGTGTTTGATACCGTGGGAATGTGAAAAAAAAACTATATTTGCAACCTTGTATAAACTAAGAATTAATCAAAAAGTAAAAATAATAAATTTCAAAGTAACATGCAAAACAAAGGATTTGTAAAGGTTTTTGCGGTATTACTCACCCTTGTATGTGTGTTTTATCTTTCTTTCTCTTTTGTGACCCGCTATCACATGGACAAAGCGGCACAGGACCCGAAAGGTGAAGCACATTACCTTGATTCTATGCAGAATGAAAAAGTTTATTTGGGTAGTTATACGCTGAAACAGTGTCGCGAGATGGAGATTGGTCTGGGTCTAGACCTGAAAGGTGGTATGAACGTTATCCTTGAAGTTTCTGTACCGGATGTAGTGAAGGCTTTGGCTGACAACAAGACTGATGAAGCTTTTAACAAAGCGGTTGCAGAAGCATCAAAACAATCTATCACTAGTCAGGATGACTTTATCACTCTTTTTGTAAAAGAGTATAAGAAACAAGCTCCCAATGGCAAATTGGCTGAATTATTTGCTACTCAGCAGTTGAAAGACAAAGTAACCACCCGCAGTTCCGACAGTGAAGTTGAAAAAGTATTGCGCGAAGAGGTAAAGGCTGCTATCGACAACTCTTATAATGTATTACGTACACGTATTGACCGTTTTGGTGTGGCACAGCCTAACATTCAGGCATTGGAAGGAAAGATGGGCCGTATCATGGTGGAACTACCGGGTATCAAAGAACCGGAACGTGTCAGAAAACTGTTGCAGGGATCTGCTAACTTGGAATTCTGGGAAACTTTCGACGCAAAAGAAATAGTTCCTTATCTTTCTTCTGTAGATAACAGACTGCGTGATATTCTTGCTGTTGAAAGTGGTGCTGCTTCTGCTGATTCTGTAGCAGCTGATACTGTTGCTGTTGCACAGGCTTCTGCAATTTCTGCTGCCGACAGTCTTGCAGCCGCATTGAAAGGCGAAACGGCAAGTAACTCTGCCACAATGGAGCAGATGAAGAAAGAACATCCGTTGGCTTCTGTTCTTCAATTAAATCCGAATGGTTACGGGTCGGTGGTAGGTTATGCCGATTATAAAGATACTGCTCAGGTAAACCAGTACCTTGCTATGAAAGAAGTGAAAGAAATGTTGCCGAAAGATCTTCGTTTGAAATGGGGTGTAAAGGCTGCTGATTTTGACAAGCAGGGACGTATCTTTGAATTGTATGCTATCAAGTCTACTGAACGTAACGGACGTGCTCCGTTGGAAGGTGATGTGATCACTGATGCTAAAGATGAATATGACCAGTTCAACAAGCCTTGTGTCAGTATGTCTATGAACACTGACGGCGCGCGCCGCTGGGCTGTTCTGACAAAGAACAATGTAGGCAAGGCTATCGCTATCGTACTGGATGGTTACGTATACAGCGCTCCGAATGTAAACGGTGAAATTACGGGCGGACACTCTCAGATTACCGGTAACTTTACTCCGGAGGTGACAAAAGACTTGGCTAACGTATTGAAGTCTGGTAAGATGCCTGCTCCTGCACGTATCGTTCAGGAGGATATCGTTGGTCCGTCATTGGGTCAGGAATCTATCAATCAAGGTATCATTTCATTTGTTGTTGCGTTGATTCTGTTGATGATCTATATGTGCGCTATGTACGGATTGATTCCGGGTATGGTTGCCAACTGCGCATTGGTTGTTAACTTCTTCTTCACATTAGGAATCCTTACCTCGTTCCAAGCTGCACTGACCATGTCTGGTATTGCCGGTATGGTGTTGTCATTGGGTATGGCTGTAGATGCTAACGTGTTGATTTATGAACGTACAAAAGAAGAATTGAGAGCCGGTAAAACTGTTAAGGCTGCTTTAGCAGACGGTTATTCTAACGCATTCTCTGCTATTTTTGACTCAAACTTGACATCAATTATCACTGGTATCATTCTGTTCTATTTCGGTACGGGGCCGATCCGTGGTTTTGCCACTACGTTGATTATCGGTATCCTCTGCTCATTCTTTACAGCAGTATTCTTGACTCGTATTGTTTATGAGCACTTCATGAATAAAGACAAGTGGTTGAACTTGACATTCACTACAGGGATTTCCAAGAACCTGATGCAGAACGTGAATTACAACTTTATGGGAATGATGAAACGTTCATTCACGGTATTCGGAGCGATTATCGTTATCTGTATCATTTCATTCTTTATCCGTGGTTTGGCGCAGAGTATTGACTTTACCGGTGGACGTAACTTCGTAGTTCAGTTTGAACAGCAGGTTGAACCTGAAACAGTGCGTGACTTGTTGAAGAAGAAAATCACAGAAGATAATGTACAGGCTATCGCCTTGGGTACGGATAAGAAGACAATCCGTATTACAACCAACTACCGTATTAATGAAGAGTCTCCTACTATCGACTCCGAAATTGAAGAGTTCTTGTATCAGTCTTTGAAAGATGGTAACTTGCTGGGCGAAGGTACTACATTGGAAATCTTTATTGATCGTGATAATCGTGTCGGTGGTTCTATTATCAGTTCTCAGAAAGTAGGTCCCAGTATCGCTGATGATATCAAGACATCGGCTATTTGGTCTGTATTGTTTGCACTGGTGGCTATCGGTTTGTATATCTTGCTGCGTTTCCGCAATGTAGCTTATAGTGTGGGTGCGACTGTTGCATTGGCTGTCGATACTATTCTGATTATCGGTGCATACTCATTATGTTATGGATGGGTTCCGTTCTCATTGGAAATTGACCAGACCTTCATTGGTGCCGTTTTGACCGCTATCGGTTATTCTATCAATGACAAGGTGGTTATCTTTGACCGTATCCGTGAGTTCTTCGGTCTGTATCCGAAACGTAACCGTATGCAGTTGTTTAACGATTCACTGAATACTACTTTGGCTCGTACCATCAATACTTCATTAAGTACATTAATCGTATTGTTGTGTATCTTTGTGCTGGGTGGTGACAGTATCCGCAGCTTCGCTTTTGCAATGATTTTGGGCGTTGTGATCGGTACGTTGTCTTCTATCTTCATTGCTGCTCCTATCGCTTACCTGACTATGGGCAACAAGATGCCGGAAGAAACAAAGGCATAAAAAGAAAGTTTCTTTTAAGAAATAAATAAAAAGAGGAGGATGCTCATATCATGAGAATCCTCCTCTTTTTATAATGACTGAATGGAATTGATTTGTGGAAAAAGGATAGATGAATCTTCTGTGGCTTCAAAAATAAACTTAAGTACATTGGATAAGTAACTTAGCTTGCTTGCCCCATGAAGTAAACTTGCTTTTTTACGCTACATTTTGCAGATCAATTCTGTTTGGCTATAATCATGAAAATAGTTATCTGACTACTCTTCCTGAAGTGTTTCCTTGCATTAATCCTTCCACTTCTTCTACTGTTACTTGATTGAAATCTCCATATATGGTATTTTTTAATGCAGATGCGGCAAGGGCGAATTCTAATGTTTTTTGGTCATTGTCGGAGTAGGTCAGCAAACCATAAATCATGCCGCCTACAAATGCATCTCCTGCACCTACACGGTCTACCTCATGGACAATATCGTAAATACCGGTATGCCTTAATGTCCCTTTAGAATAAAGTATGGCTGCCAGCAGATTGTGATTGGAAGTGATGGTATTACGCAATTCCAGAAATATTTTCTGGCATCGGGGCGCTTGTTCTGATACTTTTTGACCGAATACTTTGAAACCGGACAAATCTAATGGATATGAGGTGTCTACAGCTTTAAAACCTACCGGGGGAATGCCGAAAATTTCTTTGTATTCGGGTTCTGCACCAAAAATGACATCACTATATTGGACAAGAGGGAGCATTACTTCTGAAGCGGATTTACCGTAATTCCATAATTTTTTGCGGAAATTCAAATCGCACGAGATAGTTAACCCTAGACGGTCTGCTGTTTGTAGTGCTTCCAGGCAGGTATCTGCTCCTTCCTGTGACAGGGACGCCGCTATACCCGACCAGTGGAACCAGCCTGCATCGGAAAGAATCTTTTCCCAGTCTATCATGCCGGGACGTAAAGTGGCAAAGGAAGATCCTTCACGGTCATATACTACATTGGAGTTACGAAATGCTGCACCGCTCTCCAGAAAGTATAATCCCATGCGTTTCCCGCCATAAATAATGCCGTCTGTACCTAATCCGTAAGCTTGGAGTGAGTTTACACAAGCTTGTGCCATTGCATTCTCGGGAAGTCTGGTAACGAATTCTGTGGAGATGCCGAAGTTGACCAGTGATATGGCTACATTCGCTTCACTTCCTCCATAAGTAGCAATAAACTCGTTTGTTTGGGAAAAGCGCTGGAAATTGGGGGTGGTCAGCCTTAACATTACTTCTCCGAATGTAACGACTTTCTTGTTTTTGGTAATAGCTCTTGTATTCATAGTATGTTTTTAATCAGTATGTTAATTTGCACGAAGATACGATCAAAATTTTATATAAGTGCAAGAAATGTATAAAAATAGCCTTCTCTATCTTTTCCATATAGAATAGAGAAGGCTATTTTTATACATTCAATATTAGTGGTTTATTTATTGAATCGTACTTTTAGTTTGGCAAGCATATCCTGTGTCATACTGTCTAGATCATATTCCGGTTTCCATCCCCATTCCTCACGGGCACAAGTGTCGTCCAGTGAGTTCGGCCATGATTCGGCGATAGCTTGACGTAGTGGATCTACTTTGTACTCCATATGGAAGTCAGGCATATACTTCTTTATATTATTATAAATAATTTCCGGATCAAAACTCATTGAAGCAATGTTGAACGAATTGCGATGAATTAGTTTGTCGGGATTCGCTTCCATGATTTCAATGGCTGCACGTAAACCATCAGGCATATACATCATATCCATGAATGTATCGGCTGCGATAGGACATTCAAATTTTTCACCTTTTACAGCCGAATAATAGATGTCTACAGCATAATCAGTGGTCCCGCCACCCGGAGGTGTGACATACGAAATTAATCCGGGGAAACGAACGGAACGGGTATCTACACCAAAACGGATATGGTAATAATCGCTCAGTAATTCTCCTGATACTTTTGTAACGCCATACATGGTACGCGGATTACGGATAGTGTCTTGTGGAGTCTTGTCTTTAGGGGTGTTGTTACCGAAGACACCGATAGAACTTGGGGTAAATACGGCACAACCCATTTCGCGTGCTACTTCCAATACATTAAACAGGCCTCCCATGCCTATTTTCCATGCTAGTTGAGGTTTGGCTTCTGCTACAGCCGAGAGTAAGGCTGCCAGATTGTAAATGGTGTCGATGTTGTACTTTGATACTGTTTCGGCAATTTGTTGTTCATTGGTGATATCTACGATGGCAGAAGGGCCTGATTCTTTTAATTCCCCTTTAGGCTCGGCACCGGGAATATATCCGGCTACGATATTACCATTGTAAATACTTCTCAATTTCATGGTTAGTTCCGAACCGATCTGACCGGTGGAGCCGATAATTAATACATTTTTCATAGTTTGCTATTTGCTTTAAGTTTCCTTTTGGAAGCAAAGATAGATAGAAAACTGCATATTTTATCAAAATTTTCTCTATAATTTAATTGGATATCAAAAAAAAATAAGAACTTTGTCAAGTCAGACTGATTTTTAAACTTAAACTATATACTTAAATAAAAAAACAAAGCTATGTATGGTAAAATGAAGGAGTTCCTTGCGAAGGAACTGGCTGATATTAAGGCAGCCGGATTGTATAAAAATGAACGTATCATTACCACACCTCAGCGTGCAGACATCAAGGTGAATGACGGAGAAGATGTGTTGAACTTTTGTGCCAACAATTATTTAGGTTTGTCAGATAACCAACGTTTGATCAATGCTGCCAAAGAGGCAATGGATACACATGGCTTCGGTATGTCTTCCGTACGCTTTATCTGTGGGACTCAGGATTTACACAAACAGCTGGAAGCTGCCATTTCTGATTATTTTAAAACAGAAGATACTATACTTTATGCTGCTTGTTTTGATGCTAATGGTGGTTTGTTCGAACCGCTGTTTACAGAAGAAGACGCTATTATTTCAGATGCGTTGAATCATGCATCTATTATAGATGGTGTACGTTTGTGTAAGGCAAAACGCTATCGTTACGCTAATGCTGATATGGCTGACTTGGAACGTTGTTTGCAGGAAGCGCAGGCACAGCGTCACCGCATTATTGCTACAGATGGTGTATTCTCGATGGATGGTAATGTGGCTCCATTGGATAAGATTTGTGAACTGGCGGAAAAATATGACGCGTTGGTAATGGTGGATGAATCTCATTCGGCCGGTGTAGTAGGTCCTACAGGGCATGGCGTGGCCGAACAATTTAAAGCATACGGTCGTGTGGATATTTTTACTGGTACATTAGGGAAAGCATTTGGTGGGGCAATGGGAGGATTTACCACCGGTAAGAAAGAAATTATTGATATGTTGCGCCAGCGTTCACGTCCTTATTTATTCTCTAATTCTGTAGCTCCTGCCATTATCGGTGCTAGCTTGGAAATGTTTAAGATGTTGAAGGAAAGTGATGCCTTGCATACTAAGTTGATGGATAATGTGAATTATTTCCGTGACAGGATGCTGGCTGCTGGTTTTGACATCAAACCAACTCAGAGCGCGATTTGTGCTGTGATGCTTTATGATGCGAAACTGTCTCAGGATTTTGCTGCCAAGATGCAGGAAGAAGGCATATATGTAACTGGTTTCTATTATCCGGTTGTTCCGAAAGGGCAGGCACGTATCCGCGTCCAATTGTCTGCCGGTCATGAAAAGGCACATTTGGATAAGGCAATTGCTGCATTTATTAAAGTGGGTAAAGAACTTGGGGTGATTAAATAAGTAATCTAAAGAATTTCTAGATAAAATAAAAGCAGTAAATGATTATATAGTAATTGTTTACTGCTTTTGTAGCCCCGAGGGGAATCGAACCCCTATCTAAAGTTTAGGAAACTTCTATTCTATCCGTTGAACTACAAGGCCCTTTTATGGCTACAAAGGTACTCCTTTTTGTTAAAATGGCAATATGAAAGATCGAAAAATGTCTTAAGTGGGAAGAAAATAATCCTTTCTTTGTTGTTTTGTTGTTTTTTGTCTGTTTTTTATAATCTAATAATGTTATTATTCTGCTATGAACTTTCATGTTGTTTATAAAACATGGATAAAAATAATAAATTGTAAAAATGAATCGTTTTTGCTGCTGTCATAATGATAGAAATTTATGCTTTTAAACAGGTAATTATCTCTACTTTTTCTTAGCTTGGAAATAAATAAACCTTTAATTTTGTACATTTTGATATTCAAACGTAGTTTGACAGCGGAATATTTTGTCCTTTGACAGAACTTTCCGAACTTTGCAAACAGTGAAATTTTGTAACCCTAAATAATAAGTTATGGCAGATGAAATGATAGTCAAGGAGTTGGACCAAGTGGTGGTCCGTTTCTCAGGCGACTCAGGCGATGGTATGCAGCTGGCCGGAAATATCTTTTCTAATATTTCGGCTACAGTGGGAAATGATATCAGTACATTCCCCGATTACCCGGCGGATATACGTGCCCCGCAAGGTTCGTTGACCGGTGTGTCAGGTTTCCAGGTGCATATTGGTGCGGGTAAAGTTTTTACTCCTGGTGACAAATGCGACGTATTGGTCGCAATGAATGCCGCTGCATTGAAAACACAATACAAATTTGCGAAGTCCACAGCTTGTATCATTATTGATACAGATTGTTTTCAGAAATCAGATCTGGACAAGGCGGCTTTCAAAACAGACAGTCCGATTGAAGAAATGGGTATTAAGCAGGATGTAATTGCTGCTCCTATTTCACAGATGGTGAAAGACTGTCTGGCAGATACAGGCATGGACAACAAGTCAATGTTGAAATGTCGTAATATGTTTGCTTTGGGATTGGTTTGCTGGTTGTTTAATCGTGACCTGGCGGTTGCTGAAAATTTTTTGCGCGAGAAATTTGCAAAGAAGCCGCAAATAGCTGAAGCGAATATTAAAGTGATACACGCCGGATATGATTATGGCCACAATACCCATGCGTCTGTGGATCATACTTATAAGGTGGAAACTAAGTCTAAAGTCCCCGGAAAGTATATGGATATCAGCGGAAACAAGGCTACGGCTTATGGCTTGATCGCTGCTGCCGAGAAAGCAGGCCTGCGTTTGTTCTTGGGATCTTATCCCATTACTCCGGCAACAGATATTTTACATGAGCTTTCTAAACATAAATCATTGGGAGTGACTACTGTTCAATGTGAAGATGAAATTTCAGGTTGCGCTACGGCTATCGGTGCCTCGTTTGCAGGTGCGTTGGCGGCTACTTCTACTTCGGGGCCGGGTGTTTGTCTGAAATCAGAGGCTATGAATCTGGCTGTTATTACAGAATTACCATTGGTGATTATTAATGTACAGCGTGGCGGTCCTTCTACTGGTTTGCCTACTAAGTCTGAGCAAACAGATTTATTGCAGGCTTTGTTTGGCCGTAACGGTGAATCTCCTATGCCGGTCATTGCCGCAGCTTCTCCAACTCATTGTTTTGATGCTGCTTATGATGCTTGTAAGATTGCCTTGGAACACATGACTCCGGTGGTGTTGCTGACTGATGGTTTTGTAGCAAATGGTTCCGGCGCATGGAAATTGCCTGATCTGGCAAACTATCCGGCTATTAACCCACCCTATGTTACTCCGGAAATGAAGGATAATTATACTCCTTACAAGCGTAATACTGAAACAGGTGTCCGTTATTGGGCATTGCCGGGACAGGAAGGTTATATGCATATTTTGGGAGGCTTGGAAAAAGACAGTGATACAGGTGCTATTTCTACCGAGCCTGAAAACCATAATTTGATGTGCCGTTTGCGTGCCGAGAAGATTGCTAAAATTCCAGTGCCTGATGTTAAGGTGCAAGGCTGCGTAGAGGATGCAGATTTGTTGATAGTGGGTTTCGGTGGAACTTACGGTCATTTATATTCAGCAATGGAGGAAATGAACCATGCAGGCAAGAAGGTTGCTTTGGCACATTTTGTTCATTTGAACCCGCTGCCTCAAAATACGGCAGAAGTGCTGAAGAAATATAAGAAGGTAGTCGTGGCTGAGCAGAATCTTGGTCAGTTTGCCGGATATCTCCGTATGAAAGTGGACGGATTTGTTCCTTATCAGTTTAATGAGGTAAAAGGCCAGCCGTTCGTAGTCAGCGAGTTAGTTGATGCTTTCACTGAGATTTTAAATAAATAATAACCGTAAAGAAAGTAAAGACTATGAACGAATATACAGCAAAAGATTTCAAAAAGGGACAACCTCGTTGGTGTCCGGGTTGTGGTGACCATTTTTTCTTGGCTTCGCTGCACAAAGCGATGGCTGAATTGGGAGTGGCTCCTCATGATACTGCCGTTATTTCGGGTATCGGATGTTCCAGCCGCCTGCCTTATTACATGAATACATATGCCATGCAGACTGTGCACGGTCGTGCGGCAGCTATTTCTACAGGCTGCAAGGTGGCTAATCCAAAGATTACTGTTTGGCAGATTTCAGGGGATGGTGATGGGCTGGCTATTGGTGGAAATCACTTTATACATGCCGTTCGTCGTAATATCGACTTGAATATGATTTTGTTGAACAACCGTATATATGGTTTGACCAAAGGACAGTATTCTCCGACTTCTCCCCGTGGATTTGTTAGCAAATCATCTCCTTACGGCACTGTGGAAGATCCGTTTCATCCGGCTGAATTATGTTTTGGTGCGCGTGGACGTTTCTTTGCCCGTGCGGTAGCTACGGATGGTCCTGGTACAGTGGAGATTCTGAAAGCTGCTGCCAATCATAAAGGTGCGGCTGTATGTGAAATTCTTCAGAACTGCGTCATTTTTAATGATGGAACACACGAATCAGTATATACGAAAGAAGGTCGTTCAAAGAATGCCATTTATTTAGAACACGGTAAACCGATGTTGTTTGGTGTAGACAAAGAATACGGGCTGATGCAGGAAGGTTTCGGACTGAAAGTGGTAAAGCTTGGTGAGAATGGTGTGACGGAAAAAGATATTTTAGTGCACGATGCTCATTGTATGGATAATACTTTGCAGTTGAAACTGGCATTGATGGAAGGACCGGATTTTCCGGTTGCATTAGGGGTGATCCGTGATGTGGAGGCGCCTACTTATGATGACGCTGTTAATGCACAGATTGAAGAAGTGGCCGCAAAGAAAAAATATCATAATTTCCAGGAATTACTGATGACAAATGATATTTGGGAAGTGAAATAAGATTTTTCATCTTCCCTGTAGGGACCAGATCTACAGAACTGTTTTAAAAATTAAATGGTTAGTAATAGGCTGTGAATAATTGCCGGTTACTAACCATTTAATTTAGAATTTTAGTGTGTGCAAGCGAACACACGTGAAACTGTCTTTATAGTTTGAGCCCTAAAGTTTCTCGCCGAATGCTAAATCACCGGCATCCCCCAATCCCGGAACAATGTATTTGTGCTCGTCCAAGACAGGGTCTATGGCGGCACACCATAATGTGACATCATCGCCGGGAAAAAGTTCTGCCATATGCTTTACCCCTTGTTGGCTGGCAATGACACAGGCCATTTGCAATTTAGCGGGTTTGCCTTTGGTAAGGAAAGCTTTCCAGGCAAGTTCCATGCTTTCACCGGTGGCAAGCATGGGGTCAACGAGAAGCAAGGTCCTGTCATTCAATGAAGGGGCGGCGATGTATTCAATGTGCACATCTACAATACGGTGCTCGTCATCCTTGTAAAAACGGAATGCGGAAACGAAAGCGTTGTCGGCATGGTCGAACATGTTCAGAAAACCGGTGTGCAACGGCAGTCCGGCACGGAATACCGTTGCAATCACTATTTTGTCATCGTGTGTGCTGGCCGTGGCAGTTCCCAAAGGTGTCTGTACTTGCTTTACGGAATAGGTTAGTGCTTTACTCATCTCGTATGCCATGATTTCTCCTATTCTTTCAATATTTCTGCGGAAACGCATACGGTCATTTTGAACATGTATATCGCGCAATTCCGCTACATATTGGTTTAGGAGAGAATTGCCTTCACTGAGATTGATGATTTTCATATCTATGCTTTTGTTATATTGTTGACTTTGACCTGCAAAGAAACAAATAATTTCTAGATTTGTAAAGTACGAATTGCATTTTTGTTACACAAATATAAATATTTGATTATTACGGAAATTTTTCTCTAATAACTTCTTTTTTTTAAAATAAAGCACTAATTTTGTAGCGCCTTAGACAAGGGGGTGTTGAAAAACATCTTCTCTCAGAAAATAAAGAGTAAAAATAACATTATACAATAACCAAATTAAATCATTAAAAAATGGCAAATTTAGATTTAAGCAAGTACGGTATTACCGACGTGAAGGAAGTTCTCCACAATCCTTCTTATGATGTGCTTTTCGCTGAAGAAACTAAACCGGGATTGGAAGGTTTCGAAAAAGGACAGGTTACTGAACTGGGTGCTGTAAACGTAATGACTGGTGTTTACACAGGTCGTTCTCCTAAAGATAAATTCTTCGTTAAGAATGAAGCTTCTGAAAATTCAGTATGGTGGACTTCTGACGAATATAAAAATGATAACAAACCTTGTACAGAAGAAGCTTGGGCTGATTTGAAAGCTAAAGCTGTAAAACAATTGAGCGGCAAGCGTTTGTTCGTTGTTGATACTTTCTGCGGTGCTAACGCTGCAACTCGTATGAAAGTACGTTTCATTATGGAAGTAGCTTGGCAGGCTCACTTCGTAACTAACATGTTCATCCGTCCTACTGCTGAAGAACTGGAAGCTTATGGAGAACCTGATTTTGTATGTTTCAACGCTTCTAAAGCAAAAGTTGACAACTATAAAGAACTGGGCTTGAACTCTGAAACAGCTACTGTTTTCAACTTGAAGACTAAAGAACAAGTTATCCTGAATACTTGGTACGGTGGTGAAATGAAGAAAGGTATGTTCTCTATCATGAACTACATGAACCCGCTTCGTGGTATCGCTTCTATGCACTGCTCTGCTAATACAAATATGGAAGGAACTAGCTCAGCTATTTTCTTCGGTTTGTCTGGTACAGGTAAGACTACTTTGTCTACTGATCCGAAACGTAAGTTGATCGGTGACGATGAACACGGATGGGATGACGAAGGTGTATTCAACTACGAAGGTGGTTGCTATGCTAAAGTTATCAACTTGGATAAGGAAAGCGAACCCGATATCTACGCTGCTATCAAACGTGACGCTTTGCTTGAAAACGTAACAGTTGATGCTAACGGTAAGATTGATTTCGCTGATAAGAGCGTAACAGAAAATACTCGTGTTTCTTATCCTATCTATCATATCGAAAACATTGTTAAACCTATCTCTAAAGGTCCTCACGCTCAACAAGTTATTTTCTTGTCAGCTGATGCATTCGGTGTATTGCCTCCGGTATCTATCTTGAATCCTGAACAGGCTCAGTATTACTTCTTGTCTGGATTTACAGCTAAATTGGCTGGTACAGAACGTGGTATCACTGAACCGACTCCGACATTCTCTGCTTGCTTCGGTGCTGCTTTCTTGTCATTGCATCCTACTAAGTATGCTGAAGAATTGGTTAAGAAGATGGAAAAGACTGGTGCTAAAGCATACTTGGTTAACACTGGTTGGAACGGTACTGGTAAACGTATCTCTATCCGTGATACTCGTGGTATCATTGATGCTATTCTGGATGGTTCTATTGATAAGGCTCCTACTAAGGTTATTCCTTACTTCGATTTCGTTGTTCCTACAGAATTGCCGGGTGTTGATCCGAAGATCCTTGATCCTCGTGATACTTATGCTGACGCTGCTCAGTGGGATGAAAAAGCTAAAGATTTGGCTGGTCGCTTCATTAAGAACTTTGCTAAGTTTACTGGTAACGAAGCAGGTAAGAAATTGGTTGCTGCTGGTCCGAAGTTGTAATTTGAATTTTACAGATTTAACATATAAAAAGTGGTTCCTTATAAAGGAACCACTTTTTTTTATGCTTGAAAATGCCTAGATTTGTTGCAAACCAAATATGATAGCAAATGAAATTATTTAGATTAATGTTAGTTGGTGCAGGCATGTTCGTATTATGCAGCTGTACATCGCAAGGCTCCCGACAGAAGGAAGTTGTTGCGGATAGTGTTTCCGTGAGCCAGGTAAACCCTGTGGTAGAAACTATTATGAGTCGCCGTAGTATACGGAAGTATAAGCCCGAGGCTGTGGAGCGTGAAAAGATGCAGACTATAGTAGAATGTGGAATCAATGCACCTAATGGAATGAATAAACAGTCATGGGAGGTTCGTGTAGTAGATAATCCGGAATTTATCAATGGTTTGACTGAAATATTCAAAAAAGAAAATCCCAAAGCGGCAGAACGTCCGGGATTTAAGAATATGTTCAATAATGCTCCTACAGTAGTGTTTATTGCTAACGATCCTGCATATGATATGTCACAGATCGATTGTGGTTTGTTGGGTGAGAATATGATTTTGTCTGCCTGGTCAATGGGAATAGGTTCCTGTTGTTTGGGAGGACCTGTGCGTTTCATGAAATCACCTGCAGCTGCGGAATATATGAAAAAGTTGGGATTCAGTGAAGGGTATGAGTTGCTTTATGCGATTGCTTTCGGTTATCCCGATGAAATGCCGGCTGCTAAACCTAGAGAGGTTAGTAAAGTGAAGTTTGTAGATTAGAGATAAAAAATCCCGAAGGTAATATGGCCTTCGGGATTTTTTATATTCAATGTAGATTGATTAGCTTTTGTTGGCTCTCTTGCGTTCTGTTTCGTCAAGAATCACTTTACGCATACGCATACTCTTTGGAGTAACTTCTACATATTCATCTTCCTTAATGTATTCTAATGCTTCTTCCAACGAGAATACTACCGGAGGAATGATGCGTGCCTTGTCATCAGAACCTGATGCGCGCATATTGGTAAGCTTTTTCGATTTAGTTACATTGATCACCAAGTCGTTTTCATGAACATGTTCACCTACCACTTGGCCGGCATATACTTCGTCTTGCGGATAAATGAAAAATTTGCCACGATCCTGTAATTTGTCAATAGCGTATGCAAAAGCTGTTCCGCTTTCCATAGCAATCATAGAACCGTTGCTGCGACGTTCTATCTCACCTTTGTATGGTTGGTAACATTTAAAGCGGTGGGCCATGATCGCTTCTCCGGCCGATGCAGTCAGTACATTGGTGCGAAGACCGATAATACCGCGCGAAGGCATATCAAACTCAATGTTTACGCGGTCACCCTGTGTTTCCATAGAAACCAAATCACCCTTACGGCGGGTTACCATATCGATCATTTTACTGGAATATTCTTCGGGCACACTGATCGTTAATTCTTCGATAGGTTCGCATTTTACTCCGTCTATTTCTTTGAAAATAACCTGAGGCTGTCCTACTTGTAATTCGTATCCTTCGCGGCGCATGGTTTCAATCAGTACAGAAAGATGAAGTACACCACGTCCTGATACAATCCATTTACCGTCTTCCAGTTCGCTTTTGCGTACACGCAATGCCAGGTTCTTATCTAGTTCTTTGGTCAAGCGATCTTGGATGTGGCGTGAAGTCACAAACTTACCTTCTTTGCCGAAGAAAGGAGAATCGTTGATAGTGAATAACATGCTCATGGTCGGTTCGTCAATGGCGATGGGGGGCAATGGTTCCGGATTTTCGAAATCGCAGATGGTATCACCAATTTCGAAGCCTTCTACACCTACTACAGCACAGATATCTCCCGATGAAACGGCATCTGTCTTTTTACGTCCTAAGCCTTCAAAAGTATGTAGTTCTTTGATTTTAGACTTTATCAGACTGCCATCACGCTTTGCCAGTGTAATATTCATACCTTCTTTCAGGGTACCACGATGTACACGTCCCACAGCTATACGACCTGTATATGCTGAATAGTCTAAAGAGGTGATTAACATTTGAGGAGTTCCCTCTAGCTGTTTCGGTGCTGGAATGTGCTCAATAATAGCATCCAACAACGGAACCAGATTTTCTGTTGGGGTCTTCCAGTCAGTACTCATCCAATTATTTTTGGCAGAACCATAAATAACGGGGAAGTCCAACTGATCTTCTGTAGCATTCAGGCTGAACATCAAGTCGAATACCATTTCGTATACTTCTTCCGGACGGCAGTTGGGTTTATCCACCTTGTTCACAACAACTACAGGTTTCAAACCGATCTGTAACGCCTTTTGCAATACGAAGCGTGTCTGCGGCATCGGGCCTTCGAATGCATCTACCAATAAGATACATCCATCAGCCATATTGAGTACACGTTCTACTTCGCCACCGAAGTCGGCGTGTCCCGGAGTATCAATAATATTGATTTTTGTTCCTTTGTAGTTAATTGAAACGTTCTTTGAAAGGATAGTTATCCCTCTTTCGCGTTCCAAGTCATTATTATCCAATACCAGTTCACCATTTGTCTGGTCGTTGCGGAACAAATGTCCCGCCAGCATCATCTTGTCCACCAGTGTTGTTTTTCCGTGGTCTACGTGGGCGATGATCGCAATGTTTCTAATGTCTTGCATACTATACCTATATATTTGGCTGCAAAGGTACGATTTTTAATTCAAAAAATATTTGGCTGTTAACGATTATTTTTTATCTTCCGTATCTTCTTTACTATTAAATGTGGAGGGAGTAGTGCCATAGAAATCGACAAAGTGCTTTCTGAAAGTGGGGATGTCATTATAACCAACCATTTCGGCCACCTCCTGAACATTGTATTTGCGGCTTCTCAGTAATTCGGCAGAGCGTTTTAACCGGACTCCTCTTACTAATTCTATGATAGTGAAATTAGTGAGTTGTTTTACTTTCCTGTAAAGGGTAGGTTGACTCATATTCAGCATTTCGGCCAGTTTTTTCACATTGAATTCCGGATTTTGCAGGTTCTCATTTACAATATTCAGAATTTGTGTGATGAACGGGTCTTCTATGATGATTGTTTCCGTATTTTCTTCTTGCGAGCCGTTGACGGTGATGGAAGGCATTAGTAGTTTGGTATAAATCTGTTTCAGTTCAGTCCGGCTTTTTATTAAACGTTTTACTTTGGTGCGGAGAATCTCCGGATTGAACGGCTTCAGAATATAGTCATCAGCTCCTAATTCTATTCCTTTCACTATATTTTCGTCATCTGTCAAAGCTGTCAGTAGAATAATAGGGATATGGCAAGTTTTTAGATCTTCTTTTAGGATACGGCAACATTCAAAACCGTTCATGATAGGCATCATGACATCCGTTATTACAAGATCCGGTATTTCTTTACGCGCTATTCTTACTCCTTCTTCCCCATTTTCCGCCATAATAATATTATAGGTAGCAGAGAATAATACTTTCAGATAGAGGCGGATATCTGCATGGTCTTCAACAACCAGTAGTTTGTATTTGGTTTCGGGGTTGTCAATAGGTTTGGCAGTTATGCTGTTTGCTATTTCCTGTTGTTTCTTATCCTCTGCGGTAATCATTGCTTTATTTGGATCTTCCGCTATTGTTTCGGGTTCGATGAAACATACGTTTTCATCATTTTTCAAATGTTGCTTACCTAGAGGGATATAAAGGACAACTCGGGTTCCTTTGTTTTTTTCTTGAGTGATCTGGATATCACCGTGGTGGGCGAGTACTGTCGTTTTCATAATTTCAATGCCTAATTCGGGGTGTAGCCGGTTGCTTGGAGGGTTGTAATTATCCGATCCAAGGAAGATAACAGAGGACTCTTCTATCATTTCTTTCCCGTCATCCTCTATAGTAAAAAGGCAGAAATCCTTTCCGTTGATAATACTGGTGTTTACAGTAAAACGGATGGAACCGGAATACGAGATATGCCGATAGGCATTGGATAATATATTACTTAGAATAAAGGTTATCTTTTTCCGGTCAATCCATATTTCTGTATTTATTTTGTTGTCTTTGTCATAATGCAGGTTAATGGGACTGACGTTCAGTAGCTCGTGAGAGGCACGAACTACAGTGTCGGCTATCACGCTGGCGGGATAGGGGGCCACATTCAATTTAAGACTGTAACTTTCTTGCTGATGAATATTCAATAGCTGGTTACAAATGTCTTGCAGGCTGATTGAATTCCGATAGGCCATTTTAGCTTTTTGCAGGAATGATTCCGGGAAGGCCGTATTAGTAATCATTTCTTTTAACGGAGCAGTGATGAGTGATAACGGAGTGCGTAATTCCTGTGCCAACATATATCTGATTTGGTCACGCAATTGGTGGTTTTTCTCTTCTTCTTTTCTTATTTCTGTTTCTTCTTCCAGCTTTTCTTTCAGTTTCACTTCTTTGGCTTTGTAAACTTGCCGTTTCTGTAATTTCCGGTTAAAGTACATCCATGTAAACAAGGAAATAATGATAATAGTCAGGATGTATGCGGCGATGGCCCATCCGGTTGCAGCCCAATATCTATTTACATTGATGGATAACCGGGTTATTTGTTCATTTTCTTCCAACGGATAAGACGAGCGTATTTCCAGCACATATTTCCCAGGAGTGATATTGCTGAGTTTTATATGATCGTCATAATTCGTATTCCATTTTTCTTCTGTGGGTAACAGGCGATATTTCACTGTGTTGGGCGAGGTTCCGTATTTCAAATCACTTAGATAGAGAATCAAGTTGTTGTTATTGTAGTCTAAAGATAAATGTTCTATCAGGTACGCAGGTATGTCTAGGATGACTTGTCCGTTTATTTTTTCTCCTATTTCTACTTTATTGTAATTAATATCTATATCGGAGATATGGAATTGGCGGTTACTTGAACTTTCTTTTAAAGTGCGCGGTTCAAAATAGAGCAACCCTGTAGAGTTCGCCCATAGTAATTTCCCGTCATTCAGCCGACATACATCGTAATAACTCTCCGGTAATGCATAGGCATATGATGCATTGTTCTTGTTATTTAGTGTGATAAAACCAGCATTGCTTCCTAGCCAGGTATTTCCGTTCTTATCATCTATCATACAGCTTATGTGTCCGTTAGGCAAGTCCTTTTGCAAGATCATGGTAGAGGATACGGTTTTCTCTTTTCCGTCTATTTGGATAATTTTATCAGTGTACGAGATAAGCAGTTGGTTATAGTTGTTCAGATAAAGTGCTAATACTTTTCCGGGTGTCAGGTTTCTTTCCTTTTCATAACCACCAGTGAATTTTATTTGTTTCCCTTTACAGTTGGCACGGTGTATCCCTTTTTCAGTACCCAGCCACATGGTTCCATCTCCATCTTCGCATATAGCGGTTATTTTTTTGAATTCTTTCGTATAAGGTTGTGCTGCTATACATTCGTGTGTCTGATGGTTATAGACCATTATTCCTTTTTCGGTGGCAATCCATAAATGGTTTTGTGAGTTTAGATATAGTTTCAAGATAGCAGCAGTTACAGCAGAGTCTGCTGTTTCGGGGGGTAGTTGGTGAATCACTGTTTCACCAGTAGTAGGATTTACCCAAAGAATGTTTCCTTTGTTATCGCCGAACCATAGTCCTCCATTTCGATCTTTGTGCAGGCAATAATGATTATTCTTGTTACTTTTCTCCCATAAGGAAAAGCGCAGATTGGGGAAGATCTTATTTTCTATACTTTTATATATGCCATCTTTTTCGGTGACCAGCCAGATGTATCCATCGGCATCTTGTGCTATACCATTCACATATCTTATTTCATCGTTCAACAGGATACGGTTGATATCGTTTCCTTTGAGATTCAGTTTCAGTAATCCTCTGCCGAAAGTTCCTACCCAAAGCACATTGTTGGATTTGTCAAAATGGATGTCGGTAATTCTGTTTTTGAGGATAGGGGTATAGTAAGAATCATGTTGGGTCAGGTCTATAATGTGGAATGGCGACTGGAGGTAGTTGTCCGTTTCAAATCTTATGGCTGACAGTGAACTCCATGTGGCTATAATGAATGTGGTTTTATCTATCTGGATAATATCGCGTATATCTTTTTGAATGAAGGATGACTGGCTGTTGTCATTCAGTGTGCGGGATGTTTTAGTGTTTGTATTATAACAGATGATTCCTTCGGTTTGGTCACAGATCCACACATTATTATTATATATATGTATTTTTTCAATGTTGTCGGCTTTCACAATACCTAGATCGGTTCCATTTATATGCTCGCTACTTTTATCGGAAACGTTATAAAGTAAGATTTGATTCTCTACTGTCAGTGCGCATAAAATATCTTCGTTATTATAAAGTCTTAGGACTTTTGTTTTTATATCTATAAGCGGTTGGGCGGTCAGTCTTATTTCATCTGCATTTTTCTCCATCTTTAACTCTACTATGACATTGGAGGTCAAGGCATATAATTTGTCTTGCAGTACACATATATCCTGTATATCTTTCAATACCTCAGGGGTAGGTGAGATAAGTGGCATATAGATTCCACGCATCTTGTCAAAACATGCTATTTGGTTTAAATTGGCGATATGGGACCATAGCAGATTGTTTGATGTTTCATATAAATGAGCTAAGGCACGTGGCTCTTTATCAATCAAATTGTAATTATGAAAATGTATTCCGTCATAGCGGCTCAGTCCAACATCGGTTCCTAACCATAAAAAGCCGGCTTTATCCTGATAGATTCCAGTCAATGTATTGTTGCTCAATCCGTTTTGTTTGGTAAGTAGTTGGATACCACACTGGCGGAAATAACTTTGGGCATTAGTAGTTGATAGACAAAAACTACATAATAAGGTGATTATTAAAGATTTCATTATAATAAATTGTTTCACTTTTATTCCCCTGTAATCAAATTGGTCACGTACAATCTGCCTGATATTATTCCTTAATCTATTTTAGGAATTCCTACAAATATAGCAAACTATATTTTCATAACCAACTAAAAATCATAAGAATATATTCTGTTTTTAGTATCAACAGGTTCGGTGGAAATAAAGGATGGTAGGTATTTCATTCATACTGTTTTGTTTTTCCTTGATTATTAGACGATTGTATTTGAATGAAGTGCACCCCTTGTCTCTTGCTTTTTTTAAGGTATGTAGGCTAAGCTAGAAACAAGGGGGGAATGATGGTATATATTATAAAGTGATTATTGCATTATATATCATAAATTGTAGGAAAATGCAGTATCATGGTTTCGGGGATTATAGTTGCCATTTATAGTGACAGGAATCTGCATATATTTGATTCCATTATCTATTACTTTCATATAAATATAGCTTTGGGATTCGAATTTATAATTTTTTGTGGCATTATCGGTAGCCAGGCTGAAACCTTTAAGATACCATTTTATCAAAGAAGAAGAACATTCCGCCTGATATCCGCCATAGTAGAGGCTTCCGTCATTGTAACAGTTCATATTTAACTGGATAGTGAAAGCATATTTATGATCTATTGTTTGCTTCATTACAATTCTAAGCCATGTTTGTTCTCCTTTGGTGGCAGTTTGAATATCAAGTTCTTCTTGAGCATCAGTATGTTTTCGTAGGACAGATAGAATATGGTCGGCTTCAGAAAGGCTGATAGCCGGTAACTCACTTAATTTTAACTTGTCAGAATTGTTTTCCTCGTATGTAACGCTTCTGGCTCCATACGTTTTTTCCAGGAGATACGTTGAAACTGAGTTTTCAACGGGGTCATTACCATCTGCAGAGCAGGATGCCAAACTCATCATGACGAGCATGGCAATTATTAAATGCATTGCCTTCATAGAACTATAATTTTTTATTGTTTTTTTGATTATGTGAATGATTGACCCATTATCATCCGATACAAAAGTAGGTATTCTTTTCATGTATCCAAATTATTTTCAAGCTTTTTTGATGAAAACACCCTCTTTTTGATGAAAATACCTGCTATGTTGGAAAGAAGGAGTTGTTTGGCTATATAAGGGGGTGTTTTTATCATGATGAAAGGATTTTCATTTATGGATGGAGAAAACTCCGTTGGTGTTCCATTTGATAGTTGGAATGTTTCTCATTGAATGGATGTTCTGTTTTTGACGGAAATAGGAACTAAGATTGTTTTTTGTTCATTCTGTATTTTGCCGAAACCACCTCTTAATAAAGATTAATTTGCCAATATCCTGTTAAAAGAATAGCCTCTACCTTTGTGATGTAAAAAATAACTTAGCTAGAGAGAATTGAATATGGTAATACGAAGATTTTTATTTTCATGGGTGTGTCTGCTGGCTTCTTCCTTATTTATGTATGGACAGGTGGCTGTTAAGACTAATGTGGCGATAGATGCCGTCGCCATACCAAACTTAGGAGTGGAAGTAGGGTTGAGCAAGAAGCTTACAGTGGATATTCCGTTTTATTATAATCCCTGGAAATACAGCGATAATAAAATGCTGAAACTGGTGATGGTACAGCCCGAGTTGCGTTATTGGCTTTGTGATAAGTTCAATGGTCATTTTTTCGGTTTCCATTTAATGGGAGGAGCATACAATACTACCGGTATTGATTTGCCGTTTTCTCCTTTCGATGATTTGAAAGACTTCCGTTATAAGGGACATTTTTATGGCGGCGGTGTCAGTTACGGTTATCAGTTTGTGCTGGGACGCCATTGGAATCTGGGCGCCACCATCGGTTTGGGTTATGCTTATGTGCGTTATAAGAAATATGAGTGTGAAGAATGTGGAGATATGTTGGAGAAATCCAACAAGAATTATTGGGGTCCTACTAAGGCTGCTCTGAATCTTATTTATATATTCTAAAAATTACGGATTATGAAACTTATATGTTATATACTTCTTATATTATTGATACCGGCTATTCCGGTAGGTGCACAGACATTATCAGGTGGTCAGGTACAAGTCAGCAACCAGTCAATCCTGATTAGTGATAATGGACAGGTGATGATAGGAATGGATATCACGTTGCCGGCTGCAATGGAGCTTTCTTCCAACTGTGTGGCAACTCTGACTCCGGTTTTGAAGACACAGGATAACAGTTATAACAGGATTTTGCCTGCTATTTGGGTATATGGGCGTATCCGTTCCATCGTGCAACAGCGTGAACGCAGTATTCCGTCGGATGCATATACCATTCTTCGTCGTAAGAATGGAACGGAACAGACTGTAAATTATTCAGCCCGTATTCCATACGAGAAATGGATGAATGGTGCTGAACTGGAACTGTTGGCTGATGTCCGTGGTTGTGCCAATTGCCAAAAAGAAGAAAGCAGCGCCTTTGTGACCCGTGCCAATTTGGAGCGTTATGTGGTGAAACCTGCTGTGGCATTTGTTTCTCCTGCTGTCGAGGCTGTGAAGAATCGTGCTGAAGAAGGCCGTGCTTATTTGGATTTTCCGGTAAACCAGACCAGGATTTATCCTGATTATCGTCGTAATCCCTCTGAACTGGCAGCTATCAAGCGTACAGTGGATGTGGTGAAGAATGATGCCAATACTACCATTACTGAAATAGATATCGTGGGTTATGCCTCTCCTGAGGGCAGATATGCGGCTAATGCGCGTCTGGCGCAAGGTCGTGCTGAAGCGTTAAAGAACTATGTAATGAGCGAGTATGGTTTTAAAGCAGATCTGTTCAAAGTGAATTCTGTGCCCGAAGACTGGGCTGGATTGCGTGAATATGTCACAAAGAATGCTTTACCGCTGAAAGATGAAATTTTGTCTATAATAGATAAGAATGAAAACGATTATGATGTGAAGTAGGGGTAGCAAAACGAAATGCGAGAGATTTAATATGAATTGCGCTGAAAATTAATAAGATACGATTCGGGCGTTTCAAATCATTTTGCGACATATTGAAGAATAAAGTGACAAAACGACCGTCTACCTCCCTTACCAGAATAGTATAAAGTGAAACCGCACAGGCTTTATACAATAAAGATATAAAATATCCTCGACTTATCCAAACACCCACTTGGAAGCATCGGTTAAATACCGCTTAAAAGCCCTTTAAATAAAGGATTTACAGCCTTTATTATTTTCTCCATACATCCCTATACATATTGGCTTAAAAGAGCATTTTAAAGCCTTTATTATCTCAGATCTTCCACCATGGGAGTGATATGCTGATTTGTTAAACAAGTGTTAAAGGGGTTACACTTTTCCAACTTGGGGTTACAGTTTGGGGTTACAAATCGCAAAAAAAAAACGCCCGAATATTGGGGTATATGTATTATAAAAATGGCTCTAAAATAGAAAAACCTTGTTTTTTACACCCTATATGTACATTGGGTTGTATTTGTAGTAAATAATAAGATGTTGATTATTAGATAATTACTTGCATAATTGGGATAAAATACCTATATTTGCATAGATTCAAGCTGAATATTGTGTGTTGCTGTGTGAAATAGACGCGTCGAAGTGTTCCCGGTTTCATTACCGGGGCACTTTAAAACAGTGAATCTAGCCAATTCGTTATATAAGTATCAGGATATGGGCTTTAGTCTATTTTTTTAAGGTGATAAGATTGTTGTTCGCGTGAGGCTGTCCCATTTTCTGCATAGATTTGAGGCAGCCTCTTTTATAATTAGTAGTATGGAAGGAAAATTAGTGGTTTCTTTTGATTTTGTAAATGAAAACGACCTGAATATCGTTGATCAGAGATATTGTAACACGCTAATCGCTCCAGTATGTGGTGAAAACGTGACAATAAACGATTATGTTGATTTTCAATTAGCTCTTACAAGTTTCCTAAATTGTTATTTAACAGATGATTTATCGCGTCATCTCGTTTCCCGTCTCCCAATTGAGATAAGTTTAACGGAACAACATAATAGTGAGTTTGATAAATAAAATCTGCTATTCTCTGGACTTCCGAAGAGTCGCACTTTATACGAACATCTTCCGCTATTCCAGTAGAAAAATGTTGAATTACGTATCTTTCTATTGTAATATTGCATTCTGGAAATTTATAATGCAGTTTATCCATTTCCTGCCAAAACTCCCTATTATTTTGTTCCCCTTTTCTTTTATGGGCAAAATCTATAAATAATTCGTTATAAACAGCTTTGCACTGATATGTTGCTTTTTTCTTCATTTGTGTAGAATTAAATTATTAATATCTGATTATCATTCAATTATTATCTTTATTTTATGATCGGGACATCGGGTTGCGCAGAAGAACCTGATATACGCAATGAGCTCCGCTTTTTTTGGGCAGTTTCTGCATGGGAGCTGAAGTTTGTTGTTGGGGATTCCTGCTGTTTTTCTAATTGAGCAAGTTTAGTTTCTAATTCTTTTATTCTTTTTTCTTTTTCCACAAGAATTTTCTCTTGTAGTTTCTTGTAATCTTCATACATATTATATACATACGTAGCATCAGTTGTATTAGGTGTAACAGTGTTTTCATGTTTTTGCTCATCTTTTAGCATAGAGCCACGCCCTGTTATTAACCAATCAACATTGATTTCAAACTTGTTTGATATGTCGTATATTATATCATAAGAAGGTTTGGCCTTTTTGTCTCTGAAAAGCCGAGATATTTTTTCGGAACTATTGTATCCTAATTCTTTTGATAATGAGAGGCTATTCAATGATTTATATTGCATAAAAGCCTTAATTCTATCCACTATGTTATTGTTCATAAAAGTTAAATTTCATACATGTTTGAAAAATAATATCTATTTTCTTGCAGTATTTCAAATAAGTTTGTAATATTGCAGTGGGTTTAATATAAACCGCGCCAAATATAGCAATTTTAATCCAATAAATATTGAATATGGGACAAGTAATTAAGTTAGGCGCACAAGGCAAGAAGGAACTTGCTGTCGCCTTTAAAGTAACAATGGCCTATGTCGGACAGGTGTTGTCTGGTCAGAAAAAGGGTGGTAAAGCTCCGGCAATCTGGGAAGCCGCCAAGAAACGGAACGACAGTAAGCTGTACAATGTTGACGAAATCGTCAAGCATGAAACAGTCAAAATCCTCGACAACAAGGGTAATGTGAAAGCGGAACGTACTAATTAATAATGTATTATTATGGAAACACTGAACAACAACCAGCAGACAACAGGTCTGCAATTCTTCTCCGATGAGGATATCAATGCCAACATCAGAATGCTGATGATCGACGAAAGCCCGTGGTTTGTAGGCAGGGATATTGCACTTTCGTTAGGTTATAATGACCCTGTATCAGCAATTACGCAACACGTTGATAATGAGGATAGGGTAAAACACCCTATCCCTGATAATCAGGGATTTATGCAAACCACGACAGTTATCAATGAAAGCGGCATGTACGCCCTTATTTTCGGATCCAAGCTGCCGACGGCTAAAGCATTCAAAAGATGGGTAACTAACGAGGTTCTCCCCTCCATCCGCCGTACCGGCGGCTACTCCGTTCGTCCGGCACAGCGTCCGACGCTTCCTGCGCCCAAGTACCGTCCGGACTTCATCGAATGGAAACAGGCTGTGTGCCGTTATCTCAATCGGAATGACCTGAAAACGGTCGCCGCCAACATGAAAGTCACCTACTCCCATGTATGCAAGGTGTATTCCGGCAACACAATGAGCCGCCGTATAGCCGACAGGCTGACGAAGCTGGCCATATCCCACAAGAACAAAGGCATCATATATCCCGAACCTGTTCCGGTGTACAGGCAACTGCTGATAGAATGGGAGGAACAGGGATGATTACTTATACGATGGGTATCAACCTTGAATACCTGAGGATCGTGATAACGATCTGGCGTGAATACGGGATGCTCTGCCCGATCATCATTCCCAAGGACCAGGACGCCGAAGGGGCGGTGATGGTGAAGATAGGACCGACAACCGACATGAAGGTGGCGGAGATGGTCGACAAGATATGGGACATAGCCGGCGCGAAGCGTCTGGTCAAGGAAATAGAAAAATAGTTCATACAACCCCAGCGTTACTTTTTACAGAGAAAACAATAAATAAAAAATGTGACATTCCGTCCCGGTCCGTGACGGATAGGGACGGAGATTTAAAGACAATTTTATTAACCCTTAAAAATGATTTGCAATGAGAACATTCAGAATAATCCATATAGCGGCCGCAGTCATCGGCCTTGTGGTGGTGCTCAGACTGGCGGACAACCTCCGCCCCACCTTCAACGAGAACCTCGCCGCCTCGGTCCTTGCAGTCGTATGCTGCCTATCCCTTATCGGACAAAGGTATTACAGGGAGGAAAAATAGGACACGCGGTCAGGGAGCCGGAAGGCGGCCCTCGTTTCCGGTCCGACGCCGGAAACCGCACAAAGTCAAATTATACAGAAATGCCAATCTTTATAGACAACAACATACTGGTAGTCACCAAAGACGAGCTTGTCCCGCGGTTTTACAGCTACAACAGCTTGAAAGTTCAGCTGTTCCGCCATCAGGACAAGCCCACCGGCATCAAGCGGTACAGCCGCGGCGGTGGCAGCGGAAGACGTCTGCTGGTGCTCTTCGATTCCCTTCCCGCCACCATACGGGAGTCCCTCGGCGATCCCCGCCGTGTGGAACATATCCTCCTGCTTTACTTCAACACGGACGCCGCCGCCGTGGAGTTCTACTCCAACATCTATGAGGATGCCGGCGGAAAACTCTCCACGGAGGAGCAGGAAAGGTATGTGATGAACGCCTCCGTCCTGAACGCCCTGCTGGCGTTGCGCGAGGCCCGTCTTACCGAATGGCAGTCCAGAGGCAGAAGAAGCATGTACGGGCTGGACGACTCGGTATGGAGTGATTACAGCACATTCGGGAAGGTGCTGGAGGAGAAATTCGGGAAGACGCACACGCTGCCTCCCTCCCGTGCCCGCCTTCTGGAGAAAATGAGGAAATACGCCGCCCTGGATGCGGAGGAGAGATACCGTTTCCTTGTCAACAAGAACAGGGGCAACAATTCCGCGGGAATACGGACGGAGAAAGCCCGTGCCCTTCTGGAGAGCATGTTCGCGCACCAGTCATGGAAACCTGACGCCGCCGAGGTGTTCCGCCAGTACGAGGCCTTCCTTTCGGGTTATGTGGAGGTTGTGGATGTGGAGACCGGGGAGGTGTTTGACCCGAAAGGGTACGGAAAGATATCCCAGCGTACGGTAAGCGGCTTCCTGTCCTCGTGGGAGTCGGGCGTGGCCACCTCGCGCAGGCGCACGGGCAACCGTCAGATCCGTCTGGGCATGTATGTGCCTTTCGAGACATTGGAACATCCCCGGTGGGCGGGAAGCATCATATCCGTGGATGACCGTCAGCCCCCCTTCTTCTATGCCGAAGGAAAGCGTGTGTGGTTCTATTGCGGGGTGGACCTGGGAAGCGAGGCGATCACCGCATGGGTTTACGGCACCGACAAGGAGGGCATCATCACGGAATTCTACCGCCAGATGGTACGCAACTACGCCCTATGGGGTATGCCGCTTCCTTACGAGCTGGAATGTGAGAGCAATCTGAACGCCGGTTTCTCGGACAGCTTCCTCAAGCCCGGCGCGATGTTCAAGTCCGTCAGGATCGAGGCCAACAGCGCCCGTTCCAAACGGTGCGAGGCGTACTGGCGCCCGTTGCGTTACAGGATGGAGAAAAGGCGTGAGGGCTGGCTGGCCCGTCCGTTCGCCAGAAGCGAGTCCAACCAGGCGGCTGTCGGAAAGGTCCCTGTCCTGCCTTACGAGAGGATTGTCCGGGAGTGCCTTGAGGATATCGAGAAATGGAACAATACGGAGCATAGCATCTATAAGGGAATGACCCGTTGGGAGGTGTTCCTGCAGAAACAGAACCCCGACAATGCGAACGCCATCAACTGGCGGGGTATCCTTCTTTCCTTGGGGAAGAGGACGGCGACAAGTGTCAGCATGGCCGGGCAGATACGGTTCAGGAATTCCTTCTATCTTCTGGGGGACGGCGGCACGCTGTGCACCGGCGAGAAGCTGGTCGGTTACATGCGTGTCCTGGCGGGAAAGGACGTGGACATCTATTACCTGGACGATAATGACGGGGAGGTGCTGAACGCCGTTGTCTGCCTCAGGGGAGAGAGCAGGATCATATGCGAGGCGGTTCCACAGCCTCGTACGGCACGCTCCGTCCTGGAGGAAACCCCGCAACAGAGGAAGAACCGGGAGCTGATGGCTCGTTACCGGAACACGCTCGAGGGGTACAGCAAGGAGCGTTACCATGAGATCGGCAGGGTGGCTGTCATAGACCGCAGGAGCGACATACTGAATGACGGGTTCCGTATCGCATCCCTTGAAAGGAGGAATATTCCGGAAAGGGACGGCGAGGTCGAGATATTGGAAGATACGCCTGTGGACGACACTCTTTTAAACGGTACCCAAATATCGTTCAAAAAGGATTTGAGAACTAACTTTTAATATAATAACATTATGGAAATAGAAACAACACGGGAATACAGACAGAAGGTGCTGGAAGCCCTGGAAGAGGCGAGAAAGCGTTTCAGCGGGAGCAACGGGGAGTTTGCCAAGAAATACGGGCTCCATCCCAGTATCTACAGTGAGATAGTCAAGGGGAAGATAACGGCGGACACGGAGAGGAAGATCGGGGACGCCAGATGGCTGGCTGTCGGCCGTCTGCTTGGGGTGGCCGCTTCGGAACGTGCCTGGAGGATGGCCCGCACGGATGTGTTCAACATGATCGAGCAGTATGTGGATTTCTGCAAGGAGCATTCCAAGGCGATGATGTTCGTGGACGAATGCGCCATAGGGAAGACATACTCCGCCTTGTACCTGTCCCGCAACCGCAAGAACTGTTTTTATCTGGACGCCACGCAGTGCCGCAGCCGCCGTTCCTTCATCCTCCATCTGGCGCGCTGCATCGGCGCGGACGAGGGTACGACCGAGGAAATGGAGGACAGTATCAAGTATGCCTTGTGCAACATCCCGTACCCGGTGGTCATCATCGACGAGGCGGGCGCGTTGAGCTATGCCGCGCTCGAATCGCTGCACGGCCTGTGGAACGGCACGGAGAACCTCTGCGGCTGGTTCATGATGGGATCCGACGGATTACGTACCAAGCTCCAGAACGGCAAGGGGCGCAGCAGGAAGAACTCATTCAAGGAGCTGTTCTCCCGTTTCTCCAGCAAGTATTATTCAATCGTGCCTACCGGCAAGGATGACCGGCTGCTGTTCTACCGCCGGCTGATCACGGATGTACTGTCGGTCAATGTGGATGATATGCAGATAGTGAAGAAAGTGGTGAACATGTGTCTTGACACGCACGGGGACACATTGGAAACCGGATTGAGACGTGCGGAGTCGGCATTGATACTTATGCAGGAAGGAGCCTAAAATGGAAAAGGAAGAGAAGAAGACAAAAAAACGGGTGCGTCTGTTGACTATGCGCAACGTATATGACAAGAAAATATCGAAGTTCCGTTTCTCCGGCATGTGGGCCGACTATGTATCCCCCGAGCCTGAGGACCATGGGATATGGTTGGTTTACGGTGCGGAGAAGAACGGGAAAACCACTTTCGCCCTCATGCTGGCCAACTATCTCCGCCAGATGGCCAGGGTTCTGTACCTGAGTGCGGAGGAAGGCATTTCGGCAAGCATACAGGACACCTGCCTGCAGGTCGGTATTCCCCAGGAGTGCTCGAACATGTACATGTATGAGTATATGCCTATAGAGGATTTGTGGGAGAAACTGCGTGACCGCCGCAGCGCCAAGGTGGTGTTCATCGACAACGCCTCCTATTACAAGGACGAGCTGATGAGCAGGGAATACGGGCTGCTGAAACTTGTCCGCAACTTCCCGGACAAACTGTTTGTCATTCTGGCACATGAGGAGAAAGGGAAACCGCATAATGCCGCCGCACGGCAGGCATCCAAACTGGCCAAGGTGATTTTTCATGTCCAGGGGCTGGCGGCCATAGTCGGCGGACGTGTCGGAAACAATGTGGGCAGGAAGATTCCCATTGTCGAGGACAGGGCACGCCTCTATCATGGCGATGTGCTGAACGACGAACCATTTAACAGCAATAGCAATGAACAAGAGAATTGAATTACCCGCGACAAACGCCCAGAAGCGGTGCATACACCGCCTCAGACGGCAGTTCGGGCTGGACGAGGATGAATACAGGCATCTTGTCCGGCAGTTCAGCGGCGGACGGACAACAACGTCCGCGGAGTTGTACAAAAGCGAGGCCGCAAGGCTGATCGGGACGCTGCTCGATCCCAACGGGAGAAAGGATCCGGAAAGACGGGAGAAACTGGCGCTGGTCAAGGCCATTTACGCCGTGTCGATGGATATCGGTTTTCTCAACAGGAGCTACCGAAGCGACAATCCCGTGGAGGTCGAGATGAACAAGGCGAAGATCACCTCCTTCCTGAAGAGCCACGGAGGATGCAGGAAGCCGGTGTCAAGCCAGAACCTGGAGGAACTGAAGGCCACACTGAAACAGCTGAAGGCCATAAGACGGAAGGAGGAGGTATGAGAAGAATCTTTAACCTGTTACACAGGGTAGTGATCTTGTTAGGTGTCCTGGCTGTGATCATCGAAGACGAACCTGTAAAAAGGGCGTTTGCTCTGATGGGGCTGTTGGCAATGCTGGTATTGGAATATGAAGAAGATGACAACAATGAAAACAATAACAATAATGGAAAAGACGAAATTCGAAAAGGAATGTGCTGACATGTGTGCCGATTGCCACGCCAAAGGGCTGGACATCTGCCGGGAGGATGCGGACACCGTGCAGCCGATGTTTGCCCGGTGCGGGCTGTGCGGGAAGGTGTTCTGTGAATACAACAACCACATGACCGTGAACCATCTCTGCTGGGAATGCCAGACGGCCATAGAACAGAACGTTGACTGCAACGAGGAGATAATCGACCCTGATTTATTCAGGAATTTATTCACTAATAAATAAGAACAGATATGGATATCAAGAATTTATCTGAAAAGGAACGTGAGGCCCTGCTAAGCAAGCTGCAGGCCGAAAAGAAAAGAAAGGACGGGGACCGAAAGAAGAACTACCAGAAGCTGCGTGCCAGATTCCTCGCCTCTGTGGAGAGGAAGCTCCGCAAGTATATCAAGGACGGCCAGGAGTTCAAGGAATGGCTCCGTAAGGAGGCCACCGCCTACTATGACCAGCTGAAGGAGTACGGCGGCCTGAAACGTGACGAGCAGCTCGGGTTCGAGGTGAAGAATGACACTTTCAAGGTCTCCGTCAAGGGGAACCGGGTCAAGGGCTTCGACGAGAGGGCAGACGTGGCAGAGAAGCGCCTTGTGGACTACCTGAACGCATGGATCGGCAAGAAGGGCGATGACGGGCGCAACCCCATGTACAAGCTGGCCATGTCGCTGCTCCAGCGCAACGAGGCCGGGGATCTTGACTACAAGTCCATCTCCCGCCTGTACGAGCTCGAGGACGACTTCAACGACCCCGAATATTCGGAAATCATGCGGCTCTTCCGTGAGAGCAACGTGGTGGAAGGCACGGTGATCCGCTTCTACTTCGAGGAGAAGGACGGAAACAATCAATGGAAAAGAATAGAACCCTCATTTAACAAGATGTAAGTTATGATGCACAATTGGTTTGAATGTTCCATCCGCTACGAGAAGGTGGCGGAGAACGGTATGAACAGGAAAGTAACGGAAGCCTATCTGGTCGATGCGCTCAGCTTCACGGAAGCGGAAGCCCGTATTATTGAAGAAATGAACCCGTATATCAACGGTGAATTTACTGTTTCGGGCGTCAAACGCGCCGGTTACAGCGAACTGTTCCCCTCTGAGGAAGATGCGGCCGACCGCTGGTTCAAGTGCAAGCTGTTCTTTATCACGCTGGACGAAAAAAGCGGAGCGGAGAAAAAGACCCCCACTACCGTACTGGTACAGGCTTCCGATCTTCGCGATGCCGTAAAGAAGCTGGACGAGGGGATGAAGGGCACGCTGGCGGACTATGTCATCGGCTCGGTGGCCGAGACCGCCATTATGGATGTCTATCCCTACACTGCTGATGTGAAACCTGAATTCTCCGGCGATGATAAGAAGGAAGTTTGACCATCCCCATGTAGTCCTGTGCCGCACATGCTGCGGCCGGGGCTTTCTTGAGAACCTGGACGAGCTGACGGACACCGTAAGTACCGTTACCTGTCCCGGCTGCGAAGGGAGCGGACGTGTGGTCGTATCCTCCGTTACCCTTACCACCGTGGAGCCTTATGATCCCGAATCCCCAAATCTCGCGCTGTATGGAAAAGGACGGAATGAATGAGTATCTGCTGAAAAATTTGGAGAGGGCCAAATCCGCAATGGAGGAGATACTGGATGAACCAAGACTCCGGTGCCGGGAGGGCTGGCATAAGCGTGACAGGGCGTTCCGTCCGCAGAGTTTCAGGAAAAGAACCACCTGGCACCGCATAAGGAGCCGATGCTTTTAAAACAGATTTAAGAACCTTTTAAACGACAATCTTATGAACCTGAGAAAAGACAACAAGGAAAAGAAACCGATGCAGCTTATACTGGACGAGATCTCCGGAATGACGGGCGTCTCCCAGGAGATGATCCTGTCCCGGATGATATCCAGGAACATATCCGATTCAAGGATGCTGTTCTGCTATATGGCGTATGAGGAAGGGTATCTGTTCCGTGAGATAGCCTCCTTCCTGAAGATATCCAGATGCAGGGCGACAACCGCGTATTATGATGTGAGACTGAGAAAGGAAAAGTTCCGCCCGATCATTGCAAGGCTGGCCGGATGCGGAACACCGGACTTTCCGCCAATGGAGAAGGAACATCAACCGGGAAAAAAACAAATGGACATCCTATGAGAACAACAGATAAAAACAAACGGTATCCCATTCCGGAATTCCACTATGAGATAAGCAGGAATGGTGAATTATGGAACACCAACACCGGAAGACTGATAAGACCCGGTTCGGACGGACGTTACTTACTAAGAAAACAGAAGCGTATGTATCGGTTTACTTATGGCAGGCTTCTGTATGCGGCTGAACATGGGATATGTCCTGATTCCATAAAAGGGATAGTCATTATGACGGAAGATAACAAACCGGTTCTGACGACACGCGGGGATTATTGCAAGAAAGTCATAATACCTTTCAGACACGGTTCTTCCCAAAGAGATCTGGTCCAACGCTATCGCGAGGCTGTCCGTATAGCCGAAGTCATGATAGGTTTTTATGAAGAAGGTAATATGGAGGATATGGTGTCCGTTTTTACCATTTACGAATCAAAGGTCAAAGGCTATATGTATTCAGGAGGATTCACCAGCAGCCAGGATGTTATAAAGGAAGCGTGGCAAAGTATCATCACCCGTGTAATATCAGGTGTGTGTAAAAAGAAACTGTTCACAATTGATCCTTACAATTATCTCCGCCGGTGTGTACGCAGCTATTTCAATGAAAGGAAAAGGGAGCGTATGGTATTGGTCGGGACACCGGAAAGGAGAAAAGGGCAAATGACCTATGATGAGATTATGGAAGCATTATAATTCAAAACGGAATGGAAATGAATAAGATTATAGTCATAAAGAAAGAGAAACCTATCTATCAGTTAGATGGGCTTCCAGGAGTAAAAAGACGTAAGGTTGATGCGTATCTTATCAATGATACAAGTGATATTGAACCAACTCTTGAACTGGGATATGCGTGTACTGCTGCTGGAGATAATGGAGCCATAAATGTTTGGAAGGATGATGCAGGAATAATTCGCGGTGAATTAATGCGGTATTGTGTAACTGTTGAAAAGAAAACGTTCACTAGCTATGTAGAAGTGGAAAAATGTGTTAGCGATTGGCTTGAAAGAATTAACTAATAACTGAACAGCAATGAGTGAAACAATACAATTATCTCCTGGTCTTGTAGCTGCCTATAAGGAACTATTGACCAACCCAAAGAAAAATGGATTTTCTTTCCGTCCGATAACCGAATGTTTCAGAGAAATCGAAACGGTAACTCCAAAGCATGAATTATTTAATGTGTACATTGAATATCTGCAAAAGCCATTGCCCAAAGTAATATTCTACATTATCATGGATGAACTTTATGGTAACTTGACAGGACGGGCTATGGATGCGGAAGGTAAATCGGGGTATTTAGGGTACAAACTTGAATTTATAAAAGATAAATAATGAACAAGTCAAAAGAATATATTAAAAGTGAGAGTTTTGTGGTAGTCAATCCCGACTACCCGGTTATCGCAAAAGAAAATGCTCTTAAAGCTCTTGCAATGGCAGAGGAAGAAATGAAACGGAAAGCCATCGAAGTTCTTTCCTCTGTTTTGGATAACTGGGTGCATGGTGGTGACGCAGACTGTATCATTGCGGAGTTTGAGGAAAGATTAACTATAGGATAAAAACAGAACGGGCGCCTGCGGCATACAATAATATGCGGGGGCGCCCGTTGTCAATGAGAAGCTATCGTGTTTCTTTCCGCAGTCTTTCCCTGACCTGCCGCTCCGTGAATCCGAATGCCGCGGCGAACTGTTTGAATTTCTCCTTCTGCCCGGAGGGGAGAAGGGAGTACAGGCTTGAGAACGGCGTGCCGCCTTCCAGCGCTTTCCTGATTTCTTTCTTTTTCATATAAGTTCCTTTATCTGTTTCTTACAACATTCACAATCACACAGCAGCAACCTGGCCTTGTCGAACATCTTCTGTCCTATATTGCCGGACAGGTAGCATATCTCCTCGCCCCACGGGTCGATCCCCAGTGCCTTTGCCATGTGCGCTTCCAGGTGCTTCCTCTCATGGTCATAGGAGTTCTGGAACTCGGCGGGTGACGATGTGATCCCTATCACCATGACCGTCTGCCTTGTGCCGTAGTTGGAATAGGTGAGTCCGGTGTCCGGTTTGCCGGAGGACAGGTTCCTGTACGCCGTTTCCAGATCATCCCCGCGGCAGCCTATGTCATAGAGCCTGCCAATGATCTCGTCGGTGTAGTAACAGTCCACGGCATAGTAGACCGCCACCTTCCAGCCGTATTCCTCTATGTCAAACCGCTGGCGGATCATAACATCTCGTCCCATTCCACCGGTTCCCCGGCCCTTGTCATTTTTGCATACCACATGCACATGACCATGCCTTCCGGAGCGTCATAGTCATCTATGATATCCTTGACGTAAAGCGCCAGATGGGGCTCGTCGGCGATGGAGGACTTGAAACAGTCCGCCTTTGCCTGGTTGGCCACGTATACATAGTCATATAATGTGTTGTTCTCCACCCTGACCCCGTTCTTGGCCAGAAGTTCGTCCACCTTGTCCTTGGTCATGGGTTCGATCTTCTCGCTTTTTCCGGTTGCCGGGTTCATCCTGCGCATGAGCGACACGGCGAAGTCGCACAGCTTTTTGTTGAAGTGCCAGCCATTGTGCCGGAGGTACGCCGTCAGCTCCTTTGGCCGGTCATCGTATATGTCCAGAGGTTCCTTTGTCCTGTTCATAGTCTTCTTGTTAGCCGGGACGGGGGAATCCCCCGTCCCGGCGGGTTAAACTAACGGTATCTTGAATAGCGTCCTGTTCCGGGCACTCCGCGGCGCTGGCCCATCGAGCCGCCGCCATAACGGTTCCCGTATCCTCCGCCGTATCCGCCACGGTTTCCATAACCGCCACGTTGTCCCATGTCGTCATACTCGTCATAGTCATCGTAGCCGTCGTCGCGCTGTCCCATGCCGCTCCCTTCCGAGAGTTCCTCAATGCACTGCATGAGCTTGCCGCCATACTTGAGCATTTTTTCGGCATAATCGGACATTCTCTCGACCTTGCTGTCTTCTATCTCGATCATCATCATACTTGTTGTTTTTTAGAATTGTTCGTACTGGGCCTTTCCGCCGGTTTAAGCAGTTCGGCCATCATGGCCTTCAGCTCGGATATCTCCTCCCTGAGAGCCTTGTTTTCCGCCTCCTGTCTCTGCCTTTCGGCAAACTCGGGATTCAGTATCTCCATCATCTTGCCGCAGGCGTCCACTATGGCACGGTGGTGGTCTATGCTTCTGAGTATCTCCGCGGACCTGTTCCTCATGGCCGCCACCTCGGAGTTCATCGACTCCCTTGATCCGGATATGACCATGTTCCCGCCTCCGGGGAAATTCGCGTCGGCGATGTCCGCCCCCGCGGGTATCTTCTGGAACGTGACGGTCTGTTCGCCGACCTTGACGGTGATGTCCACCACCATCTTCATCGGCTGGCCGAACATCACCGGCTGTGTCCCGTCCGGGACCGGGTTGGATACTCCCGCAATGGCGCCGACCTCCACATAAGGCGTCCCGTCCTTATGGAGTATGTAAAACTGGCTGTTGACTCTTAAATTCTGGAAAGGCATAATTGTTTCTCTTTAAATGGAGGGATTCCTCCCTCCTTGTTCTTAAACTACTCCGGTCATTATCTGCAGGGTGTTTGTCGTCCTGTCGAACCAGAACTCGAACACTCCCGTACCGGGGATGTCGGCCGCCGTCAGCGCTTCCCCGTTGTACTTGGTCACGGCCTGTGTCACCCCGTTTGTCTCGAACAGGACCGGCAGCGTCCCGGTTGTCCCTGTGGGGACGGCCTGCGCCAGGTCAATGTAGATGGTCCCCCTGTACCATGCGTTCACAAAGGCATGGTTGGGAAAGGAGAACACCACATTGTCGGTATTGACCGTTACTCCCGAGGTTGATATGGCCGCAGAACCCCTGCGGTTTACAAATTGGAAAGGATATACTGCCATAATAGCCTCCTTCCTCAATTAACCCCAAAAGCCATTACCGGCGGCGTAAGGATTGAAGCCGTATCCAAGACCATATTGGGCCGCCACACAGGTGGGGATTCCCACAACCGGGCTGTACGGCACCTTGGCCACTTCGGGCTGGTTGCACTCAATCTTCGCCAGACGGGCGCTCAGATCACCCAGCGCGGCGTTGACAGGCGCGATGGTCTGTGCGGACACCTGTGCGAAATACGCGTTCTGGTGCTCCTGCGAGAGCTGGTTGACGAGCGTACTGTTCTTTTCGCGCAACGAGTCGATCTTGTCAAGCAGCGCCTGGTTCTGCATGGCGTCCAGCTTGCTGATGATGGCGTTGGTGTTGGCCGTGCCGGCGTCACGCAATGCGAGCGTGTTCTGGTTGGCCGTGTTCACCAGTGCGTTTGTCTGGTTGCATACGGACAGCTGGTTCTCGTAGCCCATTTTGGTGATGTTCTCGTTTGTCTGGCAGCAGCACTGGCAGATCTGCGACTGGATGGCGTTGTTGCCCTGCATGATCGCGGTGACGATCTGGTTGGTGTTCATGCCCATCTGGTTGCCGATGTTGCATATCTGCATGCCAAGACCGTTTATGGCGGCCTGTACGGCGTCCGAGGAAGTGTTCAACGCGGTGGCCAGGCTTTGGATGTCGTATCCGTTGCGTTGTACGGCCTGCATGATCACGGCGGTGTTCGCGTCGTTCTGCACGAAGGGGACCACGCCGCCCTGTCCGTTGCCCATCATTCCGCCACGGGCGCCGCCGAAACCTCCCATGCCTCCCCATCCCATCAGGATGAACAGAAGCAGGATGGCGAACAGGTCGTCACCCCAGCCGTTGCCGTTACGGTTGTTGCCGTTTCCCATCAGCGCCAGGATGTTCGGATCCACACCGCGCTGTTGCATAAGCGCCGGAAGCATGGCCAGAATGCCGTTGGTGCCGCCTCCGGAGTTCCCGTTCTCGGGGAACACAAAAGTTCTTGATTCACTCATAGTTGTATTTGTATTTTGTAGTTCCGGTCACTAATCCGACCGTGGTGCAAACATACTCAACTACACGCGCTCCGTCGAGCGTCCTGTTCTGATGTGTTTCCTTATTTGTTCCAGATATATTCCGATCATCGGCGAGGTGATGTTCCGCGCCAGCAGGCGCCGTACTCCCCGCGCCGTGCGGTTGGTCATCCCCGCTATCTGGTCGGGATACAGGCCGGCTTCCGAGAGCAGCCTGACAAGCACATATCTGGCGTCCGTGGACTCCATGTCCCTGAAGTCGCCCAGTATACGTTCCCTCGGCACTTCCGTTTCACGCTCGGTCAGGACGAGCAGGTTGAAGAAAATTTCGCTCTTGCACATGATTATTCAATTTTTATTGTTACTTTTGTGCACCCCATTACAAAATGCACATTATCCACGATAAGGACTTTAGCCCTCAGCGTGTGGATAATGTGCATTTATCTTTGTTTTGTGATGGGGATCAGAAAACGAGCGTTGAGGGCTTTTTTATTATTAACCCTCCCTTTGTTGCATATTTATTTCATAATCACTACCTTTGTCATACAGGTAAAAGTTTTTTCAAATTGTTCAAATGTTTCAGGGTATGAGGAAATCCAGGATAAACACTCCGGGAAGAAGTTATGTGTTCCGTGTTACGGATGTCGTGCGCATTTATGACGAGCACAGCCGCAGCGGCCTTTCGAACCGTGAGATATTCCGCCGTTACATCTGGCCCAAATACCGGATATGCGAACGTACCTTCTACAATATGATCAAGGCCAGCGCGGACGACCGTGTCATCGCCCGGCAGCGCGAGATGCAGATGACACTTTTCTAAAGTCTCTCAACCGCCCTGAACGTGTATTCCTCCACATCCTCCACCACCTCCGCATGATTATGGTTTGTGTCGCTGGCTGTACGCCGGAACATGTCAAAGCATACCTTCCCGTTGTCCCCCTTGAAATCATGCAGGCAGGCGCTGATCTCCTCCAGCAGGCTGAAACGTTCCAGGGACTGCTGCTGGTATCGGCTTCCCTTCCTTGACGAGCCTTTCCAGGGGGTCACGACATGCAGCCTGACTGTAACCGCCGCCTGCTGTACGGCACCCGAGAGCGTCGTCCATTTATACGGCATGAACTCAAGGAACACGGCGGGCATGTCGAAAGGCTCCTCCTCCTCGATGAAGTCGACCTGCTCGTTCCACAGGTCATAGGTCCTGACTGCCGGCACCCCTTGCCTGTCCGGCAGCTGTTCCAGGCGTTCCTGGAGCTGTAAATAGAAAAAACTTCTCATACTTTAATTGTTATTGTTGAACACTTTCTTCAAATTCTCCATGGCTATCTCATCCAGCAGTTTCTCCAGATCCGGATGGCGTCCGATGAACTGACGCCTGGGAATCATGATCCTGCTTCCTGTCTTCTTCAGCGCCATGGCCTTGTAGAACTCCGCATCCCGGGATATCTGCCGGTTCTTCCTGCCGTTCCGTGCCTTCCCGGCCTTTGTCCGGGCTATACCTCCCACGGCCTGCCTGTACTTTATCCAGAAATATCCCTTCATCCTGCGGGTGACGGTGATGCTTCCCCCCTCGTTGTGTATCTTCGCATACGGCACGGACGAGGTGATCTCCACCCCCTTGCCCCCTTCCATTATTTGGGAGCGTATGCTGCGTCTGAGGGTCCCGGACTGTACGAGCAGGCCCCTGGTTTCATCCGTGTCACCCTTCCGCCTTTTCCACTTCTCGGTGAAGAAGGCCTCGCGCTTGAAATTCATGTCGAACTCCTCCTTCGCTTCCACCCTGATGTCATTCAGCGTAAGGCGGATGAACCGGTTTATCCGTCCCCGCAGCTCCCTCATGGTCTTTTTGGAACCGTTGTCAGCCATTGCCGCCTCCTTTCCCTGCCTGTTTCCGGATGATCCGGCAGGCCCTGCACAGTTCATTCCCGTCCCCCTTGCCGTCGCAGTCCGCACAGTCCTTGCGGGTGTACGGGTTATATGCCGGGAATGTGGTCATCCGTTTCCCCGGATTGAATCGCATCATCTCCTGGTACTTTCCCGATGTGGCCTGCGATCCGAGGTTCATGGCCTCCCTCTCGTCGCTTTCCGGATATTTCCCTTTGCGGACCTGTTCTGTCGTGCAGCGGCATCCGAACCCGTTGGGCGGGAGATACCAGTCCCAGAACCTGCTGGAGAGGGGAAGGGTGATCCCGTCCAGGGGACGGTGGCCCTTGCGGACCCTCTCGTCTCCGACAGTACGGTACTGCAGGTTGTAATCCTCCCCGTCCTTCTCGAAATCCTTCCATTTCGCGGCCATCAGCGCCGATGACCTGGCAAAGTTCCACTCTGTTTTCAGATAGGCCCCGTTATAGGTGTCGTTGATTGTCTGAACGTCGTTTAAAAACCGTTCAAACGGTTTTAATCCGCCGTCTTCATCGAGCAGGGAGGGAAACGCCTCGTTCAGCTCGTGGAAGGTCTTTATTCCGCTGAAGACATAGTCGGACTCCTTCAGCCTTTGCACGCTCACCTCGTCCAGCGGCACCTCCCTGACGGAAAGGTCCACGGCATTGTCAAGCAGCGCGGCGGTCTTCTTGATGAATTCCCTGACCTCCTCGTCCTCCAGCATCTCCGGGCTGAACCCCTTCTGTCTGTACAGCCATGCCATGAGCGGCAGGAAGGCCTCCTCCACCTGCGAGGTGTCGGCCTGCCGTGTGTCGTTGTCGTCTTTTTCCAGGGCCAGCGTGCTGTTTCCGTACAGCAGCGCGGCCCTCTCATGCAGCCCCGCATAGTCGGCGGGGCCTAGTCGAAAAAAGGTTTTACCAGCTGCTCCTTCCTGTCCTTCCTTGTTATTACGGGAATCTGGTACTTGTTTACGATATATTTGGGGTCCACCTCGTAGTGGTTCATCACCATGGTCTCGTATGCCACCTGCTGCTCGGGCGTGTAGGTCACGCTGTCATCCCAGTCAAAACGGTACCCCTTGACCGGAAACCCGTGTTTTACCATGCGGGGGATCAGCTGCCAGTTCACCAGGTCCTTGATCATGTCGGCATCCTTGTTGATCAGGTTGTCCAGCATGTTCTCGTGGACCTTGGACTGTGAGAGCGACGCCCCGTTGTCCACGGTCATGGTCTGCGTGAGCACCGCCTTGCTTATCTCGCTGTTGCAGCGTTCTATGCGCCTGTCGTACACATTGTACGCGTCCCCCCGTGTGGATTCCTTGATGTCGATGGTCGTCCCTTCCGGGAACAGCCCGTATGACGCGGCCCCCATGTTCCTGAGCAGCCTTTCCAGCCTGTCGTGTTCCTTGGGGTCACGGCTGGTGGTCGTTCCGATACGCAAGGGGATGCCGAATATCTCCCCGAACATGTCCCAGAAGCTGGCCATGTTCTTTTTCGGGATGGTATGCAGGGCGCATTTGAGGTACAGCCCCAGGTCATGCGTGCCTCCGGCTTCCGTCACCCACCATGACACGGGTCCGTTGCGGTAGTCATACCCCGACTGCCATGTGTCGTTCTCGCTGGTGATGATCACCCCGTGTTCAGGCACGACATGGGTGCGCGGTATCAGGCTGACGCTGCTGAACACCGGCTTGTCCTCCACGGTGATGACGGGTCCCAGCTCGATGAGGGAGTTCCCGTAATATATGCTCTCAAGGCTGAGCCGCATCCACTGCTTGAACCACGGCGTTTCGAACAGCTCCCTGAGATCCTCGTTCTCGGCGCCTGACCTGTCGACGATCCTGAACCCCTTGTTCATGACGAACCCGGTACGCTGTTCCACGCATCCGGCAAGGTGCCCGTCCACATCCACGTCCGTATAGATGTTGTACAGCCGGTTCCGCCTGGGCTGCTCCACATTGATGGCCTGCTGCCATGCGTACCGCCATGACCTCAGGTCGTTGCGCGTGAGGTTCTCCGTCTGCAGCTGGAGGCTGACCGTGATGTCTCGGACCTTTTTCCGGTCCGCCCGGCGCGCAAGGTCCATATTGCCGATGCGCACCCCCTTGTCTCTTCCTTTTCCCATAATTACCAGATATAGTTGTTCCTGATCCCCTCACCTGTGCGGATCGGGTTGTAGTAGTCTTCCTGTCCGTCGGGCCCGGTGACGGTGGGGAGGTCAAGCATCACATCGGAGGCCTGCACCGCCTCCAGCCATTCCACCTGTTTGTCATACTGCGTGCTGTACTTCTCAAGGCTCATGCGGGCCGGCAGGCCCAGCGCCATCCTGTACAGCGCGATATCCGTCAGGCACCCCACCAGCGCCATGTTCCTTTCGTCCCCCTCTCTGGAGAATGCGGCATCCACGTCGTACCGTCCTCTCAAGTACCCGGCGGCAAAATCCATGGCGAACCTTTCGGCAAGCAGGCGGTTCTCCTCCTTGCTCTGCTGCACGATCTTCAGGGCTTCCTCCCCGATATTGATATAGTCCTGTTCCGTTATATACATAATGGTATGTTTTGTTTGATTGTCACCATCCTTCCTTGGGCGCCTGCCTCATTCCGATACGGGGCGGCATGGTATCCTGGCGCACCTGTTTCTGCAGCTTGTATATCGCCCCCTCGTCCGCGTCCGGGGAGTCGTCATGCGCCCGGCTTCCCTGCTCGAAGGAGAGCGTCTGGTCAATGGAGGTCCGCATGTCGGCGTCGTCCTTCAGCCTGATGTTGTACCAGACGAGCCCTCTTTCCCACAAGGGTGATATGGCCTCGATCCGTGCGAACTTGTCGGGTTTCTTGCGCGTGTCCGGCATGATGGGAAGCTGGTATCCCCTTATGTCCCCCTCCCTCTGGAACTCGTCAAGTATGGTGTCCTGCATGAAGTTCGCCTCCATATAGAAGATGGCGGCGCAGTCCTCCGGCAGGGATTCGTACAGGTCATAGAGCCAGCGTACCATCTCGCCTACGCCGCACTGCCGGCAGAACGCGCGTATGCAGTGCAGCTCCCTGTGCGATGCCGTTTTCATCCCCCTTTTGGGCCGCCCCCACATCTTGCACGCCTTGTAGTCGTTCTTTCCGCCGCTCTTCCACGAAGGGTCGACATATACCACGATGCTTTCGTAGTATTTCAGCCTGAGCATCGGCTTGTACCTTATCCATCTTTCCTGGAATACCGCCCCTTCGGTGACGGGGTTGTTCATGTATTCCTTCTGGAAGGAGCGGTATCCCATGAACTCCTCCAGTCCGTGGAGGTATTCCGCCGTGTATCTCTCGGGCCATGACGGGTTCCCGTCCCTGTCGAAAGCGTTGACGGAGCTGGTGTGCACGGTCCTGCTGTCAATGATCTTCTGCAGCACGCTGTTCTTTCCGATCAGGTTGCCCACCATGACAAACCGTCCTCCCTTTCCCCCGAAACATCCGAAGAGCGCCTCCTTGATCCACTTGGTCATCTCGCGCACCCGGGCCTCGCTGCGGCACATCTCGTCATCGTCAAGGTCATCCACCACTATGTAGTCGGGACGCATCTCCCGGAAACGAAGGCCTCGCGGCGACTGTCCCCGTCCCCGGCTGAAAAAGGCACACCGGTCCTTTGTCACGAACTCCCCTTCCTGCCAGCATCCGGCGTTGTACTGTTCGCCGAAATCCTCGATGATGTACCGGTTGGACTGCAGCTCCATCTGCAGGTCCCCCAGAAGGGCGTCCGCATTGTCCTCGCTTTTTCCGACCAGCACCATCACATGCAGCTTGCCGTTGAATTTCAGCCACAGGGGTATGCCGATATCCAGATGCACGCTCTTGGCATGGCCGCGCGGCCATTTGAACACGGCGCGGCAGTTGTCGTTATTGTACATATACCGGGCCGCATCGTTATGGAACCCGGCATTGGGACATTCGCAGTAGTGTTTGAGGTAACGCTGGCAGAAATAGCCGTAATCCCTGAGCGCCCGCGCGATGTTGCGTTTCCTCTCCTGGGGGGATTCCATACGGTCCTCCGATGTGATCCTGGCCAGCCGTTCGCTCTGCTGCAGCCAGCGTTTGTACGCGTCCTTCCTTTCCTGTTCCGTCATGGCTTCTTTGTGAAAAAGGGGGTTAGAAAATCATCATGCAGGCCGTGGAGCATCGCCACGACCTTGTCGGGGAGCTCCGGATAATCCTTCCGGTGTTCCATCAGCCAGTCCTCGAACCGGATGAAGGCCTCCACATAATGCACCACATTGGTGCTCCTGTCCATCTTCTCGATGGTGGCGGCCAGCTTGACCAGGTCGTCGGCTATCTTCTTTTTTTTCAGATACTCGTCAGGGTCCTCGATGGCATCATTGATGATGGAGAGGATCTTCTGCGTGACCTCCTCGCGTGTCATTCCGTAACAGGCCTTCAGCTCCCTCCATCCTTCCTGGCTGATCCACCTGCTGAGCGTCTGGCGGGCGATCCCCGTCATCTCGATGATCCTTTCCTGCGGGATTCCCTTGAGGTACAAAGCCTTGGCGGTATCTTTCGACTTATGTCCGGTTCTTGCCATAATGAATTGTTTTTTCTGCAAATATGCACCGCGGAACGTCCCGGAGTCAAGAAAATGCGCGGGCGTTGCACACAATGATGAAAGTGTTGCACACTTTTTTTGAACGCCTTCCCTCCGGATGTAAGTTTGCGGCAAAATCAGACGGAAATGGGCAAAAGAATAAGAATAAGCAACGAAACGCTGAACTGTTACGGAACATGGGTAAGGACGGACGGGGTGGACCTGTCCCAGTACGAGCGGAACCCGGTATTGCTGTGGATGCACGAGAGAGGGTGCGTCATCGGAATGGTGAAGGATATCAGAAGGGAGAACGGCGAGATTACCGGAGAGCCCTGGTTTGACGATGTCCGGGAGGAGAGCAGGATGGCCAGGCAGCAATGGGAGAAAGGCACGCTGCGCATGGGATCGCCCAATTTCGACATACTCGAACTCTCCGAAGATCCGGCGCTCCTGAAACCCGGGCAGACCTGCCCCACAGTGACCAGGTCCAAACTGGTGGAGTACAGCATGGTGGATATCGGGGGCAATGATGACAATATCAGCCTGATTTATGAAGGGAAACCGTTGAAACTCAGCAAGGGGGACGGCTCGCACAGTCTTCCCCTCCTGAAAAAAAACAATAACCAAAAAACTACACCTGAAATGAACAATGAAGAAATGAAAGCAGTCGCCCTGATGCTGGGCCTCACGGATGCCGCGACACTGACAGACGTGCAGAAAAAGATCAATCTCCTGCTGGAGTACCAGAAAGCGAACGGAGTGCTGCAGGCCGAGAAGGAGAAGCTGGAGAAAGAGCTTGACGGACTCAGGCTCTCGGGTATAACCGCCCTTGTGGATTCCGCCATCGGGGAGGGAAAGATCAGCGCCGACAGGAAGGATCATTTCATCTCCCTGGGAAAATCGGTCGGTGCGGAGTCCCTCAAACTGACCTTCGAGGCGATGAACCCCGCCCTGCGCCCTTCCGTCATACTGGCCGGAAAATCCGGAGGGCCCGCACATGCGGGAGGCTACGAGAAATGGACGGATGTGCCGGAGGAGGAGCTCAAGCTGATGCGTTCCGATGACCCGCAGCAGTACAGACGCCTGTACAAGAAGCAGTTCGGAGTGGATTGCCCTGAATTTAATTAACTAAAAATTAAAAGCGAATCATGAAAAAGAAATTTATTCTGAAATTTTTGACCGGAACGGCCTTCAATGTCATAATGGGGGTCATCCTTGCGTCAATGGTAGGGATCAGCCCCGCATACGGTGCGGCCTCGGGAATTGTTGTGCCGATGCTCCTTAAGGGATTCATGCCGGCCGGTGCCGCCATGGAGGGTGTGTACACCGAAGTATGGACGGGGGAGCTGGTCAGACAGCTCGGCGCGGGACTGACGGCGTCGTTCCTTGACGGGATACCGGACTATTCCGCAAGAGTGAACAACGAGATCATCCACCTGGTGGATGTGGGTGCCGATCCGGACGTGCTGGTGAACAACACCACCTATCCCATACCCATACAGAATCTGGAGGAGAATGACATCCCCATCGGCCTGGACAAGTTCCAGACAAAGGCCACCCGTGTGACGGATGACCAGCTTTATGCCATCTCCTATGACAAGTTCTCGCTTGATGTCGAGCGTCACAGGAACGCCATCGACCGTATCCGTTACAAGAAGGCGGCGCACGCCCTGGCTCCATACAGCCATACCGGCAAGACTCCGGTGATCCCCACCAGCGGGGAGGCGGACGCCACAGGACGGAAGAAACTGACCTTGAAGGATATCATCGCCTTGAAACGCGCCCTGGACAATGCCGAGGTACCGGAAGACGGGCGCCGTCTCGTGCTGTGTCCGGACCATGTGAACGACCTGCTCGAACAGGACCAGTCGTTCAAGGACAAGTTTTACAATTATACCAGCGGCAAACTCCTGAACATGTACGGTTTCCAGATATACACGTTCATCAACTGTCCGTATTACACCAAGGAGGGAGTCAAGGTTCCGTACAACCAGGCTCCGGGTGAAACCGACCTGAAAGGATCCTTCGTGTTCTATGTCCCCCGCATGTTCCGTGCGCAGGGCTCGACCAAGATGTACTATTCGGCTGCGGCCACCAGCCCGCAGACCCAGGAAAGCCTGGTCAACTTCCGCCATTACTACATCGTCCTTCCCAAGAAGCAGGAGGCGATCGGAGCCATCTATTCGTGGGACGGTACCACTGTCCAGAAAAAGGACCAGGAGGTTCCGGCCGAGAAACGGTGGGCCCAGGTGAGACGGGAAGCGGTGGCGGCAGCGAGAGCGAAAGCAGCGCCTGAAGGAACGGATTCGGAAACCGAAGAAATCGAGCCATGACCATGACACCAAGAGGACTACGAAACAATAACCCGGGGAACCTCCGCCTGTCAGGTGACAGGTGGAAGGGACTCCGCCCGGTGCAGACGGACAAGGAGTTCTTCCAGTTCACCGACATGGGATACGGCTACCGTGCCATGCTCATCACCTTGAGGAACTACCGGAAAAAACACGGTTTGAAGACCCTCTCCCTTATGATCGGGCGTTACGCCCCGTCCACGGAGAACGACACCCGCGCCTACCTTTCAAGCGTATGCGGCGAGCTTCAGGTTCCAACCACCTACGAGCCGGACGTGGATGACAAGGGGACGATGTGCCGTCTGGCCGCCGCGATGAGCCGGGTGGAGAACGGCGTGCCTGCCGTCATGGCGGACATAGAGGCCGGCTGGGACATGATCTGAAAAATGATATGCGTATGGACTGGGGCACTGTATTCGAACTTCTCCAGCAGTGGCTGGCCCCCACGGGGTGCATAGCCATGGCAATAGGCTGGTGGCGTGACCGCAGGCTCGTCAAGGTCCGTGCGGTCAAGGAGAACGAGGGCACATACAAGCAGTTGTATGACGACCTCTCCGAGACGACTTTACATTTAAGCGACCAAATACGAAAAGTCAATGAGAAAATTATCGTTCTGGAACAGGCACTGCGTAAATGCTACCAGTGCAAGTATGCTGAGCGCTGTCCTGCTGTTGTCTGGATGCGCAGCAAACAGGGAGAGCCGAACAGCCGTCCGCTCGGGCTCTCTTCAGAGGAGCGTAACCGGGGAAATAATCTTCGGCAAGGCCCCGACGACTCTGACGAGCCTGGCACTGAAACCCGGGCTCCTCCGGACGATAGGCGGCCTTCCGGCCGGCATGGGCGTGACGGAGCAGCATGAGGGGCTGGACCTGAGGGTGGAATCGGACGGGGAAGGCGGCGTGAACGTCACGGCCGTCTCACATGCCCGGCCGGAGATTACCGTAAGGGAGACCTCGGATATGAGGTTGGAGTCAGAGGAGGCTACGGCCGAGGAAAAACAGCCGGTTCCCTCTTTTTGGGAGCGGACAAGGACGAAGGTGTTGTGCTGTTTTGTCCTCCTGCTTCTCTTCTGGGGGCTCCGGCGGTTTAAAGACAAATCAAAGAACAATTAAAACATGAATCATTATGCCAGAAACGAATACCGGCGCCATCTATGGCGTGAAAGCTCTTAAACATAACGGGAAGGCTCTCGGGCTGATATCCGAGGACGGGCTGCAGCCCGGAGGCGACTCGCCTTCCAAGACCCGCATCTGGGCGGCGCAGAAACGCAACGCGCCGTTCGCCGTGCTCAAGTCCACACCGGGCACCAAGACATGGACGTTCACGCTCATCGAGCTGTCCGCGGACAACATGATACAGGTGATGGGCGGAACGAAGGAAAGTACCGGAATCTACGTGCCCCCTACGGAGGACAAGGACGTGCAGGGCGTGTTTGACATCGAAACCGTGACCGGCCACACGATCCGGATCTACAACGGGGTGCTCACCTGCAATTTTGCCAACGGCATCAACTTCAGCAACGTGCTGGGCATCGAGTGCGAGCTGGAGATGCAGGAGGCCGGGGAGAATCCTCCCTACAAGATCTTCGCCCCGGGTGACGTCGTACCGGAATATCCCGAGTCATGACGGAGGACAGGGACACACGGTGCCAGGCGGCGGACATGCTGCTTGACATCGGCATCCGCATTCCGGTGATGCCGCTCAGGCCCTTTAAAAAACGCCCCGGGAAATCCTTCCTTGTCATGCGCCGTCCGCCCGCCGGGGCGGTCATCCGCATAGCAAGGCGGTACCTGGAGCTCGGCGTCACCCCGGAGGATATCAGGGCGATGGACTATGAAGAAAGGATGCGGTTCGTGGCGGAAAAGGGAAAGGCGGTCAGCCGGATGGTCGCGCTGGCCGTATGCACCGGATGGCTCTCGGGGATGCTGCTCTCCGGCCCTGTGGCATGGTACCTCAGATGGAGGGTGCATCCGGCGATGCTCTCCGCCGCCCTCATCGAGCTGCTCAGGGGCATGGACATACAGCCTTTTTGCAATACTATTCCATTGGCGTCCAGGACAGCGGGACTGCTGGAGCCGATAGGAAGCCGGGAAAGGAAAACGGGTTAACGGGCCGGCAGGAAGGCCCCCATAGCGTTTTCGGAATCATCGCGCAGGCGATGGAGCGGTTCGGCCGTACAAAACGGCACATCCTGTGGAAGATCAGCTACGCCGAGCTGATGCTGATGAACACGGATGTCAGCCGGTATGTGACCAAGGAGGAGCTCCTGGAAAGGGAGCGCAAACGTAGGCCGGACAAATTCACCACTGAATATTTTCAAACAAAACTCGGAGGATAGGAATGGAACCTGTAAGACTGGAGATACTGCTTGACGACAAGACCCTGAAGGGGATGCGCTCGGTGGAGGGCAACCTTTCCGGAATAGGCCTGTACGCGAAACAGGTCATCGCACAGCTGGAGCAGGAGCTTGCAACTCTGCAGGAACGGTTCAGACAGGCCATGGCCGCAGGTACGAATACCGACGCCCAGATGGCGGACATCCAGGCGCTGCAGGGAGTTGTCAGACAACTGAAGACGGAATTGCAGGGGCTGGAGGAGCAGAAGAAAAAGACAGGCTCCACCCCTCTCATGGGAGATGATCCCGCCCCGAAACTCAATAATGTGAGGATGAGCATGCAGCAGATCGCCCGGGAGCTCCCCTCGCTGGCAATGGGTCCCCAGATGTTCTTCCTTGCCATATCCAACAACATCCCCATGTTCACCGACGCCCTGGCATCAGCCCGCAAGGAGTATGAGGCGCTGACCGATGCCGGAAAGAAAGCCACCCCGGTGTGGAAGCAGGTGCTCTCCTCACTGTTCTCGTGGCAGACGGCGATGGCTGCCCTGATCACCCTGTCCGTCGTATACGGGAAGGAGATCGGCGGATGGGTGAAGAGCCTGTTCGGCGTGAAGGATGCCGCCCTGTCCGCGGCGAAAGCCCAGGAAAAGGTGAATGAATCCTTCAGAAGCAGCAGCAGTGATGTGGCGGAACAGGTCACTCTCGTCAGGTCCTTGTCCGAAAGATGGAAGGAACTGGGAGACAACATGGCAGATAAGAAACAGTTCATCACCGAAAACAAGAAAGAGTTCGGGAAACTCGGTGTTGAGGTGGGCAACGTGAATGATGCCGAGAACCTGCTGGTGGACAATACGGACGTGTTCATCGGGGCGATGATCCTCAGGGCAGAGGCGGCCGCAGCGTTCAAACTGGCCACGGAGCAGACGGAGAAGGCCTTGAAAAAGCAGAACGAGATAGAGGAAAGGCGGAAGAAAGGCCCGACTTTCTGGGACAAGTTCAGGGCCAATTTCTTCTCTTCCGCGTCCGGATCAGCCACTTATACCCGTCAGGCGGACGCTCCCACGGCCGAACAGCTCAGCGAAAATGCTGTCTCCGCCCTGGAAGAGGAGCAGAAGGCGGCAGAGGATACGGCCAAATCCTATACGGACCTGTTCCTTGCAAGGACAAAGGAATGGAAGGAGAGGCTTAAATCGGCAGGCATAAAGGAAGATGACGGCAGGGAAACCAAAGATACGGGCAAATCGGCCCGGGATTATCAGGACGAGCTCGCCGACGCCCGTATCAGGGCACAGCAGAAACTTGAGGCGGCACGCATATCGGTCATGCAGGAAGGTATAAGGAAACGCCAGGCCCTTGCAAGGCAGGAGCTTGACGAGTCGCTCGCACAGATCGACAAGGAAGAGCGTGACACCCTCAAGAAAATGGACGAGGTCGAGAAGAAACGGGGTGTGAAGTCCACGCCCGAGGAAAGGCAGGCCGTAAGGGACAATGCGTCCCAGCAACGGGCGATGGCTACCATGGGGTACCTGAAGGAATCCTACGACATCGAGAAGGAGTTCCGCGACAGGAACCTGAGAGAATGGGTGGAATATTACAAGGAATACGGCACCTACCAGGAGAAGCGGGCCGCCCTGGACAAGGAATACAACCATAAGATCGGACAGCTTTATGAGGAGCGCCGCAAGGCCGAAGCGGAAGGGGATGCCGCCGGGGTGGAATCCCTGGACCTGCAGATCGCGCGTGCGACCAAGGACAAGGGGAAGGAACTCATCAAACTGGACTACAAGCAGCTGACGGAATCACCCGATTACATACGTGCCTTCGAGAACCTGAGGGAAACTTCCACAGGCACCCTGAACTCCCTGCTGGAACAGTTCGAGAAGGCCAAACAGGCCGCCGCACAGGTGCTCTCCCCCGAGGACCTGAGGGAATACACCACGACCATCCGGGAGATCATGGACGAGCTGGACAGCCGGAACCCGTTCCAGGCGCTTGCCGACAGGAAGAGCGAGCTCGCCGAAGCCGAACGCGAACTTGCCGAGGCCCGAAAGAACCTTGAGACCGTGAATGCCGGAGGACGGGTGTCCACGGGGGTGAGGTATAATGACAGGACCGGGAAGATGGAGGAAACCTATCTGACGGCCGCCGCCGCGATGGAGAAATACAACAAGGCGCAGGACAAGGTGGCCAGGTCATCCTCCCGGGTGGAGAAAGCCGAAAAGGAAGCGGCGGACATCGTCGGGGAGCTGGCGCATGCCGTCGGGGAACTGGGCGGCGCCATCGGCGGGCAGGCCGGGGAGATCATCACCCTGATGGGGGATGTGGCGCTGTTCACCCTCACCACCATCGACTCTCTGGGCAAAGTGGCGCAGACCGGGGTGAATGCCATCTCGGCTGTGGAGAAGGCGTCGGTCATCCTGACCATCATATCCGCGGCGATACAGCTGTTCCAGAAGATAAGCGAACTGGGGAACAACCGGGCCTTCAGGCAATACGAGGCCTACGCCGAGAAGATCAAGGAGATAAACGCCCTGACCGATGCGGTGAACGAATACCGCATCGCCGCCCTGGAGGCGCAGCAGGCCGAGAGTAACTGGTTTTCCGCCGACAACCTCAAGAATCTCCGTGATTACAGGGCATTGCATGACGAAGTGGTCAAGGCTTACGCGGACAAGGCCATGGAGTCACAAGCGATATACCGCAACGAGAGCGGGGGCGGATGGCTGACGGGCGCGCTCAACTGGGTGATGGGCAATTTGTCCGCCCTCTCATGGTGGGACGAATGGAGGGACATCTGGGGCCAGGGGGATTACAAGGAAGGACAGACGGCGGCTATCAACAACCTGCGTATCGAGACGCGGAAAAAAAGCAGCGGTTTCCTTGGCACCGGTATCGGCGGGAAGTCACAGAAGACCGAGGACCTTGTCACCTGGGCGCGGAACCAGGGCTTAGGCGAGCTGTTTGATGATGAAGGACTGATCAACAAGGAGCTTGCACAATCGCTTATTGACAACTACGGCGACAAACTTGTGGGCCAGACGAAGGAGACGCTCGAGGCCCTTATAGAGCTCCGGGAAAAATACGACGAATACATAGAACAGCTGCACGAGTATGTGAGCTCCCTGTACGAGCCGCTGACGGAGAACTTCGTGGACAGCCTGTGGGACTGGTTCGACAACGGGAAGGACGCGCTGGACAGCTTCAAGGACTATGCCTCGGACACCTTCCGTGACATTGTTTCCGACATGTTGCGCACCATCGTGCTTGAAAAGGTGGTCGGCTCGTTCGGTGATGACATTGCCGCCCTGTACGAGGAGTACGCCAAAGGAAAGATCGACGAGACGGAGCTGATGAAGAAGGTGGCCGAACGCACCGAAGGCCTGGTAGGCGACTACCAGAGCGCCATACCCCAGCTGCAGAACATCATGGACCTGGTCGGCGGCTACCTGAAGGATGCCGGGATCGACATCAGGCAGCCGGAGGGCTCCTCCCAGTCCGGCCGGGCCGGAACCGTCACCTCCATGACCGAGGAGACGGCCGGAAGGCTGGAGGGGATCGGCAACGCGGCCCTTGACCGTATCATCAGCATTGACAACAACCTTACGAGGCATCTCGAGGGGATGGCGACATCCCTGGGCAAGATAGCGGGGAATTCGGAGTACCTCAGACACCTCGAGACGATAAACGAGAACATCGCGGAGCTCCGGCGCGGTGTGAAACTGAAAACATAGGGCTATGGAAGTGGAGGAAGGACTGCTGAAAATAAACGGGACGGACATGGCGTCCCTGGGATGTTTCCTGTACGAGGAAAACGCGGGGGACCATACCAATTACGACTCGCTGATGAAGCCGCCGAAGATGAAGGAGTACACATCCGTCAGCTACCGGGAGCTTGACGGCGAGGAGCTGCCCGAAACCCTGCTTCCCCGCTACGAGGCGAGGGATATCACGCTGAAGATGGCGGTGGTCGCGGATACACGGGCCGGGTGGTTCAACAACTACAACGCCGTGCTTGCCTTGCTGAAGTCCGGATGGCTGACGCTGGATGTCCCGGAGATAGGCCGGGTGATGAAGGTCTACCTGAAGGAATATACCCGGTACAGCCAGTTCACGACAATCAGAAGTACCGGCCAGCAGATAGCCGGATTCACGGTCACGCTGCGCGAGCCGAAACCTTTTTCAAACAGTGATTAAAAACGATTTAAAAGCATCATAAATGGAACTTGCGATCTACAACAGGCAGGGAACCCTGAAAAGGAAGGTCAGTCCCGACTCATCGTCCCGGTGGACCGAAGAAGTGGGAACAGAATTCGTGGTGACGGTGAACTTCACCACCTGGGAGTTCTTCGTCCTGTCGGTCGGCGACTATGTGGAGATATCGGGAAAACGGTTCTCCATAAGGAAGGAGTACCGGCCGAAAAAGACCGACACACAGAAATACACCTACAATATCAGCTTCTACGGCCGCGAGCACGACATGCAGGACCTGTTGTTCTGCCGTCTGAACCAGGGGGAGGACGACCTTGAGTCCGTCTTCGCCTATGACGGCACGCCGATGGAAATGCTGGAAAAGCTGGTGGCGAACATGAACCGCAACACCGACGGTGTGACGTGGCGTGCAGGCCAGGCCGTCACCGGCGACCGGAAGACCATCAACTTCAACGGCCTGTTCTGCTGGGATGCGGCAGGCGAGATAGCCGGTGCCTGGGAAACCGAGTGGTGGCTGGACGGGGAATACCTGAACATAGGGAAATGCGAACACGGCGAACGGGTCACGCTCGGCTATATGAAGGGATTGAAGACGGGACTGACCCAGAATGAGAATTCCAATTCGATCAAATGGTTCACACGGCTGATCCCCGTAGGTTCAACCAAAAATATTGACCCGTCAAAATACGGCTACACCCATCTGCAACTGCCGTCACGGGACAAGTATATCGACTTGAACACTCAATTGGGCCTGAAGGAGCATCGCGAGGAAGCGGCCTTTCAGGATATATTCCCGCACCGTCTGGGTACGGTATCCTCGGTAAGGTCCGAGGAGCAGACCAATACGGACGGGGAGGAATACACCGTCTATTATATCAAGGACAAGGATCTCCCCTTCAATCCGGATGAATACATGATCAGTGAGGAGGTGATACACATCACCTTCGAAAGCGGCGACCTCTCCGGAAGGGAGTTCGAGTGCAACTGGCATAACGGCACACAGGAGTTCGAGATCATCAACACCTACCCGGACGAGAACACCCAGATACCGGGAGGCAACATCATACCTCAGGCCGGTGATACGTATATCCTGACGAACATCCGCATGCCGGATGAGTATTACCCGATAGCGGAAGAACAGTACAAGCAGGCGGTTGACAGCTTCCTGACAGAATACAGCAAGGACATATCCATCTATTCCGGCGACACGGATTACATCCATGTGGATAAAAACAGTGTGCCGTTATCGCTCGGGCAAAGGGTGAGACTGGAGGACGCGCAGTATTTTGAGAACGGATATATTGACACCCGCATCACAAGAATAGAGAGGAAACTGGGCAATCTTTCCGAGGCTTCCATTGACTGCTCGTCGGCGGTCAGCACCTCATGGAAGTCATCCGTGGACTCGACGCTGAACAATCTGGAATACACGCTGGCGCAGGAGCTGGCGCAGACGTTTATCCGACTTCTGAAAATGGGAGATACGGAAGCCCCCAGTGACTATACGGCTTACTCCTCCCTGAGATCACGTAATGAATTTATCAGCAAGAGAAACCCTGACGCCGCCAATGAGCTGATCACTTTTTTGAAGGGTTTACTTATAGGTAAGAACGGTAGTGGAATTACTGTATTGGAAGATGGTACCTCTCAAGCCGTCGTTGACCGGCTTTATGTAAAGATTAAGGCTGTCTTTGACGAGCTTGAGGTCAAGAAGAAGACGCATGTTGGTGGTGAGCAGATCTTATCTCCGGCCGGAATGAAGTGTGTCCGTGTGGAGGAACTTGATGAGAGCTATCGCTGCTTTTTTTTGTCGGAAGTCGATGGAGTGACAATCAATAACGAATTTACAGTCGGTACATTAGCATTAGCCCAAGAATTTAACATTAAAGAAGGAACATCTCACAATGTATCCAATCGCTACTACTGGCGTGAGGTGACAGGTGTAGGATCTGACTATATTGATTTGAGCAAAACCAATGCCGACAAAGACAGTGATATTCCGGTTGCTGGTGATGATATTATTGGTTTGGGACACTTGACGGATATCACTCGTCAGGCAGCTATAATCCTTTCTTCTGTTAATGAAACTTCGCCTTCCATTATTTTCTATCAAGGTATCAACTCTTTCTCTCTTGCCGGGAAAGAAGTCATCGGGCTGGGCTTTGACAAGTCCACCGGACACGCCTATATCAATGTGTATGGTGATGCCTATATCGGTGCCAAGGATGAGAGCACTTACATCCGTTATACACAAAAAGGCGGTGTTGATATCAAGGGTATGTTCCACATCGAAAAAGGCTCCACCGGATGGAAGAATATGGAAGGCTTGCCGGATGAGATACAGGCGGCCGCAGATCTTGCCCAAGAGGCCAAGGATGCGATAGACAATGCGGCTGTCGGCTCGGTCAATCTGTTGCGCAATTCCGGGTTTACCGGAGATTATGAGACAGAGGACCTGTCTGCCGCTACCGAGCTATCGGCGGATACTGAACTTTTTAGCAAGCAACTGGAATATTGGACGGGAGTGGCTACCGTATCTGCGGACAGTGATGCCGGCTCCGGGTACTCTGCTGCAATCGGTAGTTTGTCCCAGTCCGTATCATTAATCAAAGGAGAAAGTTATGTTATCAGTTATAAAGCAAAGGGTACGTCTGTGTCTGTTTCGTGCGGTTCTTTCAGTGTTTCTCAGCCTCTCACATCCTCTTATCAGAGATATACCCATAAGATCACCTTCAATGGCAGTGGTATATTTCTTATCAGTGGTACCGCAACCGTTTGTGACCTTCAACTAGAAAGAGGGACCATTGCCACAGACTGGAAGCCTTCAATTCTTGATAACGACAAGTCCATGGCCGGATTTCAGGCGATTAACTATATCGCGAGCGCAATCAAGGATGGATCTGTGGATATCCTTGGTGGTTTGATACTGGCTAATATGATCCAATTAGGCAACTACAAGGATGGCAAGTTACAGAAGGTCACAGCCGGAGTTAGCGGTATATACAATGACGATGATGATGTGGCATTCTGGGCAGGTGGCACGCTGCAACAGGCTATATTAACCGTAATGAGGTTTCGTAATGATCCGAATTATCAACCCACCGATGAAGAATGGGCGAATATGGCGAACTTCGTTGCCACTCATGGTGGCGATACGTTCCTGCGCGGCTATATTTATGCCTTGGGTGGTAAGTTCAGAGGTGTGGTTGAAGCCTTGGGCGGATTTTTCCGCGGAAAAGTAGAAACATCTGTTGACGGGAAACGCATTGTTATTGATCCGGATAAAAATACTCTTGAAATGTACACGACTGAAGGACATGCCACCTTGATATTAAGGTTCGACACATCATCGGACGGATGGGAATATGGTGATTTGATTTTGCGGAAATATGTAGGGGACCAATTGATACAAGAAACGACTGTATATCCGGAACGTATCAGAATACAGAATCATGTGGAAAATACGGATATCATTCTTAATCCCAATAACGTATCCTTCTATGGTTCTAAAGGCGAAACGCTGTTGGTTGGGATGAAACCGGTATATGACGGGGTGAGTGTGTCTAAGTATGTGGCCAATATTGAATGCAGTAATTGGCCGTCTAAAGATAACGTCAGTTCCGGGCAGGTATATGTGGAATATGAGACAGTAGAAGGAGTCGTGACAAACGGGACTTTAAAAGTAAAGAAGTGATATGGAACTGAATACTATTAACAAAACGGGAACTTGGAGTGAGGCGGCAGACCGTCTTAACAACAACTTTAGTAAGACTTCTACCGAACTAGAAAAGGTCAAGCAGAACGGTATCCGCAACAAGGGATTATTTTCTACTCTTAAATTGCTGGAAGAGGCTGTTCCATCTCCTGTTGTGGGTGACTGGGCTATTGTGGGGGATACCATACCGGGCCCTATATATGAATGCAAGATAAAGGGGAAATGGAGTCCTACAGGCACGACAGGAGGTGGCGGAAGTGTTGACTTATCCAGCTACCTGACAGCCGAGGAGATAGACGATGTAACATCAATATTATAGTTATGAGAATCAATTATCAATCTGATTTTAAAATCATAGAAAAGAACTTGAACGGGGATGTGAATACTCCTTTCCGGTTCACTTACTTCAATCCATTCAAGGGAAAGTTAATAGCCTCCTTTGACGGGCATGAGTATGTCGGTTGCAGCCGCATGGAAGACGGCAACCTGCTTGTCGCTTTCGACAATCCCTGTTTTTCTCCCGGTATGCTGAAGGTAAAACGTGAATACTTCATATCCGATTCCGACTTTAAGGATGGCATCTGCAATCTTGTTTCCGTTGAAGATACAGGAATCGTACTGACTACCGGGAAAACCGATGAAAGCACGGTGGAAATAACATCTTATCCCGATTATGCCGCATATAATTCGATCCAGGCGTTCCCATTGTCGGATAATGAATATGAAGATGTGCTGAGTGATTTTGTACCTCCTTTGCCACCGGAAGAGGAAGAAGAAACAGTTACTAATCTAGAAATATAGGAGATTTATTATGGCAAAAATATATAAGCTGACCAAAGGTAGCCAAACCATTTACCCGGCAACCACAACCGATGCGGTGGTCAACCCCAATACACGCAAGAGTCTTACAGCGGAACTAGCTGAAATAGTTAACACAACAGGAAAAAAACTTTTGCAATGGGTGTCTTTTGACGCCGAAAAACTGATAAAACCGGACGGCAGTATAAGCAATATGTCAAATAGCAACTATTGTGTGGCCACATATCAGGTAACGAGTAACTCACAAGTGAGAATCTGTTTAAATTTGAAATACAATATTAATGGATCATGTGTGTTTGTCCTAAAAAAAGACGATACTATTGTATATACACAGTTAGCAGGTGAGTCAAAGGTTTTCCAATACGAAATATATACAGGAGAATGCAATACACTTCTCTTACAAATGAATAGTCAAGCGAATACATTGGCTTATATATCAGAAACTCCTCCAATTATAGGATTGGTAAATGATCAAGTTATCGAGGATGGTTCGATTACCACTCCCAAACTTGCTAACAATTCCGTAACAGCGGAAAAATTGGACGAATCTTTGTATAATAACCTTGTTTTTAAAGGTGAGAATGTTGTATATGATGAGATCTTGTCAAACAGTATTATCAAGAAGGACGGTTTACTAGACACATCTTCTCAGTATTATAAAAATTATAGATTGTTTAAATACTCGGTAGCACAGGGAACTCAGTATTCATTTTCCACTACTTTAAAAAACGGTGTAACTCCTGGTGGATTTGGCATCGTTAGTCTGTTTAAGGGGGATACATTTGTAAAGCATGCTGTTTTATCCTCTTCATCATTAACATATAATGGTGATATTGCTGTTGATGTTGATTGTGACTTAGCATATATATTATCAGACAAGGATTTAGTTCCTAATTTAACCAAATCTAGTTCTGCTATTATCGAGGATGGTTCGATTACCACTCCCAAACTTGCTAACAATTCCGTAACAGCGGAAAAATTGGACGAATCTTTGTATAATAACCTTGTTTTTAAAGGTGAGAATGTTGTATATGATGAGATCTTGTCAAACAGTATTATCAAGAAGGACGGTTTACTAGACACATCTTCTCAGTATTATAAAAATTATAGATTGTTTAAATACTCGGTAGCACAGGGAACTCAGTATTCATTTTCCACTACTTTAAAAAACGGTGTAACTCCTGGTGGATTTGGCATCGTTAGTCTGTTTAAGGGGGATACATTTGTAAAGCATGCTGTTTTATCCTCTTCATCATTAACATATAATGGTGATATTGCTGTTGATGTTGATTGTGACTTAGCATATATATTATCAGACAAGGATTTAGTTCCTAATTTAACCAAATCTAGTTCTGCTATTATCGAGGATGGTTCGATTACCACTCCCAAACTTGCTAACAATTCCGTAACAGCGGAAAAATTGGACGAATCTATCACACAAGAGATAACAAATCTTATAGAGTTCAGAAAGTATCAGCAGGGAGGATATAACGTAGCAAATACCTCAGGGGAATATGATAGAAAAATGGCTGAAACCTTGTATTCTATAATACAAGCCCAGCCAACTGCGGATATATATGTTGTAGATAACTATTATGGTGGCTATAATAACTGGAGCTCTCCGGGTAGAACTTATGCACAAGAACTTAAGGCTATGGCTGATTGGTTTTCACTTGGATTTATAAGTTTGAAAGATGCAGGAATTCGTGAACGAGTTGATAAGGAAGCTCGTGTATTTACTATCGACGGATTACACGCATATACAGAAATAGGGGCCAAACGTATATACAACCGTATTATGGGACAGCTTCTCCAAAGGTATAATTGTGACAAGTCAGAATTAACCCAAAAAACATTTTTATTATTAGGAGATTCTACATCAATAATAGGAGAACCAACATCTTGGGCTAAACTTTTAACAGAAGAATTCCCCGGAAATGTAACCGTTAGGGCTGTAGCAGGTACGGGATGGATTGATAATAATGAAGGAGGTGGAAGAAATGTCCTCGAGCAATTTAATGTTGATTCTGTGACACAATATGACATTATCATTATTACTTCAGGATTTAATGAATATCATCATTTTCAGTTAGATTATGCATCTACTATAAAATATTTGTCCGTATATTATAATCAATTGGGTTAGACGGACAATTATGATAGTAGAGTAACCCGGAAAGTTATCAGTAACACTCAAAACATATATTTATGATACGAGACCTAATCATCAGAATAATGAACTATCTGTCCGTAGAAGTGCATCCGGATGCGGAATGGTACTAGAATATTTATCTATTGTATGGGATAGAGAGTAGAACGTGGATTGAACGGCTGCTGTGCTTTTTGCTGGCGGCTGTTCTTTTTTTATCTAAATGTTAAATATTACACAATGCAAGAAAATATATTGTGATTTGTTTTGCTATTACATCACAATATAGTATATTTGCATTGTGATAATAAAACAATGAATAATTAAAAGACAATAGAAGATTATGAAAGCGATAGTAGAAAATCCACTGATAAATTGTGAACCAGAAGTTTTACACCTTTTCGTTCAAATAATCAATGAAATAACTTCTTGTATGTCAGAAGACGAGTTAAAGGGCTGTATGAACTCTTTAACAGTACAATACCCTTACTTTAAACTGTTTTTCGATTATGATTTCGGACATAATCATATGTGGGTGAAAGAATCAGATTCCATGGAAACATTGATATTTGTTGAGTTCTAATCCGATCAATAACAATAAAAACAACATAATTATGAACAGTTATAATATCTACGATGAAAATCATGAGGCAACGATATTGTATCACGCTATTGCACGTGATGAGGAACAAGTAATGGATCTTGCTAAAGAAACAGGAATTGATATGGATGGGTTGAGTATAGAGCTGGAACGGTCTAATGTAAAGGATCAGTTGGGAAAACCGTTGTCAGCAAGAATAGAGGATGCGTTAATATATTAATTATGGCAAGAAGACGTTCTATTACCCTAGATCAAGAGTCTAGGGTATTGTCCTTATATAAGGATGGGATAGCGATCAAGGAGATAATAAGAGAAACAGGGGTACGGTCTGAGCAGACAATATACAGGATATTGGACAGCAATGGTGTGCCAAGACGTCCCAAGGTTAGAGGTGTAAGAAAAATATTTGTCACGATAGAGGAAGATGTAGCTGCTATCTTGGATAAGGAGCAATCAGTATCATTATATGTCAATGAGGCTATAAGATACTATCATGATAACCGACGTTAATTGTCGGTTATTTTTTTTATTAAAACTACATTTAACTCGGATTTAAATCACATTTTGAATTGTGTTAACAAGTGTGATTTTGGAACAAAATGTTTTGCAAAAGTGGAACATTTTGTTTTGCGGCTTATAGAAGGAGGGATGCATTAAAGCCTTGGATGGTGGAAAAGTATATGCCACGTTATTACAAGATTGCTATCCGGCTTTGCGTCACTCTGATTACACAGTGCGTTATGTAGTACGCGGATTCAATGTAGAGGAAGCGAAACAGATTATAAGAACCCGTCCCCAGCAGTTGAGCTTGCAGGAAATGTTCTTGGTTGCTCAGACATACGAAAAGGGAAGCAACGAGTTTAACGAAGTGTTCGATGTGGCAGTGCGCATGTTCCCTGATGACCCAACAGCGAATATAAACGCTGCCGCTATCGAACTCCAACGAGGTGACTTGCAACAGTCAGTCCGTTATTTGGATAAGGCTGATGCACAAGCGAGTGCGACGCTGAACAACAGAGGCGTGCTGAAACTGTTGCAAGGGGATCTCGACTCTGCCGAAAGTTGTTTCAAACAGGCGCAGGCCAAAGGTTCTGTTGAAGCCGGTGCCAATTTGGAAGAAATGGTCAATAAACGTAAAGATGATGCAATCTTTGGAAAATAAGACATATAGACAAACAGTACAATAAAAGATGTTAGAAGAAACTTGTTCTTTGTGAAAAGCGCAAGGTAAAATCCGGGGTAGTAGAGTCTATTCCCGGATTTTGAATTTTATGGCTATAGCTATTTATTAAACCTGATAAGTAGATACTCGCAAATATCTTTATTATTTTTTCATCCGGACAGTTACCCATATTATAGAAAAAAAGTAAGGCCACTTACTTGCTTCATGAACTGCACTTACTTTTTGGAACTGCATTATGAGTGGAATTCAGACCGGAATATTAGGTGAAATAATTGTGAACGACTCCTTAAGGAAATACCTCATTGCTGGATTTGAACCAATCTCTTTGAAGAACCTCTACTGTAGGTGCGGATTGAATCTGGCGTAGTGTAGTAGCCGTGAAGCTGAATTTCTTAGTATTTTCTCCCACTTGTCCGCAATCTCTGAATCCGCTATATTCCATGACTATCCGATACGGAAAGAAAGTACCAGATAAATAAGGAGTTTGAATGAAATGCACTTCACCAACTTCAGAAGGAGTATCAAAAGGGGGAAGCGTAACAGGAAGTTCAGTTAGACAAAAGGATGAATATTGAACAATTTAACAAATTGAAAAATACAAACATATATGGCGGCGTATTTTTTGTTTATCGCTACGAAAAATATAAGTGGCGATTCTTGCAAAGTATAGGGCGTTTCATTCATGGATGAAGAAAATGCCCTTCAAAAAGACTCCAAAAGTCATTTTGTCAAAGATGCCAATCTATTTTGCCGAAAACACCAATTAAGACTAACCTTAAAAGGCCTTTACCTTTGCAATATCAATGAACAAGAATAGAAATTACAAAAATAAAGAATTTATAAACTGAAAAACTTAAGATTATGAAGATTAAGGGTTTATTATTAGGAATGTTTGCTTGCGCCGCTTTGGTAGCATGTACAAACGATGATATTGTAGAAAACAACAATATTGAACAACCAGAAAAGGTGAAAGCTAACCTTACATTAAGTATCTCTACTTCTACAGGTTCAGGACGTGCTGCCGATGCTGAAACAGGAGATGATGTGGAAAATGGAACACCCTCGGAAGGTAGTATTAAAGATGCTGTCATTATCATTAGCCCGGTTCAGGGAAATACAGCGACAGGATTAGTGGAGTATGCTGATAATATAACTGTAACGAGTGGCGTTTACGAACCTAGCTTCCAATTGAACCAAACAGGTAGTTATAATGTATTGGTTATTTTGAATCCTTGTGCAGATATAGCAAATAAGGCAAAAGAAACAAGTGCAACAGCTGCTGGTGTATATGAGTATGTTACAAATTATTCTATTACCGCAGGAAGCTCTAACGACGCATCTGTTGATGTTGTTACGAAAGGTGCATCGGCAAGAGATCATTTTATGATGGCTAATAGTGAAGCGGCAATGGTAAATATCACAAGTCAGGACCCTACACAACCTATCATTCAAGCCATAAGAGTGGAGCGTGTGGTTTCCAAGATAACATTTACACCGAACAATAATGACAATAAATATAATGTAAAGGTTAAAGTAACCACTATCCCTACGGTAACCACTGACGGATGGTTGAAAACAACAACAGCTGATAAAACCAGCTACATTTATATCACTAAATTGAACAAGGCTTTACTTGACGCTGATAATGCAGAAATTTGGGTTTTGCTAAATGGTGGAAACGAAACGGGCAGATATCAGTTGGAGTCAACTCTTGATAATAAATATAAAGGTAATGTTAAACAGAATGAAACAACGACTTCAATAGAAGCTCCTGTATTTGTAGCAACAGATAGAACGGGTGCTTTCCATTATGAAAAAGGAACTTCTACAACAGCAGAGGAGACATGGACTGTGTATTTGGATAAATATGCTATGGTGAACTTGTCAAAAACCGTTTATGCGGTAAGACATAAGACCAGTGATTGGAGTACCATTTCTCCATTTGGTACATTGACTAATAGTGATTATTTGGTAGATCCTAAGTCAGTGGACAAGAATAGCGTGACACTAACAGATGGATTGTGGGCTGATGGAGATAAAACAGCTACAGATTATTTCTTCAATACAGTAGGTGAATTACAGACTTCACAGGATATTTATAACAATGCTTTCTTGAAGGACCTTCCTAAGTCAAGTGATGTTGAAATTGGTGAAATTGCACAATCTAACGATGCATTCCTGACTTATTGCCTTGAAAATTCAGTAACAAAGGATCACCAGCAAAAAGGCGTGGTAACAGGTATTGTATTCCGTGGCGAAATCTTGGATAATGAGGGTACTAATGTAGGTACCATATATAAATATGCCAATCAGTATTTCCGTTCAATGGATGCTTTGAGATCTGTTTACCCGGCTTATAAGGCTGAGAATTTGGTAACTTATACAGATGGATATTGTTATTACTACGCACCTATCGAACATTTCAAAGGAAACGAAAACAATATGCAATATGCTATCATGCGTAACAACATCTATTCATTGAAGATTGGAACTTTCAAGGAAATCGGCAGCTCGACAATTATACCGGAAGATGGTGGAACAATAGACGATGAAAGTGCATACTTGAAACTGACAACTACAATAGCTCCTTGGATTGTACGCTTTAACACTGTTAATTTCTAATTAATAACCCTATTATATAAGCAGGAGAGGAGTGTTCCTCCTCTCCCTCTATTCTCTTTAAATATTCTAACATTAAAAAAACAAAAGCATGAAAACAGTAAAAACATTCGCCCGACAACTCTCTTTCAGCCTAATGATGGCGATGACATTGGGAAGTGCCATTGTGTCGTGCGGCAGCATACTCGATGAAGAAGATGTGGATTGCTCTGTAGAGTACAGAGTGAAGTTCAAATATGATTATAACATGAAGTATGCCGATGCTTTCTCACGCGAGGTGGGGACTGTTACGCTTTATGCTTTTGACGATAACGGCAAATTGGTGTATCAGAAGACGGAAGAAGGTGACGTTTTGGGTGAAGACGGATATACCATGAAAGTAGATTTGGAACCAGGTGACTATCATCTTATCACTTGGGCGGGCTTGAATAACGAAGCTTCATTCTCGGTACCTTTGGTTACCGCGGGGGAATCCTCGATGGACGAGCTGCAATGCAAGATGGACAGAATGTACAGCCGTGCGGAAGACGGAACGGCTATCGTTAACAGCAAGCTTTCTTCGTTGTGGCACGGCGAAGTGACCAAGCAATCCTTTTCCAGGGCTGCCACCTCGCAGGTGGTGACAGTGCCGTTGGTGAAGAATACCAACAGCATCCGCATCATTCTCCAGCAAATGGACGGAGTGACTGTAGATGTCGATAACTTTGAATTCACGATTACGGACGACAACGGCCTGATGAACTATGACAACAAGCTGTTGAAAGACGAAACATTAACATATTATCCCTATTACCGCGCTCAAGGAAGCACGGACATGGACACAAAAGGCGCACGTGCCGAGGGCGATACTGAGGATAGCAATATCAGCGTGGCCATCGCCCAGATTACCGTAGGCCGACTGATGGTGGATCAAAATCCGCGCCTGTCCATCACCAACAAGGATACGGGCGAGACCGTACTTTCCATCCCCTTGGTAAAATACCTATTGCTCACCGAGGCCGAAGGTCACGACATGACCCAGCAGGAATATCTGGATCGTCAGGACGAATACAACATGACTTTCTTCCTGGACGAGAACATGAAGTGGATTAACACCAGCATCATTATCAATGACTGGGTGGTACGCTTCAACGAGATGGATATGTAACAACGAACAAAAAATAGAATCTATGAAAAGATGGTTATCATATATACTAATGGCGGTGCTCTGCGGCTTGTACCTATCGTCGTGTGCAAAGGACGAGGAGGTGGCAAAGGCTACGGATGGCGGGAAGGTACCGGTACGCCTTACACTGGCATTCTCCAATTTCGGCGGACGGGCCGCAAGCGAACCAGGTGATTTAGATTATACCACAGTGGAACAAAGTGCCATGACTGCGGATGATGTATATGTATTGGTCGTTGATGCAAATGATAACTTTTTGTATCAAGTACAGGATTTGAAACTAGGCAATCCTGTTGAAGGTGACAACTATTATACTCGTCAGCTGGAAGGAACCATGTTGAGAACGGTCGGCGGCGAACAAGTGAAACTGGTTGTTTTGGCTAACTTGAAAGACAATAAGATAGCGTCTTATACGACCGGAGCGGCTATACGTAATTTTCTGGAAACAAAGAAAGGAAGTAATATCGCCAAAGTTTATAAAGAATTGGTTTATCATTATGGTGGATCTACGATACCTTGGAAACTTGCAGAAAGAGCTATCCCGATGTGGGGAAGCAGCAATTTGACAGCTGTACCCGGTACGGGAGTGGACTTGGCTTGCAACCTTTATCGTGCTGTAGCAAAGGTGGGCATTTGGGTGAATATGCAGGATGGATATCAAGGATTCACTATCACAAAGATAATAGTGAACAATGCCAACGACAAAGGCTATTGTGTTTCAACGGAAACTCCAAATCCGGTGGAAACGGTTCAATATATATATCCTTCTATTCCTGCCGGAGCACAGAATCAGACTATTACTTATGACGGCTTGCAGGTGACGACAGCATATGAAAATGAAATTTATCTGCCGGAAAAGGTGAATACTACAGGTGGGAATGAAATTTCATTGACGGTTCATTATACCTATCATAACAAAGCCAAAGTGGGAACTATTAAATTCCGGACGAATGGAGATGGAGATATATTTGATGTAATCCGTAACCATTCATACCTGTTCAATATTAAACTGAGTACGATCGAGATAGATGCAGAACTTCAATATCAAGTAATGGATTGGACAGAGGTTGATAATGGCGAATTGGATTTTGGTGACGGTGATGTAAGAAAATAATCTGTGGAGGATACTATATATGAAAAATAAACTGAAATATATGGCGCTTTGCCTTTCGTTACTGATAGGCGTGGGGGCTTGCTCGGAAGAGGAAATAGCTTACTCTGCCGGTGAAGAGAATAAAGAGGTGATTTTGCAGTTGAATTGTCAGTTGCAGACCAATCAGGAAGTGATTGTTTCGCGCGCCAGTACTGCTGAAAACAGGTTGAATGATTTACACTTTTATGTGTTTAATGCGGCAGGAGAACTGACAGGATATAAAAAGCTGGTGGCTACAGAGTCGAGTCCTATACCGACTCCCGGACCGGAAACCGTTACTGTAAAGGCAATAACCGGTGAAGCGTATATCTATGCTCTTGCCAACTTGAACAGTACAATTTATTACTTGGATGACGCAGACAAAAATAAATTGACGGGAATTGATGAAGCGGATGTGGCAGGTTCCTCATTGACAAGAGACGAGTTCCTTGCAATAGACTTTAAACGCCAGTATGGTAATGCCAGCCACATTATTTCCCCTAATCCTACCGACGGACAGTTCATGATGTCCGGTTATCTGAATGGGGGCAAGGCTGTTACAATTACTGCCGGAACCAATGGAGCCGGTGTTATAAGCGAAAGCAACGTTATAAGACTGTACAGAATATTGGCGAAGAATACATTTACCATCGAGGCCGGTAACGGAGTAACTTTCACTCCCAGTACGTATGAATTGCATAATGTGGCTGTCGGTGGAAAGTTGGTGAATGGTACAGCTGACGCTACTACCGCAGATGTCGAGTCATCTTATTCTGGTATGGCCGGGGAAACGTTAACTTTTTATCTTCCCGAGAATATCCGTTCCTATCGGGGAGGTGAGATAAAGATGTGGAAGGATCGTGAAACGAATACCTATACGGATGACGTGAAATCGTTCGATAATGCACCGGATAATTCTTCCTATATCGTGATTCGTGGAAATTATAAGAAAGGCACCACTATCGGGGAGGTTTCGTATACTATCCATTTTGGCAACTTCAGTAATACCGGAAGTCTTGAAGACTTCAATATACGCCGGAATTACTCTTATAAATATAAGGTGAAAGTAAACGGTGTCGAGGATATCAAAGTGGAAGCGGAAGTCGAGGGAGACAACCCCTATGTGGAAGGATTGGTGATTGACAGTGAAGGAGGAGAGTCTTTTGATTTGGACGCTCATTATGAGGCCAGAGTGCTGACATTCTCTCGGGAAAATATAAAGACGCTGAAAGAGGCGGGAAAAGGATATATAGTAAGAATCTCAACACCTTTCGGTTATACGGAGAATTTGTATGTTACCGATGGGGGAATCTTTAATGCCGAAGGTGATGTACAATTGGCTACGTTTGATGGAGGAACAATCCGTCCGATAAGCGGGCAGAGCCTTTTTAATGGAGAGGATGATTATGGATGGCTGCGTTTTGTACGCAATGTTTCTAAAAACAGAATTTCAGGACAGAGTTTAACCACCGTTGCCAAATATCCGGGTGACAATAATGAGTATGCAAATAAATATGGCGCATCTTGGGTTAATGTGTTCTTTATGTTGAAGGCATTATACGAAAATGCGGATAGCAATCAAGATGAAGTATTCTCAAATGATGGATACGCTTATTACACCTGTTTCGTGGACGAAAACTATTATAAAGGGAAATCATGGACTGTCTATTCCAATTGTGCGCCTCGTACCATACTTATTGCCAATCAGTTGTCGGTGAGCACGGACAGGAAGAGTCTTTATGCAAAAGTGCGTTACAGTCTTTCTCAGCGTTCCATTACTACGTTCTATCATTTCGGTTTCAATGGTTATCCTTATGGAACGGAGAATATAACCGAGGAAGAATTGTCTACTGCTTATTATTTGAATAAGAATAATTTGGGTGAGCACAAGAATCCTAATGCTTGGAATGCCCGTAACAGTGCCGTACAAAGCAACAAGGAAAAATCATGGTATCCGGACACTAATATGATTGTACCGGCAGACGGGAGGCAACCCATGTACCAACAGGCGGTACGGGCATGTATGAGCCGTAACCGGGATTTGAATGGAAACGGCACGATTGAAGCTAATGAGGTAAAATGGTATATGGCCTCTGTTGATCAGTATCGCGGATTGTGGTATGGCGAGGGTGCATTGAATAGCGTTGACCCGGACGCCCGCTTGTTTAGGGCTAAAATGAGCACGCTCAATGATAATGACAAAGAGAATGCTAAATATCACTATTTCACGGCTTCTACCGGTACCAATAGCATTTTTTGGGCTGAAGAAGGGTTGTCCACAAGTAATAAAGAGGTTAATACCGGTTGGCAACATGCGAATTTGGTTCGCTGTGTGCGTACGTTGGCATCAGACGACGGACTGTACGAAGCGAATAAATTCTATCAGTATAGTGACAATATATTTACATTGACAGGTTTGACTGCAACCAAAGGGACTACAGAAACTATAGATATCCATTTGGAGCGTGATGAAATCAATGGATTGTCTTCACGGATACAAGTGTCTAAAGACTATCTAAAACAAAAGATGGTGGATGGTGGATGGAATAATAATTATTATACGATTAAGAATAAGAAAAGACCGGAATATGATCCTTGTAAATACTATTATGAGGATAGCGGAAAAACTGATAAAGGAATTTGGCGAATGCCTAATCAGAAAGAACTGGGTCTGATGAGCGCAAACAATCTGTTGAGTGGTTATGTTACCTGCCGCACGGACTATTCAGGAAGTAAAGCAAATGGTGCTTATAGGTCTTCTTATGGTTTTTGGTTCCAAGGAACCAATGTAACTGTCCATGCTACTGATGCTGATCTAAAAGTTCGTTGTGTAAAAGATGTTAAATAGTATGAACAACCTACTGGAAATAATGGACAAAGAATCATGTAGTAAATCGGAAGTTTATCTGTATGAAGAGGAAGGGCGCTGGTATGCTTACCATCGTTCCGCCAAATCCTTAAGCAAACTTAGTGAGGCGGCCTTGAAACTGAAAGAGGCATGTTTTTTCTACGGTGTTATGTTAGACAAGGTAGAAGTAGACCTGAACAAACTGCTGAACGGTCCGTGGTTTGTTGCCCTGTGTTCAGACACTGAGATGATATTGATTAAAAACGATTACCACCAACTCCTATGTGAGAGGTAGTGACCATATTAGAAAGGGAGCTGAGCAATTCCGACTTGATATATATCTATTGGGAACAGGATGGAAAGTGGTATGCCTATGAACAGTCTGCTTTCTACCTGAGCCAGATGATGCTGGGAGTGTCCTTAGGGCGTTATGTCATGGAGGATACTTTGTGGCTGGCAAAAGCAGAAGTGGATGTAAGCCGGATTTCGCACGAAAATATTATCAGCTACAGCAAAACGGAATATGTATTACATTATACCCCTCACAATGGATTTCATGAGTGGCTGGCTGAGATAAAGTAATTTCGAAGTAATTTGGCTTTTCAGAGAATTCCTTCTACTTTTGTAAAAGGTGCAATGCCTAATTAAAAGCGTATGAGAAAAACTGATATATGGATCGGAGTCTTGTGCTGTTTTTTGCTTATCGCTTGTGATGGCAAAAAACAAAAATCTCTATCTGTGAATGATGATAATAAATCGTTGACTTTCACTTTGCCGGAGGTCCCTATTATGTTGCAATCCCCGGAAGACCGGCTGAACTTTATGGTACAGCATTACTGGGATCATTTTAATTTTAAGGATACCGCCTATATTCATGTACCGGATATCACAGAACAAGCTTTGGTAGATTACATGGACTTATTGAACCGTGTGCCATCTTCCCTGTCGGACAGTTGTTTAATCCGGATTATGCAGCAGGCTTCGCAGGAGAAAAAAATGTTTGGTTATTTTGTGGAAATTTTCCGCAGATACTTGTTTGATCCGAATTCTCCCCTTCGGAATGAGGAGCTTTATGAGCCTGTCTGCCGTTTTCTGTCTGCTTCTTCGCTGACCGATGAGGCTGCTCGGAGCCGTGCCCAACATGATTTGAAATTGATTGGTATGAACAAGGTGGGCAGTATTGCCGCTGATTTTATTTATACCTTGCCTTCGGGAATGCAGAAACGTATGCGTGATATCTGCACTCCTTACACTTTATTGTTATTCTATAATCCGGATTGTCATGGTTGTGCCGAAACACTGGCGACAATGAAGACCTCTGCTGTATTGAACAGTCCCCACATCATGAAACAAGTGAAAATTCTTGCTTTCTATCCCGATGAAGACCGTGAAGTATGGACGAAACACCAGAATGAAATTCCTGATGGATGGATCAACAGCTATGATAAAGAATTGACGGTACTGACCGAAGAATGCTATGATTTGAAAGCGATGCCTGCTCTTTATCTGTTGGATAAGGACAAAAAGGTGTTGCTGAAAGATGCGACTGTAAAAGAGATAGAAGATTATTTAAAAAATAAATCGCTCTAATTCATTGTGATATAAAAGATAATGTCTATCTTTGCACCCGCTAAATGAAAATTTTATATATCAAAAAATCTAAGAATTATGTATTTAGATGCAGCTAAAAAACAAGAAATCTTTGAAAAGTACGGAAAGTCTAACACTGATACTGGCTCAGCTGAAGCGCAGATAGCTTTGTTTTCATACCGTATTTCTCACCTGACTGAGCACCTGAAGCTCAACAGAAAAGATTATAGCACTGAAAGAGCTTTGACAACTTTGGTAGGTAAACGCCGTGCGTTGTTGAACTACCTGAAGAATCGTGATATCGAAAGATATCGTGCTATTGTTAAAGCATTAGGATTACGTAAGTAATCAATCTCTATTGAAAAGGACTTAAAGAAAAGCCGCTTTCTTTTCAGAGAGCGGCTTTTCTATTTTCTGTTATTACGTTTCTACTGTTCTGTTGTAGAGAATTACTCTTTAGTAGGATAATACAGATTATCTTTTGTCATGTGTTCCAATACTTCATGAAGATATTTGGCCGACTCCCATTTGGCCATAGGCAGGTCATGAAGCAAGTAGTTACCGCAATCTTTAGGGGCGGCTCCCGGAACTTCGCCTTCAAAATTGGCTATAAAGCGGAACGTTTCCTGCATCAGTTCTACAATATCTTCTGATTTTAAATCGCCTTTCATCAACAGGTAGTTGCCAGTGAGGCATCCCATCGGTCCCCAGTAGACAATTTTGTCAGACCATATAGGGTGGTTACGTAGGTAGGTGGCAGCTAGATGCTCTATAGTATGCAAGGCTCCTTGTCCCAAAGCAGGTTCCCGGTTAGGTTCTTTCATGCGGATGTCAAAGGTGGTGACCGTTTCACTGCCCATTTCGTCTTTTCTGGATACATAGATACCGCGAAGCAAGCGGATATGATCAATGGTAAAACTGGGTATTGTTTTCATATTATTCGTTTTTATAAATTAGCTGGTAATGAGGAAAGGAAGGTATGAGTGACCTCGAAGGAACGGTCGGCTATAGTCTCCCAAAAATTTGTGTATTGTTCCCAATGGTTGTCGGCTCCCGGTGTATCGCTGATGATACGGAAACTGATGAACGGTACCTTATATATATAACAGATTTGGGCGATGGCTCCCGATTCCATATCTACTGCCAGCCCTTCGTGGAACTTTTCTTTAATGTCGTTAAGTTCGGAACGGTCGGTGATAAATTTGTCTCCACTGCATATCAGGCCTCCATGAATGGCGGTCGGAGTATCCAGTGACATGGCGCAATCAAACAATGTAGCATTACCTTCGAATCGGGCGGGAAGTCCTTGTATCTGTCCATACACATTGCCTTCTCCACACCATACATCATGATATACAATTTGTCGGCTCACCACAACATCCATTATTTTCAGGCAGCTGTCTATACCTCCTGCTACACCGGTGCTGATGACACAGTCGGGCTGGAAGGTACGGATCAGTTCTACAGTACCGGCAGCAGCGTTCACTTTACCTATTCCGCATTTCATCAGGATAATGGTATTATTTCTAATGCTGCCTTCAGTATATTGGAAAGGACCTTCGGTGTATTCTTTCTTGTTTTCGAGCAGTTGCGTTACTTGTTTCTGCTCGGAACTCATGGCTGTTATAATTCCTATTTTCATAATTCAACTTTATTTATGGCTGCAAATGTACGCATTTTATCAGAGTATATCGTATCTTTGCAACGTTAATAAACAGATATACTTATGAACTTATTTAAAAGAATACTACCTGATATAGTAGTGATTATCCTCTTTGCTGTCATCTCATTCGTCTATTTTTTCCCGGCAGTGACAGAAGGGCGTATCCTTTCACAACATGACTCTGTGGCGGGCATTGGTGCTGGTGAAGAAGCGAAAGAATATCTGGAACGTACGGGAGAGCGTACGCGCTGGACTAATTCGATTTTTGGTGGTATGCCTACTTATCAGATGGCACCCAGTTATGATTCTACGGATACCCTGAAGGGAGTGGAGAAGTTGTATCATTTGTATCTCCCGAATTATGTGTGGTATGTATTTGTCATGCTGTTGGGCTTTTATATATTATTGCGTGCATTCGATTTCTCGGTCTGGCTGGCTTCATTGGGGGCTGTGTTGTGGGCGTTTTCTTCTTATTTTTTCATCATTATAGCTGCCGGACACATCTGGAAATTTGTAACCTTGGCCTATATTCCACCCACTATAGCCGGTATGGTATTGGCTTATAGAGGAAAATACTTGTCAGGCGGTTTGCTGACAGCGGTTTTTGTTGCTTTGCAGATAGTGTCGAACCATGTGCAGATGAGTTATTATTTTCTATTTGTCATGCTCTTTATGGCGGTTGCGTTTGGAGTGGATGCTTGGCAGAAGAAGGAAATGCCGCAATTTCTGAAAGCAACTGGGGTGTTGTTGATGGCCGGTATTTTGGGAGTTTGCATAAATCTATCCAACTTATATCATACGTATGAGTATAGTAAGGAAACGATGCGTGGAAAGAGTGAGCTGGTGAAACCGGATAGTCATAATCAGACTAAAAGTGGTCTGGAACGAGATTATATCACTCAGTGGAGTTACGGTATCGGTGAGACTTTCTCTTTGCTTGTTCCTAATGTGAAAGGTGGCGCTTCCGTACCTTTAGCAGCTAACGAAAAGGCGATGGAAAAGGCGAATCCTATGTATAATAGCATCTATAGCCAGATAGGCCAGTATTGGGGCGAGCAACCCGGTACATCCGGTCCTGTATACGTGGGGGCGTTTGTAATGTTTCTGTTTATTCTTGGACTGTTTATAGTGAAAGGTCCTATGAAATGGGCGCTTTTGAGTGCTACTGTTTTGTCTGTCCTGCTGTCATGGGGAAAGAATTTTATGGGATTCACTGATTTCTTTTTGGATTATATCCCGATGTACGATAAATTCCGTGCGGTTTCTTCCATTTTGGTCATTGCTGAGTTTACCATACCTCTGTTGGCTGTCCTTGCTTTAAAGGAGGTAATGGCACGTCCTCAGTTGGTTAAGGAACGGGCCCGGTCGTTTTATATCAGTCTGGGATTGACAGGTGGTATCGCTTTATTGTTTGCATTGGCTCCCGGTTTCTTTTTCCCGTCGTATGTTTCAAGCATGGAAATGCAGGCATTGCAGGGTATTCCGGCAGATCAGCTGGCTCCGTTACTTGCTAATCTAGAAGAAATCCGTCGGAGTGTCTTTACTTCGGATGCATGGCGCAGCTTCTTTATTATTATGATAGGTACGGCAGTTCTTTGGTTATATGGCATGGGCAAGCTGAAAGCGAAGGTGACGATTCTGGCATTGGCTGTCCTCTGTCTGGCAGATATGTGGAGTGTGAACAAACGTTATTTGTATGATGACCAGTTTGTGGAAAAGGTACAACAGGATAATTCCTTTAAACCGACCGAAACGGATAAGACGATATTGGCCGATAAAACGTTGGATTTCCGGGTACTGAACCTAGCCGGCAATACGTTTAATGAAAATACGACTTCTTATTGGCATAAGAGCATCGGTGGATATCATGCCGCCAAACTGCGCCGCTATCAGGAAATGATAGAGGAGCATATCAGTACCGAGATGAATGGCGTGTTCAAGGCTGTTTCGGAGGCGGGAGGTGATATGCAGAAGGTGGCTCCGTCCGGATTTCCTGTGTTGAATATGCTGAATACCCGTTACTTTATTTTTCCGCTGCAAGGTGGAAAGACCGTCCCAATACGGAATCCTCATACGCTGGGCAATGCTTGGTTTGTAAACGAGGTGCAGTATGTGGACAATGCCAATGAAGAGATAGACGCTTTGCATCGGATAGACCCGGCAAAAACGGCTGTCGTAGATAAAAAATTCAGTGCGGAGGTAAAATCGGCAGCTGAAACAGATACACTGAGTACAATCAAACTGACTGCGTACGAACCTAATGACTTGAAATATGAGGTTAATTCCAAAACTGGAGGAACAGTGGTTTTCTCGGAAATTTACTATCCCGGTTGGCAGGCATATATTGATGGTGTGGAAGCGCCGCACGGAAGAGCGGATTATATTCTTCGGGCAATGAATGTGCCGGCCGGAAAGCATGTAGTGGAATTTAAGTTCGACCCGAAATCGCTGCATGTTACGGAAACGGTGGCTTTTGTGGCATTGGGTGTATTGGCCTGTGTGTTGGTCTTGTTCTTGTTCTTGCAGGTCAGAAAGGCCCGTAGGAAAATTGATTGAGTCCCGTTATTAGTCAGACTTCCGGATTATTTGTAGAGCAGGCGCAGAACGAACCATAAGTGGTGTGTCACTGTGCTTGCCCATCCATAGTGACGGCTCATAATACGGAAGCGTTCTTTCAAGGAGGCTTTATGGTTACGGGTGGTCATTCCTTCATTCAGGTAATCAATAAGAGTAAGATGGGTATTATGGAGTACATCCGCTTTCTTCATGATACGGATACACCAGTCAAAATCTGCCGAGAACCGATATTGCAGGTCGTATGGCTCTACCAGATCACGGCGGGCGAAAAAGGCTTGATGGCAAACCAACATTCCTTGCTTGAAGCTTTTCCAGGTAAGCGTTGCGGGTGCAGACAGGCGGCGCATGTATAAAAAATGCCCTTGACTGTCCACTATTTCTGTTTCTCCATATAGCACTCCCGGCAGGGCTGTTCCATTGATGGAATGTACCATTTGCAGCAAAGTATCATCCTCGTGCAGGCCATCACCGGCATTCAAGAAACAAAGATAATCTCCGGTTGCCAATTTTATTCCTTTGTTCATGGCATCGTATAAACCTTGGTCGGGCTCACTGATAACAGTGGTGATATGTTCCTGGTATTTGTGAATGATATCCAGTGTTTCATCTGTTGATCCCCCGTCCACAATAATATACTCCAGATTCTTATAAGTTTGTGTAACAATACTTTGTATTGTATCCTCTAACACTTTTGCTGCATTGTAGGTGACGGTAATAATAGAAAACTTGGGATGAGGATGATGGTTATGCATGATTCCCTGTAATCTTGTTATAGATTTCAACATATTTCTTGGCAATGGTACTTTCCGAATAACTGGATACTGCCTTACGGCAGGCTTCCTCACTCAGACTTTCATATTCTCCTTCGGTCAATGCCCAGTGAATGCCGTTTGCCAGATCCTTGGAAGACTGATATTCGGCAACATAACCGTTGTGCAGGTGGTCAATCATTTGTGGAATACCTCCTACATTGAACCCTATGCACGGAATACCACAGGCCATTGCTTCTACGATGGTATTGGGTAGATTGTCTTGTAAAGAAGGTGTGACGTATAAGTCGACTGCATTGTAGATATCTACCAGTTCCTTCTCGTTGCTGACATAATTCATCGGATAGATAGGGAAGGGAAACAGGGAAGTGTATTGTTCGGCTTGGTTACCAAAAACCACTACACCTAATTCTTTACTAAAATCTGGATATGAGGAAGCAATTTGTTTGCAAGCTGATACCAGATAGTCTATTCCTTTTCTCTTGTCTGTAATTTTTACGGAGCCGAAAAGCAATAACTTCTTGTCTTGCGGAAGATGGCATTTTTCTCTGGCCTGTTTTTTATCACGAGGTTTGAACAGGTTGGTGTTGATTGCATTGGGAATATTGGTAATGGTCTGACCTTTAATCAGATCACTTTTCTTAGCCAATGATTCTAACCAGCGGCTACAAGCTACAAAGGTGATTTGTGCTCCTTCAAACAGTTTTTTCTTTTTCTGGAAAGTACGGTAGGCTATGTCTTTTCTGCTTCCTTTGTAAAGTTGCGGACAGTTGTGGCATTGTGTGGCATATTTATCGCAATCTCCTGCATAATGGCAGATACCGGTAAAAGGCCACATATCATGCATTGTCCAAACGATGGGTTTGCCGGATTGGATGATACGCCGGATATCTGTCAGTGACAACATACCTTGGTTAATCCAGTGCAGATGAATGACGTCGGCCTGGGTAAATTCGGGCAATACTGTGATATTGGTGCCGGTATTGGCTATGTCAACGGCAAACAAGTTATGTTTCTTGAAGTGGTTGGCTTGCCAGATAACGACACGTTCCCAGATGAATTGCCATACTTTCCACCATGATTTCTTTAGTTCAACGACACTTATCTGGTCGGTCTGCTTGTCACGTACAAGCATTTTTGCCTTTATTCCGTTGTTTTTTAAAGCCTCCATGAGGCGGTTGGCTGCAATGGCGGCTCCACCTATTCGCTCAGACGTATTGATGATAAGTACTCTCATGTGCATAAAAGTTTATGCAAATGTACGTTTTTTAGAGGACATCTTAGATATTTCCAGTAAGCTTTCTGCTATTTCATGGGAAAAGATTTCCAAATTGAAACGTTTTTCTGCCAACTTTCGGGCGTTGGCGCCCATCTTTTGGGCTTCTTCGGGATGGTCGGCTATGCGATGAATGGCGTTGATCCAGCCTTCCACGTCATTATAGGCTACGGTAATTCCTATTTCTTCTTTGTCTATATCCATTTCAAAATTGGGATTACGTGAGCAAATGACAGGGATGCCTAATGCAAAGGCTTCTACCAATGTGGTAAGGCCTACGGTATAAGGAAAATCCATACAGCAGATGACAACACAGCTTTTTCGTGCCACTTTCTGTGCCAATAAGTATGGGATGACACCGTCCGTATAGTGTACTTGTACAGAATCGGGTAGACAAAAGCTTTCAATAATCTGTTGGTAGTTTACACTTCCATTGGTGGGGGCGATGTACAAGTCCAGTTGTTGTTCGGTGGCGCAGAAAGCTTGCAGCATAGTGTTTACATCCCGGTTTTCTTTCCCGGTGGAGATAAAGCCTTCTGGTTTCCGATCTGGCATTACTTGTAGAATATGGTCATAGAAAGCGAGATCCGGTCCCCAATGGATAAGCTGAAGCTTTTCTTCGGGAGCTTTCCCGGTCGCTAATGAGTCTTTAATCAATTTTTTACTGAATAGGAACATATGGTCAATGCCTTTATAAAAGAAACGTGAGATATGTTCTCTTATTTTTCCGGATGAAGTTTTTAAGGCAGTGTGATGCCAAATGACGATGGGTTTGCGGTAGAATCCTAATGCTCTGAGCAGGATAATTAGCTCCAGTCCACGGAAAGATGTACCGTAGAGTACTTCGTATGGCTCTTTGCAGCACAGAATCTCTTTAGTGGCATAGAGCATCAGTCTTAGACGGCCGGGGAAAGCTTTGTATTTATGCATTACCGACCGGATGCCATATTTTTCCAGCAAAGGAAGTCCGTAGAGAATGTGTCCCGGAAACTTATAATCTTTCCATTCCTCGTAACTTTCACGGGTTAACCGGGTGTGATAAAAATAAATAGTGAGTGGTTTTACCGGTGTTGGTCTCTTTTCAGCCATTTGTTAATTCTGTTTTTTATTGCTTTAGTAATGATGGAAAAATTGCCGTATCGCAGGTTCAGAAATAATTCTTCGAAAGAACGTCCTATCTTAATCCAGGGATGTCCCCACCCCATGATGCGGTAGACGGCTTTTTTATAAGCTACATTCTCAATGACATAACGGGGATGCTTGAGAGGAAATTCTACTTCATACCGTTTCATGGTGAAGATGCGGCGGTATCCTTTGGGCAGTGTATGGACAGAACCGGCAAAATGGGTGGAATCTGCTGTGACTCCCAAATTGTTAATCATGTTGCGGGTAGGTACGATAGCCAGTCCCGAGTTGAAAAGCATGGAAGCGTGGAAGATGGTTTCATAATAGGCTTTGTTGTTTTCTTTATGGCGATGGCACATGTAGATAAAGTCTTTGCGGAATTTCCGTTCTTTAATGAGCTGCTCCAGTTGTTGCATATTGAACTTATCCTCTAGAAAAGTATAATGCTCGTCCCATTGGTCGATGACCCTTTTCCAACTGGCCCATCCCCAAATCGAGAAGGTGGAGGCAAAGAAATAATCGTATGGTACATCCGGAGTAATCTCTTCGTTATTGAAACCTGCAATCATGGTGATACGGGTGTCTTGCTCGTATTTGTCTAACATTTCTTTACAGAATGTGAAAAAAGAAACGGAAGGCACATCGTCATCTTCCAATACGATACATTTGTCAACCATAGAAAAAGCCCATTTTTGTGAGATGTATTCCGATGGGTCGCAACCATAGTTCTTCTCCTGATACATGCGATGGACTTTGCAATCCCAGTCTATCTGATCTGTCACTTCACGACATGCTTTTATACCGGGCAGGTCGTGTTCGCCACGTGGTCCGTCCTGATAGAGGAAAAGCTTGGAGGGACGGGCATTCCTGACTTGTTCAAACACTTGCGATAGTTGTTGCGGGCGGTTGAAGAACAAAATGAGTACGGGTACATCTACAAGGAACGGTTTCATGGTTTCTTTATCAATTCGGGGTGAATATAAATGGCATGGATTTTCTGTTTGTCTTTGGGAGGAATGTCCATGTAATTCTTATATAAATCTTTCAGGTAAGCATCTGGGTTGGCAGGTGCCTTGAATGGTTTCCCTTCAAAAATTATTTCTGATATGGGAAATACAGAGTCTTTGCGGTGCATGATACCGTATCCATTGTTTATCAGAACATTGGAAAGATAAGTATCTTTTTTGTAGAGCAGACCAAGCAGATTCCATATTCCTTTGAACAGCCAGTATTTTGTGCCGAAGTAAAAGAATTCTGCGAAGGCACGTAGAGAATAATAATGTTGCGTATGCAGAATGGAATAGCTTTTGGAGATTCCTTTGGTTAGCTTCTTTACCCATGATTTGGGTATGCTGGGGTAATCAATAAATGGGAATATATCTACAAAAAGCCCCTTTTGATAATCCGCATTAAAATTATCGCCGAATTCTACATACAGAGAGTTCAAGTCCCTCACTTTTATAATCGGTTCCTTGCTTGAAGGATCACTTTGTGGGGTTTGGAGGAATAACCCTTCGGATAGTTCGTCAGGAGCTACTTCTATGAATTTTTGCATATCGGCCAATGGCATTCCTATATCTATATCATCATCCCAAGGGATGAATCCTCCGTGGCGCACGGCTCCCAATAATGTACCTCCGTCCAGCCAGTAGGTCAGGTGGTGCTTTTGGCAAATACGGTCCATTTCTTCTAATATGGAGAGTTGCTTCAGTTGGCAGGCTCGCAGGTTATTGGCTACATAGGTAGATAGAAATTCATTTTTCATACTTCATTTCTTTTTACATCAATTACTTGTCCTGTAAATTCGGAAATCAATGACTGTATGGTGGCAATTGCGACCTTTTCTGCTGATAATAGGGTGTTCTCAGGTTCTGTTCCGAAGTTTTTTACGCGCATGGGAGTTTTGGTACGTTCGGGGTTGATGCAATTAACAGCAATGCCAAACGGTTCCCATTCTTGTGCGATAGCTTGTACAAAGTTTACAATGGCCGCTTTCGTAGAGGAATAGATGCTGTAGAAAGCTCTGCCGCGAGTATAGGAACTGGAGGTGAAGAAAACTAATTTCCCTTTGCTTTCTTTTAAATAGGCGTACGCCTCCATCGCTACGTTGATAGTTCCCATATAGTTGGTGCTCACCGCATTGTATATCGTTTGATAGTCCGAACTCATCAAAGGCTCTTTGTTGAGGACGCCAGCCGTGTTGATGATATAGTCTATTCTGTGGGTTTGTAAGAATACTTTTTTTAGAGCATCGGCCACTTGTTCCTTTTTGCCTACATCCACACCGTTCATGCTTCGGGAAAAACAGAATACTTTTGCTTGTTTCTCCTGTAGCATACGGGCTGTATGTTCTCCTATTCCATAGCTTCCACCGAAGATGACGGCTACTTTGCCTTTCAGTTGGCTTTCATTCAATGGAATTTCATTCAGCTCACTTTTACGTAACTGGAAGAATTTGTCCAATAGGTAGGTATCTTCTTTATAGGTCAGCTTCATGTTGCTTTCCTCGCCTGTAACTACATATACAGGTACATCGGGTAAATATTTTACAACAACCCCACAGTCATCGGTAACTTTGAAATGTTCGTCTTTCAAGGCGATTTCATAAGCGTGGCTGATGGTTTCCAAATGAAAAGCTTGTGGAGTCTGCCCCCGTTTTAGTTTGGACCGGTCGGGAATCTGATGAATGAAATCTCCATCTACTTCGATAATGGTGTCAGTGGCAGGCATGGCGACATCAATAGCTGCATATGTTTCCAATGCTTTGATGACATCATTTAGAATACGTTGGCTGACCAATGGACGTACAGCATCATGGAAAATCAGGTTGACATCGCTGCCTTCGTAAGCTTTGATAGCCGAAAGGCTGGAATGAAATCTTTCCTGACCGCCTTTCAGAATCTTCTTCACTTTTTTCCATCCATTCTTGATAATGATGGACTCAAAGTCAGCAATATAAAAAGGATTGGAAACAATGGCAATTTCATCGATGTGCGGATTGCTTTCGAAAGCATCTATTGTATGCTCGACTACCATTTTGCCCGCTACTTTAAAAAATTGCTTGGGAGTGGACAGACCTAAGCGGCTGCCTATACCTCCTGCTAATACGATTGCGATATTTTTTCTCATTTCTTTTGTTTATCGGGGGACTATGCAAAAGTAGTAATTAATTAGCATTTATAAGCGATGTTGTTTATATTTGCCTTAAAATTTAATGAGAATGGGTAAAATTACATTTGTACCGGTAGGAGGACTGGCTAACCGTATGCGTGCGGTGGCTTCGGCCGTGACACTGGCAGCGAAGAGTGATAGTGATTTAAGTATCGTTTGGTTTCAGGATTGGGCGCTAAATGCACCGTTTAGCCAATTGTTCAAACCTGTGGACAGGAAGATTGCCTGTTTGCGGGATGCTTCGCGGTTGGATTATGCATTGTTGGACAGACCTCGTTCCAGGAATTTTCATTTCCCGCTTTTGTTTCAGAAACTGTTTTTCAAGTCTTGCCTGTACGAGCGTTCTATTACTCCTTTATGTAATCGGCATTTTGATTTTGAACGGTGGGTTAAAGAAGGTAGCTGTGTTTATATGGCATCATATACCGCTTTTCAACCTTATGATTATGTATGGATCAGTCGGTTATTTGTTCCGGTAGAAGAGGTTATGGAAGAGGTGGAAAACCGTTGTCGGAATTTTTCGGATACCATGATTGGTATGCATATCCGTCGTACAGATAATCTGGCTTCTATCCGGCAAAGCCCTATCGAGTTATTCTATCAGAAACTGGATGAGGAGATAAAAGAGGACGATAAGGTGGCTATCTATTTGGCTACAGATTCGGAAGAGGTGAAGCGGGAGATGAAAGAGCGTTATGGTGACCGGATATTCTGTTCCGGAAAAAAGGCAGACCGTGGATCTTTGGAGGGAATAAGGGAGGGTATCACGGATATGTACACATTGGCCCGTACACAAAAAATATATGGTTCTTTTCAGAGTTCATTTTCGGATATGGCAGCTCAGATAGGAGGGACTCCATTGGAGATTTTGAAATTATGAGTTGCGGAAATAAATAATTGTTTTAATGATTATCTGTAAACATTTTAATTTTTGCTCCTCTTCTTTCCATTGCATCTGCTAATTTGTTTTCTATTTTTCCTAATAGCAGCCGTCTGCTCCATTCTATAACAAGTGTTGTCAGACAGATAGAAACAAGTGTTCCCATAAAATACAGAACAAGTAGATTGCTGTTTGCATAAGGGATATACCAGGGTTGTAAACAGTGGATAAGAAGTCCTTGAAGCATATATAAGGCAAAAACGTATCCTGCTAGGTAATTGATGATGCGGGATGAAAAATGCCATCGGGTGAACTGGTAGAAAACCATGATAGAGGCGATGATAATCAGTAGATTATTATCTCGGGCGAATCTCAGTATGATATTTCCACTCATTGCTGTAAGCAGGGAATTCAGTATAAAAATACCGGCAAGGCTCCCTGATAAAATATCCCAGCTATGTCGTTTCATGTTTTCCGGAAGACCATAGACCTTCAGATATTGTCCTATGAGATAAGCTAGTGTGACATTGATAATTCCCTTACCTGTGTCATTTTGAATTTCAAAAAACAGGATTGTCGGGGCAAATATAAAAAAGAATCCCCATAGTAACAGTAGTTGTTCATAACTTTTTTGTGAGAGGTTTTGAACCAGTCGGTTTAAATAGGGTGAGAAACAATAAAGCACTACATAGCAGGTCATAAACCAGTATTTTTTGCTAAGTATCGGTATCAATGAGGAGGCTAGTCCTGTCCAGGTATGCGGAGTGTGAAGCCATATTGTTTCGATCAGATAAGAAACGATGGAATAAAACCATACGACAACCAGCATCTTGAAAAATTTATGTGTATTGAAACGGATTCCGAAATAGCCTGAGATCAGAATGAATAAAGTTACTCCTGTGTTTCCCAATGTATTGACAAATAGTATGAATTCTTTGTTCAGCAAATTACTGGTGTGGAAGGTATTCCCTAGAATATGCATGGATACAATCAGTATGATACTGATAATTCGTAAACATTCTAATCCGGAGTGACGTGTAGCAGCCATTATTTCTTGATTATATAGTGTAAACTCTCTTTAAAAGTGACAGAGCCGCTCAACCACAGGATGGCTGTGTAGAGTGTGCCGGCTATGATAATCTTGCTTGCCATTAATAAATACAGATTGGCAAAGCCGATAGTGACATAATAGGTAGCTGCCATTACCGCAGTAGCTATGAAGGCAAACGGAAGGATGTCTTTCAGTGCTGCGAACAAGTTGAGCCGTATTTGTTGCCATACAAAATAGTGCCATACAAACAGCCAGCAGATATTGATGGATACATACACTATAATCATGGTATGTACACCGTATGGATAAAGCAGGAGCATGGTTGTTAACTGGATAATGCCTAAACTGATAGTATTCCACATGTAGATATCCGATTTTCCTTTGCTGATAACTAGGTTGGAATACAAATTGGTTATGGGGATGAATGCGCCACCGATGCAGAGCAACTGTAGGATGGAGGCACTGGGCAACCATTTGTCCGTAATAGTCAGCATAATCAGTTCGGGTGCGATTAATGATAATCCTAACATAGCCGGGAAAGAAATAAAGGCAGTGAAGCGGAGCATCTTCCGGAAAGCGCGTTGTTGGCGTTCCCTTTCATCCGATAAACTGGAAAGTACAGGTTGGGCCACACTGTTGACTGTTCCTGAAATTAATGAATGTCCCATATAATTCCATTTATTAGCTTGAGTAAAATAGCCTACTTCTTGTCCCGAATAGAATTTACCAAGAATAACGGTAAAGATATTATTATTGATGTGGTTGAATATATTGGTTACTACTAATTTGCTGCTGAAAGAAAGCATCCCTTTTAAAGGCTTGAAATCGAAAGTAAGTGTAGGTCGCCAGGGTGAGAAGCACCAATAACAGATATTAATAGTTCCTACATAAACAATGCTTTGTGTGGCTATGCCCCAATAGGCAAATCCCAAGCAGGCCATAGTTATACCGATAGTTCCTGAGGCAGTTAATCCGATAGTGACCGCCATTGCCTTTTGCTTGACCATTAAGTTGCGGAACAGGTAAGCACTGTGGGCAATACCCAAACTGGCTACAAAGAAACCGAGGAAAGTGTATCGTGCCAAAGCTGTCAGTTCGGGAGTATGATAGAATTCGGCAATGAGTGGGGCGCAAAGGAACAAAATGAGGTAGAGACAGGCACTTAGTCCGGTACTGAACCAGAATACGGCATTATAGTCTTTGTGGGAGATCTCCCGTTTGTTAGCTAGGGCTGCCGTGAACCCACTTTCCTGTAAGGAACCTGCAATAAGAGAGAAGATGGATAGCATTCCCACCATGCCATAATCTTCGGCATTCAGAATGCGTGATAGGAATATCCCGAAAAAAAGATTCAGCAGCTGCTGTACTCCGTTGCTTAGTCCACCCCAGAAGAGGCCTTTTGCTGTTTTTTCTTTCAAGGATTGTTCTGCCATTTTTATAGATAGATTATAAAATAGTCAGGCTGAAAGCAGACGTTTCAGTTGCTTTCAGCCTTTTCTGTATTTGGGTGTATATTATTTCACTTCACTGCCCGGCTTTACCTCCCTTAATAATGAGGTCACTGCTAAGGTGCCGTCAAAGTTTTCAGCACTTAGAATCATGCCTTCGCTCACCAGTCCATTCTTGAATTGGCGCGGAGCAAGGTTGGCAATGAATAAAACTTGTTTGCCTATCAGTTCTTCCGGTTTATAATGTTGCGCGATACCGCTGACGATGGTACGGTTCTCCAGTCCGTCAGCAATCTTGAATTTCAGCAGTTTTTTCATTTTAGGCACTACTTCACATTCTAATACGGTACCTACACGGATATCTAACTTTTCAAATTCTTCGAAAGCAATTATCGGTTTTATCGGGTTAGCTTTATAGCTGGCAGCCTCGTTTGCTTTTTTGGTAGCCAACAGTTTGTCTACTTGTGCTTGAATGGTTTCATCTTCGATCTTTTCGAACAACAGTTCTGCTTTATTCAATTGATGCCCTTCTGCCAGCAGATCGGTACGTCCCAGTTGGTCCCATTCAAATGTTTCCATATTCAGCATTTGGCGGAGCTTTTCGCTGCTGAAAGGCAGGAAGGGTTCGAAAGCAATTGCCAGATTGGCAACTAGTTGCAATGCTATGTTAAGAATGGTGGCTACACGGTCCATATCAGTCTTTACCAGTTTCCAGGGTTCTGTATCAGCTAAGTATTTATTACCGATACGTGCCAGGTTCATTGCCTCTTTTTGTGCATCGCGGAATTTGAATACATCCAATAGTTTTTCTACTTCTGCCTTTACGTCTGCAAATTCTTTTAATGTTTCTTTATCGTAATCGGTCAATTCACCGCAAACTGGAACTTTCCCATCGAAATATTTATGAGTCAGCACTAAAGCACGGTTTACAAAGTTACCATAAACAGCTACCAACTCATTGTTGTTACGTGCTTGAAAATCTTTCCAGGTAAAATCGTTGTCTTTTGTCTCGGGGGCATTGGCTGTCAATACATAGCGCAATACATCCTGTTTGCCGGGGAAGTCCTGCAAATATTCATGCAACCATACTGCCCAGTTGCGTGAAGTGGAAATCTTGTCACCTTCCAGGTTCAGGAATTCATTGCTAGGTACGTTATCCGGTAAGATATAGCTTCCTTCTGCTTTCAGCATAGCAGGGAAAACAATGCAGTGGAATACAATATTGTCTTTTCCGATGAAGTGAATCAAACGGGTTTCTGGATCTTTCCACCAAGTTTCCCAACTGTCGGGAAGTAATTCTTTTGTATTTGAAATATAGCCGATGGGGGCATCAAACCATACGTAAAGTACTTTTCCTTCAGCACCTTCTACAGGAACAGGGATTCCCCAATCCAAGTCACGGCTTACCGCACGAGGTTGCAAGCCCATATCCAACCAGCTTTTACATTGTCCGTATACATTAGGGCGCCATTCTTTATGATTCTCAAGAATCCATTCACGCAGCCATCCTTCGTGTTTGTCCAATGGCAGATACCAGTGTTTAGTTTCACGCATCACAGGTTGGCTGCCACTGATAGCACTTTTCGGATTGATCAGGTCGGTTGGAGAAAGAGATGTTCCGCACTTCTCGCATTGGTCACCGTAGGCTCCTTCTGCATGGCAGTGAGGACATTCACCGATAATATAACGGTCGGCCAGGAACTGATGGGCTTCTTCGTCATAATATTGCATGGAGGTCTTTTCAATGAACTCACTTTTATCATACAGGGTTTTGAAGAATTCGGAAGCTAGTTCGTGGTGTGTTTTTGATGTAGTACGAGAGTATATATCGAATGAAATTCCAAATTCTTTGAATGATTCTTTTATCAAGGTATGATAGCGGTCCACCACATCTTGCGGAGTAATACCTTCTTTCTTTGCACGAATGGTGATAGGTACTCCGTGTTCGTCAGAGCCTCCGATGAAAAGAACATCTTCTTTCTTCAGGCGGAGATAGCGCACGTAGATATCAGCAGGAACATATACACCTGCCAGATGACCAATATGTACCGGACCGTTTGCGTAAGGCAAAGCGGATGTGACGGTGGTTCTTTTGAATTTATTTTCCATTGTATGATGTCTTTTTTTGTTATTTCTACCAGTAACGTGCAAAGTTAGTGATTTTTAGTAAGTATATGGAATAATCAGAAATATTTCTCCTTTAAAATTTCTGACAGACCATACTTATTATAAGATATTGTTATTCGGGGGCTTTGCCGGAAGCTGGGAAATTGCAAAAAATGTTATATTGTGATGCAGTGATTTGCACTTCTTTGCATTTAATATAAAAAAGGAAAAACACATGAATATAAATGCCCCTTTGTCTATTCGTCGTCGGATGGGTCTTGAAATATTCCGGCGGTTGGAAAATGAGCGTACGGAAGAGCATCAGTTGAAGCAACTATTTTGGGAATGTACTCTTCGTTGTAATTTGCATTGTCGACATTGTGGCAGTGATTGTAAAAAGATCGCTGGTCATCCTGATATGCCGAAGGAAGATTTTCTTCGGGTGTTGGATAGTGTCTCAGCTCAAAATGATCCGCATAAAATCTTTGTGATTATTACTGGTGGGGAACCCTTGATGAGGAAGGATCTGGAAGAGTGTGGGCGTGCTATTTATGAAAGAGGGTTTCCTTGGGGAATGGTAACTAATGGACTATATATGACTCGTGAACGATTGAATGGGCTGTTGGATGCCGGATTGCATACGGCTACGGTCAGTCTTGACGGTTTTGCGACGGATCATAACTGGATGCGGGGCAACCCGCAAAGTTTTGAACGGGCTGTTGAAGCGATCAAGTTGATGGTACAGGTTCCTGATTTTGTTTTTGATGTGGTTACTTGTGTAAATAAGCATAGTTATATGCGTTTGGAGGAGTTGAAAGACTTCTTGATAAGTTTGGGGGTAAAAGGTTGGCGGCTTTTTACTATATTCCCGGTAGGGCGTGCAGCCAAAGATCCTGAACTTCAATTGTCTAATGAGGAGTTCAGAGGAGTAATGGAATTTATTAGGAAGAGCCGTAAGGAAGGACGGATCCATGTAAGTTACGGTTGTGAGGGATTTCTAGGTAATTATGAGGCTGAAGTGCGCGATACTTTCTTCGCTTGCCGGGCGGGAATATCGGTCGGCTCAGTTCTTATTGATGGAGCGATTTCTGCTTGTCCCAGTATTCGTGCCGATTATCACCAGGGAAATATTTATGAGAATGATTTTATGGAAGTATGGAATCATAGATTCAAACCTTACCGTGACCGAGAATGGATGAAAAAAGATGAATGTGCTGATTGTAAATATTTTCGTTTCTGTAAAGGGAATGGCATGCACCTGCGCGATGAAAATGGAGATTTATTGTTCTGTCATTTAAAAAGATTGCAAACACCATAAAAAAGAAAGGAATGAAGAAGATGAAACAGAAGAAAGTATTGGAGCAGAGCTTATGCGGTGTGCTGGCTTTATTGGGTTTTGCTGCTTGTGCTGAAACCTCAGTGGAATATGGAACTCCTACTATGGATTTCTGGGTAAGAGGTAAGGTGATATCTGATGACGGAAAGGCTTTGAAAGACATTCAGGTAATTGTAAAAAATGAGAATGCATATTATAATGATGAAGAAGGGGAGTTGGTCCGGATGAATGATACTATTTATACAGATTCTGGAGGTGAGTTTGTTTCACAGATGATGAGAGACGGATGGGTCGATACGAAGAAATTGATATTTAATGATATAGATGGTGAGGCAAATGGAGGAACTTTTAAATCGGATTCTGTCTGTATGAAGGATATGGAAAGTAAACAAATAAAGAAAGGAGACGGAAACTGGTATTTAGGTACTTATGAATACAACATGGAAATAAAACTTTCTAAAGAAGATAAATAACATAAAAACTGACTTTAAACTATTAGGGATTATGAACATGAAAAAGAAAATGACAGTACATCGGTTATTGTCCGGAGCGTTGGTTTTACTTGGATTCGCTTCTTGCAGTAATGAAGATGAGAATTGGGAGATACGATGTGAATATGGTACTCCTTATAGCAAATTCTTAGTGAAAGGTACAGTGACTTCGGATAAGGATGAGCCTTTGAAAAACATTCAGGTAATCGTAAGGCAAGATTGGAATAATGGCGTTTTCCCTGCCGATACAATTTATACAGATGAAAAAGGAGAATTCAAGACCGAAGACTTGAGTATAGGTGGAATTAATGAACAGAAAGTCTATTTTAATGATATAGACGGCGAAGAAAATGGTGGTGCATTTAAATCAGATTCTGTTTTAATCAAAGATATGAATCAAAAGAAGTTGGAAGAGGGTGGACATTGGTATGTAGGAAAATTTGAGTTCTCTCCTAAAGGTTCGATAAAGCTATCGAAAAAAGAGAAAAATAGGGAAGATTAATGAACTAAACTTTTCTTATTCTGTTTTTGATGAAAACCTTAGATTGAAAGAATCATGAATGCGTGGTATAAATTCATTTTGAATGTACTTTTCTCTAAAAAGAGTGAGAATAAAGATTGGGAAATGACCGATGAAGAAGAGGATATACTTGCAAATTACATTGAACTGGATTCATTGATGCAGGTCATTTATCATGCAAAGGAAACTGAGCCCGGCAGCTAAACTAGCCGGCCCAGTCTTCTCTATCAAGATTTCTATAGCTTATCGCTTCTGCCAGGTGGATGGAAGTAATGTGTTCGCTGTTGTCCAGATCGGCAATGGTACGTGCTACTTTTAGAATACGACCATATGCGCGTGCCGACAGGTTGAGGCGTGTCATGGCAGTTTGTAATAATTTTAGCCCTGCTTCATTGGGTTGAGCATACAGATGGAGTAATCCGGCTTCCATTTGTGCGTTGCAGTAAATACCCGGATGGTTAGCAAAACGTTGAGCTTGTATTTCCCGGGCCTTGATAACCCGTTTGCGTATGCTTGCACTACTTTCTGCATGATGTTGTTCTGCCATTTTCTCGAATGGAACCGGAACTATTTCTATTTGGATATCTATGCGGTCCAGTAAAGGACCGGAGATACGGTTCAGGTACCGTTGCACTTGTCCAGGATTACAGACGCAAGCTCGTGTGGGATGATTATAATATCCGCATGGACAGGGATTCATACTAGCTACCAGCATGAAACTGGCCGGATAATCTAGACTGTATTTAGCTCGTGAGATGGATATATACCTGTCCTCTAGGGGTTGGCGAAGTACTTCAAGTACACTTCTATTAAATTCCGGCAACTCGTCTAGAAAGAGCAAACCGTTGTGGGCCAGACTGATTTCTCCCGGTTGGGGATTGGTGCCGCCACCTACCATTGCTACTTGCGAGATTGTATGATGGGGACTACGGAAAGGCCGAATAGCAATCAGTGAGCTGTCTTTTCCTAATTTTCCTGCTATTGAATGTATTTTAGTCGTTTCCAGACTTTCACCCAATGACAGGGGAGGGAGAATGCTTGGCATACACTTTGCCATCATGGACTTTCCACTTCCGGGTGAACCGATCATAATCAAGTTGTGTCCTCCAGACGCGGCTACTTCCAATGCGCGTTTTACACTTTCTTGTCCTTTTACATCAGCAAAATCGTATGGAAAGCTACTTTGGTTTTCATAGAATTCTTCCCGTGTATTGACGATGCTAGGCTCCAGATTGCGTTCATTATTGAAAAATTCGATGACCTCTTTGATATTTTCTACGCCATATACTTTCAGATTGTTTACTACAGCAGCTTCTCGCGCATTTTGTTTGGGAAGTATGAATCCTTCAAAACCTTGTTCTCGGGCACTGATAGCTATGGAGAGAGCTCCTTTGACGGGTTGCAGGCTTCCATCTAGGCTAAGTTCTCCGATAATAAGATAGCGTGAAAGTTTTTCTTCCGATACGATTTGGGTAGCGGCCAATATTCCGATTGCTAGCGGAAGATCGTATGCAGACCCCTCTTTACGTATGTCAGCAGGGGCCATATTCACTACAATCTGACAAGTAGGGAATTTATATCCGTTTACCTGTAAAGCGGAAATAATACGTTCATGACTTTCTTTCACGGCCGAGTCCGGCAGACCGACAAGGAAGAATTTTATACCTCGTGAACTATTTACTTCAATAGTTACAATGGTAGCGTCGATACCTTGAACGGCTGCTCCATAGACTTTTACCAGCATTCTTTTATTTTTTATTTTGTCTCTTTCGAGTACGTTCTGCCTCTTTGGCGGCTTTTTCTTTCTCTTTATCTTGTTCTATCAGCTGTTTCACTTTGTCTATCAGTTCTTTGCCTCGTATATCTTGCGTGATGACCCGCTTGTCAGGACCTATAAGTATATTGGCAGGAATCCGGGTTATGCCTTGCTGTTTGACAATGGAATTGTCCCAGCCTTTGAAATCGCAAACTTGTTTCCATTGTGTGGTGTCTCTTTGAATGATTTTCTCCATCCATTCCTTTTTGTCCAAGTCAAGGGAGAGGCTGATAATAACAAACTTATTTTTTTTCAATGCCTTTTGTACGGGTACTAAAGAATCTTGTGTGGCAATGCTTTCTTTGTTCCAGCTTGCCCAAAAATCCAAAAGGACATATTTCCCTTTTACGCTGTTCCAGTTGATGGTCTTTCCTTCTCTGTCCGTGCACGAGATGTTGGAAACGTAGCGATGATCTGTCAGTTCTTTTTTCTCACTTAATTTATTCTGGAGATCTATAATATAAGGTGTGTCTTTTATGATACCGCTTAATCCTTTTATCAGTTGATCTATGTGGTTATAGTCAGGAAGCGAGTCCTGTACATAATATTTGTCTATCAGATAGATATTGCTATACGAGTGTGGATTGGTTTTAATTAATGAATCCACAGCAGCCATAACGGCAGTTTTGTTATTTTCTAATGTGTTAAGATACTGGATATGTTTTGCCAGTTGTGCGTTTTCTCCCTTTCCTTTAACCTCTATCTCTCCGACCATTCCGTTTAGGGTGACACTTTCTCCTTTATCAGCATATATCGGCAAGATTTGTTTTTCTCCTAATAGTAATGAAAAGATAGTAAATGTGTCAGGGGTAATAGTGTAAGTGAATTTGCCTTTTGAGAGGAGTATGGTATCTAGCTTGTAATCGGGCTCTTGATAAAATACTAATATAGTGTCTGAAGGGAGTCCTTTAATGCTTCCTTCTAAGGTGAATGTATTTTTCTTGCCGCAGCCGCTTGCCAGCACAACAAGAGTGAAAAGAAAGAATAGTAATTTTTTCATTTCAAGATATTTTTTGCGAAAATACGCATTTTGTGGCTAAAGGCAGGTATAAATGAAGGTTATTTTACATAAAAAAGCCGGAAGCTTCATCACGAAGCCTCCGGTTACAGTAATAATCATCTAAAAACTAGACAAGATGATATCTAGTTATATTATTTGATAGCGTCGGCGTATTTAGCGAACTCGCGATCGTTAGCAGCTTTTTCAGCCATTGAAGGATCTTTTGCGATTGCGCTCTTGATGCTGCTGCTTACCAATGAAGCATTGTTTGTGCGAGCACCAACGATAGCCATCAAGTAGTCAGTCATTGCATCCGGATTCTTGATTGCAGACAAGGTCGCTTTTGCTTTGTTATAGTCTTTAGCCAAAATCTGAGCTTGAGCGGCACTGTTAGTCTTAGCGTCACCGAATGAGTTGACAGCTCTGTCATACTGGCCTTGTTTGATATACAAGTTACCCAAAGCTTCACCGGCAGCATTAGCACCTGTAGCTTTGCCTAAGTAAGTTTCAGCAGCTGCAACATTGCCCTTAACCAATTCGCAAAGACCAAGGTTAGCGTTTACTTCAGGAGCGCTAGCGTTCTTAGAAGCAGCTTGTTTGAAGTAGTTTTCTGCTTTAGCAGCATCACCGGCAGCGAATGCCAATTCACCCAGGTTGTTATAAGCACGGAAATCGTTCGGATAAAGTTGAGTTGTCTTGTTGAAGATAGCTTCTTTGCGGGCGTTGTCGTTAGTCAGTGTAGCAGCGTACAATAATTCTTCTACACTCAATACTTTAGGATCAGAGTTGAATGCTTCGTTGATTTCATCATCGCTACGACCGATGATGTCATAGTTGGCAGTTAAACGGGCACGACGTAACTGAGGCAGGATTTCGTCAGCCAAAGTTTTGTATACAGAAGAAATATTCTTGATTTCAGCTTCTCTTTGTTCAGGATCATTGTACATAGAAAGAACACGCAAGATCAAATCTTTATCCTGCAAGTTTGATTTGGATACCAGTTCTTGGAAACCTTCCCAATCTTGTGCAGTGTATTTTGCATCCAGGTTAGTATCAATCTTGCCTTTCTTCAACTGGCGTTCCATATATTTTTCTGTGTTTGCTTCACGGTTTTCAGCCAAACCGGTGTTCAGTTTCACACCACCATCAGGTGAAGCGTATGCAGAAATTTCAATGTTATTCAGTTTGTAGTTCTTGGTGTCAGCATTAACTTCAGCCACTTTCTTATGGAATTCTTTGATATCGTCAGAATTCAATTCACTGTTGCGCAAGTTAGCTTGCTGGATCAAGAACATGATGTTAGCAGTTTGAGCATCTTTAATGATGCGTTGGAAAGCATCGTTAGCGTATGATGCGTTAGAGCTGGCAGCAGTAGGCAGTTCAGAAGTCGCGATAACGCCATCAGCGATTTTCACAGAAGGAATAGTGTATGATTTCTTTCCTTTTGTAATCTTGAAATCAAGATAAAGTTCAGAGTTTGCCATTTCGGGAACATAGTCGAAAGAAGCTTTCATCGTATAGCTACCACCTGCTTTGTAAGCGATAGTCTGATTGTTTCCTTCTACTTTTTCTCCTTGGAATACAGCAGGCTGGCCTTTAGCTTCGCCACCTTTCCATCTCAGAACAGGGGTAACTTCAACAGTTGCGTTCTTCTTGAAATACTTCTCGGGGAATTTACCATTAATTGTCACAGGCACTTTACCACCGATTGCTTCAAGCACTTCAGGGTTAGTTGTGAAATAGTCAGAAGACAATTCTCCCATCTTGCCGCATGATGACAGGGCAAGGACCAATAAAGCCACTAAGGGCAAATACAACTTTTTAATCATAGTTACTTTATTAATTTAACGTTTGTAATGTAAAATTCGCTATAGTACGTTTTTGTGCGTCTCTTTGGGGACAAAGATAGGAAAAACTCTATTATGTGCTAGCTTCTTAGCCTGCTTTTTTTTCAATTTATCTTAAAATATTTTAGAATATAGAACCTTTATTTACCTTTTTCTCTGAATTTGATGTTACGGGGGTGGTGTTCTATGATTTCACTGCGTAACATATTGCGGTCTATGTGTGTATAAATTTCTGTGGTCCCGATACTTTCGTGTCCAAGCATACACTGTATGGCACGCAAGTTGGCGCCTCCTTCCAGCAAGTGTGTCGCAAAAGAATGGCGGAAGGTATGAGGACTGATTTTTTTTTTCAAACCGATGCGCTCTGCCAGTTCCTTGATGATATGGAAAACCATGATGCGGGAGATGTTCTTCCCGAAATTGCTGATGAAGACAAAATCTTCAAATCCCGGCTTTATTTTCATCAGGTTACGGTCGGTGAAGTAGAGCCTGATTTCCTTGATGGCACGCGGTGAAATAGGGACCAGCCGCTGTTTGCTTCCTTTCCCTTCCACCTTGATGAAGCCTTCTTCAAAATAAAGTTCGGATAATTTCAGATTACAGAGTTCGGAAACACGTAGTCCGCAACTGTAAAGTGTTTCCAATATGGCTCTGTTGCGTTGACCTTCTTTGGTTCCGCGGTCTATGCTGCCTATCAATAAGTCTATTTCTTCCACCGTCATTACTTCGGGCAGTTTGAAACCTGTCTGGGGGGATTCCAGTAATTCTGTTGGGTCGGATTCCAGATAATCTTCCATAATGAGGAAACGGTAGAAAGAGCGGATGCCTGACAAGATGCGTGCCTGCGAACGGGGGTGGATGCCGATATCATGTAATCCGGCTGAGAAATCTTCCAGATTTTCAAGCCGGACATCCAGAATGTTGATATTTTCTAATGTAAGATAAGCCAGTAACTTGTCCAGGTCAGTAAGATAAGCATCTACCGTATTGTCAGATAACGATTTCTCCAACTTTAAATATTGCTTGTATTTCACCAATATCTTGTCTGTTTTCTCGGTTCTTTTCATTTCTTTTTTCTACCTTTGTACCCAAATTCCCTGCAAAGGTAGAAAAAGTTCAGATATAGTATAAATATGAAAATACAAATTATTAATGGACCTAATATCAATTTATTAGGCAAACGGGAACCTTCCATTTATGGTGCTGTTTCATTTGAAGACTATCTGGTGGAATTGCGCCGTACTTATCCGGACATTGAAATAGCGTATTATCAGTCGAATGTGGAAGGTGAGATGATCAATAAAATACACGAAGTGGGTTTTGATTATGACGGCATCGTCTTGAATGCAGGGGCTTATACGCATACTTCCATTGCTTTACAGGATGCTATCCGCTCCGTGACAGCTCCTGTGATTGAGGTGCACATCTCAAATGTACATACCCGTGAGGAGTTTCGCCATAAGTCGATGATTTCTTGCGCTTGTGTGGGAGTAATTTGTGGGTTCGGGCTTCATTCATATCGTTTGGCGATTGAGGCTTTGTTGATGAGAAAATAAAAAGTTTAGGTATAATATAAGGTGATAAGATTATGATGTTGAAACAAACAAAAATCGTAGCGTCCATCTCAGATCAGCGTTGCGAGGTAGAGTTTATAAGAGATCTTTTCAAGGCTGGTATGAATGTGGTCCGTATGAATACGGCTCACGCTTCACGTGAAGGTTTTGAAAAATTGATAACCAATGTACGTGAGGTTTCCAACCGTATTGCCATATTGATGGACACAAAAGGTCCCGAAGTGCGTACTACTGCTATTGCAGGCGGCGAGCCTATTCCTTATCAGATTGGTGACAAAGTAAAGATTGTAGGCAATCCAGCACAAGAAACGACCCGTGAATGTATTGCTGTATCTTATCCCGGTTTTGTGCATGATCTTCAGGTGGATGGCGATATTCTGATTGATGATGGTGATCTGGAGCTGCGCGTGATTGAGAAGACAGACGAGTATTTGTTGTGCGAGGTGCAGAATGAAGCTACTTTGGGTAACCGTAAGAGTGTGAATGTACCGGGCGTGCGCATCAATCTCCCTTCTTTGACAGAAAAGGACCGTAACAATATACTGTATGCTATTGAAAAGGACATTGATTTCATAGCACATTCGTTTGTTCGTAATAAGCAAGATGTGCTGGATATCCGCCAGATACTGGATGCATACGGCAGCGACATTAAGATTATCGCCAAGATCGAGAATCAGGAAGGAGTGGACAATATTGATGAAATATTGGAAGTGGCCGACGGAGTCATGGTGGCTCGTGGTGACTTGGGCATTGAAGTTCCTCAGGAACGAATCCCCGGCATTCAGCGTTTGTTGATAAAAAAATGTATTCTGGCAAAGAAACCGGTGATTGTTGCTACCCAGATGTTGCATACCATGATTAATAATCCGCGTCCTACCCGTGCTGAAGTGACCGATATTGCCAATGCTATTTACTACCGCACGGATGCATTGATGCTGAGTGGAGAAACGGCATACGGCAAGTATCCGGTGGAAGCCGTGAAGACGATGGCCAAGATTGCAGCGCAGGCTGAGAAAGATAAACTGGCCGAGAATGACATCCGTATTCCTTTGGATGAAAACTCCAATGACGTAACTGCTTTCCTGGCAAAACAGGCAGTAAAGGCTACCAGCAAACTGAATATCCGCGCCATTATTACCGACAGTTTCAGCGGGCGTACCGCACGTAATATTGCTGCTTTCCGTGGCAAATATCCTGTATTGGCCATCTGTTATAAAGAAAAAACGATGCGTCATCTGGCTTTGTCATATGGGGTGGAGGCTATCTATATGCCCGAAAAGGCTAACGGACAGGCATATTATTTCGCTGCTTTGCGTAAATTGCTGGATGATGGCGTTTTGAGTGAAAGCGACATGGTGGCCTATCTGAGCAGCGGTAAGCAAGGTACTCAGACTTCTTTCCTTGAAATCAATGTAGTGGGAGATGTGTTGAAGTATGCTATGGACTATGTGCTGCCCAACCGCAACCGTTACCTATAAAAATAGAAGATAGGAATGAAAGAAACGGACGCTATTGACGAATATATCCTTCAGCACATTGACGAAGAAAGTGATTACCTGAAGGCACTTTATCGCGATACGCACGTCAAGCTTTTACGTCCCCGTATGGCTTCCGGCCACTTGCAGGGACGTATGCTGAAAATGTTTGTGCAAATGATACGCCCCCGTCAGGTGTTGGAAATCGGGACTTACAGTGGCTACTCCGCACTTTGCCTGGCCGAAGGGTTGGAAGAGGGGGCCATGTTGCACACATTTGAGATAAACGATGAGCAGGAGGACTTTACACGTCCCTGGCTGGAAGGTTCGCCTTACGCCGGCAAGATTAAATTTTATATAGGTGATGCGCTGAAGTTGCTGCCTGGCATGAACATTACCTTTGATTTAGCGTTTGTAGACGGTGATAAGCGGAAGTATATTGAATATTACGAAATGGTACTGGAGAAATTATCACCCGGCGGATATATCATTGCCGACAACACATTGTGGGACGGACATGTATTGGAGGAACCGCATCATACAGATCTTCAGACTATTGGAATAAAGAAATTTAATGATTTGGTAGCTGCCGACAAACGGGTTGAAAAGGTGATTCTTCCCTTGCGCGACGGGCTGACAATCATAAAAAAATGTTGAATAATGTGCTCATAGCTTGCGCTATGAACCCTATGGCATATTAGCAAATTAGCAAACTGAATAATTATTAATTATGGAAACGACCAGACAAAATAAGATTTCTCGTTTGATCCAAAAGGAGTTGAGTGAGATTTTCCTGCTTCAGACTAAGTCCATGAATGGTGTTTTGGTGTCGGTAAGTGCTGTCCGCATCAGTCCCGATATGAGTATTGCACGCGTCTATCTCAGCGTGTTCCCTTCTGAGAGGAGCCAGGAAATAGTAAAGAATATCAATGATAATATGAAATCCATCCGTTATGAATTAGGAACACGGGTACGCCATCAGTTGCGCATCATTCCCGAGTTGAAATTCTTTGTGGATGATTCATTGGATTATGCCGAACGTATAGACGAACTGTTGAAAAAGTAGAACCGGACGGTGAATTTTCCCTTTTATATAGCGAAGCGTTATCTTTTTTCCAAGAAGTCGCACAATGCCATTAATGTTATTTCAGCCATTTCCGTCTGCGGAGTGGCTTTGGCTACATTGGCATTGGTATGCACTTTGTCTGTTTTTAACGGCTTCCAGGATCTGGTAGCTACTTTCTTTACGGCTTTTGACCCGGAGCTGAAAATTACGGCTGTCACCGGAAAGGTTTTTGACGGACAAGAAGCGCGTATAGAAGCTTTGCGCCGGATGCCGGAGATCGCTGTTTTTTCTGAGTCTTTGGAAGAGAATGCGATGGTTCAGTATAAAGATCGTCAGACCATGGCGGTGATTAAAGGAATTGAAGATAATTTCGAGGATCTGACCGCTATTGACAGTATCCTTTTCGGCCGGGGGCAATTCGTGTTGCATGATGAAGTGGTAGATTATGCCATTCCCGGCATAGAATTGGTTTCTATCTTGGGAACGGGTATCAAATTCCTCGATCCGCTAGAGATTTATGCTCCCAAACGGGGAGTTAAAGTCAATATGGCCAATCCTGCTTCCAGCTTTAACTCTGCCGATTTATATTCCAGCGGCCTTGTTTTTGCGGTGAACCAACAGAAGTATGACTCTTCTTACATTTTGACTTCCCTCCAATTTGCCCGTAGGTTGTTTCAGTATGACACAGAAGTGAGTTCGGTAGAATTGAAATTGAAGCCGGATGTAGATGTAGGGAGTGTAAAATCGAAGATACAGAAAATATTGGGAGATGATTTCCGGGTGCAGGACCGGTATGAGCAGCAAGCGGATACTTTCCGCATTATGGAGATAGAGAAGCTGATCTCTTATATTTTCCTTACCTTTATCCTGATGATAGCCTGCTTTAATGTGATAGGCTCATTGTCCATGCTGATTATAGATAAGAAGGCAGATGTAGTGACATTGCGCAATTTAGGGGCCAGCGACAAGTTGATTACGCATATCTTTCTGTTCGAGGGGCGTATGATTTCATTGATGGGTGCGGTTATCGGAGTGGTACTGGGCTTGATCCTTTGTTTTATCCAGCAGGAATTCGGATTGCTTTCGCTGGGAGGTGGTAACTCCGGTGGCAATTTTGTGGTGGATGCCTATCCGGTCAGTGTCCATGCATGGGATATTGTTATAGTTTTTGTCACTGTGCTGGTGGTGGGCTTTCTTTCTGTGTGGTATCCCGTGCGTTATCTCAGCCGCAGGCTGCTGGGCAGGTAATTTATTTATTATTGTTGATACGGCTGATGTTTGTTGGTTTGCACGGTACGATTTGGCTGCTTTCTTTGGTTTTACTCTTTTCTTCTTTTGGCCTTATGGCTTTATCTGGTTAAGTCTTTTCTTCTTTGTGGTTAACCCTATTTTGTTTTATGGTTAAGTTCTTTTTTATGGTTGTGTACTATAGTCTCTTCCGGTGGTTTGTACAGTCTGATATAGTGGACTGTATAAACTCTTGCAGTAGACTGTACAGTCCACTGCCGGAGTCTGTAGTAGTTAACTGTATGATAAGGGTTAGCTATAAGGAAAAACGACCTTAATCGTCGGAGTAATAGGGCTTGGTACAAGCTTCTTTCCCGGGGGACAAATCTTCTACTTTCGGGATCCTCAAATCAGTTCATAACTGCTGATCTGGATTGGCATATCCAGATTGTGCAATACCTTCTCTAGCAGAATTCCTTCTCGGTTATCATATTCATATCCGAAAGTGGCGCGGATGCCTTGCAGGATGAACTGTGTGGCGCGGTCCAAGGCGATAGGCAGGCTGTCTCCCTGCATCAGTGAGCCAGTTATCACACTGGTAAATGTATCACCTGTGCCGGGGTAATGAGCAGGCAGGTAGGGGCAAGTAACTTTCCAATAACGGTCTCCTTGCCTGTCGTATGCATATACGGAAGTCTTGTGCGAGTCATCTTGTACGGGTACGCTGGTGATAATGACGATACCGGGACCGTGTTCTGATATTTCGTGCAGATAGTTTTTCAGTTCCGCGTCCGTATTCTCTGCTTTATAAGGTTTGTCAAGCAGATAAAAGAGTTCGGTCATATTAGGTGTGATAACATCGGCTTTCCGGATGAGATGGCGCATCTCCATAATCATTTGTTCATCGAAGTTGGTATATAATTTCCCGTTATCTCCCAAAACAGGATCTATCATAACCAGACTGTCAGGTTGTCGGAAATCATCAATAAACCGGGATACGATTTGTATTTGCTGGGGAGAGCCCAGATAGCCTGTATAGATAGCGTCAAACTGTATCTTCAGTTGCTTCCATTCGTTGATAATCTTGGGCATCTCGTCCGTGAGGTCCAAGAAGGAGAAGTGCGGGTATTGGGTGTGGCTGGATAATACGGCTGTGGGCAGAGGGCAGACTTGAAAGCCCATGGATGAGAGGATAGGGATAACGACGGTGAGAGATACTCGTCCTGCACCGGATAAATCGTGTACCGCAGCTATCTTCTTTACTTTATTTGTATACATATCTTCATGAATTAAGCGTTATGGATGGTATATATAACAGGTAAACCGGAAGAAAGTTATTCCAATGCTATGCTTTCTACTTTTATGTCCTGCCGACCTAAGAAGATGGAAGCGGATTCCTCGAACTTGTTTTCACTTTCGGTGGTAAGGAAGCGGCATTTTCCTCCTTTTTCGCAACGTGCGTCCATTTCAGGATGGCGATTCAAATAGTCCTGCAGACTTCGGGCTACATATTCTCCTTGTGCGATGATGCGGATATGTCCGGGAGTAAACTGTCTTATTTTATCAAGCAGTAACGGATAATGGGTACATCCCAGTATGATGGTGTCAATCATCGGGTCTTTATCCAGCAGCCGGTTGATATGTTGTTTGACGAAATAGTCGGCTCCTTCCGATTGATATTCATTATTCTCTACTAAGGAAACCCACATGGGACAGGCTTCTCCTGTTACCACAATGTCGGGAGATAATTTATGTATTTCCAAAAGATAGGATTCGGATTTGATGGTACCGGCTGTGGCCAGTATGCCTACGTGCCGGCTTCGGGTGATTTCTCCTATACATTCTGCTGTAGGCCGGATGACCCCGAGTACTCTGCGGGTAGCGTCTATTACCGGAAGATTGATCTGCTGGATGGTGCGTAAGGCTTTTGCCGATGCTGTGTTGCATGCCAATATCACCAAAGGGCATCCTAGTTCGAACAGTTTGCTTACGGCTTGCAAGGTAAATTCGTAAACAACTTCAAAGGAGCGCGGTCCGTATGGACAGCGTGCGCTGTCTCCCAAATAGATATAATCATATTCAGGCATCAGTCCGCGTATTTTGTCCAGAATGGTTAGACCACCGTAGCCGGAGTCGAATACACCGATAGGGCCGGTTGAAGGGGGGAGAGATGGGATCATGGCAGTATAGCTATATAATACAGGCACGGATTACACGGATGTTCACGGTTTCGAAACCTATGAAATCTGTGTAATCCGTGCCTGTAAAGGTCTTTAACTTAATTATTTGATTCCTACTTTAGCTTTGACAGCAGCAGTTACATCTGTGGACTGCGCTTCATTTACGTAGGGAATTTCTGTTCTGTTCAAATCAAAGATATAAGTATATCCACCTTCCTGGCCTACTGCTTTGATGGCATCCTCAATTTTTTTGTAGATAGGTTCCATCATATCAGCGTATGATTTCTGCAATTGCTGTTGTGCGTCTTGTTGGAACTGCATTCCTTTTTCCTGTAATTCCTGCAATTCTTTCTGGCGTCTTTCCTGAATGTTCTTAGGAAGGTTGGCTTGTTCCTGTTGGTATTCAGTATATTTTTTGGTCAGTTCATCAGTCGCACGTTTCATTTCATCCTCATATTGTTTCTGCATAGCTTGGATGTCAGTCTGAGCCTTTGTAAATTCCGGCATGACAGTAAGTACATCTGCAGATTTAAGATGCCCGAATTTCTGAGCAAATACACTCATCGGAACGATGAGTAAAAGTAGTAAAGCAATTTTTTTCAACATAGTTCTATTTTTTATTAGTTATTGCAAATTTGGATTATCGGTTGCAAATGTAGGAAATTAATTTGAATATCCTAATCTTGAGAGCACTTCATTGCTGATATCAATGCTTGGAGACGCGAAAATAATACTTTGGGCAGAGCCTCTGTCTACTACTGCCGCATATCCTTTTTGCTCTGAAATCTGTTTTACCGCTTCATAGATTTTATCTTGAATAGGTGCGATTAATGCTTCTTGTTTTTTGGCCATTTCTCCTTCAGGACCGAAATATTTCTTTCTCAGTTCGGCTGCTTCCTTTTCTTTTGCCACAATTGCTTCTTCTCTTTGCGTTTTCTGTGCGGCCGACAGGGAAGCCGAGGCTTTCTGGTATTCTTTATAAAGTGTTTCCGCTTCTTTTGCTTTCGCCTCCACCTCACTTTGATATTGTTGTGAAGCTTGATTCAGTTGGGTATTCGCCTGTTCGTATGCAGGAATATTCTTCAGGATATATTCCATATCAATCAAGGCAAACTTTTGAGCGCTGGCTGTGAATACACAAGCCACAAACAATAGAGATAATAGGATAGCCTTTTTCATAATCACTTTGTTTTTAGTTATTAAAACTCTTGTCCTAGGATAAAGTGGAACTGGCTTCCACTATAACGGCTGGAGCCGTTAATCTTGTCGAAACCATATGCCCAGTCAATACCCATCATACCAATCATCGGCAGGAAGATACGGACACCGACACCTGCCGAGCGTTTCAACTGGAACGGATTGAACTTGCTTACATCTGTCCATGCGTTACCTCCTTCGATGAAGCCTAGCGCATAGATACTGGTCGAATTCTCCAGCATCAACGGGTATCTTAATTCTGCACCTAAACGTACGTAAGCGTAGCCTTCACTACCATAAGGGGTCAATGAACCGTTTTCGTAACCACGCAGTGCAATGGTTTCGGAAGCGTAGCTGGTGCTATAGCCTGTCATACCGTCACCACCCATGTAGAATGTTTCAAAAGGTGATTTTTTGTATTTGTTATAGTGACCCAGCAAGCCGAATTCTGCGCGTGTCATAATAACCGGACATTTCTGACCTCCTGTAAGGGCGGTATAGGTCTTTGATTTGAATTTCCATTTATGGTATTCAATCCAGTTGAACATGCTTGCCGCTTCATCATAATCATCTTTACCGTATACCGAGTAGTCCTTGTTACTGAACAATGAGTATGGAGGAGTCAACTGTACGGAAGCCGAGAATTCAGAACCGCGACGCGGGAAAATCGGGTTGTCCGTAGAGTTACGTGCCAGAGTTAGATTCAAACTCAAGTTGTTGCAATTACCGGTTGACATATACTCTCCGTTGTTCAACTTGATATACAGGTAGCTCCAGTCTTTCAATATAAATCGTTGGTAAGAGAGTTCGGCTGACAGGGTAAAGTAGTCATCCGGCCACCTCAAACGCTTACCCCAACCGATGGATGCTCCATACATCTGGATAGATTTGTCGGGGTCATAATAAGACTCGTAGTTGTTATATCCACCATAATAATTACCATAACCGCTGTAATAATTATAGTAATTATTCATATAAGCTGAGTTATAGTAGTTACTGCTGATATCTGTCTGTATGGAGTAGAAAGCCGAAACAGAGAATGAATTCGGACGTTTCCCGCCAAACCACGGGTCAAAGAACGATACACTATATGACTGGTAGTAACTACCGTTGGTCTGTCCGCTGATGGTCAATGTCTGCCCATCACCTTGTGGCAGGAATCCTCGGTAGTTATCACTCTTATGGAACAAGTTTGCCATAGAGAAGTTCGTGAACTTCAAACTTAATTTACCGATAACACCGGTCTGTCCCCAACCTGCCGAGAACTCTACCTGGTCATTTGCTTTAGACTCCAGATTCCAGTTGATGTCTACTGTACCATTGGTAGGATCCGGTTGAACATCCGGCTGGATATTTTCAGGGTTGAAATGTCCCATTTGGGCTATCTCACGATAGGAACGTTCCAATGCTTCTTTGCTGAACAGATCTCCCGGTTTGGTTCTTAACTCACGGCGTACCACGTTTTCATACAAACGGTCGTTACCGTTGATGCGCACTTTGCTGATAGAGGCCTGAGGACCTTCCTGAATACGCATTTCCAAGTCAATGGAGTCACCGTCTATGTTTACTTCTACCGGGTCAAGGTTGTAGAATACGTATCCTTTATTATAGTAGTAGTTACCGATAGCGTCTTCATCACCGGTTAGACGCTCGGTCATTAATTTCTGGTTATAAACATCTCCTTTTTTCATACGGAGTTGCTCGTTCAGCCAGTCCGAAGCATAAATGGTGTTACCTACCCATGTCACGTTGCGCAGATAGTATTTGTCACCTTCTTCTATTTTCATATACACATCGACGGTACGGTCATCGTATGGAGAAATGCTGTCCACAACAATTTGTGCGTCGCGGTAACCTAATTCGTTGTATTTGTCGATGATATGCTGTTTGTCTTCTTCGTATTTCTCTTCAATGAACTTTTTGGTACGGAAGAGGTTGACAAGTTTGTTTTTCTCATTCGTCTTCTTCATGACACGCTTTAACTTCTTGTCACTCAACACAGTGTTGCCGTCAATGGTGATCTTGTGGACTTTCACCTTTTCTTTCTTGTCAATCATTACATCAACATCCACTTGGTCTTTATTGTCAGCCAAATCACGCTCTACAATAGTCACTTCGGCGTTTTTAAAACCTTTTTCATCGAAATGTTTCTTGATTAATATTTTAGCACGGTCTATCAAGTTGGGAGTAATCTGGCTTCCTTTTACCAAACCTAGTTTGGCTTCCAAATCTTCACGCTCGCTTTTCTTTACGCCGTGGTAACGAATGTCGGCAATACGTGGACGTTGAGCCAGGATGATTTTTAAATAGATCTTGTCTCCAACAATTTTTTCAGCTATGATTTGTACATCAGAGAACAGTCCGTGTCGCCAATAACGTTTTACAGCTGTGGTAATGTCATCTCCCGGAACAACAATGGTCTGTCCTACCGATAGTCCTGAAAGTCCGATCAATACATAATCTTCATAGTTTTTTACGCCTTCTACTTTGATTCCGCCGATTTCATACTTCTTGGGCGTTCCGGAATAAAGTATGACTGGATTGTCGTTTTCTTCTACGTTTGCTTCTTGGGCGTAACTGCCTGTTGAAAAGCAAAATAGGCATGTAAGCGTTAATAGTATAAGTGAAATACGATATAGCATTTTATCTAACTTTATATTTGTTCACTGGTTTTGCCGAAACGGCGTTCTCTTTTCTGATAATCATAAATGGCTTTGCAAAATTCTTCTTCGCGGAAATCCGGCCAGAACGTTTCACAAAAATATAGTTCGGAATAAGCACATTGCCAAAGCAGATAGTTGCTAAGGCGGATTTCTCCTCCGGTACGTATAAGCAAATCTGGATCGGGCATATAGTTTGTACTTAAATGCGCATTTATCAAATTGTCATCGATGTCGTCAATGGCTAGTTTGTTGTTTTGAATCTTGATCGTTATTTGTCTTACCGCTTCTGTTATTTCCCATTTGGAAGAGTAGCTTAAAGCAAGTGTCAGACACATGCCGGTATTGATTGAGGTGTGTTCAATACATTGGTTCAATCGTTCCAGAACTTCTACCGGTAACTTTGCCGTATCACCGATAATGCGAAAACTGATGTTGTTTTTCATGAAAGTTTCTTCTTCAATGGAGTCCATCAGAAGACTCATCAGAGCAGCGACTTCATCTACCGGGCGATTCCAGTTTTCGGTAGAGAAAGTATATAGTGTCAAGTATTTGACTCCCAGTCTAGCCGCTTCTTCTGCTATGATGTGTACAGTTTCTGCACCGGCTTGATGTCCGAAGCTACGTGCCTGTCCACGTTGTTTAGCCCATCTTCCATTTCCATCCATTATAATGGCTACATGGGCAGGTATACGGCTTTTGTCTATTTGCTCTCTATATGGCATGTCGCAATCTATTTTATATGACTCTCTTTGACTTTATTCCTTGGAATCGAATCCCAACTTATTGATTCTTCCCCTCCATACTTCTCCACTTCGGCTCCATATAATCCACAAAAAGTTATTTTTGTCTATAACATAAGAATAGTTGCCGTCTGCCTGATGGTATAGATCGGGGAATTCTGTTGGGAAAAATACATATCTAGAAACAGGTTTCCATGTAACGCCTTGATCTGTTGATTCATAGAATTGGCTGAAGGCGGGAATGTCCTTACCGAAACTTTTGCCCGGACCACCGAAAGCGTATAATTGGTCGTTGTAATGAATCATGGCTATATTAGCCAGCTTGGGACAATAAAAACTATCGTATGCGGCTGTAGGATAATCTGCCCAACTGTCTTCTGTGGTCAGTCTGGTCCATACAGTAGAGGTCGTGTCGGTAGCAATGGGATTTTCCCCCATTAGTACCATACGGTCTATGGATTTATTGGTTACCAACGGGTAAGCTGTGTATGATATCTGATTTTTCGGGAAATTGGCCGGAACCTCTCCATTAGTATCCCACGCCATAGCATCCGTACTTTCCATAAAATGATTGTTGGTGTCTATGGCGTACAATTTGCGGTTATATTCTGAATGAACGCCGGCAATCAGCTTCTCGAATTTGGTGTTAGTGCCAATCTTGCTCCAGCTTTTTCCATCAGAGGAACAGTACAGGTCATTGTCGGCAAGTATGTATAATTTGTCTCCCCATGCCATGGCAGAAGAATAGTCCGCATTTAGCATATTTTCAGGTAAAGCCTGTAAGGGTGTCCAGGTTCCTCCATCATTGATGTGGGTGCTTGTAACAGCGGCACCATTGTCTTGCTGTGCGAAAACATAAATATAATCTCCTAATGTGACTGCTTTTTGTGCCTGGATGGTGTTGTCGAAACTACTTCCTCTATGGCTCCACTGCAATGAGTCGGGAACTTGTTTATGTACATTAATCTCAGCTTTATAAATAGGCCCATAGACTCCGCTCATTGCCATAACTTTAAATTGGATAGGTTTTTCGAAATTCAAGGAGTCGGTTTCATTCCACAACGAATCTTTGTCCTCTGCAACAATAAAAACTCCGATACCATCTGATGTTATGCTGACTACAACTTTGCTGATGTCTGTACCGACTGGCAGGGAGTCTACATTGTAGATATGTCTTGTGCCTTGGTCGATGGCAAAAGGGTATTTGGTACCATCAACGGTGAATGTCAGCGTTGTATCTTTGCCATTAACCTTTTCGGTATATTGAGTTTCAATTTTATCTTTTATAGCAAAAGCGGTAATGCTTGATTCTGAACTATATTCTGTTTCTACTTCGTTGTCGTCCAAGCAAGATGTAATCATAAAAGCTGCAGTAAGCAGACTTGTGATGACAGTCAAAAACTTTATTTTCATTTGCAAATGAGTCTATTGTTACAAGTCGCAAAAGTAGGAAGATTTTTTTCTATACAGAAGTTTTAGGGCAAGTTTTATATTAATTTATAGATAAACTAGCCCTTTTTCTCTGTCAATCAGCCACATTTTGTCTTTGGTTTTGTGGATGGACGGCATGCATTATTTCTCTTCCAAAGTATATTTTATTCAATTTAAAGTATTTTTTTTGAATAGAAGGTGCCTCTATCCCATTCTTCAAACACAGTGGAACCTTTTCTATGAAGGCTTCATCCCATAGACTGGAATCTATGAAAGACTGTAATAAAATACTTCCTCCTTCTACTAGAAGTGATTGTATTTTTTTCTGATATAATACTTCCATTATTTGCGGCAGGATGTCTTTGCTAAAATCCAAAGATATGTATTCTGTTAATGTGTTTGGCTGATGGGGGGATTTTCGGGTGAACACGAATGTCTTTATCCTGCCACTGAAAAGTTCCAGGTCTCGCGGTAATGTCAATTCTTTGTCTATTACCAGGCGTACGGGATGCTTGCCGTACCAATTCCGGGTGGATAAGGAGGGATTGTCAAGTAATGCCGTGCGTCGTCCTACTAATATAGCGTCATGTTCGGCGCGTTTTTTGTGTACCAGCATGCTGGTCAGTGGATTGGATAGTTTGATCGGTTTTCCTCCTGTGCGGTTTATATCGATGAAACCATCGGTAGATTCTGCCCACTTTAAGGTTATGTATGGGCGTTTGAGTGTGTTGAATGTAATGAAGCGTCTTATCAGGTGCCGGCATTCCTCCTCTAATACACCTACAGTTACTTCAATACCGGCTTTGCGCAGTTTTTCGATACCTCTGCCGGCTACCAGAGAAAACGGGTCCATGCAGCCTATCACGACTTTGGGGATTTTCTTCTCTATAATCAGATCGGCGCAGGGAGGGGTCTTCCCATAATGGGAGCATGGTTCCAGACTTACGTAAATGGTTGATTCCTTCAACAGATTTTCGTCTTTAACGGAACGTATGGCGTTTACTTCGGCATGTGCCTCTCCGCAACGGATGTGGTAGCCCTCTCCAATAATGGTATCGTGATATACGATGACAGCACCTACCATCGGATTAGGAGCTGTGTTACAGAGTCCGTTGTGTGCCAGTTGCAGACAACGGGAAATATATTTTTCATCTTTTGTCATAACAGTCTTGTTTAAATTCTTACTTTTGCATATAAAATGACACTATGAATCCTGTTGTATCTTACATAAAACAAACCTTGCAGGGGTATTACCCCGATACAGAACTTGTACCTATGGCTAAATTGCTGCTTACACAAGTCTTCGGTATGTCTGTTGTTGAATTGTATGCAGGCAAAGATACTACTTTTTCAGTGAATGAGCAGAAACGGTTGGATGATATTCTGGTCCGTCTGCAAAAACTAGAACCTATTCAATATATAATAGGCACTGAAGAGTTTTATGGTCTTACTTTTGAAGTGAATAAACATGTATTGATTCCACGTCCGGAAACGGGGGAGTTGGTAGATTGGATTATACGGGAACATAAGTATGGTCGGGTTAAAATATTGGATATTGGTACGGGGAGTGGTTGTATCGCTGTTTCTTTGACCAAGAATCTGGAAGAGGCGGAGGTCGTTTCATGGGATGTCTCAGAAAAGGCGTTGCAAGTTGCAGAACGTAATTGCAGGCGGAACGGCGTTCGTGTAACTCTTGAGCAAAGGGATGTGCTGCTTGCTTCTCCTGCCGGTGAGCAGTTTGATGTCATTGTCAGCAATCCACCTTATATTACAGAAAAGGAGAAAGCGAATATGAGTGCTAATGTCTTGGAGTGGGAGCCGGAATTGGCTTTGTTTGTGCCGGATGATAGTCCATTGCTGTTTTATCGGAAAATAGCAGAATTGGGTAGGGATATGTTAGTGTCTGGTGGAAGGCTTTATTTTGAAATTAATCAGGAATATGGCCGGGAGACGGTGGATATGCTAGCTGGTTTGGGATACAAAAATATAGAATTGAGGAAAGATCTCTTTCAAAATGATAGAATGATAAAAGCGGAAAAATGAGATGAAAGGAGAATTAAGTGAGAATGAGTTGAGGTATAAGGCAGAAGCTTATTGTTCTTCAATGGAACGTTGTGTAACGGATGTAGAGGCTAAATTATCACAATGGGGGGCAACTCCGGAAGTGATGGAGAAAATCGTTCGGCATTTGCAGGATGAGAGATACATTGACCAGAAGCGTTTTTGCTCGGCTTTTGTTCGTGATAAATATCGCTTTAACCAATGGGGCAGAGTGAAAATCAGTCAGGCTTTGCGCATGAAGAAGATCCCTGCGGATGTTATAGCCGAAGGGTTGGAGGAGATAGATGAACGGGAGTATGTGGAGATTCTGTCTGGCTTGATCGAGCAGAAAAGAAGTAGAGTGAAAGCATGTACGGAATACGAACGGAATGGGAAATTGATTCGTTTTGCTGTTGGTAGAGGATTTGAAATAGAGGCTGTTTGCCGTTGTGTGAAACAAACCGGAGAAGATGATGTCTATTTGGACTGATCTTTGGAATTTATTTTTCCCACATAGTTGTCTGCTTTGTGGGCGGCAGCTTATATCAGGGGAGAGAGTGCTTTGCTTGAAATGCTTGTCAAGGCTTCCGCGTACTCAATTTCATTTACGGAAAGATAATATTGTAGAATGTAACTTCTGGGGAAAAATACCGGTGGAGCGTGCCACCTCTTTTCTTTATTATGCAAAGGGAGGGAATGTCCGACAGTTGTTGTATGAACTGAAATATCATGGTAATCAAGAAGTGGGTGAAGTGATGGGGCGGATGATGGCATCTGAACTTATGTGTTCTCATTTTTTTGATGGGATAGATTTGATTGTTCCTGTCCCGTTACATCAACGTAAAAAACGTTTAAGGGGGTATAATCAGAGTGAATGCTTGGCACGGGGAGTTTCGGTGGTGACAGGTATTCCTATGAACACTAAAGTTGTGATAAGAAGCAGATATACTGATACGCAGACGCATAAAGGACAATATGCAAGATGGGAAAACGTGCGAAATTTGTTTGCCTGTATTTTCCCCGATGGCTTGGAAGGAAAGCATCTATTGTTGGTGGATGATGTGCTGACAACAGGGGCTACGGTTGTTTCTTGCGCTGATGCCTTTCGTGGCATACCCGGATTACGTATCAGTGTACTTACTTTGGCATTGGCAGGGGAATCTTGATAACAACAACTATTTTTTAGAAAAATACCTTGTCCGATTTTTCATTATCTCGATGTATTTCTATATTTTTGCACAATATTTATCAGATATAGTTGAGTTATGAAGACTTTAGAAAAATTATTCGCAGAGAAATTACTGAAGATTAAGGCTATCAAGTTGCAGCCGGCTAATCCTTTTACTTGGGCATCCGGTTGGAAGTCGCCTTTTTATTGTGATAACCGCAAAACTCTTTCGTATCCTTCTCTTCGTAATTTTGTGAAACTTGAGATTAGCCGTATTGTCCTGGAGAAGTTCGGTCAGGTAGATGCTATTGCCGGTGTGGCGACAGGGGCTATCCCTCAAGGAGCTTTGGTGGCTGAAGAATTGAATCTGCCGTTTGTGTATGTTCGTTCTACTCCGAAAGACCATGGCTTGGAAAACCTGATTGAAGGTGAACTTCGTCCTGGTATGAAAGTCGTAGTTATTGAGGACTTGATTTCAACTGGCGGCAGTAGCTTGAAAGCTGTTGAAGCTATCCGTCGTGACGGATGTGAAGTGATTGGTATGGTCGCTGCATTTACTTATGGTTTCCCGGTGGCAATTGAAGCGTTCAAGGAAGCAAAAGTGAACTTGGTTACTCTGACTAATTATGAAGCTGTATTGGATTCGGCCTTGAAAACCGGATATATTAATGAAGAGGATGTTTCTGTTTTAGATAACTGGAGAAAGGATCCGGCTCATTGGGAGGCAGGCAAATAAGTTATAGTTTTAAAACAAATATAATATGAAGAGAACCGTTCGGAAATTTTTATGGATTTCCGGATTGTTCTTTTCGTGTTTTTAGAGAGCAGGTATTATGGCACAATTTGAGAGTAGTGTGAAATATGTTCCTTATAGTCAGGAGCAGGTGTTTAATAAGTTGTCGGATTTAAGTAACTTGGAATCTGTACGTGATAAATTGGCTGACAAGGTACAAGGTATGGAGTTCGACTGTGATTCTTTAAGTTTTACGGTACAAGGCATAAGCATTACTTTGCGTATTATAGAACGTGAACCTTGTAAATGTGTTAAATTCGAAAGTGAAAAATCTCCGGTCCCTATGAATTTGTGGATTCAGATTTTGCCTGTAGAGGCTGGGCAGGCAAAACTGAAAGTAACTATTCGTGCAGAAGTGAATATGTTTATGAAGGCAATGGTTACTAAACCTTTACAGGATGGGGTGGATAAACTGGCTGAGATGTTATCGATGATTCCTTATTAAAAAATAAAGAAAAATATGGCACAGAAACTTTGGGAAAAAAATGTCCGAGTAAATGAGGAGATAGATCGTTTTACAGTAGGACGTGACCGTGAAATGGACCTTTATCTGGCTAAACACGATGTATTGGGCTCAATGGCACATATCACCATGTTGGAAAGTATTGGTTTGCTTACGGCCGGAGAATTGGAAATGCTGTTAGCGGAATTAAAAAATATCTATGCTTCTGCCGAAAAGGGAGAGTTTGTAATAGAGGATGGTATAGAGGATGTACACTCGCAAGTAGAATTGATGTTGACGCGTAAGTTGGGAGATGTCGGGAAGAAAATTCATAGTGGACGTTCACGCAATGACCAGGTGCTGGTGGATTTGAAGCTGTTTACTCGTGCGGAATTAAAAGAAGTGGCCGAAGCAGTAGAGCGGCTTTTCCATGTGCTGATTTCTCAAAGCAATCAATATAAAGATGTGCTGATGCCGGGATATACCCATTTGCAGATAGCGATGCCTTCTTCATTTGGCTTGTGGTTTGGTGCGTATGCAGAGAGTTTGGTGGACGATATGATGTTTCTGCAGGCCGCATTCAAAATGTGCAACCGTAATCCGTTGGGGTCTGCTGCCGGTTATGGTTCTTCTTTCCCGCTAAACCGTGAGATGACTACTAGTCTGCTGGGTTTTGATTCGATGAACTATAATGTGGTATATGCGCAGATGGGACGTGGCAAAATGGAACGTAATGTAGCTTTTGCCTTGGCTTCTATTGCCGGAACCGTTTCTAAGATGGCTTTTGATGCTTGTATGTTTAGTAGTCAGAATTTTGGCTTCGTGAAACTTCCGGACGAGTGTACAACTGGTTCCAGTATTATGCCCCATAAGAAGAATCCCGATGTGTTCGAACTGACACGGGCTAAGTGTAACAAGATACAGGTTCTCCCCCAACAAATTATGATGATAATGAACAATCTGCCTTCGGGTTACTTCCGTGATTTGCAGATTATAAAAGAAGTATTCCTGCCTGCTTTTCAGGAGCTGAAGGAGTGTTTGCAAATGGCTGCCTATATTATGGACAAGATTAAAATCAACGAGCATATTCTGGATGATGATCGTTACCTTTATATATTTAGTGTGGAAGAGGTTAACCGTCTGGCTTCTGAGGGCATGCCATTCCGTGATGCTTATAAGAAGGTGGGCTTGGATATAGAAGCCGGAAAATTTACTCACAACAAGAAGGTACATCATACTCATGAGGGTAGTATAGGTAATTTGTGTAATGACAGAATTGAAAATCTGATGCAACAGGTAGTAGATGGTTTTAACTTCTCAGTCATGGAGCAGGCAGAACAATCCCTTTTGGGTAGATAGAAACAATTATAAATCGCATGATCATGAAATATCAACCTTCAGCAGAGCGCTATGACAAGATGCAGTATAAATACTGTGGGAATAGCGGATTACTTTTGCCTCGTATCTCTTTAGGCTTGTGGCATAATTTTGGCAGTGTGGACGATTTCGGTGTGGCAACCGATATGATTAAATACGCTTTCGATAATGGGGTTACGCATTTTGACTTGGCTAATAATTATGGCCCCATTCCGGGAAGTGCTGAGATTAATTTTGGTAAAATCTTAAAGGAAAATTTTCAAGGTTATCGTGATGAATTGATTATTTCCTCAAAAGCAGGGCATGAAATGTGGGATGGACCTTATGGAGGAAACAGTTCGCGTAAGAATTTAATGGCCAGCATTGATCAAAGTTTGCGTCGTACCGGTTTGGATTACTTTGATATATTCTATAGTCACCGTTATGATGGGGTGACTCCTGTTGAGGAAACAATGCAGGCATTGATTGATATAGTGAAACAAGGAAAGGCATTGTATGTGGGTATTTCAAAATACCCTCCAGCACAAGCTAAAATAGCTTATGAAATGTTGAGGGCTGCCGGTGTGCCGTGTCTCATTAGCCAATATCGTTATAGTATGTTTGACCGTACTGTAGAGGAGAAATCATTGCCATTGGCTGCAGAACAAGGCTCCGGTTTTATTGCATTTTCGCCTTTGGCGCAAGGCTTGCTGACTAAAAAATATCTGCATGGTATTCCGGAACATTCTCGTGCGGCCCGTTCTACCGGATTTTTGAAAGTAGATCAAGTGACAGAAGATAAAGTAGGAAAAGCACGTCGGTTGGATGAAATAGCCGCTCGTCGTGGCCAGACTTTGGCTGAGATGGCATTGGCATGGGTCTTGAAAGACGAACGAATGACTTCTGTTATTGTGGGGACAAGTTCTGTGAAACAGTTGGCAGATAATCTTCATGCATTGGATAATTTGAACTTTACTAATGAAGAATTGGCCGAAATAGAGGGAATTTTACGATTGTAAATAAAAAAATGGGTGCAAAGTTTGGTTGGTATTATAAAATGACTTATCTTTGCATCCGTTAAAACAAAAGGCGGAAATAGCTCAGTTGGTAGAGCATAACCTTGCCAAGGTTAGGGTCGCGAGTTCGAGCCTCGTTTTCCGCTCTCTCTCGTCGAGGATGCTCGAATGGTGGAATCGGTAGACACGAGGGACTTAAAATCCCTTGGCCATTGCGGCTGTGCGGGTTCAAGTCCCGCTTCGAGTACGAAATAGAATCACAAATATCTAGTTATTAGATATTTGTGATTTTTATTTTAGTAAATTGCACCATATTTGCGGCTCAGTTTGAAAATTCTACAACGCTTCCCACATCTCGGTTCAGTTTGGAAACTTCGATTTCTACATACTAGAATTATTCTTGAAGTTAAAAAAGTGATACTTCTTTTATTAAATAATTTAGGCTTGATATTTTCTTTTATTATGTAATTTTTGCACAAAACACTTATCATTTTAAAAAATATAAAGAAAAAAAGTGAATAAAGTTTTTATTCATCGATTATATTTAATATATTTGTTTCCATCATATTAAACCTATTAAAAAAAATCTAAATGGTATGGGAAAACGCATTGTTCTGTTTTTAATGTGCTTATTAGTTGTAATAGGCCATTTATCGGCTCAAGTAACCAAAATGTCGGGAATTGTTCTTTCCAAGGATGATGGATTGCCGATAGTAGGAGCTTCTGTGTTGATACAGGGAACTACACATGGTACGATAACAGATGTGGATGGTAAATTTGTGTTGGATAATATTAAACCAACTGATAAGAAAGTAATGGTTTCATTTATTGGTATGAAGACCCAAGTGGTTGATGTTAAATCTTTTGTCAAGGTAGTATTGGTTACAGAGTCTGAAATGATGGATGAAGTGATGGTTGTTGCTTATGGTACAGCCAAAAGGTCGGCATTTACTGGATCGGCTTCAGTTGTAAATGCTGAGAAACTTTCTAAAAGACAGACAACGAACGTCGTTCAGGCACTTGCTGGACAAGTGGCAGGCTTACAAATGACAAGTGGATCTGGGCAGCCGGGAGGAGATGCTCCAACATTGATAATTCGTGGTATTGGTTCTATCAATGCGGATAATGATCCACTTATTATTGTAGATGGTATGCCCTATGAGGGAGGATGGAACAATATCAACCCATCTGATGTTGAATCAGTGTCCGTTTTAAAAGATGCAGCATCAAATGCGTTATATGGTGCACGTGGTGCCAATGGTGTTATTATTATTACTACCAAGCAGGCAAAAGCTGGTGAAGCTGTTGTTACGGCTAGTGCAAAATGGGGAGTGAATACTCGTGGTACAATTGATTATGACTATATCAAAGATCCGGGTGAATATTATGAAGCACATTATAAGGCATTATATAATCAATTGAGGTATGTAAAGGGGCTTTCAGAAGGAGAGGCTTATGCTCAAGCTAATAAAAATATGGTGGGTAATACGAAGGAAAATGGTGGTTTGACTTATAATGTGTATAGTTATCCTGAAAACGAAAATCTTATTGGTATGAACGGAAAGCTGAATCCCAATGCAACTTTGGGCAGGGTGGTTAATGGATATATGCTTTATCCGGATGATTGGGTTGATGAAGCTTATAGTTCTGCCTTGCGTCAAGAATATAATGTGAATATTGCTGGAGGAACCGATAAGATGCAATCATATGGTTCTTTTGGTTATTTTAAAGATGATGGAATTGTTCCTAGTTCAAATTATGAACGATATTCCGCTCGTTTTAAAGGCTTGTACCAAGCAAAAAAATGGATGAAATATGGTGCTAACATCAGTTATACACATAGTAATAGTGCTTCCTTGACAGAAAAGTATGATACGGATTTATCCAGCTTTACAGAGGGCATGGCACCAATCTATCCTGTATATGTGAGGAATGCTGATGGAAATATTCTGACGGATTTAAATGGGAAAGTATATGATTATGGAACAGCGACGGCACAACTGGGATTGGCACGTCCTAACCATCCTAATTCTTCTATTCAGTCATCTATGCTTAACCAAGAAAATAGGAATGGTAATACATTTAATGGTAATGCATTTGTAGATATTACTTTTTTGAAAGATTTTAAGTTTACATTTAATGTGGGAACCACAGTTAATGAAATCAGATATTATACTACAACAAATCCATATTATGGTTTTGGTGCAGAACAGAATGGCACAGTGACAATGTATCATTATCGTACTACTACATTAAACTTACAGCAGATATTGAATTATAGCCATAATTTTGGTAAACATAATATTTCGGTAATGTTGGGACATGAGAGTTATAAATATAATTATGCAGAATTATCCGCATCCAAGAAAAATATGTTTTCATATTGGGGAAACCATGAATTGAATGGGGCTGTTATAGATGGTTCAAGTGCTGCTTCTTATTCGAATGATTATAATACGGAGGGATATTTTTTCCGTGCTTTATATGATTACGATGCAAAATATTATTTTTCGGCTTCTTATCGTCGTGATGCTTCTTCGCGTTTTCATCCTGATCATTGGTGGGGTAATTTTTATTCTGTAGGCGGTGCTTATCTAATGTCTAAAGAGGACTGGTTTGATGTGAAATGGATTGATATGCTCAAAATAAAGTTCTCCATAGGACAGCAAGGTAATGATAATATAGGTTCATATAATTATACAGACAGATATAATATAGTGAATAGTAATGATGAACTTTCATTGTCTTTTAATAGTAAGGGGAAAAAAGATATAACTTGGGAAACGAATACTAACATGAATTTGGGAGTTGAGTTTGAACTGCTTAAAGGAAAACTGAATGGTGGTGTTGAATTGTTTTATCGTAAGACTACTGATATGTTAAATTGGTTCAATGTTCCTCTTTCTTTGGGTTATCCTGGGTACTATGATAATATCGGCGATATGGCGAATAAGGGTGTTGAACTGGAACTGAACTATATTCCTGTTAATAAAAAGAATTTTACATGGAAAATAAATCTGAATCTGACACACTATAAGAATAAGATTACTTATTTGCCAGATGAGAAAAAGACTACTGTTATGGATGGTCATGGAGGATATATGAATGGAAGCAGATATTATGGTGAGGATCTGCCTATCAATACATGGTATATGAAACGTTTTGCCGGTTTGTCTGAGGACGGACTTTCACTGTGGTATTATACGGATAAAGAAACCAATGAGGAAAAAACAACGACCACTTATTCTACAGGCGACTTTTATTTGTGTGGAGATCCTAATCCGGATTTGTATGGTGGTTTTGGCACTTCCATTACTTTCCATGGTTTTGATCTCTCTACTCAATTTTCCTATTTGGTTGGTGGTTTGACTTATGATTACGGTTATGCAGGTATGATGGGTAACCCAACTGCAACATCTGTAGGTAACCGTTGGCATAAAGATGTGCTAAAGGCATGGTCTCCAGAAAATCCCTCATCAACCATTCCACGTTGGCATTTCAATGATCTGAATACGACTGGTTCGTCAGACCGCTTTCTGATTGATGGAAGCTATTTGAATCTACAAAATATTCAAGTGGGGTATACATTACCTGATAGTTGGACTTCTCATTTGAAAATTAAAAATTTACGTTTATATTTTGTTTGCGATAATGTATACTATTGGTCAAAAAGAAAAGGCTTGGATCCTCGCCGTTCCATTTCAGGAGTAGGTACATCAGGAAAGATAGCTCCGTTCCGTACTTATTCCGGAGGTATCAGTCTTCAATTCTAACTTAGTTATAATCAAAAATTTTAAGACGATGAAAAAGAAAAATATATTATTTCAAACAGCGGTAGTTGCCTGTCTGCTTTTCGGTACAGGTATAAATATGAGCAGTTGTATCGAACAGACCTTTCCCAAAAGCTCTACCGCTATTTCCGAGCAGATTGCAGAATCACCAGCTGCTATGAATGCTATGTTAAATGCCGTGGTAGGCTTTGTTAATGCATATAATACTTATGGACAAGGTTATACTTGGGACTTGGGCTATACCTCATACGGTATTATAAGAGAAGTTATGTGTGAGGATTTTTATATATATAAATCTGGTTATGATTATTATAATTCTTTCGGATTGTGCCGTAGCTTGGCTGATAATTCAGAGGTGAATTCTATTTATTATTACTACTATAAATTTTTGAATAATGTCAATAATTTAATCCGTATTGTGGATCTTGATAATACTACAGAGACAAATAGGCAATATGTAGGAATAGCCAAAGCCTTTCGTGCGATGATTTACATGGATATGGCTCGTCTGTTTGAGTTTAAGAAGACTGGATTTTCTAAGCTGGATGACGAGGCTGCTACCAATGGGGTATATGGATTAACAGTCCCTATCATTGGTGAGAATATAACGGAAGCAGAAGCACGTAATAATCTGCGGGTTCCTTTTTATACTATTTACAGATATATCTTGGATGATTTGGAGAATGCAGAAGTTCTATTAGCTGATTACTTGAGGCCTACTAAGAATATGCCTGATTTGTCCATTATATTTGCATTAAAAGCTCGTTTTTGGCTAGAATTGGGTACGCGATTTGAAAAGTATTCTAATGATTTGGCAGCACTGATCCAGAATGTGGATTTAGATATAGATTCGGATAAGGATTGTTATATTAAAGCTGCCGATTGTGCAAGACAGGCTATAGTTAAAAGTGGTGCTGCTCCATTGACAGAATTGGAATGGTATGGTGGAAAAGACTATTTTACGGCCTTTAACTCTATTCAGACAAGTGCATGGATGTGGGGAGGAATCATGAATAAAGAGAATATTCACAGTGTATGGCTTAATTTGGCAGGGCACTTGTGTACAGAACAGACATTTGGGGTAGGAGGAATTTCCTATGGGGCACACAGAATGATCAGTAAGGTTTTATTTGAGCAAATCTCGGATGATGATTGGCGCAAAGAAACTTGGATTGCTCCTGAAGATGCTGGAAAGGCTCCAGGTACTAAATATCATACATTGTTCACCGATGAGAATTTTAAAAAGGTGCCTGCATATGTTCATTTAAAATTCAAGCCGAAAGAAGGCAATATGATTGACGCCAATGTAGGTGCACCGATAGATAATCTTTTAATGCGTGTTGAAGAAATGTATTTTATTGAGGCTGAGGCAATAGCCGCTAGTCAGGGGGTAAGTGCTGGAATTTCTGCTTTAGAGAATTTTATGAAAACTTATCGTTACAGTTCCTATCAATGTACGGCATCTACTATGGAGGATTTTCGTAAGGAATTGATTTTGCAAAAAAGGATAGAATTTTGGGGAGAGGGTATTATTTATTGGGATTATAAGCGTTTAGAATTGCCTGTTACACGGGGGTATCCAGGTACCAATTGTCCGGTGGGGTATCGTATGAACTCTAAAGAAGGATATTGCTGTCCATGGTTCAATTTATTTTTTAGTAAGTTTGAATCTATTAATAACCAAGCTATTATATTGAATCCGGATCCTTCGGCTATAGTGGAGGACTGGACAGAATAATGAATTGTTAATTTTTAAAGATCAGTTTATGGTTTAGCATTGTGAATGTCTGGATAGACGTTCATCTTGTTCTTTTCTCTGCCGAAGCTATACTTCGGCAGAGTTCTTTTGAAAGGGGAGGTTATGGTGTGATATTGCTACTTATGGTAGAATTTCTTATAAAAACAGGTCTAATCATTGTAATAACTATTCAGGCTATTGGTTTGTGACATCTTTTTCCGATATTTGTGTGGTTGAAAAAGGTAAATACTATGTTGAAACAGATTCTTCTTATATGGTTGTATTTTTCTGCCTTGCCTTTGTTTGGTCAGAGTTTGATTGATATTAAATATTATTCAGTTCAGGATGGGTTATCACAGAAAAATATTCAGAATTTCATTCAAGATGATAATGGTTATATATGGATGGCTACGTGGAACGGACTAGAGCGTTTTGATGGATATTCTTTTACTAATTATAAAACTTATCCTGAAAGTGATGTACGTATAACAAATCATCGTTTTACCAATATTGAAAAAAGTTCTCTGAATAATATTTGGTGTCAGACGTATGATAAACATTGTTATCTGTTTAATACCCGTACTTGTCAGTATGAAGATCCCTTTCTTTTCAACAAAGGGGTGATAAACTCAGTTGAAAAACTGTATGTATTGCGTAAAGGGATAACATGGGCCGTAGGTGTACAAAATGAGTTATTCCGTTTGGATGAAAATAGATTTCCTGCTACGGAGTCAGTGCAATTATATACTGGAAAAATAGAAAATAACATAGGAGACAGTATCTATATTGTGATGCAGGACAAGGATGGAGATGAATGGATTCTGACAAATAAAGGAGCTACGATTGTAGGAAAGAAGAGTATGGCAAATCTTATGCCTTTTAAGTTTATGGTAGAGAATGCAGATGATATCTATCTTGCTACTTCAAAAGGCTTTTTTGCCCGATATGACTATCAGAGTCAAAATGTTGTTCCATGTGTCCCCAATGAACCTATGTCTGAGATTATCGGACTGAAATCTTTATCTGATCATAAAATCGCTATTTTACAGAGAAAAGAGATTCGGTTTTATAATCCGAAAACAGGCAAGTTTACTCTTTATAAAATGCCTGTAGAGATCAGTCCTGATATATATCAAGATAGAAAAGGTATTTTTTGGTTGCTGGGGGTCACGGGCGGGGTTATTCGTTTAGATTGTACTACTGAGGATATTATCTTATTAAGTTATCCTAAGTTAAAGGAAGTTCCTTTTACCAAGCCCTGTACTTTTATACATGAGGACGAGTATGGTTGTATTTGGGTGAATCCTGTAGAAGGTGAGTTATACTTTTATGATCCGATGACTAGATCTTTGGAACAGGCTTATGTTTATGAAAAAGGAGTGAGAGTACCAATCTCATTTCAGGCTTTCAGCTATTTTATTGATCATCATAAAAATCTGTGGTATACCACTCCAGGAAGTGAATTAGGATATCTTTCTTTTCATCAAAGTGGGTTGGATTATATAATCAACAGACATAAAGAGTCTGCTCGTTCGTTGATGGAAGATCATCGCAAACGTGTATGGATTGGTTGGAAACGGAATCATAAAACTCAACCGGGAAACATCTGTCTTTATGATTCGTTAGGACAGTGGATAGGAAATATTTCGCAAAAAGGAAAAATAGTGGCGGATCAGTCTGTCTCATTTAATGCTGACGTGTACTGTATTTACGAAGATAAGGATCATAACATCTGGATGGGGACTAGAGAAGACGGTTTGTTTTTATTCCGTTTTCAAGGGGAGGACAACTATCAGGTAACTTGTTACCTGCCTGATAAAGATAATCCTTACAGCATTTCTTCCAAGTCTATATTCTCTATTTTGCAAGATTCGTCTGGAAGAATATGGATTGGCACTTTCGGTGGAGGTATCAATTTGGTTGAGTCTGCTTCCGCAGGAGGAGATTTGAAGTTTGTTCATTACGGTAATATTCTCAATAATTACCCCATTCATGTATGTGAGAAAGTGCGTTGTTTATATGAGGTGGCTGATGGAGTGATTTTGATAGGTACTACTGGCGGATTGCTGTCCTGTTCTACAGATTTTTCCCGTCCGGAAGAGATTCGTTTTTTTCATAATGTTTGTGATGAGCGTTATTCCAGTTTGAGCAATAATGATATATTGGATATAACCCAAACTAAGGGTGGTAAACTGCTGGTAACTACTTTGAGTGGTGGTATTAATATTTTGGATGATGGTAGCAGTTTATCTGAAAGATTGAACTTTAAACATTACAATGCCACTAATGACCGATTACCGGATTTGTCACTGTCCAGCATAGAGGATCAAGAAGGAAATATATGGATAGTTTCAGAAAACAAGATTTCCAAATTTGATGCTGGCCTGAATCTGCTCGAAGAGTATAAAGATCAGATACAGATGGCAGAGACTAGGCCTGTTTTGCTATCTTCTGGTAAATTGCTTTTAGGGTCACTATATGGTGCGTTATGTATAATTCCCGATGAGTTGCATAAGAGTGATTTCGTTCCTCCTATCGTTTTTTCCCATCTTGACATTTATCAGAATAATACTTCTCGCAGGCAGGACATATATAGTAACGATGAGGCTCAGTACCTGCAGCCGGATGAACGTAATTTCACTATAACTTTTGCTGCCTTGGACTATGTTAACTCTCCGGCTATAAAATACGTATATCGAATTAAGGGACTGAATGACCAATGGATAGAGCTTGGAAATAATCGTTCTGCCAGTTTGGTGAATGTACCTGCCGGCGATTATCTGTTTCAAGTCAAATCCACTAATGCCGATGGGGTATGGGTTGATAATGTGGCATCTTTGTCCATACATATTGATCCTGTGTTCGGTGAAACTGTTTGGGCGGTATTGCTCTATATCACCATGGCCGTGGTGATTATGTTGGTAGTGATCTGCATTGTGTTACGCATTACTAACCTGCAAAGAAGGATAGATTTTGAACAACAGATTTCCAACTTAAAACTGCGTTTCTTTACTGATATATCCCATGAGCTTCGTACACCGTTGACGCTTATAGCCAGTCCCATTGACGAAGTCATTAGTAATGAGAAATTATCTGATGCAGGCATGGAGAATATGCAAGTGGCCAAAAGAAACACAGACAGAATGTTGCGGCTCATCAATCAAATATTGGATTTTCGCAAGATACAGAATGACAAGATGAAAGTATTGGTGGAACAAGTAGATATAATCCCTTTAATTCTAAAAATCTACGGTAATTTTGTTCCTATGGCTCATACGCATCGTATTGATTTCAGGTTGTTTTGTCCTCTCGATTCCTTTGTTATGTATACGGATGTGGACAAATTGGAGAAGATTCTTTTTAATTTATTGTCCAATGCCTTTAAATATACTCCTGATGAGAAAAGTATCTCCCTATCTGTTACTTGCGAGAAACAGATTTTGTGTTTGCAGGTGAAAGATGAGGGTAGAGGTATTAATGCCCAAAAGCTCAATCGTCTGTTTACCCGTTTTGATACTTTGGATGAGATTGATCCCAATATGTCTACCGGTATAGGACTTTCATTGGTCAAAGAATTACTGAATCTGCTTCATGGTACTGTCAGAGTAGACAGCAAACTGGGTGAAGGTAGCAGTTTCTTTATCAGACTGCCGGGTAACCGTGATGTTTTCGATGCCGATGCCAATATTGAATTTATTCTAGCGGACAGCAAGAATTCCGGACAGGAGGTGGCAATACCCGATAAGCTTACAGAAGAGGAAGAAGATAAGGAAACACGGATTCTCATTATTGAGGATAATGAAGAACTTCGCCATTTTATCTGTGGTGTGCTTGCTAGGGAGTATGTGGTTCTTGAAGCGGGTAATGGTTGTCAAGGACTTGAAATGACGTTGAGAGAATTACCCGATATCGTGATCAGTGATATTATGATGCCCGAAATGGATGGAATAGAATATCTGAAACGGGTTAAAGGAAACAATGATATTTGTCATATTCCTATTATTTTGTTATCTGCCAAGTCTTCTTTGAATGACCAAATCCAAGGACTGGAATACGGGGCAGATGAATATATAACGAAACCTTTTAGTTCTGCTTATTTGAAAGCCAGAGTAGATTCCTTACTCAAACAACGGCAAATATTGTATGATTATTACATTTCAAAGATGAGAGAAGGCGAGAAAGATACTAGTCTTATGGAACAACTTACTCCTTCTACTCCTCAAGTTACTCATTTTGATAATGATTTCATCCGGAATATTCTTCAGAGTGTGGAGGAAAACATTCAGAATTCTGAATTTAAAATTGACGATTTGGCAGAAGCTATGAGCATGAGCCGGACTGTATTCTACCGGAAGGTGAAATCTTTGATGGGAGTTTCTCCTGTAGATTTTGTAAAGACGATGCGGATTAAACGGGCTGTCCAACTTTTGGAACAAGATGAATTTACTGTATCTGAAGTAGGATATATGAGTGGATTCACTACTCCGCAATATTTCAGCAGAGTATTCAAAGAAGCAATGGGATGTACACCAAAAGAGTACAGATTAAAGCATAAAACGATTGTTGAACAAAATGTATAATTAATGCCCCAAATACTGCAATGGCTGTATAGGTATCTTGTCCTATTTTTGCATAGAATTATAAACATAATACAATACTATGCAGACAAGAACCGCTCAAATTTTGGTATCTTTGCTGTTTCTGACAACAGCCATATCTTCATGTGATAAAAAAGAAGTATCTCCGTGGAATCAAATGACCGAGGTTAATAATCAAATTGTACCTCCTGTCTTCCCTGAGAGAAGTTTCGTGATTACGGATTATCACGACGTAAAAGACACGCTTTATACGAATGCCATTAATAGGGCCATAACTATTTGTTCTGAGCAGGGAGGTGGGAAAGTTATTATTCCCGATGGAGAGTTTCTCACAGCCCCCATCCGTTTGAAATCCAATGTAAACCTTCATTTATCTGACAGTACGGTACTGAAGTTTACTACAGATCCCTTCTTCTTCGACCTTGTGCAGACTCGCATAGAAGGAATAGATTGTTACAATATCTCTCCGTTGATTTATGCCTATGGAGAAACTAATATTGCCATCACTGGTAACGGGGTGATGGATGGCCAGGCTGATAGCAGTAATTGGTTCAGTGAAAACAGAATTCGTGGTATTGTACAGGAAGATGGTAAGAAAATAAATGAGAAAACTTTGTTGTATGAAATGAAAGAGGATTCTATTCCTTTTAAAGAACGTGTCTTTATGAGAGAGAATGGTATACGCCCCCAGTTTATCAACCTCTATAAATGTAAGAATATTCTATTGGAAGGATTTACTCTCAACCGTTCTCCGTTCTGGCTTATTCATCCGTTGTTGTCCGAGAATATCACTGTCAGGAAAGTCAAAATGCAGAGTCATGGCTATAATAATGATGGTTGTGATCCGGAATCATGCAGGAATGTATTGATTGAGGATTGTGATTTTGATACAGGTGATGATTGTATCGCCATCAAATCGGGACGTGATGAAGATGGCCGTTACTGGAATATCCCCAGTGAGAATATTATAGTCCGTCATTGTAGAATGAAGGATGGTCATGCCGGAGTAGCTATTGGCAGTGAAGTGACCGGAGGATGCCGTAACGTATGGGTGGAAAATTGTACCATGGACAGTCCTGAACTCGACCGTATTATCCGTATAAAATCAAATGCCATGCGAGGAGGCGAAGTAGAAAATATATTTATCCGGAATATTAGGGTAGGTGAATGTAAGGAGTCTATTTTAGGCTTTGAATTGAAATATTGGCATGTGGATGACGGACCGTATCTTCCTTATTTTCACAATATTCATTTGGAAAATATCACAAGTAAGAAAAGTCAGTATGTTTTGCATCTGGATGGTTTTGAGGATAAAATACAGGCGCGAGATATTTTTGTGAAAGATTGCACTTTTGATGGAGTGATGAAACCGGAAATAAATAAGGTGACTGGTGTTGAAAACATTCACTTTGAGAATGTAACAGTAAATGGACAGGATTTTAAAGGAGTATAAAGTAATGAACAGATTCGTATTTTTATTAGGTTTTCTTTTGATGGCATTGATGACGGTTACTCTTCAGGCTCAGAAAATAATTCCTTTGTGGCAGAATAATATGCCCAATAGCAAAGGTATAGTTCTTAAAGATTCTGTAGTCAGGGAACGTGTGGTACAAGTCGGAATTCCTGCTGTTCATGTTTATGAACCGTCAAAAGCCGAGCGTACCGGTACGGCGGTATTGATCATTCCTGGTGGCGGATATGTGAAACTGGCGCATGAAATCAGCGGTATCGCATTGGCAAAATGGTATAATACCTTGGGAGTAACGGCTTTTGTCCTGATACATCGTTTCCCGCAATCACCGGATGTAATAGAATTTTACAAAGCTCCTTTGCAGGATGGACAACGTGCTCTTCGCTATATACGTGCTCATGCGGAGGAATATGGAATAGATATTCATAAAGTGGGAGTGATGGGTTGTTCTGCCGGCGGTCATCTGGCCGCTTCATTGTGTGTTATTGATGAAGACTGGTCAAAAGTGGGCGATGCACTGGATGCATATAGTTGTAAACCTTCTTTTGCTGTATTGATATCTCCGGTTATTTCTATGGATGACGCTATTGTTCATAAAGGGAGCCGGACAAATCTGTTGGGAAAGCGGGAACAGGATATCGCTCTCAGAAACTTGTTTTCTTTGGAAAAACAAGTGGATGGTAACACGGCACCGGCTATCTTGTTTCATGCTTCTAATGACAAGGCTGTTTCTCCTTTGAACAGCATCGCTTATTATACAGCCTTGTATAAAGCGGGAATAGAGAAATCTTCGTTGCATCTGTTTCCTGTCGGCGGGCATGCCATCTCTTTGCGTGCACAAAGGGGAAGCACGGTCATGTGGCCGGAGTTGGCTGAAGCTTGGTTGATAGAGAATGGATTTCTTTCTCCATTATAAAAGTCGATGATATTTATTAATTTAATTATAAAATGACACGTAAGTTATTAAAAATAGCACTTGTAGTTTTGCTATCTGTAGTCAGCATCAGCATAGATGCTCAGGAAAAACCTGTATTATGGTATGATAAGCCTGCCAGATATTGGGAAGAGGCATTACCTTTGGGAAATGGACGATTGGGAGCCATGGTATATGGTAATCCTGTAACCGAAGAGATTCAATTGAATGAGGAAACAGTATCGGCAGGTTCTCCTTATAAAAATTATAATCCTGAGGCTAAAGGAGCGTTGGCGACCATCCGTCAGTTAATTTTTGCTGGTAGATATCCTGAAGCTCAAGCGTTGGCAGGTGAAAAAATCCTCTCCAAGAACGGTTTCGGGATGCCATATCAGACAGTGGGCAGCTTGCGTCTGGACTTTCCTAGTCATGAAAATTATACAAACTTCCGTCGTGAATTGGATTTGGAAAAAGCTGTAGCCACGACTGCTTATACTGTAAATGGAATAGATTATAAGCGTGAGGTCTTTACCTCTTTTGTCGACCAGCTGGTCATTGTCCGCCTTACTGCTTCTCAACCGGGAAAACTTACTTTTTCCGCTTCCCTGACTTGTCCTCAGAAGGTGGATGTTACCGTTTCTGGAAAGAATGCCTTGATTTTGGAAGGCACAACTAAAGGAGACGATTTCACAAAAGGTTCTATTTGTTTCCGTGCAGATTTGAAGTTAGATTTACAGGGTGGAAAGAGTGTGGCAGGAGATACATTATTATCCGTGACTAATGCTAATAGTGCTACTATTTATATCGCCATGGCCACTAATTTTGTGAATTATAAGGATATATCCGGAAATCCATCCGGGCGTAATAAGGTATCCATGAAGAATGCCGGAAAGAATTATGCCCGAGCTTTACAGGCTCATATCAGTGCATATCAAAAATACTATAACCGTGTATCTCTGAATTTGGGACGCACTTCGCAGGCTGATAAACCTACTGATGTCCGGATAAAAGAATTCGCTATTTCCGATGATCCCCATCTGGTTGCTCTTTATTTTCAGTTCGGTCGTTATTTGCTTATTTCCAGTTCTCAGCCGGGAGGACAACCTGCTAATTTACAAGGTATTTGGAATCAGAAACTAAATCCTGCTTGGAAATGCCGTTATACCACCAATATCAATGCGGAAATGAATTATTGGCCTGCCGAAGTTACCAATTTGCGTGAGATGCATGAGCCTTTCCTACAAATGGTGAAAGAATTGTATGAGAACGGTCAGGAGGCTGCCCGGGAGATGTATGGTTGCCGGGGATGGGTATTGCATCACAATACGGATTTGTGGCGTATGAATGGTGCTGTAGATAGGGCTTATTGTGGACCGTGGCCTACCTGTAATGCGTGGTTATGTCAACATTTGTGGGACCGTTACCTCTATTCGGGTGATAAGGAATACCTGGCTTCCGTGTATCCTATTCTGAAGAGTGCTTCAGAATTTTTTGTTGATTTTTTAGTAAGAGATCCCAATACCGGTTATCTGGTAGTCACTCCTAGTAACTCTCCAGAGAATTCGCCTAGTATTTGGAAAGGGAAAGCCAATCTGTTTGCAGGTATCACGATGGACAATCAGTTGGTATCCGATTTATTTTCAAATACTCGTTCAGCAGCACAGATTTTGAATCTGGACAAGCAATTCTGTGATACCATTCTGTCATTAAAAAGGCAACTTCCTCCCATGCAAGTAGGGCAATACGGACAGTTGCAAGAGTGGTTCGAAGACTGGGATAACCCTAATGACCATCATCGTCATATCTCTCATTTATGGGGACTTTTCCCCGGTTATCAAATTTCTCCTTATTCATCACCTATACTTTTTGAAGCTGCCCGTAATACATTGATACAGCGTGGTGATCCTTCTACTGGTTGGTCTATGGGATGGAAAGTCTGTTTTTGGGCAAGATGTTTGGATGGGAATCATGCATTTAAGTTGATTGCCAATCAGTTGAATTTTGTTTCTCCTGAAGTACAGAAAGGTCAGGGAGGAGGTACTTATCCAAATTTATTCGATGCTCATCCGCCTTTCCAGATTGATGGAAATTTTGGTTGTGCAGCCGGAATTGCTGAAATGTTGATGCAGAGCCATGATGGGGCTGTTCATTTACTTCCTGCTTTACCTGATACCTGGAAAAATGGAGAGATTAGGGGGCTTCGTGCACGTGGTGGTTTCGAAATCGTTTCTCTGAAATGGAAAGACGGCAAGGTAGAGTCGGCAATTATCAAATCTACTATCGGTGGTAATCTTCGCTTACGTGTGCACAATACTTTGGCGATGGATGGTATGACATTGGTTAAAGCGGAAGGAGATAATCCTAATCCCTTGTTTGAAAAGCAAGAAATCAGTCGTCCGCTGGTTAGTGAGAAAGCTCCATTGAAAGGAGTGGAATTGAAAGATTCTTATTTATATGATGTAGCTACTGAAGCAGGACAGACTTATACTTTTATTTCAAGTTGTCTTTGATTTTACAAGAATATTTTCTGATATAAATTCAAATATGAAAAAAATATCAATTTACTGTTTTATACTAATATCTTTAGGATTTATCGGTTGTACTTCTAAAACCCATGAAAAAACAATTGAGGATTTCGACATTCGGGAAATGAGCCTGCAAGTAGATACGCTTTATAGTAGGATGACACAAGCCGAAAGAGTTGCACAATTGTATGGTATTCGTCCGAAAGAAATAATGGAGGATGGAAAACTGTCATTAGAAAAGTGTAAAGAGAAGATATCTGACGGTATAGGGCATATTTGTCAATATGCTTGCGCTTTAGATATGGAACCAAATGAACTGCGTGATTTTGTGCGTGATCTTCAAAATTATCTGATACATGAGACTCCCTCAGGTATACCAGCCATATTTCACGAAGAGGCCATTACCGGACTGGCTGCCAAAGGAGCGACCGTTTATCCCCAACAATTGGGTATAGCCTGCACATGGAATCCGGAACTGGCTACAGTAAAAACGGAACAAACGGCGGAAGTCATGCGCTCTGTTGGCGCTACTCTTGCTTTGTCACCCATGGTCGATCTCATACGTACCGCTCATTGGCCACGTATAGAAGAATCCTATGGTGAAGATGGGTATCTTAGTGCAGCTATGGGAGTCGCTTTTGTGGAAGGTCTGCAGAAGAAAGGATTGAAAAATGGAGTTGCTGCGTGCACCAAGCATTTTTTGGGATATGGTGGAGGCTCTTCTTTGAGTTGGAAAGAAATTTATGAGGAAGTGCTTTTGCCACACGAAGCTATGATACGACAGGCGGGATGTAAGGTCTTGATGACATCCTATGGCCGGTTCCGTAGTGAACAAGCCGTATCCAGCGATACTCTTCTGAATAAAATATTACGTGGATATCTTGGATTTGACGGAGTAGTGGTCAGTGACTATGGGGCAGTAGGATATGCTAGTCAAAAAGGAAATCCTGATATCTTGAAACAACGGGCTGTTGAGGCTCTAACCGCAGGTAATGACATTGAATTACCATCAAATAACTGTTATAAATATCTGCCCGAATTAATAGGAGACAGTTTGGTTAATGAGAAATATTTTGAGATTGCGGTAAAACGTGCATTAATGTTGAAAGCACGTCTGGGCTTATTATCTACAGACCGGAAGCTTTATGCAACAGGAAATTTGGATTTGGATTGCCCCGAATATCGTAAAACTTCTTATGACTTGGCATGTCAATCCATTGTCTTGTTAAAAAATAACAATGTATTGCCCCTCTCTGGCAAATATAGGAAAATAGCTTTGGTAGGGCCGAACGCAAATACATATTGGTGTATGTTAGGAGATTATACATATCAGTCTATGCAGGCATTCTGGTGGGGAGGAAAAATAGACCCTGACAGTCCTAAAATTGTTTCTGTATATGATGCTTTTAAGCACAAGGCGAATGGTAGATTCACTGTGGACTATGAACGCGGATGTGATTGGAGTGCAAAAAATGAGACTTCCATTATCCGTGAAGGAGATCCTAGAACTGAACGCTTGAATATGATGTTAATGGAATCATCCGATTCTACTAACTGGCAGGCTGCCATAAATGTAGCTTCGGAAAGTGATGTGATTATTGCTGCATTAGGAGAGAATCCTACCTTATGCGGAGAGGCTCGGCAACGTAAAGGTATCTGTTTGCCGGGAGATCAGGAACAGTTTTTAAAAGAACTGATTGCTACAGGTAAACCGGTTGTTCTGGTTATGTTTGGTGGACGTCCACAAGTGATTGACGAAGTAGAAGCAGGTTGTTCAGCTATTCTGCAAGCGTGGTATCCGGGCGAAGAAGGAGGAAATGCTGTTGTTGATATTTTGTTAGGCAATGTCAATCCGTCCGGAAAATTATGCGTTAGCTATCCTAAGACTGAAGATAAAGAACTTTATTGTTATAACAATGGTGAATTCCAAGAAAGAATAGCTTATCCGTTTGGTTTTGGGCTTTCATATACTTCCTTTGAATATAGTGATATAAAAGTTCCGTCTACTGCACAAACAACTGATGATTTGATTGAGGTTAGCTGTAAGGTGAAAAATACAGGAAAATGTGCAGGTACTGAAGTTGTGCAACTTTATCTGTCTCCTACTTCCTCGGAATTTCTCAAACCTATACAGCTAAAAGGGTTTGCCCGTGTGAATTTGAACCCCGGCGAATCGAAAATAATAAGTTTTAAGGTTTCTCTTCAGCAAATGGCTTATTATGCAAATAATGGATGGACTATAGCCGGTGGTCAATATACATTTAAAATAGGTGCGTCATCTTCTGATATCCGTTTGGAATCATCATGTCAGCTAACTGGAGAAAATGTGCGGATGGAGCGTAGAAATACTCTTTTTTCTATAAGTGAAATAGAATAGGAAAAATAAGAAAGCTTCAAAAAGCTATATTGCATTACCCTTTTTACTTTGGTCTTTTGAATGTAATGAAGAATCTGTTAACGCAAAATAGTGTGTGTATTCGGATTCTTCATTATGTTTAGAATGGCAAAAAGACAGAATGCCGGGATTTTCAGATTCCCTCCTGTTAGCCTAAATCGATTTATATTCGGATAACTCTGTTTTTGTTATTCTCAAACCGGATTTTATAAATCTTAGACTGAATAATGCAATATCCGGTTTTTGTTTTTATTCATCTTTGCAGTGCTAAAAACTTTAAATGATACTATAAATGAAAACAATGAAGAACATGAAACAAAGTAGGTTTATTTTGTTTGTGCTTTCATTCCTGGTGATGAGTGTCGGGAATGTTTATGCACAAAATGTTACCGTAACAGGTACAGTTCTAGACAGTACCGGTGAGCCTGTCATCGGTGCTAATGTGAAAGTGGCGGGGAAGTCATCTATAGGAACCATTACCGATTTCGAGGGGAATTTCTCCTTGTCGGTCCCTGCGGACACGAAAAAATTGGAAATCAGTTATATCGGTATGCTTTCACAAGAGGCTGTCATTAAGCCGGGAACTCCGGTAAAGGTAATTTTGAAAGAAGATACGGAAGAATTGGATGAAGTGGTAGTCATTGGTTATGGTACTGTAAAGAAACGGGACTTGACCGGTTCTATGACCTCCATCAAGCAAGCGGACATTATTGCTGTTCCTACGACGAATGCTTTGGAAAGCCTGCAAGGGAAAGTGGCTGGACTGGATATGACTAAATCAAGTGGTCAGACAGGTTCGGGCTTGTCCTTTTCCATTCGCGGTAATCGGTCATTGAACGCTTCGAATGCTCCGCTGATTATTGTAGACGGAGTGCCCTATGGGACAGATATTGATATCAATCCCAATGTCATAGAATCCATGGAAATTCTGAAGGATGCTTCCTCCACCGCTATTTATGGTTCTCGCGGTGCTAACGGAGTTATCTTGATCACTACAAAGAAAGGGGCTGTAGGCAAGACCAAGGTTTCATATAACGGTTATTATTCCATCAATTCCGTAGCTGCTTATCCCGATAGAATGAATTTGTCCGAATGGGCCGACTTCAAGAGAGAGGCTTATCGTACGGACGGCCAGTGGGGAGGTCCTGAAGATGATGCCAAAATTTTTGGTTCTGCTTATGATGCGGTAAAATCCAATCAAAATGTAGACTGGGTGGATATGCTGATGCAAACGGGTAGCCAGATGTCCCATTCTGTCAATATTTCAAATGGTACGGAGAAAACAACATTCAATCTGGCTTTTGAATATATGTCCGAAGACGGTTTGGTGAAGATGGATGATATGGACCGTTATAATGCAACCTTATCCTTATCGCATAAGCTCACTGATAACTTGAAATTGAATGCCAATGTGGTATATACCTATTTGGATCAGAATATCCGACGTGATCCTTTCAACCGTTCTATTTATTACGCTCCCTATGGAGATGTATATAATGAAGATGGTTCTATCAATGTGCTTCCTTTTAATGATGGGCAGACCATTAGCCCCATAGCCGAAGAAGTTTCCGGAGCCTATAAAAATAACCGGCTGACCAGCCATTTGGTGGGGAATGTAGGGGCTACCTGGAACATTATCAAGGACTTGACACTGACTTCTACTTTTGGCTTTGACAAGAAAGATATCCGTACAGGACATTTTGCTGATACATATACGTTAGACGGAGCGGGAAATTATTCGTTGGCGGATGCTACCAATCATAGTGACGTCAATTGGTCGTGGGAAAATACATTGGCTTATTCGTTCACATTAGGAAAACATAATCTGAGTCTGATGGCTGGTAACGCATTATATAAAAATGTGGCCGAGGAATATAAGGGTGCGGGGCATAACCTTATTTCATCCACTATGTTGTTTTATAATTTGGGTGGTTTGCAGGATAGTCAGCAGATATCCAGCAGTTATGTACAAACCACTATGGCATCTTTCTTTGGGCGTATCAACTACAAATTCAATGAGAAATACCTGATGACTGTGACTTTGCGTCAGGATGGTTCATCTGTATTGGCAAAAGATCATCAGTGGGGGGTCTTCCCATCTGTGGCTTTGGCTTGGCGTATGAATGAAGAGAATTTTTTGAAGAACGTAGAACAACTTTCCAATTTGAAACTTCGGCTGAGTTATGGTATTTCGGGAAACAGTGCTGTTTCTGCCTATCAGACTCAGGGAGGATTGGGAAAGACCATGTATGCTTATCTCATAAATAATACGGAAAACGGAGCCTATGGCTACTATCCAGCTTTGACACCGAATTATAATCTGGGCTGGGAAAAAACAGCAACGGCTAATATCGGTATTGACTTCGGTTTCTTCAATAACCGTATCAGTGGTTCATTGGATATTTATCAACAAAAGACATCAGATTTGTTGATGCAGAAGAAAGTACCTAGTTCTACCGGATATTCTTTGGCATGGGATAATGTAGGAAAAACTGAGAATAAAGGTGTGGAATTAGTTATTAATACCCAAAATTTCAATCAAAAGGATTTCTCTTGGAATACCGATTATACATTTACTTTGAACAGAGAGAAAATTACTGAGCTGGCAGATGGAACTGACCGTGATATCAGTAACGGTTGGTTTGTAGGGCATTCCATCAAGACACATTATGGATTGGAGAAAATCGGTATTTGGCAGCTTGACGAGGCCGCGGAAGCAGCTAAGTATGGTGAGAAGCCGGGACGTATAAAAATAAAGGACCAGAATAAGGATGGTTCAATAGACAATGATAATGACCGTATCATCTTGGGCTCGGAAACTCCCGATTTCGTAATGGGGTTGAACAATACATTCAAATACAAGAACTTTGATTTGCGCGTTTTCATGTATTGGAGACAAGGGCAAATGTTACATTCGGAAGCCAACGGTTACGGCTCATACCGTATTCAGGGAGATCCGGGTATTAAAGTAAACTATTGGACTCCGGAGAATCCTACTAACGAATTTCCCCGTCCGGAAAAAAGTTATTCGGATTCTTCCAAATTAGATGCATTGGGATACGTGGATGGTTCGTATTTGAAGATTAAAGAAATCACTTTGGGATATCAGTTGCCTAAATCATGGATCGGGAAGATTCATGCTTCTAATATCCGTATCTATTGTTCATTAAAGAATTTCTTTACTTTCAGTCATTTAGACAATTATGATCCCGAACGAGGAGGCTCCTTGAGCTATCCGATGACAAAACAAGCAGTATTTGGTATTAATGTTGATTTCTAAACAAGCGAACAGGTATGAATAAATTATATAAATGGTGTTTGCTCAGCTGTATGGCGGCAACCTTGAGCTCATGTAATGATTTCCTGACAGAGGAAAATCCCAGCGGATTGACCGCTGATACTTTTTATAAAACCGAATCGGGTGCGGAAGCTCTGATTAACTCATGTTACACACCGTTGCGTTTTTGGTATGGACAGGAATATGCCACATCAATGACAGAGTTGGGAACGGATATATTTACCCGGGGAAATGGTTGTGCCGAAGCTGAGCTTTCCGATTATAACTCGTCATTACAAGGTTCCAGCAATGCGATAACTAAAGAGTGGGAACGTTTGTATTCGGCATTGAATACTTGTAACACTGCCTTGAACCGTTTGCCTAGCTCTGAACTTTCAGCTTCGGTTAAAGATATCCGTATGGGGGAAGCCTATTTCTTGCGGGCTCTTTATCTATGGCATATTGTAGAGACATGGGGAGGTGTTTATTTAACGACAGAAGAATGTACCGAGCCGTCAGGTTACGTTTACCGTTCGTCCGAAGAGGATTTTTATACTCAGATTATAGCCGATTTAAAAGAGGCGGTGGCTAAATTACCGGTTTCCACTTCCGATTACGGGCGTGCTACCAAAGGTGCGGCAGAAGCGTTTCTGGCACGCGTTTATCTGTATAATAAAAATTATGAGGAAGCGTTGAAATATGCTCGTAATGTCATTAACAATTATGGTTATAGCTTGGCAGAAGATTATTCGGACCTTTGTGATATTTATAAATGTAATGATGTAAAAGAGAATGTGTTTGTTTGTATGTACACAAAGAGTGAGATATTCGGAACTTCCATTGAAGAAGGTCCTGACGGGAACCCCATCATTTGGAGGACACCGGGTAATAACCCTTCACATCTGTTGTGGGTGATGTGTTATGATCAGGTACTCGATAAAGACGGTAAGAAACCTGTTACGCGCTCCATAGAATATGGTCGCAGTTTCAACAGATATATGCCTACGCTGTATTATCTGAACCTGTTCGATGAAAAGATGGATGCCCGTTATGATGATGTGTTCCAGCAGGCATGGATTTGTAACAATACGAACAGTACTTATATCTCACCGGGAGATACGGCTATTTTCTTTACTAAATATAGTGTGTCCGATGCAGAGGAAGCTAAACACGATTATATCACCATAGACAAGGATTTTGTTTACAATGCCGATGGCTCTGTCAAGAATAGGGTTCAGAATGTGACTTTCAAAAAATTTCTTGATCCGTCTCGTGAGTCAGTGAATTATACGGGAAGTGTGAGACATGGTGTGGTCATTCGTCTTGCTGAGTTGTATCTGATAGCTGCCGAGGCTGAATTATTCTTGAACGATAATGCCTCTGGAACATCTTATATCAATGAGGTAAGGAGAAGAGCAGCTATTCCCGGCAAGGAAGCCGCCATGGAGATAAAGCCGGAACAGTTGACATTGGATTTTATTTTGGATGAACGGGCCCGTGAGTTGGGAGGAGAGCAGCAACGTTGGTTCGATTTGAAGCGTACCGGTAAGCTGCTGGAAAGAGTAAAAGCATACAATCCGGATGCGAAAGTGAATATAAAAGAGCATCATTTGCTACGTCCTATTCCTCAGACTCAACTGGATGCCATTATCAATAAAGAAGAGTTCGGGCAAAATGCCGGTTACAATTAAGTGTGCCTGTCAGGCTGAAGTTTGATTTCCGGTGAAGGTGTATCTTGATGATTGGCAGAGAAGTTATTTAGCTTGCAAAAGTTGGTAAATAACATAAGTTCGTTTTTTAAAAAGGTCTTGTTCTTTTTTTAAAATGAACTTATGTTTTTAAAAAACATCCTTATCTTTTTTGCATAGGAACTTGTGTTTTTGTACATGAACAAAAAATTGATGATTCCCACATATATATGTGTAACCTCACGCGGACGTATATATAGTCCTACGTGAACGTTCATGAAGTGCCGCATGAACATTCGTATAAAACAGGTTGTCTTTCCTCGGAACATTTTCCCTTTCACGACGGGAGGTTTTTACAAACTGACAGCATAAGTTTAGGAAGTTTCTTCCATTGTTTCCGAAAGTTATGCCGTTAACTTTCGGGACTACTCCTATCAATGCAAAAAACACATTTTATCTCTCATGCTCTCATCTTTTATCACTTTCCCCCGATGAATAAAGCGTTTAAAGGGTGAGAGATGAGGTGAGAGATGCCCCAAAAGGTGAGAGCAACTGCTCTCACAAAGCCAAAAAATGTCTTGTTATGCAATCTGGGAACAGAACATCTCTTTCTTTTCGGCTCAGTCAAGATATATGCATGAAACTATTGAATTACAGATACCCTTATAGTCTTGAATTCAATCCCGGCTGTCATATCGTTGCTATTTTTCTCGAAAAGAAAAGGAGGAAAAGACATATTGAGGTTTCCGATAAAAGGTGATGATAGTGTTAACAGAGTTAATAATTCTGTTGTGGAACTTTCCGGCAAATACAGTCTGTCAAATGATCGTTGATAAAACCTGAAGCTTGCAAATGGGCGTAGCAAATCGTAGTTCCGAAGAACTTGAAACCTCGTTTTTTCATATCTTTACTCATGGCATCGGATTCGGGGGAGGATACCGGAATCTCGCTCAATGACCGGAATGTGTTGATAATCGGCTTTTTGTCGGGAAAGAATGACAGGGTATAATTATAAAAACTGCCGAATTCCTTTTGTACGGCAAGGAATAGTTTCGCATTCGTGATTGTCGATTTGATTTTCAGACGGTTTTTTACAATGCCCTCAAATTGCATTAGCCGCTCAACGTCTTCATCGGTCATTTGTGCCACCAACTCGGCATCAAAATTACAGAAGGCTTTACGATACCCCTCTCTTTTTCTAAGAATCGTTATCCAGCTTAGTCCTGCTTGGGCACTTTCCAATACAAGAAACTCAAACAGCGTCTTGTCATCGGTTACTAACTTTCCCCACTCCTGATCATGGTATTTCACATACAATTCGTCTGTTCCGCACCAACCGCAACGTCCGTTTGTTATATCTTGCATAATTCTATCATTTGTGATATGGAACAAATGTAATGGATTCATGGCATTATGCCAAATTTAAAAGGACTATTTTATACGCATATATAAATTATCTTACAGTGTCAGGAGCCGTTCTTGCAAAAATCTTTTGGCAGTACTCCAAATTGTTTCTGAAAACATTTGGCAAAATAGGAAGAAGAGTTGAAACCGACAATATAGCATACTTCATTGATTCTGTATTCTCCGGATTGAATCAGTTGGGCTGCCATTTTCAACCGTTCCAGTTGAATAAACTCATTGGGGGTAATTTGAGCGATTCCCTTTATTTTTCGATGCAGGCTGGAACGGCTCATATTCATTTTCTCGGCTAATATATCCACATTAAAATCGGGTTCCGAAATGTTCTTCTGAATTACTTCTATTAGTTTGTCTAAAAAGTTCTCATCTGCTTTGCTCAGTGCAATGGTTTTGGCGTTCACAAAAGGTGATGAAGTGAAAGCATGGCGCAATTTGTCCTGATTGCTTAATAAGTTCGCTATGCGTGCCAATAAATACTCCGTAGAAAAAGGTTTTTCTATATAGTCGTCGGCTCCTAGTTCTATTCCTTCTATCTTGGATTGCATGGTAACTTTTGCTGTGAGCAGAATGATAGGAATATGGCTATGTTCTATATCGGTCTTTAATGTATGGCATAATTCGAAACCATCCATTTCGGGCATCATCACATCACTGACAATCAGACTGATTGTCTTTTCTGATAGCACTTGCAGGGCTTCCTTGCCATTAGATGCACGTATAACGCAATATACAGTTTCCAGTTGTGCGCAAATAAAGTTCTGCATCTCGGGGTCATCCTCTACTACAAGAATACAGATGTTAGTGCTGTGTTGCCGGATGACTGTTTGCATATTGCCGGTCTGGCTGATAGTGGAATCTTTTTGCAACTGTATGGCTTTTTCTTGATCGACAGGAAGCTCGACACAGAAACAGATTTCTTCCCTATCCTTTAAATAAAGTTTTCCTTTATGTAATTCTGCCAGGGAACGTGCCAAAGGCAGGCCGATGCCGGTACCGGCTGTGCGTTGCCCACCGGAGGTTTGTTTGATTTGCACAAAAGGCTGGAAAATTTTTTCTTGCATATCGTGGGGGATGGGATGCCCGTCATTGCTGACCATAATGGAGAAGTATCCCGGTTCTTTCATTCCGCATGGTGGTATTAAAGATACATGGATAGATGATGTGGCATATTTTACTGCATTATTGAACAGATTGCTTAGAATTTTGGTCAGGGCTTCTTTATCTACGGGTGCATTGAAATCCTGTTCGGGCAGGTCTGTTTGAAATTTCAACCCATTCTGTTGGGCGGCGGGATTGAAACGGATATAAGTGTCTCTTATTAGTTGGGAGATATTACAATCCATAAAGTTAAGACGGAACCCCTTGGTTTCTGTTTTTCGGAAGTCGAGTAACTGATTGGTCAGGTCAAGTAATCGCAGGGTATTCCGTTCCATGACGTCCAGGTTCTCACGGATGGTGTTGCGATCTATGTTTTCCTTGTGCAGGATGTTCTCTAACGGGCCTTTTATCAGGGTTAGCGGTGTGCGGATTTCATGTGCTATATTAGTGAAGAAGTCTATTTTGGCATGATAAATTTCTTTTTCCTTTTCGGCTTCTAAGATTTCCAGTTGTCGTCGTTGTTTGTCCGTGATTTGTTTTCGGAAGCGATAGAAGATATATCCGATACCGGCTGCCGAAAGTATAAAATAAAGAAGATAGGCCCACGGGGATTTCCAGAAAGGAGGTGCGATATGTATGTGGATACTTTTGATGTCATTACTCCATTCTCCCTTGGCGTTAGCTGTTTTCACGCAGAAAGTATAGTCGCCTGGCTTTAGATTGGTATAGGAAGCGGTGGAACTTTTTGTGGTACTGTACCACTCTTTATCAAATCCTTTCAATGTATAACTCAGATAATTTTCTTCAGGGGCGGCGTAACAAAGAGCTGCAAAGCGGAAGGCAAAAGAGTTTTGATTATACTTCAGGTTTATTTCCCGGGTATAAGTCACGCTTTGACTGAGGGGGGAATCTTTGGTGCCTATATCGGCGCTTTTGTTGAAAAGCAGGAAATCGGTGATGGCTACAGGTGGAAAATAAGTGTTTTCGGTGAAGGACTCGGGTTTGAAGGCAATGAAGCCATTGATACATCCGAAATAGATGGTACCGTCTTTGCTCTTAATTCCTGAACTATAATTGAACTGATTGGTGAGCAGTCCATTGTTGTCTGCATAAATGTTCGAGGTTTTGGTCTTCAGATCGAACCGTATCAATCCTTTGTTGGAGGTGAGCCAAAGGATGTCATTGTTGGCTTCTACAATCTTATAAATCACATCATTGGCAAGCCCTTGTGAAGAATCATAAGTAGTGAATTCCTCTGTGTCCTGGTTGAATGAGCAGAATCCTCTTCCCAGCATGGTGAACCACAAACGTTGCTTGCTGTCTTCATAAATACTTATCACCTTGTTGTAAGGGAGTCCGTGGGGAACTCCGGGAGTAGAAACATAATTTTTCCAGCTGTTATTTCTAGGATTGTATTTGAATATACCGGAATTATAGGTGGCAAACCAGATATTTCCTTTACTGTCTTCCAATATGTTGAAAACAAAGATACCATCCATTTTGTGGATACGGGTGAAATCATTTGTTTCATGGTTATAGAGATTGAGTCCGGTTGTGGTACCTATGTAGAGTTGACCTGCAGAGGTGCGGCACATGGAATAGATGTTGTTGTCGTTCAATGTATTTTCGGCATGTCCCATCAGGTAGTGACGGGAACGGTGGGTCTTCAGATCCAATGAGTATAATCCTTTGGAATATGTACCTATCCACAGAGTGTGATTGTCCATACTTAGAGCGTGGACATTATAGTGCAGTCCTGCCAGTGGACAAGGGCTGAATTCTTTGGTCTTTGGATTGAATTTGTTCAAGCCGCCGTCTTCTGTTCCTATCCATAGATTTCCGTCTTCATCTTCGCAAAATTCACGGACTACTTTTCCGCTGAGGCTGTTTTGTCCTATGATGGGATAGTATTTTTCGAAGGTGGCATATTGGGTGGGATAATAGTCTATGCCTCCGAAATAGCTGCCGATCCATATGCCACCTTCAGCATCCTTGTAGAGGGAATAAATGGCATTGTCCGACAAGGAATAGTCATCGTTGGGATTGTAGGTGAGGTGTTGGATTTCCCGGGTTTCCTTGTTGTAAGTGTATATTCCTCGTTCTGTGGCAACCCACAATGTTTTTTTGTCGATGGGATAGATGTTTCTTACAAAGATACTTTCGGTTTGGGAAGAGTCCGGTAGCAAGTCGGTGACTGTCCGGGTAAGGATATTGATACTTTTCAGACCACCTTTTGCGGAACCAGTGTACAAGGTGTTATGCTGTTCGGGGAAAATTTTGAAAATCTGGTCATCGGTGAAGAGGTTTTTCCCCTCTTGTGTTTGGAATAACCGGAAGTTCTGGAAATGATCATCAGTATAATAAAGCCCTTTTCCGTTATAGCCTATCCATACTGCGTTTTGCTGGTCTATACAGATAGAACTGAGTAGATGGGCATCGGGGATAGCATAGTGTGTTAATGTTTGTCGGTCGTTATCGAACAGGAAAACGCCTTGGGATTCTACTGCTATCCAGATGTTTTTTTGTGTATCGGTGGTGATTTGTACAATGGGCTGGGTGATGCACAAGCTGTCCTGACTTTTGCAGGTGAGTTTTGAGAAAGTTTCCGTCAATGGATCATAGATATAAATTCCGTCGTCTGTTCCTATCCATAATTTCCCATCCTTATTTTCGTGCAATGAGTTGACGTTGTTATTACCCAAAGAATGAGGGTTGGAATGATTGTGTTTGAAAATACGGAAATTGGATCCGTCATAACGGTTTAGTCCGTCTTTGGTGCCGAACCACATGAATCCGTTCCTGTCTTGGGTGATACAAAGAACGGAACTTTGAGACAGTTTGTTTTTCAGACCCAAATGTTGGAAATAATATCTTTCAGCATGAACACAGGGGGATGACAGGCTGAAAAGGATTGATATGAGAAGGAATAAGTGCTTGTACATAGTTTGTTTTATCAAGTGGTTTACTATGTGCAAAAGTAGATATTTGGCTGAAAAACACAAGGGGAAGGCAAAATATTGTCCTGTTTTGGCAGAATATTGCTCTCTTTTCGTAAGGTGGAGGAGGTAAGGTGGTGTAAAAGGTGGGTGAAAATATTGTTTTGGCAGAAAATTCATATTATTTGGATGGATATTCTTGTGGCTTTTTATCTAATAAGTCTACTTTTGGGCTGTAATTAAATTAAAGATCAAATATGAAAAACATGTTTAGTAAAGGTGCACATCCGTCTGAATTTGGACATCGACAAACAACGATGTTGATGTTGGGCTTGTTTTTACTCGTTTCCCAATGCTTGTTTGCTCAGAGCAGAATAATAAAGGGAACGGTATATGATGAACATAAGGATGCACTGATCGGTGCGTCGGTTATTCTTAAAGGTACTTCTCAGGGAACCATTACCGATATAGATGGTAATTTTAGTGTGGAGGCAAGTGATAAGAATACTGTTTTGATTGTTTCTTATATAGGTTATGATGCCCAAGAGATAAATGTGGGTAGCCAGACCTTTGTCAAGGTACAGTTGAAACCTTCTTCTCTGGCGCTGGAGGAAGTTGTAGTGGTGGGTTACGGTTCGCAAAAGAAAAGTGAGCTGACGGCTGCCATCTCAAGTGTCAAGTCTTCGGATTTTGTCCGTGGAAATGTGAGGGATGCGGGGCAATTATTGAAAGGGAAAATTGCTGGTCTTAGCATTGTGAATTCTACAGGTGACCCTACCGAGAATTCGTCTATCTTACTTCGTGGTACTAACTCTTTGCAGGGTAACAATTCGCCATTAGTGTTGATTGACGGTATTCCGGGAGATTTAAGAACGGTGGCTCCTGAGGATATTGCTCAAATCGATGTGCTGAAGGATGGTTCGTCTGCGGCTATTTATGGTACACGAGCTACCAATGGGGTGATTTTGGTTACTACCCGTAAGGCTAATTCTGATTTTTCCATAGACTATAATGGGTATGTCGGTACAGAAGAGTTTGTGAAAACGGAAAGAGTGTTGACTGGAGATGAATTTCGTTCTTTAATTCAGGATGGAACAATTTCTGCTACTGATTTTGGAGGTAATACAGATTGGCTGGAAGCCATAACTCGTACTCCGGTCAATCATGGGCATAATCTGAGTGTAAAGGGTGGTTCCGAGAAGACTAATTATTTGTTGAATGTCAATTATAAAAAGAACCAGGGAATTTTCAAAAAGTCAGATAATGAGACGTTGATTGTACGACTGGCGGTGAATCATTCAATGTTGAATGATAAATTGCGTTTGAACGTCAGCGTTAATTCTAATACGCAGAACTATACAACGACCGGAGATGGTTCCTCTTTCAATAGAGGGGTATATAGTGCGGCATTGGTTACTAATCCTACCTTGCCTATTTATAAGCAGGATGTAAATAAGGATGTCCTGTCATCAATGCCGGAGTATGATGGTCCTTGGGCACAGCCTTCGGCTCTGGTGGCTATCGCCAATCCGCTGAGTACTATCGAGACAGCTAATGGCAGACATCACAGACAGCGTACCAGATTGAATGGTAATGTTACTTTCCAACCCATCGAATCATTGAAATTCAATGCGTTGTTATCTTGGGATAGATATTACGAAACAAGGGGTTATCGTGAGACTTTTGATAATTTCAATACCACAGTGGCTCATTCCCGTGATGGTTTTGCCTCCAGAGGTACTTGTGAGACTACAGACCAGTTGTTTGAATTTACCGCTCAGTATAGTGAAGTTTTTGGCATTCATAATATTTCTGTATTGGGAGGTTATGGCTATCAGAAGAATATATGGGAGGATTATTGGATGCGGAACTGGAATTTTCCTACAGACCAGTTTGGCTGGGATAATATCGCTTTAGGACGTGGCGACAGCGATATTGCCGGTGCTGCTATTCCTATTAACAGTAATAAAACGTCAGGTAATCTTATCAGTTTTTTCGGACGTATCAATTACATATTGGCGGGCAAGTATTTGGCTACCATTAGTGTAAGGCATGAGGCAGACTCCAAATTTGTGGGTTCCGATCAGGTTTGGGGTACATTTCCGGCTGTAAGTCTGGCATGGCGGATTAATGAAGAGAATTTTATGAAAAATATCAAGTGGATTAATAGCTTGAAACTTCGTGCCGGTTATGGTGTGACAGGTATTGCTCCTTCCAATCCTTATTTGGCAACCTATCGTTTGGGATATACTTCAAATAATGATACTTTTTATTATAATGGTCAATGGGTGAATAAATTGACTCCGCAGAGTAATCCGAATCCGGAATTCACATGGGAAAAGAAGAAGGAATTTAATGTGGGGCTTGATTTCTCTATTCTGAAAGATCGTATCAGTGGTAGTGTTGATGCTTATTACAGAAAAACTGTAGACTTGTTATATAATTATCCTGTTCCTGTTCCGCCCAATGTATATGGCACTACACTGGCAAATGTGGGTACTATCAGTAATAAGGGACTGGAGATATTGCTGAACGGGGTTGTCTTTAATAAAAAAGATTTTGGTTGGAATACCACACTGACTTATTCTACTAATAAGAATAAGCTTGACAAATTGAATAATAGTAAATACCAGTTGGCAAACGATTATTTTTATGTGGGTGACGCACAAGCGCCTATGTCGGGAGTCCCTACCCATCGTGTAAAAGTAGGGGAGCCTATAGGGCAGATTTGGGGTTGGAAAGTATTGGATATTACAGAAGACGGTAAATGGATTTATGAAGATCAGAATGGTAATGCTGTAGAGTCTAAAGATGTGAAGATAGAGGATAGAAAAGTGATTGGTAATGGTTTGCCAAAGCATTATTTGGGATGGAACAATGATTTCCGTTATAAAAATTTTGATTTGAGCGTTACCATGAGAGGAGCCTTTGGATTCCAGAATATCAACTTTACTCGTCTGCATTATGAGAATTATAGAGACCAGGCAATGAATAATTTGAAAGCCGGGTATGAAAAAGTATTTGGTAAAGCGGTGCTGACGGACTCCAAGCAATTTAATAGTTACTATGTGGAGGATGGCGATTATTGGAAAATTGATAATATTGTATTGGGGTATAATTTCAAGAAAGACTTTATTAAAGGGATTAAGGGAATGCGTCTGTATTTCTCTGTTCAAAACGCTTTGACCATTACCGGATACAAAGGACTTGATCCGGAGGTAGGCGGTTCGCTTTTAACTCCGGGAACAGATGACAGAAACAAGTATCCCACTACCCGTTCATATACCTTTGGCGTTAACTTGAGTTTTTAAATTATTAGATTGAAGAACATGAAAAGAAGAATAAGAATAGCATTGATGTGTCCTGCACTTTGTTGTCTGATAGGAGCATCATTGAATAGTTGTATGGAACTGGACGATAGCGTGTATACTACGATCGTATCCGATAAATATCATTATACGGAAAAGGACATGGTTGCCATATTAGGTAATGCTTATACTCCATGGCGTTCTGTTGTTATCGGTGCAATAAATGAAACGCAGACCATTTCTACAGATGAGACCATGATACCGGTACATCCTTGGGGATGGAATGGGACTACCATTAACATGCATTTACATACCTGGACTTCGGAGACAGGTGAGGCTGTTAATCGGTGGGGTGACCTGTATACTGGTATAAACAATGCCAATCAGGTAATTTACCAGATTGAATCCGGCCTGTTGCCTGTGACGGAAGGTAAGGATAATTATTTGGCGGAGTTAAAAGCGGTAAGGGCTTCTTATTATTATATGCTTTGTGATTATTACGGCAATGTACCCTATCTGACCCGTTTTGATGTCCCTCAAGGTTTTCTTCCCGAACAAATCAGTCGTAAAGCCTTGAATGATTCTATCATTGCCGAAGTGACAGCCGCCCTTCCTTTATTACCGGAGAATGTTGATGAATCGACTTACGGACGTTTTACCAAATGGGCTGCTTATGCTTTATTGGCCAAGATGTATATCAATGCGGAGGTGTATACGGGAACCCCACAATGGCAAAAGTGTCTGGATGCCTGTGAGGAGATCATAAAATCTGGTAAATTCTCGTTGGCGGGAAATCAGAAAGATGTATTCAAGGCTGATAATGAGGATTGTACGGAAGCTGTTTTTGCTGTTCCTTTTGATCAAAGTTACGCCGGTGGATTGAATATATTCAATTACGCTCTAAACGGTCAGTTCTCTCAGGTATATTCCACTAAGAGTTTTGGTGGTTGGGGAGGTTCGGTTGCTGTTCCGCAATTTATAAATACATTTGATCCGGATGACAGTCGTCTGACCGAGAATTATTTGATGGGACAGCAAGTGTATCCCGATGGTTCCAATGTGTTGTGCGAGATAGGCAACAGTCAGGGGATTCCTATGAATATTGTAAATGTGGTTCCGGGGGTTGATTGGGCTGAGGAATTACATGGATATCATTTGGCAAAGTATGAGTATGTTGCCGGTATGTCTCCTGGTGCTATGAGTAACGATGTTTTCCCCTTCCGCTATACAGATATATTGATGATGAAAGCTGAATGTTTGTTAAGGACTGGAAAAGCGGACGAAGCGGCACAAATTGTAACAGAAATCAGACAACGCGCATTCAAGTCTGCTCCGGAAAAAGCGGTAGTCACTGGTGCGGAACTGATGGGAGGGAGTACCTATGATTATGGATTGCGCGAAACAACCTATTTGGACAAGATTAAAAGTCCTAGAACAACTCATGAAGGTGGAGCAGATATAAAATATGGTCGCTTTTTGGATGAATTGGGTTGGGAGTTTAACCAAGAAGGAAGAAGAAGGCAGGACTTGATTCGTTTTGGAGTATGGACAACTAAATCATGGCTTTCTCATTCTGCTACAAATGATATAAATAAGAACTTGTATCCTATTCCAAGAGCTGAATTGGATAAGAATGGTAAGTTAAAGCAGAATCCGGGATATTAGTGGATTGGTAATGAACAGACTGTCCGAAAACCTGTTTGGCACTTTTTGTCATGTGCGGTTCCGGACAGTCTTTTTCTTTTAATATTTATTTGAAGTGATGGTATGAAAAGGTTTGCCGGTTGGTTGTTGTTTTTCTGGGGATGTATATGTTGTATATGTGCCTCTGAAATTTCTATAACAGATTCATGGAAGTATAAAGCAGAGAATGATGAACGTTTTTCCAGTATGGATTGGAATGATTCTGATTGGGTAACTGTAGATTTGCCCCATACTTGGAATGCCGGAGATGTGATTGACGAGCAACGGGGATATAGGCGCGGCATATCTTGGTATAGGAAGAAGTTGTTCATTCCTTCAGAGGCACGGGATAAGAAAATAACTCTTCGTTTTGATGGAGTGGCCAGCAAGGCAGACGTCTATTTAAATGGGAAATTATTGCAAACTCATTTGGGGGCATATACCGCTTTCGGAGTTGATATAACTGATATCTGTGAAGTTGGAAAGGAAAATCTGTTGGCGGTAAAAGTGGATAATAGTTCTTCTTTGGGGGAAATCCTTCCATCGGTTTCCGGAGATTTTTCTATTTTTGGGGGTATTTATCGCAGGGTGTTCTTGCAATGGACGGAAAGAGTGCATTTTGTGACAGAACCTTATGCAGCTGTTCCAGTAAGGATACAAACCCCTGAAGTGTCGGTATCTGAGGCGTCAATGCAAATTGTGGCTTTTCTTAAAAATGACTTTACCGATACAAAGCACGTGCACGTCAATGTTTTTCTTTGCGATGAAATGAATCGGATTGTGAAAGAGAAACAGTTGAAACTGAAACTGATTCCAGGCAGGAAATATCCTATATCCACTTCTGTAGGAAGGATAGAGAATCCTCATTTGTGGTCTCCTGAATTACCTTATTTATATACGGTAAAAGTGCAGGTATGCGATGCCAAGAATGGAGAAATGTATCAAGAAGTAATTTCTCCGGTTGGATTCAGATGGTTTTCGGTGGACAAGACAGGCTTTTATCTGAACGGGAAGTATCTTAAATTGAGGGGAGCTGCACGGCATCAGGATTATGCAGGTTTGGGAACGGCTATTCCCGTTGAAATGAATCGTAGGGATATGCGGTTGCTGAAAGAAATGGGAGCTAATTTTGTGCGTATCAGTCATTATCCTCAAGATCCGGAAATATATCGAGCCTGTGACGAATTGGGGTTGATAGTATGGTCTGAAATTTGTGTTGTGAATGAAGTGAGAAAAAATACGGAATTCGCTCATAACTGCAAAGAAATGTTGAAAGAGATGATTCTTCAGAACTACAATCATCCATCGGTGGTACTATGGGGGGCTATGAATGAATTATGGGATTACCATAAGCAAGCTATTGTGTTGGCTAGGGAATTGGAGGCTTTGAAAAAAGAGCTGGATCCTTATCGTCTTTCTTGTGTCGCCTTTCATGCTTTTACTTGGGAGAAACCCTATACACAGTCTAGTAAGGAGATGTTTAATATTTCGGATGTTAACGGGGTAAATGTATATGAATCTTGGTATCAGGGAGATTCTGCTACGATTGCACCTATGTTTGATAAATTTTGTAGTTATTCTACTGCAAAACCTCGTTTTTTGTCGGAATTTGGAGCAGGAAGCGATGAACGTATCCATTCTTATACTCCGCGTACATTTGATTTTACTCCGGAATTTCAATTGGATTTTAATCGCAGATATATCAATGAAATGGAGAAACGTCCGGATTATATAGGTTATTCTATTTGGAATTTGGTTGATTTTCAGGTGGACGGTCGTGGTGATAGCAAGCCTAATCTGAATCAAAAAGGAATGTTGACAGAGGATCGTCGGAAGAAAGAGATTTATTATTACTGTCAGGCTCGTTGGTCGGACATTCCGATGATTCATATTGCCGGGGCCGATTGGACGAAAAGGGTGGAAATTTGTGATGATAGTATAAATGTGCGTAAGATCAGTGTTTTTTCTAATCAGAAAACGGTGGAGTTAATTCATAATGGAAAGTCTTTGGGAGTGCGTGAAGTGGTAAATGGGGAAGCTGTTTTCGTAGTTCCTTTTATAAACGGAGAGAATCTGCTGGATGCCCGAAGTGGGGCACTTTCAGACAGGCTGAAGATACAGATGAGATTGTTATCTTCCCGTCTTACTGACAGTGATGTGCTTTTGGACGGTCTTTGTATTAATTTGGGACAGGAGCATTGTTATTTTATAGACCCGCAGCTTCAGGAAATATGGATACCCGATAAACCTTATACAAAGGGAAGTTGGGGATATATGGATGGAAAACCTTTTAACTCCTGGCCGGGATCATCACATGATGGAGTTAGGTATGGAGTAGGGGCTGATATAAAAAATACTTTTTTAGAGCCTCTTTTTCAGACCTTTTTAATTGGTACGACTTGTTACCGGCTGGATGTTCCTGACGGAGTATATGAAATTGGCTTTTATTTCACGGAACCTTTCAGTAAGGATGAACGGAAAAATATTGTGCGTACAGGTGTTTCTGCCGAGGGACAACGTGTATTTGATGTGTCAGTCAATGGAGAAAAATTGATAGAGTCATTGAATCTGGCTGATTCTTATGGCGAGCAGACAGCTGTTGTAAAGACACTTGTGGTCAATGTGCGGAATCATGAAGGACTGGAGATTCTGCTTTCTCCTCAAAAAGGACAAGGTGTTATTAGCGGATTAAAAGTAAAGAAAATACGATGATATGGGCTGAAAAACTTCTGAATGGGTAAAATGGTTATATTCTTTCTTTTTCTGACAAGATTCTTTTCCATGAAACTCAGGGACAGATGTACTTTTGCTGATGTAAAATTTGAATAAAAAACGGTATGTTTAAGAAAAAGAGAAATATAGGGAAATTGTTATTAGGTTCCTTTTTGATTGTGGCTGTACTGACGGCATGTATGGAGGAGAAAAGGGAGATGAAGATAGATATGCTTTCACGTCCCGGTACGATAGATAGGAATGTCAGTTATCAGGGAAATCGTTTGCCTTTGAAACCATTGCATTTTATAAAATTGCCGGTAGGAACCATTGAGCCGGAAGGCTGGCTGAAAAAGTACCTGTTGTTGCAAAAAGAGGGATTAACCGGGAAACTGGGTGAAATTAGTGCGTGGTTGGATAAGAAGGATAATGCGTGGTTGCTGTCTGGTGGAGATCATGGTTGGGAAGAAGTCCCTTATTGGCTGAAAGGATATGGTGATTTGGCTTATATCTTAAAAGATTCTGCTATGATTGCAGAAACAAAAGTCTGGATTGAAGCAGCTATTCAGAGTCGGCAACCGGATGGCTTTTTCGGTCCGGTGAATGAACGTGGAGGGAAGAGAGAACTTTGGGCGAATATGGTAATGCTTTGGTGTTTGCAATCTTATTATGAATATTCTGGTGATAAGAGAGTGTTGACTTTGATGACTGATTACTTTAAATGGCAACTGACTGTCCCCGATGATAAATTTTTGGAAGATTATTGGGAGAACAGCCGTGGGGGGGATAATCTGTATAGTGTTTATTGGCTTTATAACATCACAGGAGAACAATTCCTGCTGGAGCTTGCTCGGAAACTTCATCGTAATACGGCAGACTGGACAAATGAATCGGATTTGCCTAATTGGCATAATGTGAATATTGCACAGTGCTTTCGTGAACCGGCTACTTACTATATGCTTAGTGGTGATTCGGCAGATTTGCAGGCATCTTATCGAGTGCATCATCTGGTGAGACGTATTTTCGGACAGGTGCCGGGAGGTATGTTCGGAGCGGACGAGAATGCCCGTTTGGCTTATATTGATCCACGACAAGGTACAGAAACTTGTGGATTTGTAGAACAGATGGCGTCTGATGAGATAATGCTTCGTATGACCGGTGATCCTTTTTGGGCTGAGCATTGCGAGGAGGTCGCTTTCAATTCTTATCCGGCGGCGGTAATGCCTGATTTCAAAGCTTTAAGATATATTACTTGTCCCAATCAGGTGGTGAGTGATTCTAAAGATCATAAACCCGGAATTGATAATGGAGGTCCTTTCTTGGCTATGAATCCTTTCAGCAGTCGTTGCTGTCAGCATAACCATGCGCAAGGCTGGCCTTACTATATTGAAAATTTGGTTTATGCAACTCCGGATAACGGGCTTGCCGCCATTATTTACGGTCCGTGTTGTGCACAGGCGAAAGTAGGGGTAAACGGAACTGAAGTTATTCTGAGAGAAGAAACAAACTATCCGTTTGAAGAAATGATTCGGTTTACAGTGCAAGTTTCCGGTAAAGTGGATTTTCCATTATATCTTCGTGTACCTGCTTGGTGCAAGGGGGCTACATTAATAGTTAACGGAGAAACGGTAGCTGCTGGTATGGAGTCTGGTAAATGTGTTCGTTTGGATAGAACTTGGAGTAATGGAGATGTGGTAATCTTGCAATTACCCATGTCTTTATCTGTTCAAAGATGGCAGACCAATCAAAACAGTGCCAGCGTGAATTACGGTCCTTTGACTTTCTCTCTGTTGATAGAGGAAGAGTATAGAAAAGTAAATAGTGCAGAAAATGCTATATGGGATTCTAAATGGCAGAAAGGTGCTGATGTCAATGCTTGGCCTACTTATGAAATCTATCCTCAAAGTGCTTGGAACTATGCTTTGAAATTGGATGATAGGGTTTTGGAGCAATGCTTGAAAGTCGAGAAGAGAGAATGGCCTTCAGACAATTATCCTTTTACTGCTGATAACGTTCCTCTAGTGATAAAAGCACAAGGGAGAAGAGTGCCTTCTTGGGGTATAGATCAATATGGCTTATGTGGTGTGTTGCCGGAAGAAGGGGCTCCGAAAAGTGAAATATTGGAAGATATAACCTTGATACCGATGGGAGCTGCCCGTTTGCGTATCTCGGCATTTCCTGTAACTTATGAATAATTTTATATTACTATGAAAAGACTGTTATTTGTGATTCTATTGACAATTATGGGATGTTGCGGTGTACATGTGCAAGCCGTTGGGTACGAAAAAATTATTAATCCGGTATTGCCGGGTGATCGTCCTGATCCTACTGTCATTGAAATAAATGGAGAGTATTGGGCTGCTGCGACTTCTAATGAATGGTCGCCGTTGTTCCCTATTTTTAAATCAAAAGATTTAGTGAACTGGGAATTGGTGAATTATGTTTTTCCGGATGGAGCACCTGATTGGGCATTGAATAATTTTTGGGCCCCGGAATTATCGTATGATGAGAAACAGGGAAAGGTTTATCTGTATTATACAGCCCGTGACAAGAGGACAAAGAGATTATCGTGTGCGGCGGCGGTAGCTGATTCCCCGATGGGGAGGTTCAAAGATTTGGGACCGTTGGTTGCTCAGGAACCAGGCTCTATTGATGCTTTTGCTGCAAGAGATGAGAAGGGTAAACTTTATCTTATATGGAAAGAAGATGGCAACAGTATGGGCTTGCCTACAAATATTTGGGCACAGGAGATGACGGAGGACCGTACCCGTCTGATAGGAGAAATGACTTCCTTGTTTTGTAATGACACTCCTTGGGAGGAAGGGCTGGTAGAAGGGGTATGTGTTTTTAAAAAGCAGGATTATTTTTATATCTTGTATTCGGCAGCTAGCTGTTGTGATAAAAAATGTAATTATAAAACAGGAGTAGCCCGTTCCAAATCTTTGCTGGGTAAATGGGAGAAGTATGAAAAGAATCCTATACTGGTAGACAATCAGGATTGGCGTTGTCCCGGACATGGTACTATAGTTCGGAAAGATGGAAAGGAGTTTTATTTGTATCATGCTTATAATAGGAGTGGTTCGGTATATGTCGGACGTCAGGGCGTGTTGGAGGAATTGTGTTGGGGAGAGGATGGCTGGCCTTATTTTAGGAACGATGCCGTTTATAATCGTCCTAATTTGTCTTTGGATTATGTGGATTCCTTTAAGGGTAATACACTAGCTCCCATTTGGCAATGGAGGGTAACCCAGAAAATAGATTATCAGACAGGAAAAAACGGATTACATCTAGGAGCATCTATGGAAAACAGGGAATTGGGTACTCTGCTGGTACAACCTGTCAAGGCTTTGAATTTTTCGTTGACTGCTACTGTTGATAACCGGAAAAGTATGGCTGCGGCTGGTATCGGTATTATTGGTGGAGCTCATAATGGATTTGGCGCTCCTTTAGCCGGTATTGGCATATCAGTTTTGAAAGATAAGGTGGAAGTATGGAAAAATGTAGATGGTAAAGTTGATGTCTTGGCTCAAAGTGCTATAACGGTGTCAGCAACGACACAGGTCAGGATGACTGTGAAAGACGGGTATTGGCTTTGCTTTGAGTTCCGGAAAGGGCAGAGGTGGATACCTTTGGCAACGGAAATAGATGCTTCGCCGTATGTTCCGTGGGGAATGGGCTTCCGCATAGGCTTGTGTGCTAAAGGGGGAGACGGAACCTTTGCTGATTTCCGTAAGATTGAATTGATTCATTGATTGTGTTTTTTATAAAATCTGTTACCATGAAAAAATATAGGTTAGTATTCGTTTTAAGTATATTGTTTTTAGGAGTGATCAAGTTGACTGCATCGGAATATGAGCAGGTGCGCAAAGCACCTCGTGTACATGTTCCGGTATGGCAGTCATTTGCACTGTCGGAAGTCGAATTAACCGATAGCTATTTTAAGAAAGCGATGGATTTACATAAAGGATATCTGCTGTCGCTGGATGTAGACAGGCTCATTCCACACGTACGCCGTAGTGTCGGTTTGCAGGGGAAAGGAGATAATTACGGAGGATGGGAGAAGCATGGTGGATGTACCTATGGTCATTATATGTCTGCTTGTGCCATGATGTATGCTTCTACAGGCGAGAAAGCCTTGCTGGATAAATTGAATTATATGCTGGATGAACTGCAAGAGTGCCAAAAACAGACCCCGGATGGTTGGTTCATTACCGGTAAAAGAGGAAAGGAGGGTTATTTGCAGTTGCTTCAAGGGAATGTGGTGCTTAACCAGCCGGATGAAACCGGACAACCTTGGAATTATAACCAGAATGGGAACTCATGGTATTGTATCCATAAGATTTTGGCGGGATTGAGGGATGCATATGTCTATGCAGGTTGTAGGCAAGCCAAGGATATATTGATGCCTTTGGCGGATTTTATTTCTCATATAGCCTTGAATAGCAATAGGGATCTTTTTCAAAGTACCTTGAGTGTGGAACAGGGGGGGATGAATGAAGTTTTTGTTGATATTTATAGTATTACCGGAGATAAGAAATTTTTGCAGACGGCAGAAAGGTTCAATCATATCAATGTTATTTATCCGATTGCTAACGGAGAAGATGTGTTATTCGGTCGCCATGCTAACGATCAAATACCTAAATTTATGGGAGTAGCCAGAGAGTATGAGTTCTCACCCAATGATATTTATTATCAGGCTGCCCGTAACTTTTGGAATATTGTAATTAAAGATCACACATTGGCCATCGGTGGAAATAGTTGTTATGAGCGTTTTGGCGTACCGGGTGAAGAAAGCAAGCGGCTGGACTATACTTCGGCAGAAACTTGTAATACATATAACATGTTGAAATTGTCAAGACAGTTGTTCATGTTGGATGGTGATTATAAATATCTGAATTACTATGAACATGCTTTATATAACCATATTCTTGCTTCACAAGATCCTGATATGCCGGGCTGTGTGACTTATTATACTTCTTTGTTGCCGGGATCATTTAAGCAATATAGTACTCCGTTTGATTCTTTCTGGTGTTGTGTGGGTACAGGGATGGAGAATCATTCTAAGTATGCCGAATCCATTTATTTTAAGGATAACCAAGAATTGCTGGTCAATCTGTATATTCCTTCACGTCTCCACTGGAAGGAAAAAGGTTTGAAGCTGACTTTGGATACTTATTTCCCGGAGTCGGATACGGTTACAGTAAGGATGGATGAAATAGGGAGCTATACAGGAATGCTTCTGTTCCGTTATCCGGATTGGGTGAGCGGTGATGCTGTAGTTCGTATTAATGGAAAGCCGGCACAGACGGAAGCACATAAGGGAAGCTACATTCGCCTGTTGGATTCTGTTAAGAGCGGAGATGTGATAACATTGGTTTTCACACGTAACTTATATATTGATTATGCAAAGGATGAACCTCATTTCGGCTCTGTCATGTATGGCCCGATATTGCTTGCGGGAGGATTGGGGACGGATGATATGCCCGAAGATAGGGTTATTGACAATCGTGCTTGTCGTGAATCGCTTCCGGCAAAGAATATTCCTATGTTAGTGGGTCCATTGGCCGATCTGGATAGCTGGATACAATGTTCTTCACAACATCCTTTACGGTTTACAGTAAAGAATGGAGGTGGACAACAAGGGGTAGGGTTGATCCCTTATTTTCAAATGCATCATCAGCGGCATATTGTATATTGGAAACTTTATTCTCCGGATGAATTTGTTTATCGTACTCGTTCTTTAACGGATGAAGTGAAGATCGGTGACGAGAAAGATGAAGGGAAACATGCGTTGCAAGGGGAGAATGATTCTATTTATTGGCATGATTATTTTTGGGCAAAGAATACTCGGTTCCGTATGGCAAAAGACGGATGGTTTTCTTACACACTTCATATAAATAAAACGGAACAAAAGCCTTATCATCTGATTTGTCGTTTCTGGGGAGACGAGCCTGATACTTGTCAGTTTGATATATTGATTGACGGCAACTATCTACGTACTGTCAGTTTGAATCGAAAACTATATCTGACCTATGTGGACGATGTGTATTCTATTCCTGCAGACTGGACTCGTGGAAAGGATAAAGTGAATGTTACTTTCCGTGCTGCTCAAGGGAAGAATGCCGGAGGATTGTATGAATTGAAAATTACTTCAGATACGAATTATAGATAAACTTTAAATATAGATTACCATGAAAAAAACGTTGGTTATATTATTCGTCGCCGGGGTTCTTGCCGCGTGTAAGTCGACGGATAGCAATAAATCTGATTATCAATACAAGGATGTACCTTTTACCAATGTACACTTTTCTGATAATTTCTGGGCATCTCGTATTGAAACCATTCGTAGTGTTACCGTGCCTTTTGCTTTTCATAAATGTGAGGAAACTCATCGTATAGATAATTTTGCAGTAGCGGGGAAACTGATGGAAGGAAAGTTCAATTCCCCTTATCCGTTTGATGATTCGGATGTGTATAAGATAATGGAAGGAGCTGCTTACTTGTTGGCGGTGAAGGAGGATAAAGCGCTGGATATGTATATGGACAGTCTGATTCATCTGATAGGAGCTGCGCAGGAACCGGATGGTTATCTTTATACTACCCGTACTATTGGCGGGGATTCGCAACATCCGTGGGCTGGCAGTAAAAGATGGGAAAATGAACGTGACAACAGCCATGAATTGTATAATGTAGGACACATGTATGAGGCGGCTGTAGCTCATTATCTAGCTACCGGAAAACGTTCATTTCTTGATATAGCCATTAAGAGTGCGAATTTGTTGTGTAATACCTTTGGTCCTGAAGAAGAAAAGATTACTGTAGCGCCAGGGCATCAGGAAGTGGAGATTGGGCTGGTAAAGCTTTATAGGGTGACAGGAGATAAACGTTATTTGGATTTGTCACAATTCTTTTTGGAGGCTCGTGGAAAGTATGACAAATATGATCGGAATAGTGAGGATCAGTTCCGTAACGGATCTTATTGGCAGGATCATAAGCCAGTCATTGCTCAGGATGAGGCTGTAGGCCATGCAGTGCGGGCTACCTACATGTATGCTGCTATGACAGATATAGCCGCTTTGAAAAACGAGCGGCATTTTGAAAATGCTGTGGGTAAATTATGGGACAATGTAGTAGGGAAGAAGATGTATATTACCGGAGCTATTGGTTCAACTCGTCATGGAGAAGCGTTTGGTAAAAACTATGAGTTGCCTAATAGTACAGCTTATTGTGAAACATGTGCTTCTATTGCCAATTGCATGTGGAATTTACGCATGTTCATGCTGCATGGTGATGCCAAATACATTGATGTGCTGGAACGTTCTTTGTATAACGGGGTGTTGAGTGGCATTAGTCTGGGTGGAAAGAAGTTTTTTTATCCAAATGTCCTCTCTTGCGATGAAAATGGCTCAGAGCGTAGCGAATGGTTTGATTGTTCTTGCTGCCCTTCTAATCTAGCTCGTTTTATTCCTTCGGTGCCAGGGTATGTGTATGCCACTTCTTCCAAAGGATTTTATGTGAATCTGTATGGTGCCAACCATGCTGATGTAGTTCTAAAGAATGGAAAGCATGTACAGGTGGAACAACAGACGGATTATCCGTGGAATGGAAAGATAAAGTTGATATTGACTCCGGAAACCCCGGAAGATTTTGCTGTTATGTTGCGTATTCCGGGATGGGTAAATAGTCAGCCTGTACCTTCCGATCTTTATACTTATACCAGGCATGATAAAGGAGCCGTAAAAATTACAATCAATGGAAAACCCCGGGATTTTGTAATGGAGAAAGGATATGCCGTTTTATCCGGTAGTTGGAAACAGGGGGATACAATTGAACTAAGTCTTCCGATGGATGTCCACAAGGTTTCAGCAAATGATAAGGTTGCTACGGATGTGAATCATCTTGCCGTAGAGCGTGGCCCGATAGTTTATTGTGCAGAGTTTGCTGACAATGGAGGGACTGTATTGAATTATGTGCTGAAACCGGAAACGGCTTTTGAGGCTGCTCCTGCTTCTATGTTGGGAGGTGTGGAGATATTGAAAGGAACCACAGAACGCATTATTGCCGAGAATGATTTTAAGGAAATAAAGTCTGTGACAGATTCTATCCTGCTTATTCCTTATTATGCACGGTCTCATAGAGGAAATGGTGAAATGGCTGTGTGGCTTCCTTCCGATGAGAATATATTGAAAGATCAGCTAAAAGAACGTGCCCGTATTACGGATAAAGTTTTTATCGGTAAAGAAAGTTCGGAAACTGCGCATCAGTTGAAAGGTGAGAATACTCATACGGGAGGACCAAATACATGGCGTGATGCCTCGGATGGTGGATGGTTTTCGTATACCCTGAGAGTAGATCCGGTTCAACCGATGGAATTGGTTTTGACTTATAGCAGTACAGATGGAGGAAATCGTGAATTCGAGATATTTGCCGAACATGAAAAGATAGGGGAGCAAAAATTACGGGTGGAAACTTTTAGTGCATGGATTGATAAAGTGTATCCTATTCCTGTTGATTTAACTCGGGGGAAAAGTCATGTAACTGTTAAGATACAGGCTTTGCCCGGTATGATTGCTGGAGGTGTGTTTGGTTGCAGAATGCAGAAGCAAAAAAAATAGGCCTATGAAACGCTATATTATGACCACCGGATTGATGTGTATATGCGTGTTTTGTTCTTTAGCCCAAAAACAAATGATGTATGGAGATACAAGCCGTATTGGAATACCTTTTTCTAAAGATCCTCATGTAGTGGAGTTCCAAGGTAAATATCTGATGTATTATTCTATTCCTCCAAAGCAGAATGGAAACGCGGAAGCGCAAGGTTGGGGAATAGGCATTGCCGGGAGCAAGAATCTGAAAGATTGGCATCGTATTGGAGAAATCATACCTCAAACAGCTTATGAGTCTAAAGGGTTATGTGCTCCGGGTGCTTTGGTAAGAAATGATACGGTTCATCTATTCTATCAGACGTATGGTAATGGTGCTAAAGATGCTATTTGTCATGCATGGTCTGAAGATGGGATCCATTTTGTACGTAATGCTACAAATCCTATTTTTTCTCCGGAAGGGGAGTGGAACTGCGGGCGTGCCATCGATGCGGAGGTCGTTTTTTTAAAGGATCGGTATTATTTATATTATGCAACTCGTACTCCTGATTATTCTACCCAAATTATAGGAGTTGCAATGGCACCTGCACATACGGATTTTTCGAAACAGGCATGGAAGAGTCCGGTGAATCATCCGGTGCTTGTTCCCGAATATCCTTGGGAAGAGAAGTGTGTCGAAGGAGCATCTGTTGTGCAGATGGGAGATGAGATGTTTATGTTTTATGCCGGGGCCTATAATAATCGTCCTCAGCAGATTGGAGTTGCTAAAAGTAGTGATGGTATTCATTGGACAAAACTTTCTAATAAACCCTTTCTGATGAATGGTGATCCTGGAACATGGAATTGCTGTGAGTCCGGACATCCTCATCTCTTTAAAACAAGGAAAGGAAAAACATATTTATTTTATCAAGGGAATGATGATTTTGGTAAAACTTGGTTTCTTTCGAATATGGAGGTCAAATGGAAGAATAGACATCCTTTTATCGCTCATTATATAAATCAAAAAGCACATTAAATATGAAGAAAATATTTCTTTTTCTATATACCTTATTGGTCTTTTCCGGTGTATACGCACAAGAAAACAAGGTAAAGGTGGAGCCGGTGAATGGAGATAAAATTTCTTTGTTCTCTTTAAAAGAAGTCCGTTTACTGGATAGTGATTTTAAACATATCATGGACCTGAACCACGCCTATATGCTTTCTTTGGAACCTGACCGTTTGCTGTCTTGGTTTCGGAGAGAAGCAGGTTTGACACCTAAGGCACAACCCTATCCTTTTTGGGAATCTGAGTATATGAACGGGCATGGACCTTTACCGGGACATATTATGGGGTTTTATCTGTCTGGAATTTCTATGATGTATGATTCTACGGGAGATACTGCAATTCTAAGTAGATTAAGCTATATCTTGGAGGAGTTATCTCTTTGCCAGCAAGCTGGAGGTGATGGATATTTGTTACCTACTATTTGTGGTAGAGCTATTTTCGAGAATGTGCTGGATGGAAATTTCAAGACTTCTAATCCTTTTATTGAGACTCCTTATGACAAATGCTGGGAACCTGTGTATGTCATGAACAAGATCATGTTGGGGCTTTATCAGGTTTATATGCGATGTGATTTATTACAGGCAAAAGAAATATTGGTAAAGATGGCAGACTGGTTCGGCTATTCAGTCATTGACAAGTTATCACATGATGACCTTCAAAAATTGTTGGTGTGCGAGCATGGCTCTATCAATGAGTCTTTTATAGATGTTTATCAGATAACGGGTGAGGAGAAGTATCTTAAGTGGGCACAAAGACTCAACGATGAGGATATGTGGGTTCCCATGTCTGAAGGAAAGGATATATTGGAGGGTTGGCATGCTAATACCCAGATTCCTAAATTTACAGGTTTCGAATCTGTTTATCGTTATGATAGTAATGAACGTTTTACCACAGCTGCCCGTTTCTTTTGGGATACAGTAGTGAGAAAACATACTTGGGTGATGGGAGGTAACAGTACAGGAGAACATTTCTTTGCTCCTGAGGAATTCGAGCATCGAATAGAATTGAACGGGGGACCTGAATCTTGTAATTCGGTTAATATGCTTCGTCTGACAGAGAGTTTATATTGTGATTATGCCGAGGTGGAGAAAGTGGATTATTATGAGAAAGTCTTATTTAATCATATTTTGGCCAACTATGATCCTGATCAGGGTATGTGTGTGTATTATACTTCCATGAAACCGGGACACTATAAAATTTATGGAACTAAATATGATTCTTTTTGGTGTTGTACCGGGACGGGGTTTGAGCAAACAGCAAAGTTTGGGCAAATGATTTATGCTCATACAGATGATGCCTTGTATGTAAATATGTTTATACCATCGGTAGTTACATGGGATAAAGGAATCAGTATTCATCAGGAAACTGCTTTTCCTGATGAAGGTGTTACTAGTCTTACTGTTTCCGGAGAGGCTGTTTTTAATTTAAAGATACGTTGTCCTTATTGGGTGGGAAGTTCGTCACTCAATGTAATTGTAAATGGTAAGAGAGAGAAAATAAAGGCTGGTGTGGATGGATATGTTTCAATAAACAGGCAGTGGAAAGATGGAGATAAAGTACGGATAGAGCTACCTATGAAATTGGAAATAGTGCCTTTGAATGAAGCGGCTCATTATCTTGCTTTGAAATATGGGCCTATTGTTTTGGCAGCTAGAATTAGTGACGAGCATTTATCGAAAGATGATTTCAGATCTGCACGTTCTACTGTTGCTATGAAAGATTATCCAGTGATAGATGTGCCGGCTTTTATAGGGGATATCCGGAAAATACCGGCTGCTGTTATCCGGAAAAAAGGAGAGAAGCTGGCTTTTTTGTGTAGTAAGGATAATGTAGTATCCAAGCCTGTAGAGCTGGTTCCTTTTAATACTATTCACTGGAGCCGCTATGCCGTATATTTTCGGCATTATGATAAGAAAGAGAACTATTTGGTCGAGCTGAAGAAATCGGAGCAATTTAAGCAAGAAGAGGATAACTTGAATAAAAGAACTGTAGACAGGGTCATTATTGCAGATGCTGAATCTGAGAAAATGCATAAAATGGAGGCAGTAAATTCTACAGCTGGTGAGAATTGGCGGGATGCTTCTAAAGGTGGATATTTTATGTATGAAATGAAAGTTCGGAAAGAGATGGAACAGTCTGTTTGCTTACAGCTTTTGGGAAGTGATTCGGGTAATCGTATTTTTGATGTTTTGATTGATGGTAAATGGATAGATACTATTGATTTGTCTAAACCTTGTAAAGAAGGAAAAGGACTGTATAGATGTTATATTCATATTCCTGCTGAATATATAAAAGCAAGAAAAAATGTAACAGTGAAATTTCAGGCAAAGAATGGTTGTATAGCTGGGGGGATTTTTGATGTAAGGATTGTGTCTGCCATTTCGGTTCAAGACATGTAAATAAGAGCAGCTTTCGTTTTTAAAACATTCTCCATAGTTCGACTGTTCTAATGATAGTACAAACAGAAAAAAATAATGATTATGGAAAAATATTTTATTCATAGCAATGAACTGCATTTGATTGATGTGGATAAAATTCATCAGGCAGTGGAAAGGATCGTGGACTCATTGGATATGGCTGCCGGATCAACTTGTCATTTTGATCTTTATAAAGTGGTGGAAACCTATTTTAAAGATTTGGATAAAAGAAGGGAAATAAACTGCTTATTGGGTATTGTGGATACGGAGGAGGAATTGGAGGAAAAGATGGAAGGCTTTTGAAATCTATTTTTTAATTTGTTTTGTTTTCTATTCTTTATCTATTTTTACTGGGTGAAGATAAGTCTTCCTTTTTCATACTATTTCTGTTTATAAGACAGAGATGGTTTTAAAGTTTGTAAAGGCAGTTAGTTCATACTGAACCGACTGCCTTTTTATCTGAGTTCTATTGGTGGTTCTTGGGAAATTATATATTAGGAGTAATCTCATAGTATAGGGTTATACATGATTCTTTATTCTGAAAACTTTATTTAATTCTTAGGTTTTTGTAAGTTTGCTAAATGAAATCTAATAGAAAATAGAATGAAAACATTTAGACTAGTATTCATGATTCTGATAATGAGTGGATTAATATTTCAGGGGAGAGCTCATGTCTGTTGGGACGATCTAGAGTTCAAACAGTTTTCCACTCCTGAAGGATTACCGAATAGCATGGTTCACCAAGTGTATCAGGACCGTGACGGATATATTTGGATTCCTACTTTCTATGGATTGTTTCGTTATGATGGTTACGAGGTACGTACCTATAAATCAAATCTTTATACCCCTGGTCTTCTGATTAATAATAATGTGCTTTGTGTGGAAGAAGATTATTCTCACCGGCTTTGGATTGGGACTCACGAGGGACTCTGTATGCTTGATAAACGGACAGGGAAGATGAAAAAATTGCAACTGGATGGAGTCAGCAAACAACGGCTGAATGAAATTCATGTAACAAAAGAGAACCGGGTTTATCTGGGGTACATCCGTGGAATGGCTTATTATGATGAAATGCAGGATACATTGGCTTTGATGACTCGGAAGAATTGTAGAGGGGACGTACCCGAATCTGTGAATATTCAAACTTTGTTTGAGGATGTAAATGGTGATTTGTTGATAGGTACCTGGAAGGATGGGCTTTATCGTTATTGCATAAAGGAAAATACATTTTTGCACTATCCGCCTTTAGATGAAGAGAACTCTGTTTTGGCTTTGTTTCAGGACTCTAGAGGGGTGATGTGGATAGGAACTAGTGGGTCCGGGCTGTATAAGGCCCATTTTTCATCCGATAGGAAAACGGTTTCTTTTGAAGGTTATAGACATGATGCCCGAAATGTTTCTTCTTTGCCGTCTGATTATATTTATTCGATTCATGAAGATTTACAGACACGTTCGTTATGGTTGGGTACTAGAGAGGGTGTTAGTGTGATGGAACTGGCTGATGAGGGAAAGTTTATCAATTATCAAGAATCTGGCTCTACACATTATCTTCCTGTCCGCGAGGTGAACACAGTCTTTAGGGATCGAAGCGGATTAATGTGGATCGGTACTAAAGGGGCTGGTGTCTTTCATGTCGATACTAGGAAACGTTCCTTTAATGTAATTTATCCTCGTGGCAACGATAAATCTTTTACAGATTTGATTTCTACATTGTATGTGGAAGAAAATGGAGCTCTTTGGATAGGTATGGGCTATGGATTGGATTATCAGCATGGAGATAAAAAAGTGACATTGTTTCCTTCGAAACGTCCTTATCATATTTCTTATAGCCCGTTAACCCGTGAGGTGTTGCTTGCTGTGCATGACGAGGGGATGATAGTTTGTCGTGACGGACAAATAATACATCAGTATAAGACCTCGAATTGCGGTTTTGTTCCTCATGATTTAGTGTATTTAGTTCACGAGGACCGTAAGGGAAACCGCTGGTTGTGTACCTATAAAGGACTTGGAGTGCGTTACCGGGACGGGCGTGAGTATTGTTTCAATCGTTTGTCCAGAGCAGACGAATTGCTTGGCCGGGAGATGACCACGATGGTTGAGGATAATGACGGCTCATTATGGTTGGCAACCAACAATAATGGTATTGTTCATGTTACAGGGGATATGGAACGTCCGGAATCGTTGCAGTGTAAGAACTATTGTATGGAGAATGGTTTGCTGTCGGTTAATACTCCTCTTTGTTTTTTGTTGGATAGAAGCGGACGGATTTGGGTCGGGACAGAGGGCAGCGGACTTTGTTTATATGATGTGCAAAATGATTGTTTCAAGTCTGTTCATAAGGAGTTTAATTTGCCCGGAGATATGGTTGGCAGTATGCAGGAAGATAATAGTGGTAATCTGTGGTTGGGCACCAATCAAGGGCTGGCAAAGCTAACCATATCCGGAAAGGAAAAGGGCAGGGTACGTATCTTTACAGTTGCCGATGGGTTGGCGGATAATTTCTTTAATCAAAATGCTTCTTTCTATCGTGATGGTACCTTCTATTTTGGATGCAGCAGGGGAATTGTGACTTTCAACTCGGAAGTGGTGGAAGAGAAACATGCTGATATTTCTTTATGCATAACTGATATCTTGGTGGATGGAAGACCATTGGAACAGATGTCGGATAAGAAAAGAAAGGAGATAACTCCTTTTACTTCCGATTTTACAGACAGATTAGTTATTCCTGCCTCATATTCCCATTTTACCATTTGTTTTGCATCGCTGACTTATAATCGTCCCCAGCAAAATAAATATGCGTACAGGTTGCAAGGCTTTGATGCTGATTGGCATTATGTGGACGCTTCCAGCCGGACTGCCTATTATTCCAAATTGCCTGCAGGGGAGTACGTGTTTCAGCTACGGGCAACGAATGAGAATGGTGATTGGGGTGACGTGAGAGAAATGGAAATTATTATTGAACCACCTTTCTGGGCTACTTGGTGGGCTTATTTTATTTATGTATTATTGGCTATACTGTTTATGGTATTGATATGGTGGGAGATTCGTCGGAGGCTGTTATTGCGTAATCGTAGGTTTTTGCAGGAAGGTGAGACGGACAAGGTGCATCATCTAAAATTGCAGTTCTTTACGAACATACCTTCGGATGAAGAAAAGTTTTTGCAGGATGCTGTCGCCTGTGTGAACCGTCATTTGGATGATCCCGATTTTGATGTTCCGCAGTTTGTAGATGAGATGGCAACCAGTCGTACAACGTTGCATAAGAAATTGAAATCTTTGACGGGATTGAATACAACTGGCTTTGTACGTAGTATCCGTCTGAAGGCGGCTTGCAGGATGATGGATGAAAATCCGAATTTCCGCATTTCCGAACTGGCTTATAAGGTCGGGTTTAATGATCCCAAGTATTTTTCTATCTGTTTTAAGAAGGAATTTGGTATGCAGCCTACAGAATATTCGATGAAATCGGGCAAAAACGCTTGAACATGCCAAGGTGGACAAGGTTGAAATATGTTCCTAAAAGGTGGAGAAAACATGCTTCAACCTTATCGGGAGATGCTTCATCTCTGTAAAATGAATAGCTGATTACTTTTGTGGCATTAAAACTTTAATGTCTAATTTAAAAAGGTTGGCTAATGAAATCTAATTTTTATGGAAACAGAAAATCGCTTCTTGCGGTTTTTATTTGTGCAGCTTTTCTTTCAGGAAGTCATGTTGCTTATGCGGTAAATGAATCGTTACTGGTTTCTGCGTACCAGCAGCCTAGTAAGATTAAAGGAACCGTAATAGATGCAAATGGTGAGGTTGTTATTGGTGCCAGTGTGGTGGTGAAAGGAACCGCTAATGGGACTATAACAGATATTGATGGGAACTTTATTCTTTCTGATGTCCCTACCAATGGGACGATTCAGGTAAGTTTTGTTGGATACAAGACTTTGGAAATCCCAGTTAAAGGGCAGACTTCTTTCAGTCTGACTTTAATGGATGATACCGAAGTATTGGATGAAGTAGTGGTGGTAGGTTATGGTACCATGAAGAAATCAGATTTGACAGGTTCTGTAGGTTCTATATCTTCTGAAAAACTCGCTGCTAGAGGTACTACCCGTTTGGAAGATGCATTACAAGGTGCGGTTCCGGGAGTAAATATCACTCAATCCAATAGCCGTGCGGGTGGCGGATTTAATATTCAGATACGTGGACAGGCATCTATAAATAAACAGGCTGCTCCTCTTTATGTAATTGATGGTATTGTGTGCTCGTCTATGGATTTTTTGAATCCCGAGGATATTGAGCGGGTAGACGTCTTGAAAGATGCCTCGTCTACTGCTATCTATGGCTCACGTGCTTCTGCTGGTGTGATTATGATTACAACTAAAGGTGCGAAGGGGGCAGGAAAACCTCAACATGTTTCTATTTCGTATGATGGATATTATGGGATACGTAAGGTTGCCCGTATGCCTGATTTTATGAATGCTCAAGAATTTATAGATTATCGTTTTGCACGTCATACTCTTTTAACATCAGATGTCTTTGATGGTTCTAGTCGTAAAGGAGTAGATGCGAACGGTATTCCTCATTATGAAATTAAACAATCTGATTTGGAAACTACGTTTCTGAAACGTGATGGTGGTACAAACTACCGTGATTCCCAAATTTATGAGATGATGATGTCGGGAACAGATGGTTATGACTGGACAGACCTCGTAACTCGGACAGGTAATCAGCAGAATCATTATATCAGTGCCAACGGAGCCACAGAAAAAATTAATTATCGGTTAGGAGTTGGTTATCAAGGGGAAGAAAATGTGTTCAAACATAATGATTATTCCCGTTTCAATATCAAAGGTGCTTTTGATGGAAAAATTTCCAAAGTATTTGAAGCTGGATTATCTGTGAATATGGCTTATACGGTGCAAGATGATTTTAGTACCGATGGAACTTATTGTCCGTATGAAAACGCTTTTTATTTCAATCCTTTTGTTGCACCTTATGATGAAAATGGTAACATTATCAATAATCCAGGGTCAAAGGATGCTTTTGGGTCTACCGGACAATTCACTTCTACTGTTAGCCCACTGAATGATTTAGAGGATGAAAACTATACTAATCAAACTCGCAAATTTCATGTCTTTGGCAATGTATATTTGCGTACTAATATAATGGATGGATTAAAATTTGCGACTACTTTTTCACCTAACTTTTATCATGGGCGTCAAGGAAAGTTTAATGCTACTGGAGTGAATGACCGTAATCCGCTAGGTTCCAATTATTATCAGGTGAACGGAACGAACTCTGCAGAGGTTGAGACGACAGACCGTATGGACTGGACTTGGGATAATCAGCTTGATTTTAATAAAACAATAGGTGATCATACGTTTGGCGCGATGGGTTTATTCTCCATATATCGTTCTGATAAAGAAATTTATAGATTGAAAGGCTTTGGTATTTCGGATGATATGCTTTCTTTTCATGCCTTGGATAAGGCTTCCGGTGATAAGGAGATAGCTTCTTCCTATACAGCATCTACTTTGGTCTCAGGAGCTCTTCGTTTGAATTATTCATATAAAGGTAAGTATATGGCGACAGCTACAGCACGTGCTGATGGTTCTTCACGCTTTGCAGAAGGTAACCGTTGGGGATGGTTTCCTTCCGTTGCTTTGGCATGGCGTATGTCAGAAGAAAGCTTTTTAAAAGGTACTCATTGGTTGGATAATTTGAAATTGCGTTTGTCTTATGGAGTTACCGGTAACAACAATGTGGATGATTATGTGACAATAGCTACAGCTTCAGGACCTAGTTATGTGGTATTGGGAGGATCGGAAATACAAGGATATTACCCTAATGGGCTTGTTAATACGGGACTCATTTGGGAAAAGGTAAAAGAGTTTGATTTAGGATTGGATTTTAGTGTATTGAGTAATCGTATTAATCTGACAGCCGATTTTTATCATCGTTTGTCTGATGGGCAGATTATGGATAGGATTGTTCCTGTTGAAACAGGTGAAACAAAAGCTACTTTTAATGTCGGTTCAGTTCGTAATACCGGAATTGAATTAGGAATGCAGTTTGGCATTATTCGGAGTAAAGATTTTATATGGGATTTAAGTGTGAATTATTCTCGTAACTGGAATAAAATATTGGAACTTAGTAATGGGAAAGTGGATGAAATTGCATCCAATCGCTTTATTGGTGAGCCGTTAAATGTATTGCGTGACTATATTCATACTGATGTGATAACTGATAAAGGGGTAACGATGCACACTAAAGATGGGGATATTCATTATACTTTGCAAGAATTGTATGCAAAGTATGGTTCGAAATATAAGTGGTATGAAGGTCAGATAGCTGTGAATGATTGGAATAATGATGGCAAGATTACGGATGAAGATAAGCGAATATATGGTTGTACAGATCCTAAATGGGTGGGAAGTTTAAGTTCAAATATGTATTATAAAGGTTTCGATTTCTCAGTAATGATTTATACTAAACAAGGACAATGGGCTCGTAGTTATTTCCATGATAAATATATGAAATGGTCTGATCGTGGTAACCAACATATGGCAATGGATTTTTATATTCCTAAAGGGGCGCCTGTTATTGACCATACTACCGGTGATATTGTATATGCCACTGAAACTCATTACGGTGAATATCCTTATCCGAATAATTCCGATACTTCGGCAGGTGGATATTTTTCTGATAAAGGTAGCGCGAAGGGAGAAGGCTTTCAGTATCAGAAGACTTCTTTTGTAAAGGTAAAAAATATCTGTTTGGGATATACTTTCCCTAAGAAGTGGATTACTAAAGCAGGATTACAGCATTTGCGTCTTTATATCAATGTGCTTAATCCATTTTGTTTTACGGATTATGATGGATTTGATCCTGAATGGGCAAATGCTAAATTAACTGATGGTGGTCCTGCATCGGTAACTTATCAGATAGGTGCGAATATTAAGTTTTAATTTCAAAGGAAAGGTAAATGATATGAAAAAATATATATATACGGCAGTCATATTGGTTGGCTTTGTTTTGACTACAAGTTGTGAAGATTTTCTGACTACAGATAATAAGTCAAATGTAACGGACAAAGAATATTTCTCGACTAAGACAGGTTTTGAATCTTTGGTATCAAATGCTTATAGTACTTTACGAGATGTTTATGCAGTATCCAGTTATACTACTTATTTTAATGCAGGTACGGATATGTATGCTGATGGGCGTAATTATATCAATGATGAGTTGCATGAATATGAAACTTTAAATCCTGAAAACAGTGTGATGAAAGAGCTTTATACGGCATGTTATAAAGGTATCCGTGCGGCTTATGCTATAAAACATTATGCGGCGGATGCAGTTATTGATGAGAATTTGCGTAGCAGGCGTGTGGATGAGGCACGAGTATTGGCGGCGAATTATTACTATATATTGGTAAATACTTTCGGGGGGGTACCTTTGATGAAAGATTATGTGGCTGATGTTCAAACCGGATATCCTAAATCTTCGGTGGTTGATGTTTACACTTATATTATTGAGGAATTGGAGAATGTAATAGCTGCCGGAGCTATGGAAAAGTCTACCGCTTTGGATGGTGGTGGTCGTATAAGTATTGAATCGGCTCGTGCGTTATTAGCTAAAACTTATTTAGCAGCAGCTTGGGATTTAGATAAAAAAGATTACTTTGCCAAAGCAGCCCAAGTAGCAGATGACGTGATAGCTAATCGTGCTTTGGTTACTCCTTTCGAGGATCTTTGGAGAGCGGATTGTAGTGGAGATGATAACGAAGAATTTATTTGGGATGTGGAATATGACTATGCTACGGCTGCTAATACAGTCAGTGGTGGGCATCCGTGGAGTTCCTTTTATTGTAATCATATGGGGGGGCAAGAAGATCATGGAAAGGGGAGTACTTCTGCTTTTATTGCGACTTTACATGCTTTGCAGTGTTTTGAAAAAGGCGATATACGCTATGGGGTAACGTTTATGAAGGAGTTACCTGATATTGTTACTGCATCCGCTTATTGGTATTGGGATTGGTATAAGAATGGTGGAACTTTTATAGGAATTCCTTTGAAACGTTACTATCCGGCATGGTATGAAACAGAAGAAGATATCGATGCATGGAAAGCTCTTGATCCTGAAAATCGTAAAAATACATGGATACTACCGATGTCTGATCATACACGGGATCCTCAAGAATATATGCCTGGAGAAATTGATTATGAGGAATTCGTAACCTATTCTTATGGGGGCGCTCCTTGTCGTAAATTTGATGATTCTAATACTGCTAGTTATTCTAATAAAACAGATTATCGTGATGTACATATTATTACGCTTCCTGAGATTTATTTGGTAGCAGCAGAGGCTTATTTAAAAGCTGGTGATAAGGGAAATGCTTTGCTTCGTTTGAATGAAGTGCGCCGACGTGCACGGCTTGATGCGGTAACTGAAATAAATGTGGATGTTATTTTAAAAGAACGTGCTTGTGAGTTATTTGGACAGGGATCTCGATGGATTGATTTAAGACGTACACAGAAATTGGTGGAGTATAATGATTTATATAATCCTCAGATAAAAGGGCGGGCCGCACAAATGATTGGAAAGAAATTACTTCGTCCTATTCCTCAGGCGGCGATTGATGCGAATGAGTTGATGAGTGCTGAAGATCAGAATCCAGGGTATTAGTAAGGTGATTAGATAGTATTGAGATGTGTTTAGGACGGGGATGTTATGATATATGGCATCCTCGTTATTAAAAAAATCAATTAAAGTAGAATAACTGATGAATGTGAAATTAAAAAGGGAAAGTCGATTATTGATTATGGCTATAACCAGTGTAGCTTTGTTTGTGCATATTGTAGTGATTTGTGCAGCTAGTACAAGAGAGGTTGTTGCCAATAAAGAATTTGTTTGGTATAATGGTAAACGTCCTATTACTTATTCCTTGCCTGGATCTGTTTCTCCAGTAGTGACGGTAGCACTGGATATGTTTAAGGGTGACATGCAACAGGTGACGGGGGTATTACCTCAAAAAACTCTTTTCGGAACGGCGGTTATTAATATTATTCAGTTGGATAAAAACAAGTCTATCCTAAGAGATCTCCGTAAAGACGGAATCCCGGTGGATAGTATTGTTGCCAGAAAAGACGCTTTTTTTATAAAGATAAGAGAAAATCAGTTGTTGGTTGTAGGAAGTGACGGTCGGGGAACTGCTTACGGCATACTTGAACTTTCCCGCTTGGCAGGAGTGTCTCCATGGGTATGGTGGGGAGATGTGACACCGATGAGAAAAGAGCGATTGACCCTTCCGGCTGATTATTCTACTTTTCAGAGTCCATCGGTAGAGTATCGTGGAATCTTTTTAAATGATGAAGACTGGAGCTTGCAGCCTTGGAGCTGGAAAAACTTTGAACCGTCTGATATAAAAGGACGTATTGGTGCACGTACTTATAAAGAAATCTTCAAATTGCTGATGCGCCTTCGTGCCAATGCTATTTGGCCGGGAATGCATGGAATTACGACTCCGTTCTACTTTGTGCCGGGAGCTAAAGAAGCAGCTGACAGTTGCGGCATTCTCATCGGTACTTCGCATTGCGAGCCAATGATGCGCAATAATGTAGGTGAATGGAAAGTCAATGAACGGGGTGACTATAATTACATAACAAACCGTGAAGGGGTACAATCCTATTGGATAGAACGGCTGAAAGAGGCTGGACCTTATGAAAATTTCTACACCATGGGTATGCGAGGTATTCACGACAGTGGAATGGAAGGGGTCAAGACCCTTCAGGAAAAGACCGATGCACTGCAACAGGTTATTGACGACCAGCGCAAGTTATTATCGAAGTATGTAGATAAAGATGTGGAGAAAATTCCCCAGGCTTTTGTCCCCTATAAAGAAGTGCTTCAAATAATGGAGAATGGCTTGCAACTGCCGGAAGACATCACTTTGATATGGTGTGATGACAACTATGGCTATATGACCCGTTTAAGTGACAAGGAACAGCAAAAGCGTAACGGAGGTGCCGGAGTGTATTATCATCTCAGTTATTGGGGGCGTCCGCATGACTATATGTGGTTATGCACTACCCAGCCGGGATTGATTTATAGTGAAATGAAACAGGCATACGATTGCAATGCCCGCCGTTTGTGGGTGGTTAATGTGCACGATTTGAAACCCGCGGCATACGATTTGGAACTCTTTCTGGATATGGCATGGAATATCAATTCCGTATCTCCATCTACTCTTGTGGAGCATCAGAAGAGCTGGCTTTGCCGCGAATTTGGCAAAGAAGCAGGAGAAAAATTATTGCCTGCCATGTTAGAGTTTTATCGCCTGTGCGGCATCCGTAAACCGGAATTTATGGGTTGGAACCAAGTGGAGCTGGACAAGAAAAAATATACTAAAGGCTGGTCTCCGGTTAAAAATACGGACTTTAGCTTAACCGAATTCGGCGGCGAACTGGATCGTTATCTGGAATCCTATGAAGCCATTAAAGAGATTTTATCGGAAGTGGAACCAATGATTCCTCAGGAACGCAAAGATGCTTTCTTTGCCCAAATTAAGTATCCTGTATTTGGCGCTGCTGCCATGAGCACAAAGATGCTGGAGGCACAAAGAGCACGTTGCATCTCTCCGGGAAGCTGCGACACGACTTTATGGACCCGCGAAAGTCAATTAATGGCTGCCTGTGCCAAAAGCATTAAAGCTTACCAGGAAATCCGCGATTTGACAGATTACTATAACAATGAACTGGCAGATGGCAAATGGAAATACTCCATGTGCCATAATCCGCGGGATTTATATGTGTTCTATCCGCCTGAAATTCCCATATGGCTGACAGATAAGGAAATAGAGAAATATGCTTCTTTTAAAAGACCAAAATCGTTACCTTTGGAGGAAGTGGCTAAGGATCATTGTATTGTTTCTAATGCTTGCGATTATACAAGCGCATCCAAAGGGGTCGTGACGATTCAATCATTGGGACATAGTATGAATGCTGTTTCCGTACCAAAGGGAAAGTCAATTACTTTTGAGTTTGATTGTTTATGGGATGGAGAGGCGATACTGCGCACTGCCGTAATCCCGACACAACCTAATGATAAAGGAGATATTCGTTTCAGTGTTAGTATAGATGGTGAAAAGCCTCGGATATGTTCTATTAAAGAGCCGTTTCGTTCGGAAGGATGGAAACAGAATGTACTCCGTGGACAGGCTGTTCGTGAAACCGGTCATCAATTGACGAAAGGAAAGCATACTTTATCCATCACTGCTTTGGATGATCATGTCCTGATAGATCAATGGATGATTGATTTCAAACCAGACAGAATGTTCTATGTATTTCCAGTTCAACCAACCTATTAATGTAGCATGAATTGTATGAAGAAAATTATTGGACTGTTCATTATTTTATTATGCTTTTGCACGACAAAAGCTCAACAGACAGAAGTGAGGTATCTTTCCGGTACAGGACCGGATCATACTGTGAAGTGGAATTTCTGGTGCTCTTCAGGTATGAACTCTCAAAAGTGGAGCAAGATAGATGTTCCGTCTTGCTGGGAACAGCAAGGTTTTGGAGGCTATACCTACGGGCGCTATTATATTTATAAGGAACACGAGAAAGAAAAGCAATATGATGCCTACAGGGAACATGATTTTTGCGATGAATACGGCATCTATCGTCATTGTTTTGATGTTCCGGACACTTGGAAAGGCAAACAGATAAGTATTGTATTTGAAGGTGTTATGACTGATGCTGAAGTGAAAATCAACGATGTCATCGCTGGCCCTGTTCATCAGGGATCATTCTATCGTTTTTCTTATGATATCACGGACAGACTGAAATTCGGGAAAACGAATTTGATGGAAGTGACGGTGAAGAAGCAGTCGGCTGATAAATCAGTTAATGCAGCGGAGCGCCGGGCTGACTGGTGGCTTTTCGGAGGTATCTATCGTCCTGTATATCTGACGGCAAAGCCTCGCACGCAAATAGAACATATAGCGGTGGATGCCCGTGCTGACGGTACGTTGCACACAGATGTATATTTGAAAAATATTTCCAAAGGACAACAATTGGAACTGTCGCTCATTTCCTGTGATTCACAGCTTCCTATAGGGCGGCAGGTATGCGGGCTTTCGACGGAAGAGAAACAGATACTTACCACATATTGGAACAATATCAGGACATGGGATCCTGAACATCCCAACCTTTACCGGCTCACGATGCGTCTTCTTTCCACAACAGGAGATGTTGTGCACGAGATTACGGAGCGCATAGGATTCCGTACCATTGAATTCCGTCCTGAAGATGGCGTATATCTGAACGGTACTCGTCTTTTAGTGAAGGGGATTAACCGTCATTGCTTTGATCCGGAAACAGGTAGGACAATCAGCCGGGAACTCAGTCTGAAGGATGCTTTGCTCATTAAGCAGATGAATATGAATGCCGTGCGTTCACATTATCCACCAGATACTCATTTTTTAGAGGCGTGTGATTCCATAGGTCTTCTTTATCTCAATGAATTATGTGGTTGGCAGAATAGCTATAGCACTGAAATAGCAGAAAAGTTACTGCCTGAGATGATATTTCGTGATGTGAATCACCCGTGTATCTTTGTTTGGGCAAATGGTAACGAAGGAGGATGGAATACTGCTGTTGACAATCGTTTTGCCGACTATGATCCGCAGAAACGTCACGTCATTCATCCGTGGGCGGATTTCAATGGCTTGGATACACGTCATTACCCTAATGGTACGGATAACATGTATCGGTTGGAACGCGGGCATAAGGTTTTTATGATGACGGAGTTCCTGCATGGCCTCTATGACCGTGGACAGGGTGCAGGCCTCAAAGGACTATGGTCAAAGTTTAAGGCAAATCCACTTTTTGCCGGTGGCTTCCTTTGGGCATATGTGGATGAAGCTGTCCGCCGTACAGATACCGGACAAATGGACACTTACGGTCCTAATGCTCCCGATGGTATTGTGGGGGCAAATCGCGAAAAAGAAGGCAGTTTTTATACTGTTCGGGAGGTATGGTCACCCATTCAAATACATCCATTAAAAATAACTTCTTCTTTCAAAGGAGATTTTTATGTAACTAACGATTACTTATTCAGCAACTTAAGCGAATGCCGGATGAAGTGGAAGGTAATGCGTTTACCTATTCCACAGGTGTCCGACAGCCCCATCTGCTTAGCGGAGGGCGGCGTACTGTTACCTGCGATTCAGCCTGGCGAGAAGGGGATAGCCCACTTTGATTTGCCTGAGAAATTCTTCAATGGAGACATCTTGGAATTGGAAGCCTACAATGTAGCGGGAGATATGATATGTAATTGGACGTTTCCTATCAAGAATAACCGTAAGTACTTTATAGAATACAGGTATTTACAACCGACAACAACTGCTACTGCCAGATATCAGACAGACGACAATAGTGTTACACTGATAGCGAATGGAGTTACAGCAACATTCAACAAAGCGAATGGTAATTTGGTAGAAGTGAAGAACGGTAGCAAGATCATACCATTGTCTGATGGTCCTCTCCCGGTCGGGATGAAGATGCTTTTCTGTTCTGCTAACCTAAAGATGCAAGGTGATACTGCCATTTATACCGTAAAATATAAAGGTGCGGCCGACTCCATTGTCTGGAGAATGGCACCTGACGGATTGCTTGGAATGGATGCATTAGTGCTGAATTACAGAGCAAAGAACAAGTTTGACGGTGTATACTTTGACCGTCCGGTTCTTAATTTCGGTTTTTCATTCTCTTTTCCTGAAAAGAACATCAGTGGGATGCGTTGGTTAGGCAAAGGTCCTTACCGGGTATGGAAGAACCGTATCGAAGGAACGAATTATGGTATTTGGCAGAAGGACTACAACAATACGGTGACGGGAGAATATTATCATCAGCTTATTTATCCGGAATTCAAAGGGTATCATGCAGATCTCTATTGGGCAACACTCCAATCAAAGACAACACCGATGACAGTTTATTCGGAAACTGACGGTATTTTCTTTCGCGTCTTCACTCCGGAGGAGCAGCGTGACCGTGAAAGCCGTGGAATATCAGTAAAGGAATATCCTGCTGGAGACCTTTCGTTCTTATTTGAAATTCCGGCTGTTAACTCTCAGGGGACAGGAGGAGAGGCTTCTTATATTAAAATTAATAAAGGGGATGATGGCTTTAGAATGAAACTATGGTTTGATTTCCGGAACTAGACCCGATAGCGTGTTTATTGCATAAATACCTATAAAGAGCTATTGCGTAGTATATATATTCTGTAAAATGGGGGAAAAGATTACCGATATCAGGTGATTGTTTCCCCCTTTCTTTTTATAGAACTTTGCATTCCCAAAAATTAAGAATTTAGAATTATAGGTATTCATGGTAAGAAGACAGTTACAAAGGATTAGTTTAGGATCCCTTTTTTTAATAATCGGAGCGATATCTATCTTTGCACAACCTAAGATAATGGTATCCGGTAAAGTGATATCCAAAGAAAAACAGGAAGTCGTAGATTTTGCGACCGTATATTTGAAGGGTACAACTTATGGTTGTACAACGAATGAAGAAGGTATTTATCATCTTCATGCACCGGCAGGGAAATATACACTGGTTGTTTCGGCTATAGGATATGAGACTATAGAAAAGCCCATAACTTTAGTTCATGGAGAAAGGATTAAGATGAATGTAATGATTGCCCCGTCAGTGACTGAGTTGGATGAAGTTGTAGTGGTATCTAACGGGGTTTCCCGTGTGAAACGTTCTGCATTCAATGCGATAGCTGTAGATACAAAAGAGTTCCAGAATTCTACCAAAAATCTGAGTGATGCTTTGGCTAAAGCTCCGGGAATGAAACTCCGTGAGTCAGGTGGGGTAGGTTCGGATATGCAATTGATGTTGGATGGTTTCAGTGGCAAACATGTGAAGATATTTATTGACGGTGTACCTCAGGAGGGAGTAGGGAGTTCTTTGGGCTTAAATAATATTCCTGTGAATTTTGCAGATAGGATTGAAGTGTATAAAGGGGTGGTTCCTGTAGGATTTGGCACGGATGCTATAGGTGGTGTTATCAATATTGTAACCAATAAGAAGAGACGTAATTGGTTTTTGGATGGCTCCTATTCATACGGGTCGTTCAATACGCATAAATCGTATGTGAATTTCGGACAAACTTTCAAAAACGGCTTTACTTATGAAATAAATGCTTTCCAAAACTATTCGGATAATGATTATCATGTGGATGCACCGGTAGAGGACTTTGAAACCGGAAGAATTGATAAAGATAAAAGGGTACGTGTCAAGCGCTTTAATGATACCTATCATAATGAGGCGGTTATAGGTAAGATTGGCATTGTGGATAAGAAATGGGCAGACAGATTGATGTTGGGCTTTACTTATTCACATATGTATAAGGAGATACAGACCGGAGTACGTCAGGAAATAGTTTATGGGGAAAAACATCGTAAAGGACATTCGTTGATGCCGTCATTGGAGTATAATAAGCGTGACTTATTAATCAAAGGTCTGAATGTGGCATTGACTGCCAATTATAATAAAAATGCAACGGCAAATATAGATACAGCTTCATATAAGTACAATTGGTTGGGTGATAGGAAATTAATGAACTCACCCGGTGAACAATCCAATCAATATTCACGGGCGGATAATAACAATTGGAATGGAACATTAACTGTTAATTACCGTCTGGCGAAAATACACATGCTGACCTTTAATCATGTGTTGAATACTTTCCGCCGTTCTAATACTTCTTTATTGGCTAAGGTGGAATCGGAGGATGCCATCGCTAAAGAAACCCATAAGAATATCTCCGGATTATCCTATCGGTTGATGCCGTCTGATAATTGGAACCTCTCAGTGTTTGGAAAATATTATAGTTTGTATGTAGCAGGTCCTATGGCTACGACTACGAATCAGGATGATTATGTCTGTACTACCCGAAACATGAATTCCATAGGGTATGGAGCTGCGGGAACTTATTTCATTCTATCCGGTTTGCAGGCAAAATTGTCATACGAAAAAGCATATCGTCTGCCTACTATTGAAGAAATGTTTGGAGATGAGGATTTGGAAATGGGAGATATCAGTATAAAACCTGAGAGTAGTGATAATTTGAATTTTAATTTGAGCTATAACAGAACATTTGGCAGGCATTCTGTATATATGGAAGGTGGAGTGATTTATCGGAATACGAAAGATTATATTCAGCGTAATATTGCGGATTTGAGCGGTGGTAAATATGCTGCGAAATATATTAATTACGGTAAAGTATTGACGAAAGGATATACTGTTTCTGCTCGTTACGGTTTTGGCAATTGGGTGAGTATAGGAGGTAATTTTACCAAAATGGATGTACGCGACAATATGAAAACATCTATTTCCAGCAGTGCGGAAAATTTGGCTTATAAAGAACGGATGCCGAACCTGCCTTATATGTTTGCTGATTCGGATGTTACTTTTTATTGGCGGGATTTAGGAAGGAAAGGCAATATGTTGACAGTGTCTTATGATAATCAATATCTGCATAGCTTTACTTATTATTCTTCCCGAATAGGCTCAAATAAGGGGGACTATGTGGTACCTGATCAATTCTCACACAATATATCCCTTTCTTATAGTTTGCAAAAAGGACGATATAACGTATCATTGGAATGTCGTAACTTCACAGATGAGAAGTTATATGATAATTTTAGTCTTCAGAAGGCCGGTCGGGCTTTTTATGGTAAACTGCGTGTTTGTTTCGGTAATTAAAGAATTGGAAAAAGTTTATAATTAATTGGATTTTAAATTAAATAGAAGAATAAAATGAAGAAAGTTTTCTTTTTGAATGGATTTGTTGCTATTGCCATAGTAGGAATGGTGTTGAGTGCATGTACGGATAATGAGCCGGATTACGGTTCGGGTACCGAGGCTAAAGGTGAGTATGTTATTGCATCTTCGGTCACAGCGTCTGGAAATACAACGAATGTACTGCTTACTTCTGAAACGTTGGATAAAGGCACTGTTTCTACAGTGAATAATGGTCTTGTGAATGATGGCGCAACTCAATGGGTGTTTTACAAGAATCAATATCTTTATGCACTGACTTATAATCAAGGGAATGCAGGTACGACCCGTTCTTATATCATGGATTCAAATAATGAAGTAAAGGCTCGTTCGGGGGAGTTTGCCATAAAGAGATTTACTACTTACGGTATTTATGATAAATATATCATGACCTCGTCTACCGGTGACGGACCCACTGCGTATGCTGATGAGAATGGATATTTACCAAAAATGTTTTTGCTTTCTTATTTGGATGTATCTGCTGAAACATTTACAACGAATGATACTCAAAATAAGGCTTATATGTCCGAGAACTTCTTGGGAAATGGAGAATATGTAACATTGGCCGGCATATTGGAACAAAATAATAAGCTGTATAGCGCTGCTATTCCAATGGGGTTAAGTCAATATGGATCGGCCACTGACGGGGGAAAATGGATACTTCCTGGCAATGATGATTTGGTAAAGACAGAAGACGGTGGTTCCAACAGCAGCAGTTATAAAAAAGGCGAATTGCAATGGACGCAATATCCCAACAAATGCTGGGTCGCTATTTTTGATAATGAAACGCTGACTACTAAAAAGATTATTGAGACTGATAAAATCAGCTATGCTTGTGGGCGAATGAAGTCTCAATATTACCAAACTATTTGGGCGGCAGATAATGGTGATATTTATGTATTTTCTCCTAGTTATGCCAAAACAATGGCTGATAAACGGCAACAGACTACCTTGGATGCTGGAGTAGTACGTATAAAGGCTGGAACAGAAGAGTTTGATCCTGATTATTATTATAGTATCGAAGCGCAGACCGGAGGTAAATCTTTCATTCGTTGTTGGCATATTACGGGAGATTATTTCTTGTTGTTGATGTATGATCGTCCCTTGACTGAAACTGGTTTCACAGCTAATCAGTTAGCGATATATAAAGGAGAAACCGGAAAACTTACTTATGTAACCGGCTTGCCTTCTGCCGATTTGATCTCTGGCTTTGGTAATACTCCGTATGTGGAGAATGGATATGCCTATATGGCTGTAACTACAACAGAAGGATATCCGTCTATTTATAAAATAGATCCGGTTGGTGCGGTAGCGACAAAGGGTGTTTCTATAGAAGCGACACAAATCAGTGGCGTCGGTAAACTGCAACCTCAGAACTGAGTATTGTAATAATATAGTGGGAGTCTGCGGGCAGTATGTGCTTATGCAGACTCTTTTTATGAATTGTATTGAAGATTTTATGAAGAAAATATTTCGCCAAATACATCTTTGGCTTTCTGTTCCTTTCGGGTTAATCATTACCTTGATTTGCTTCTCGGGAGCTATGCTGGTTTTTGAAAATGAAGTGATGGAACTGGCTAGGCATGAACTCTATTATGTAAAAAAGGTAGAGACAGTTCCACTTCCTGTTGATCGATTATTAGAAGAGGTAGAACTCACGTTACCCGACAGTGTGTTTGTGATAGGAATCAGTGTTTTTTCTGACCCGGAACGCGCTTGGCAGGTGAATCTGTCCAAGCCTCGTCGTGCTTCTATGTATGTGGATCAATATACTGGTGAGATTAAAGGTAAATATGAACGTCCTGCATTTTTTGTGACTATGTTCAGGCTGCATCGCTGGCTGTTGGACAGTATGAAAGCGGATGGCGGAGTCTTTTGGGGAAAAATGATTGTAGGTGTCAGCACCCTGTTGTTTGTCGTGGTTTTGATATCGGGTATCGTTATCTGGTGGCCTCGTACACGAAAAGCCTTGAAAAATAGTTTAAGAATATCTGTCGGCAGGGGCTTTAGAAGATTTTGGTATGACCTGCATGTTGCAGGTGGAATGTATGCGCTGTTTTTTTTATTGGCTATGGCCCTTACCGGGTTAACATGGTCTTTTGGATGGTATCGGACAGGTTTCTATAAAGTGTTTGGCGTGGAAGTACAACAGGGAGGTACACATAGTGGGGTGACTCTGCGTGGTGGTAGAGGTAGTGATCAACCTGGAAAGAATGTTTCTCATTCTTCGTCCTATGTTTGTTGGCAACAAGTTTATGAACAATTAGCCCTAAATAATCCCGGTTACAAACAGATAACCTTATCAGATGGGGTAGCAAATGTTTCTTTCAATACCTTTGGTAATCAACGTGCTTCCGACCGTTATAAATTCAATCCTCATAGTGGTGAGATTGATGAGGTAGTTTTATATAAAGATGCTGAGAAGGCTGGAAAGATTCGCGGATGGATCTATTCTGTACATGTTGGTAGTTGGGGCGGTATGCTTACTCGTTTACTGACGTTTATAGCAGCTTTGATAGGAGCCACCTTGCCATTAACAGGATACTATTTATGGATAAAACGTATTTGGAGAAAGAAATCAAGAGTAAATTGAATCTCTTTGTCATAAGATTAGGGGGCGAAAAGAGTTTTATCAGTTTTATCATATGACCTGTTGTCGTGAATGACAGGTCATATGATATTGTTACAGGATTTTTTAGAACCACTTTATCTTCCTGAAAATAACAAAGGCCAACGCAGACAATGTGATGGACGCCAAAATAATAAAACTAAAAGCATGTGGTAATGCATCTACATGTACATCTACGTTCATTCCATAGAAACTAGCTATTAATGTGGGTACCATCAGAATGATGGAAATACTGGTCATGCGTTTCATGATGGTGTTCACATTATTGGATATGATGGAAGCAAATGCGTCCATGGTTCCGGTTAAGATATCACTGTAGATATTTACCGTGTTATATGCTTGTTTTAATTCAATGACTACATCTTCTACCAAATCGCGGTTTTGATAATCTTTTTCCTGGAAGATACTTTGCAATTTACCTACCATCACCTCATTTCCACGAATGGACGTATTGAAATAAACCAATGTTTTTTGTAGTTTCATCAATCTTAGCAAGTCCTCATTACGTATGCTCCTTTCCAATTCTTTTTCTGCGGCAGCTACATCATTGTTTATTTGTTTCAGATATTTCAAGAACCATACGGCAGATGAGTAAATTAACCGTAAAATCAGTTCAAATTTATTAGGCACAATGATTCCTTTACGTCGGGTGTGGTCAATGAAATCAGGAATCATTTCAGTGGAGTGATAACACACGGTAACAATGATTTCATTATTTGTAATGATACCGATAGGGATAGTGATATAAGGGATGCTTCCCTGTTGTTGCAGGGGGATTCGGATAATGGTCAGTAGCCAGTTGTCTTCCGTATCCGTTCGTGGACGTTCATCCATATCGGCGATGTCCTCTAAAAAAGCTTCGGGGACTTTTAATTCTTTAGTCAGAAACTCAAAATCACTTTGGTCGGGGCATTCTACATTCACCCAGCAGTTTGGCATCCATTGTGGCTTTTCTACAAAGCCATTTTCACAATAAAGATATTTTCTCATCTTATTGCCTCCTTTCGTTCATTTATATCCGTTCAGAGGCATTCAGAGTAGTGATTGCCCTGTCGGATCAGTTAATACTATTGCACGTTCGTGGTATTGAATCGTCCATTTTTATTGATTGTTTTTTGTTTAAAGCGGTACAAAAGTACATAAAACCTTTAAAGGACAGACAGAAGACAGGAGGCTTTTATATTTTTTTTAAGAATGTCATCGGAAAGCAATATCCAAAAAAAATAGCGCCTTTTCTCAAAGACGCTATCCGATTACATAAATGTACAAAAGATCCAATTATTTGATTCGTTTGTAACCATATACGGCCAAATTACCCAGTTCCTCTTCAATACGGAGTAACTGGTTGTATTTTGCCATGCGGTCGCTCCGGCTCAATGAGCCTGTTTTGATTTGTCCACTATTGGTAGCTACGGCAATGTCTGCAATGGTTGCGTCTTCCGTTTCTCCTGAGCGGTGGGAAGTAACAGTGGTATATCCATGACGATGAGCCATTTCAATAGCATCCAGTGTTTCACTTAAAGAACCTATTTGATTGACTTTGATCAGGATAGAGTTGGCGCATCCTTGTGCAATACCTTTTGAAAGGAATTCTACATTGGTTACGAACAAGTCATCACCTACCAGTTGGCAACGGTTGCCTATACGTTCGGTCAGCTTCTTCCACCCTTCCCAGTCATTTTCACTCATACCGTCCTCAATAGAATCGATAGGATACTTATTAATCAATTCTTCCAGATAATTAATTTGCTCGTCAGTCGTACGTTTTTTGCCTGTTTCTCCTTCAAAAATCGTATAGTCATAAACGCCATTCTTATAGAATTCAGAAGAAGCACAGTCCATACCAATCATGACATCTTTACCCGGTTCATAACCTGCATTCTTGATGGCTGCCAGAATAGACTCAATGGCATCCTCGGTTCCGTTCAAGGCAGGAGCAAAACCACCTTCATCGCCTACGGCAGTGCTCAGACCGCGGTCATGCAATACTTTTTTCAGCGCATGGAATACTTCGGCTCCCATGCGTAAACCTTCGTGGAAAGATGGAGCACCTACAGGACGAATCATAAATTCTTGAAAAGCAATGGGAGCATCACTATGTGAACCGCCATTGATGATATTCATCATTGGAACCGGCATTACGTATGTATTCGTCCCACCTATGTATCTATATAAAGGTATATCCAGATAGTTTGCGGCTGCTTTTGCTACTGCTAGCGATACGCCTAAAATGGCATTGGCTCCGAGTTTGGATTTAGTGGGAGTACCATCTAATGCTAACATCTTTTTATCAATGGCACGTTGTTCCAGTGCTGAGCAACCAATTAGCGCCGGGGCAATGATTGTGTTTACATTGGCTACAGCTTTTAAGGTTCCTTTTCCATTATAGCGAGTTTTGTCACCATCGCGTAGTTCTAATGCTTCGTGTTCTCCGGTTGATGCTCCTGACGGAACCGATGCACGACCTGTGATTCCTGATTCTAATGTAACATCGACTTCTACTGTGGGATTACCACGTGAGTCTAATATCTCGCGGGCTATAATTTTTTCTATTTTCATACTACATGTACTTTTAAATAATTATTCTAATATAAACTATTGTTGTTAAAATATTTAGCATCCTTTTAACTCCATGCAAAATTCGATTAAAAAAATCGTTTATCCAATACCTATTTATGGTGAATCTTGTTCTATACAATCCTAATAATTAGGTATTGTGGAAGGTGCTGAAGTCGGTTACCTTTGCAAATGTAATAATTACAATTTAAAAATCAGTTTTAATTTAAAAATAAAAAGAGTATGGAACCAATTATTAATTCACAAGTTCCTGAATTTAAAGTTCAGGCATTCCATAATGGAGAGTTTAAAACCGTAACTAATAAAGATATTGAAGGTAAATGGGCTATTTTCTTCTTCTATCCTGCTGACTTTACGTTTGTATGCCCTACCGAACTTGTAGATATTGCTGAAAAGTATAATCAGTTCAAAGCAATGGGAGTGGAAGTATATTCTGTAAGCACCGATTCACATTTCGTTCATAAAGCATGGCATGATGCGTCTGAAAGCATCCGCAAAATCACTTATCCGATGTTGGCAGATCCTACAGGTGCTTTGTCGCGTGCATTTGGTGTGATGATTGAAGAAGACGGTATGGCTTATCGTGGCACTTTTGTAGTGAATCCCGAAGGCAAGATCAAATTAGCTGAAATTCAGGACAACAGTATTGGGCGTAATGCTGATGAACTTCTTCGTAAGGTAGAAGCTGCCCAGTTTGTAGCCACTCATGATGGTGAGGTTTGTCCTGCTAAATGGAAGAAAGGTGCTGAGACCTTGAAACCGAGTATTGATTTGGTAGGTAAAATTTAAAGTATAGAACTCATGTTAGATAGTGCGATAAAAGATCAGTTAAAAGGTCTTTTTGCCCAATTGGAAGCGCACTATACTTTTGACATCTTTGTCCACCCTCAGCACGAAAGTCGTGCCGAGTTGGTGGACTTGTTGGAAGAAGTGGCTTCCTGTTCGGATAAACTTTCCTGTCGGTTGCAGGATAGTGAAGGGCTGAAGTTTATCCTTTTAAAAGAAGGAAAGGATACGGGAATCACATTTCGTGCCGTACCTGGTGGCCATGAATTTACTTCTTTGTTGATGGCTGTTCTGAATGCTGACGGCAAAGGAAAGAATTTTCCGGACGAGTTTATTACCAGACGTATCAAGGCGTTACAGGGGCCGATTAGTTTGACCACCTATTTGTCTCTCACCTGTACCAATTGTCCCGATGTGGTTCAAGCTTTGAATATGATGGTACTTCTGAATGGTCAGATACGCCATGAGGCAGTAGATGGATCTATAAATGAAGAAGAAGTAGAACGGATGAAAGTACAGGCCGTTCCTACTGTATTTGCTGATGGTGAACAGATTCATGTGGGGCGTAGCAGTATGGGGGATCTGTTGGAGAAGCTGGAAGCCCGTTACGGTTCGGTGGAATTGGAAACTGTTGAGACAAAAGAATATGATGTACTGGTAGCCGGTGCTGGTCCTGCCGGTGCGACAGCTGCTATCTACTCAGCTCGTAAAGGGTTGAAAGTAGCAATAATAGCAGAGCGTATTGGTGGACAAGTCAATGAAACGATGGGGATTGAGAACTTGATATCTGTGCCTCAGACTACCGGTAAACAGTTGGCCCAGGATCTGAAAAAACATTTGGCGGAATATCATATTGATATTTTGGAAAATCGCCGGATAGAGAAAGTGGAAGTGACAGAGGGCATGAAAGTGTTGTCTGTGAAAGGTGGAGAAACGTACAAGGCTCCCGTATTGATCATTGCTACCGGGGCGAATTGGAGAAAATTGAATGTTCCCGGTGAAGAAAAATACATCGGTCATGGAGTTGCTTTCTGTCCTCATTGTGACGGACCGTTCTATAAAGGCAGGGAAGTGGCAGTCATAGGTGGTGGAAACTCCGGGGTTGAGGCTGCTATTGATTTGGCGGGAGTCTGTTCCAAAGTGACTGTATTCGAGTTCATGGATACTTTGAAAGCGGATACTGTTTTGCAGGAGAAAGCTAAAAGCCTGCCCAATGTGGATATTATTACTAATACTCAAACGGTAGAGGTGTTAGGAAACGGTGATAAAGTGGTGGGGCTTATAAAGAAAGACCGTTCATCCGAAAAAGAAGAGATATTTGCCTTGGATGGTATTTTTGTCCAAATTGGTTTGACTGCCAATAGCGCTTTGTTTAAAGAATTGCTGGAAACGAACCGCATGGGTGAAATTCTGACTGATAAAAATGGACGGACCTCTGTAAAAGGTATCTATGCTGCCGGAGATGTAACGGATGTTTCTTATAAACAGATAGTTATAGCAATGGGGGAAGGCGCCAAGGCTGCTTTAGCTGCATTCGAAGACCGGATGCGCGGAACGATTTATTAGTGATAAGTGGTTGGTGGTGAATAGTGGGTACATATCGCAATATTTACCACTAATCTTATCACTAAAAAATGCACTCTTTGTATGTATATTGGTGAGAATATGCTTTCTTTGTAGGTGAATCACCGTTTACAGCATTGATATGGCAGAATCGAGACGTACTTCATTGAAAGATTTGGCACAGATATTAGGTGTATCCATACCTACAGTATCCCGTGCCTTGAAAAATAGTCCCGAAATCAGTCGGGAACTTTGTATTAAAGCTCAAAAATTGGCAAAAGAGATGAATTATCACCCCAATCCTTTTGCTATGAGTCTCCGGAAAAATACTCCCCGTACCATTGGAGTAATTGTACCTGATATTGTTACTCATTTCTTTGCGTCTATTTTAAGTGGTATAGAAGATACCGCTATAGCAAACGGCTATTTTGTTATTATCACGACTTCCCATGAGTCATACGACCATGAGAAAAGAAATATTGAGAATTTGGTCAATATGCATGTGGAAGGTATTATAGGTTGTTTATCTCAAGAAACAACAGATTATGCCCATTGGTTGAGTTTGGATAATATGAATATGCCGCTTGTTCTATTTGATCGTGTTTGCATGCCTGACCGTTTTTCTACGGTAGTGGCTGATGGAGTATATTCCGCTCAGATGGCGACACAGCACTTGTTGGATCATGGAAGCAAACGGATTGCTTTTATCGGTGGTGCAAACCATCTGGATATAGTAAGAAAGAGAAAACATGGTTACCTTGAAGCGTTAAGGGAAAATAAGATACCTATTGAGAAAGATTTGGTTGTGTGTCGGAAAATTGATTTTGAAGAAGGGAAAATAGCTACAGAAATTTTATTATCGCTTCCGGAGCCTCCCGATGCAATTCTTGCCATGAATGATACATTGGCATTTGCCGCTATGGAAGTGATTAGAAATCATAATCTTCGTATTCCTCAGGATATAGCGCTTATTGGGTATACAGATGAGCAACATGCCAATTATGTAGTGCCTCGCCTTTCGGCCGTTTCGCATCAGACTTATAAGATGGGGGAAGCCGCATGTCAGATGTTGATTGATAAGATTAAGGGAGATAAAAAAATCAGGCAAATCATTGTTCCTACTTGTTTGCAGGTGAGGGAAAGCAGTATAAAAAGGAAGGATTGAGAACCGAAATGTATTTTAAGAAGAGAATAAGGCTGAACTCTTCACAAAGAGCCAACCTTATTTCTTTATATATTGGAGTATTATTGAGTGACCAACGTAATAATGGAACGTGCCGGGATCACAACTTTTTCATGGTTTTTGATGCTTCCTACCGGTAGAAGATTCTCTCCATCTTTATCCGAAGTACGATAGATTGTCCAGTTTTTTATAATTCCGTTATGCTGATAGAAAGTAAACTCTTTATCTTCCGCTGCATAATTAATCATAACGAAAACCTCCTTTCCGTCTGTATTTTGGTATGCTGAACACATTAGTCCGGTTACATCCGTATCGCCTTCAGGAATGATTTTCCCTTGGTTGTCTTTGGCTATAATTGCTTTCCGAACAGCTCCCGGGCGTATAAATCTACTGTAGTTTCCCAAAGCCCACATTAATTTGGAGTCTTTTACCTCACCATTCAGAAAAGTCGGATCACTATACTCACGGATTAATCCGTCTTTATAATCTCCACCGATAGATCGCCACCATTGCCAACTGCGAGCACCTGCATATACAATGTCATGATGAATGATCCGTGCTACATATAATGCTGTCTTCATGGTGAAGTCATATCCTCCGCCTCCGCCGATTTCTTCGTCATTGCCCATGATACAGGTTTCTGTCTGCCAGAAATCCACCTTATACTTGTCTAAAGTATCTTTTAATTGACAACGGATATCGTGTAAATTATTCAGAGGAGTATTAGTCCAATAACTATGCCCTACCATCAGCCGGGGAACATTGGGAGTATCACCCAGATAGGTGGCTGTACTGTCCGGATTAAAGAAAGACTGGATTTGATACCCCCGTTCCCAATTAGTCATGTGAGTATCGAACATACAACGATAGTCAGAGGACTCATTGACTAGAATCTGTGTGTCAATTTGGTTATTTACGAACTCTTTACTGATGAGGCGTATGGCACGGGCTATTTCGCGGTTGGTAGCCGGTGTACCTTCTTGTTTGGGGCCAATCCAGTTCCAATGCCCATCGGGTTCATTGAATGGACAGAGGTAATTGAACTTGATTCCATCGTGTTTCTCCACCCCTTTTATGACATTGGCAAGAAAATGGGCAAAATTCTTATAATGCTCTTCCTTTAAGTTTAAGGTTCCTCCACGGCCTGTGTTGGTGGCAAGACCGTTTTGTGTGAAATATACGGGAGGTGAATTAAGAAATGCCAAAAATTTGTTTACACCCCGTTCTTTTGCCAGACGCAGGAAGTTGCGCTGCCCTTGTTGTTTATTCCAATTATAGTTACCATCTGCCTGAAGGAAACATTCGGCACGCATCCAGGGAGAGGCTATCTGGCTGACTTCTCCTTGTTCCGCGCTTCCGGCTCCTACATTGAAACGCCATAAAGACAGACCGATTCCTTTAGGTTGTCCGTTTTCATGGTTTTCCGTACTGAACAGCCAGTCGGCTACTTGGTTTTGTTTTTCTTGTGGCCATAAGCCTATAAATTGCATGCTCCAACAGTCTGATGCTCCGAAATAGTCCATGGTTTGACAGGGTTGGTCTGTTTCTATTTCAAAGTGAATGGCAGGATGCTGAGCAAACAGGTTTGCTGTTGCAAATAAAGAGAATAATAATGCTTTGTATTTCATAAAGTTGAGGGATTATTTCAGATTATAAATGACAGTTGTAACACTTTCCGAAGGCACAATTACTTGTTGGTCTGCCGTGACGTGTACCTCTTGCAAATTTTTGTTATTTGTTGTTATATAAGTAGTGATGGAGCTTATTTCACTTACCCATTCTTTATGAATTTCGTTTAGCCGGACTCCTTTTTCTGATAGATTGGTATAAACAGCAACAATTTTATCTTTTTTCGGTGAAATCCATGCTGACCCGAAGAAACTGGATGATTCATTCATGTTAAGCATGATACGGCGATAACCCGGTCGGATGAATAGGCTGTAGTTACCTAATACCCAAAGTGTGGGAGTAGCTTTATAAGTGCCTTCTTTCTCTATATCCCCATAAACTCCATCGGAGGGTTCCAGTGAAATCAGTAAGAAGCGGTTTTTGTGTCCCCAGCGGGGGATATCCATTGAGGTCCAGTAGCTCCAGGAGGAAACTCCTGCTATAGTTAGGTCATTGTGTATTACTTTTGACATATAAAGTGCAATGTCCATTTCGGTTGCTTGGTCATAGCCTATAAACTCGGAAGAGCTGTATCCGTCGCCTAACATACTCCACTCACTTTGCCATATTTCTACATCATATTGTTGGGCTGCTTGGGCCAGTTGTTTCCGGACATTACGCATACCATCCCATGTGCCATCTGTCCAGTAGCTGTGGCCGCAGATAAGTTTCTTTACATGAGTCAGGTTGCCTATATAGGTGGAAGTTCCAGGTGTGAAAAATGCTGAAAGTACGTTACTGTGGGCGGCATCATTCTTAAATTTGTAGAGATATTCATAATCTCCAGATTCCCCTGGAAGAATATCAATAGAAAGACCGGCAGAAGTGATGGCGGTATCCAATTCACGTATAAGTCTGGCTACTTCATCATTAGTCCATCCGCTGCCTTCCTGGCCGCTGTCCCATTTATATTGGGGTTCGTTAACTGGTGAGATATGTGTCACTGGATATCCTTCGTTTACATAGTATTTTGCTACATCTGACATGTATCTGGCAAAGTCCGTATAACGTTCATCCTTCAAATTAGAAATTCCTCCGCTATTGGAGAATCCTTTTCCGTTGGAGGTATATTGTACAGGAGGGGTATTGCTGAAAAGTACTATACTCTGACAACCAAACTCTTTGGCACGCTGCAAGAAGTAGCGCTGCCCTTTACAGCGTGTCCAGTCTAATGTTAAGTCATCAGTCAGATAAGATTCTGCTCTGCGTGATTTGTCTTCTATTCCACTTGCTTCACCTTGTTCTGCACTGCCACCACCTAGATTCATACGCCACATGGAGAGTCCTATACCTTTAGGTTGTCCTGATTGTATTTCAGAAGAGAATAGCAGTTCACTGATTTTGTCACGATTCGTTATCCAGCTTTTTCCTACGAAGGCAGGTGCCCAACAATCTGATGCGCCAAATCCTGTCAGAGTCTGAAAAGATTGTCCGGCATCTATGGTTACTGTTTTTTCTACGTTTATGCTGTTGTCCGGTTGCCCCGATGTATCCGGTGTTTGGGGAGAATCGTCACTGCAGGCTACAGTAGAAAAGAACAGTGGAAGAGTAAAAATATATTTTAGTTTCATTATTTTAGATGGATTAAAAAATAGTCGCGGATAATCCTAGCAAACTATCCGCGACAGAATATAAAGACCTATTGAATGTTTAATTCCTGTAACAATCTGTTCTTTTTGGAAAATGATTAATTCCAGCCCGGATTTTGGGTGATAGAACCATTAGACATTGTAATCTCATATAAAGGTATCGGGAATACCATATCCCGGTTTTCGTTGAAGCTGATTCCTTTATCACTTGCCTCACCTTGATTTTCCCATTCGTAAATGTCGCGGGTAGCGGGATCTGTATTGTATTTTACAAATGTACCGTTTGCTCCCATCAGGTTACAAATCATTTTCTTGCCATTGTCATCTGTCCAACGGCGGATATCATAGATTCTGTTTTGTTCCCATGCCAGTTCCAAACGACGTTCTAGCCGGATAGCTTTGCGAAGCTCGTTCCCATTGGATGTGACAGCAGGTAATTTTACACGATTCCGTACCTCATTAAGGTAGGTACGTGCTGTACCATCTTCGCCCAATTCGTTGCAGGCTTCAGCATACATCAACAATACATCTGCATAGCGTAAGATACGATGATCTAATGGAATTTTGTCGATATTGTATACTTCCGGACGTTTTTCAATAGGTACAAAATACTTCCGGACAATACGTGCTGATTTATGTTGTGACGGATCTATAATATAACATTCGGGATCCCAACCGTACTTTTCGATATAATCTTTATAATTGGCGATTTTTGTGTTGTTTTCAACGAACTTGTCGAAGTTATTCTCTCCGGCAATTTCTGTACAACCCGTTTTAATGATGGTCCAACGTAAACGTTCTGTATCTCCTGCATCGATGTAGGCTTGTTCAAGGTTGGCGGTTGGCTGTCCCCAAGACCATCCGTCGCCGGGGCCACTACGGGCACCGGTAATAACAGTCAAAGAACCACCCAATGCATAAGTTCCATCATACATATATTGTACTTCAAACAGACTTTCTTCGCTATTGTTATGGTCAACATCCCATACATCACCGAAGTTGTCGAGTAATTTATATTCACCTTCGTCGATGACTGTTTTCAATACATCATGTGCCTCTTGCCATTTGCTTTGGTAGAGGTAAACCTTTCCCAATAGGCCTAATGCAGCTCCACGGGTAGCGCGTCCCATATCTGTAGCAGCATATTGACTACGTTGTGGCAACACATCAGCAGCGGCTTTTAAATCATCTTCAATGAACTTATATACATCTTCGGCCGAAGCGCGGGTAATACCTTGTATTTCTTCGGGCAACAGGAAGCCTGTAATGAGAGGCACACCACCAAAATTCTTCACAAGTTCAAAATAGAAGTATCCACGGAGAAAACGTGCTTCGGCTACAAGCCGGTTCTTCATTTCTTCATCTGAGAAATCAGCTTGTGAAATGCGTTCCACTGCGATATTGCAACGTAGAATGCCTTTGTATCGATACTGCCAAAAGTTGGAGATGGCACCATTGCTTTGTCCGGTACCTTGATAGTGGGCCAAAGAAATATAGTCACTTTGACTTTGGCTGGTATTGCCCATCCAACCGTCATCACTACACATCTCGGAAAGCAACCATACTGTGTTGATATTCCACCATCCGCCAAAAGTAATGGCCTGGTAACAACCAGTAATAAATGCTTCGGCTTCTTCTGCACTTTGGAAATAAGTATCCAAATTTTGTTGCCCGCGCACTTCCTCTGTTAGGAAATCCTCACAAGAAGTGAATGTCAGCGAGGCAATCATTGTTAATATTGTTAATATCTTTTTCATGGTTTATACCTTGAGGGTTAAAATTTTAAATCAATTCCAAATAAGAAAGTACGTGGGTTAGGATAAGCGATGCCGTCAATACCGGTTTCAATTACACTGCCATCTTTACCAATCTGTGGACGTTCAGGATCCATACCTGAGTAGCTGGTGATAGTGAAAGGATTTTGAGCCGACAATGAGAGACGCAATTCGGTTCCGTTCAACCACTTCTTGGGGAGTGTGTAACCCACTTGTAATAGTTTGCAACGCATATAAGAGCCGTCTTCTACAAAGAAACTTGAAACGCGTGTGTAATTCTGATTCAAATCATTGTAGGACAGACGAGGAATATCGTTGCTGGTTCCTTCGCCATGCCATGCTTTCTGCAATGTACCTGCCCAAACGTTTTGCCCACTTACGCCGGAGTATAAACCTTTGGTCTTATTGAAAATATCATTACCGAATGTACCATAGAAGTTGGCTGTGAAATCGATGTTTTTATAGCTGAAACCCAAGTTCAAACCTACCATCAAATCGGGATATGGGTTACCGATCCATGTTTTATCATTTTCATCTAGAACTCCGTCATGATTCAAATCCTTAAAGCGAATGTCACCGGGTTGGGCATTGGATTGTACCAGCTTGCCATTTTCGTTGGTGTGAGCATAAACTTCATCCCAATTTTGGAAAATACCATCGGCTACGTAGCCGTAGAAGCGTGAAATCAAGCCACCGTCTTCATTACGGATAATTTGGTCGCTGTTGAAACCTCCAGTTTGGATAGGACCGTCACCGGAGAATTTAACAGCTTTATTTTTCACTGCGGAAAGGTTCAATCCCACATTATATCGGAAGTTTGCTACTTTGTCGTGCCAGTTCAGACTTAATTCCCAGCCGCTAGCTTTCATACTACCTATATTCATCCATACTGTACTGTTCCAGTCGGGGTATCCGATGGCGAAGATATTTTGTTTCTGATAGAGCATATCAGAAGATTTCTTTTGGAAATACTCAAAGGTTATGTCTAGACGGGAGTCAAGGAAGGACATATCCACACCTACGTTCCAGTCTTCTACTGTTTCCCATTTTAGCAAATTATTGCCAACGCCTGATACCATAGTACCTGAAACACGTCCTGGAGCTGTACCGAATACATAATCAGATTGTCCTAACAAAGTCAGCGTAGCATCATTATCTATGTTTTGATTACCTACACGTCCCCAACCTCCGCGTAATTTCAAGTTACTGAAAATCTTCTGGTCTTGCATGAAACTTTCACTGATGATACGCCATGAAGCAGAAACAGAAGGGAAGATGGCATATTTGTTTCCTTTGGGGAAACGAGAAGAACCATCTGCACGAATAGAAGCTGTTAGATAGTAACGATTGTCATAGTTATACATCACGCGTCCTAAATAAGATACTAATGTGCTGTAAGCAGTTTTACCTTCTGACTTTTGGTTTTGTGTACCGGCATTTACTTCCTGCATTTGATCCATATTATTAGGAACATCGTCACGTGAGGCTTTTGATTGGAATTCAGCAAAGCGTTCAGCTGTAAAGCCACCCATTACATTAATATTATGCTTTTCTGCAAAAGTCGTGATGTAAGTAGCAGTATTAGTCCAGTTCCAATCAAGCCATTCCTGCATTTCACGGGAAACATTACTTAATGTAGATTGTTCCAAAGCATCAATATAGAATTCAGGAGTGAATTTGTCTGTACGGCGGAAGTGTGCATTAGCGCCGAACTGCGTGCGCAGGGTCAGTTTTTGAATAGGGTTTATCTGTAAATAAGTATTTACAATTGTACCCATTTCACGGGAGTGGGAATTTTGGCGAGCCAATGAACCGGCAGGGTTCCACTCCTGGTTGTTGTAAGAACGCTGATAGTTATTGAATTCGTTATCCACCCATTGATCTTCCGGCTTGAATATAGGAGTTGTGGGGTCCATAGACATGGCAGCTGAAAAAAGATCGGGGGTATCATCCCATGATTCTACACGTGGGGCAATGTCGAAACCCATTTTTACATATTTATTAAATGTATATTCTGTATTAAGGCGTGCGTTGATTTTGTCCCAATAACCATAGTCATATTGTGAATTGTTACGGTAGTAACCCATACTCAGGTTATAAACCAGTTTGTCTGAACCACCGGAGATATTGAGTGAGTAATTTTGCACTAAAGCAGTTTTGTTGATTACTTCGTCCCACCAGTCTGTTCCTCCGGGATTGGTAGTAGCGCCTGTATCATTCCAAATAGAAGTTCCTCCGTCATTTGTGTATCGGGTATTGAATACTTCTTTATATTCGGCGGCATTAGCCATTTTGGGTTTTGACAATGTTTGGAAACCTGCAGATGCATTAAAACTGATATTTGTTTTTCCTGCCATTCCTTTTTTGGTTGTGATTAGAATGACACCGTTAGAAGCACGTGTTCCGTAAATGGCAGCAGCCGAAGCGTCTTTTAAAACTTCCATAGATTCAATGTCATTACTGTTTAGGAAGTTGATGTTTGTACCTACCGGCATGCCATCTACTACATACAAAGGATCGGTTCCGTTTACTGTTGTTACACCACGGATTAGAACTTTTGGTTGTGCGCCCGGACCACCACCACTGGTTACTTGAACACCGTTGATTTTACCTTGCAAGGCGTCCATTGCATTACCGGTTACAGTTTCGGTAATTTCTTTTCCTTTTACGGTAGATATAGAACTGGTCAGGTCACTTTTTTTCACGGCTCCATAACCAATAACCACTACTTCGTCCAGTAATTCACTGGCATCTTTCAGCACTACATTGATAACGGTTTGTCCGTTTACCTTTATTTCTTGAGTCTCATATCCTATGCTGGAGAACACAAGTACGGCATCCTTGGCAACATCGTTTAGTGAATAATCACCATCAATACTTGTAATAGTACCTGTACCTGTACCTTTTACTTGCACTGTTGCACCAATCATCGGTTCTTTATCTGAAGCCGAGGTTACTACACCTTTTACAGTGATGGTCTGCGCATAGCTACATAGACTTGTCAGCGCAAGACACAATAATAATATTTGCTTTTTCATATCTTAAATCTAATGTTACTTGTTAATTGGCCGGAATGAGTTTAGCTCTTTCCAAATGAGCGTCGAATATAAGTTTATAATTCCCTGTGACGTTCACTGTTGGTTTTGCCCAATTGTCACCTACATGATCGGGTTTGGTCCATGCCGGATTGGTATATTTGGCTTCTTTACCATAATATCCGAAGATCTCCGGTTCGTCTGAGTTGTCTACACGCCACGTGCAATAATTCCACCATCCGTCGGAGTGCCAGTTATGAATAACGAAATTCATTTTAGTACCTGCCTCCAGGAATAGGGGGGTATCCAAATAGAACAGGTGAGGATTGGTCTTATCTTGAGTGAAACGCAGGACTTCAGTTGGGCTACTGGTCATATATCCGAAATAGAATTCCTGTAACCACGAACCACCGTCACCCCATGTGTCAAGGCTGATAGAACCGTATGTGTGAGGTATGGGGTCTACAGCATCGGCAATTGAGTAAGTTTTCAGATTATATGTACTGTTCTTCACATCAATATTAATTTCATAGTAAACATTGGCTTGGTCAAGTACGATTGGCATTGCTGTTTCGGGATCGTCTGTCAGTTTGGTGTTATCCTCTGGATCAAGCCCGAAACAAATAGGAGTGAAGTCACTCTTTTGTGGTAAGAAGAATATTTTAGTTCCGGCTTTTTGACAGTAATAATTTGCTTTATACTGATATTCACCTGTATGTTCAATTACCATCGGTACCCCGAATATATCACTATTCAGTTCTTCGGCAGTTGCCACATCTGCCAGATACATTTTGGGAAAATCCGGCATTTCTGAGATATTCAATACACTGGTGGTAGTGGTTGAGTTTTCTTTCTTGTCAAAAGCGGTAATTGTCACATTATAACTTTTCGGTTCATTGGGGAATACTATTATTTCGGCAAAGTTCAATGAACTTTTTCCATCAGCATCTACACGGCGGTTGTCAAACCCGTCTATACCTGGAATATTAATTGTGACATAATCCAATGCACGATCATCTGTAGCCGTGAACCGAAGATTGAATTTCGTTTCATTTTTCATTAATACTGTAACAGTGGCATCCGGGGCAGCAGAAAATACCGGAGCTGCAAAATCTCCGTCCATTGTGATTAATACATCTTGAGATATACTGCGTCCTCCTACATCGGTTACAGTAACTTTGACTGTGAAACGTTCGCCGATTTCATTTCGGTTTATGTCAAAGTAATAACTTAAATCATAACTCTCTTGCGGAACACCATAGATTTCGATTAAATCAATTGTCTTGTTCAAATGCAGGTCGGCACATTGTAGGCTGATAGAAGCAATACCGTCTTTGTCTTCTAATGTCCCTTCAATAGTAAATCGATGTCCCGCTCCGGACTCGATGTGGTCTGTTGCTAATGTCATTGTTGGATTTTGCCCGTCTACATCGGGGTAGTCGTTATCATCACTACATCCCGTACATAGGTTTGCAGTTACAAGAAAAGCCCATAACATGGCACCATACAAATGTTTCTTTTTCATATTTTATTAGTATTTGAAGATTAAACATCTACTCTAATAGAGGACGAATTAAATTCGTTAGTGGTGCAAATGTACGTGAAGAAGAATTAAAATCCTGATATAAATCTTGCAGAAAAGGGAGGTAAATCTTGCAATGCATGATTTATGTATCTAAAATACAGACTTTATTTGTATTTTTGAACCATATTATTTAACAATGTGTACACTGATGCTATGAGAAAGATATTCGTACTTTGGCTCTTGCTGCTGTCGGTTGTTTCATTGGCACAACCTTATTCTGTTAAGCAGCTTGGTATAGAGAAGGGATTATCCAATAATTATGTGGTGAGCATTGCTCAAGACAAACAGGGCTTTCTGTGGTTTGCCACGGAGGAAGGGTTGAACAAATTCGATGGTACCCGTTTCATTACTTATTTGAAGAATGAAGATTTGACAAGGCAGGGTATAACAGGCAATGAACTGAATTGTTTGTTGGATGATCCTCAGGATTCTATCCTTTGGATAGGCACGCAAAGGGCCGGTCTGAATGCGTATGACTATGTAAATAACACTTTTCTTTGCTATAGGCATGATGGCGAGAACCCCGAAAGTCTGATAACGGATGATGTTACTAAGATTGTGGCAGCTACAGATGGTAATCTTTGGATTACGACATATTGGCGGGGAGTAGATTATTTCGATAAAAAGGCTGGAAAATTCATTCATTACAATACTCAAACAGTTCCGGGATTGGCTAGCGATAATATTTGGTCGGTTGTTGATGGAGGAGATGGAAAGTTGTATATGGGGCATGTGCATCATGGATTCAGTGTGTTGTCTCTTAAAGATAAAAAAGTAAAGAACTTTATGCATGACCCTGAAGATCCGGTCAGTTTGCCAGGTAATGGGGTAACTTGCATTTATAAGGACTTAAGCGGTAATATTTGGCTGGGAACAGACCGGGGGCTGGCACTGTTCAATCCGGAAGCCGAAAATTTTATCCATTTTCATCATAGTGAGGACGGGGTTCCTCATACCGTATTTGATATCAGACAATTTGATGGGAATAAACTTTGGATTGCCATGGAATTTGGAGGAATAGCCATTTTGGATTTAACGCAACGTATGTTTCTTTCTCCTGACCAAGTGCGTTTTCAATATATAAAGGAAGGGGATGATGAATACAGTCTCTCTAATTCTACTGTACGTTGTTTGTTTCAGGACTCCTTTAAAAATGTATGGGCTGGTATGTGGGGAGGTGGAATTAATTTTCTTAGCCATGAATCTTCCTATTTTAATGTTTATAGTTATTCTCCTATCCAGCATTCGGGTAGTAGCCTGAATAATAAGACAGCAAGTAGTGTATGCGTAGCAAGGGATGGAAAGTTATGGATCGGAACCGATGGGGGAGGCATCAATGTATTTGATAAAGGCAAGCGGGTGGCGGTTTATAAAGAAGAAACCGGTGATTTGACTGATAATTCCATACAGGCTGCACTTTGTGATTCGGAAGGAAACCTTTGGTTTGGATCGTTTATGGGAGGAGTGGATTTTTATGATGTGAAAAAGAAAAGTTTTCACCAGATTTTTCCTAAAGATAAAACAGGGGAAGATGTGCGTGCACTGTATGAAGATGCAGAATATGTATGGATAGGAACTAGTAATGGCATCTATAAGGTACGCTTGCATGATAAAGGCATTGCAGATCATTATACAGTAGAGAATAATCTGGTGAGATGTATCTCGAAAGATAATCTTAATCGTTTATGGATTGGTACTTTCGGAGGAGGATTAGGGGTTTTTGATGAACATTTTCAGTGCGTTAAACTTTTTAACGTGACTTCTCTTTTTCCCTCTAATACTATCAATACTGTTTATATGGATAGTCAGAACAGAATGTGGATAGGAACGGGAGAAGGTCTGGTTTGTTTTCCATCCTCTCAGAGTTGGGACTATAAAGTATATCGCAGTGAGGAGGGTTTGTCCAATGTCCATATACGTGCCATTACGGAAGATAATCATGGAAATATATGGGTGAGCACCAATAAAGGTATCAGCTGCTTGTTGAAAGACAAGGAGGTTTTCTATAATTACGATCATTGGGATAATGTGCCTATGGGCAATTTCATGAGTGGAAGTGTGGCGGAAGCTAAGGATGGAACACTTTATTTTGGCTCAATCAATGGCTTATGCCGTTTTAATCCAGATCAGGTATTGGAAAAACGAGAGTCACCTGCTGCAATTATTACGGAGATGCGTATATTCGGCCCGTTGCGTGATACGGACAGTAATGAAAAGGTGATGGCGCTTGAAGGCCAGTCGGAAGTACGTTTAAGCTATATGCAAAATAACTTCAGCGTCACCTTCAATATACAGAATTATGCCTTGGCCGATCAAGTGGAATATGCTTATATGTTGAAAGGGTTGGAAAATTCATGGTATACAGTAACCGATCCTAATAATGTGACTTTCCGTAATATACCTCCGGGAAATTATTGTTTTCAGGTAAAGACAAGAATACGGAATCAGGAATGGGCGGATGAGATAGCTTCTCTGGATATCCGTATTGACCCGCCTGTATGGCTTACGTGGTGGGCCAAGTTATTTTATATTCTTTCGGGTGTTTCTGTCCTGTATTTTATTCTTCATGCCTATAAAAAGAAACTGGATATGGAGTCTCTCTATGAGTTGGAGAAGAAAAATCATGAACAGGAACAGGAGCTGAATAATGAGCGTTTACGTTTCTATACCAATATCACACATGAGTTGCGTACCCCTTTGACGTTGATTCTGGGACCGTTGGAAGATATGCAGAAAAGTAATTCTTTATCAGGGAAAGATTCACAGAAAATATCGGTTATCCATCAAAGCGCCATCCGGTTGTTGAACCTGATTAATCAGATACTGGAGTTCAGAAAAACGGAAACCCAAAACAAGAAATTATGTGTAAGTCGTGACAATCTGGCAGCCCTTGTACACGAGATCGGACTGAAGTATAAGGAATTGAACCGGAAACCTGAGATTGATTTCTGTCTTGAGATTGAGCAGGAAGATATGTCTTTGTTTTTTGATAAGGAGGTAGTAACGATTATACTGGATAATTTGATCTCCAATGCTATAAAATATACAGAGAAAGGAACTATAACTTTAGGATTACATCAGGTGGTCCGGAATAATATACACCATACGGAAATCAGTGTGAGTGACACCGGTTTCGGTATTGCTCCCGATGCATTGCCTCATATTTTTGACCGTTATTATCAAGAGGGAAGCGAACATCAGGCTTCAGGAACAGGTATTGGTCTGGCTCTGGTAAAGAACCTGGTAGTTTTGCATGAGGGGGAGATCAGGGTTGAAAGTTCTTTGAATGTGGGAAGTACTTTTTATGTCAGTCTGCTGACGGATAACACGTATCCTCATGTGCTGCATGCTGACTCGACGGAGAAAACTTCCGATGAAAAGGACGAAAAAGAAGAAAATATAGAACCTGTGCATAGTGGTAAGCGTATTCTGCTGATAGTGGAAGATAATAGGGACATCTGTGATTATATTGTAGAATCTTTCTCGGACGATTTTGAAGTGAGGACTGCCGCCAATGGTGAACAAGGTTTGGAACAAGCGTTGGGCTGCATTCCTGATATTATAGTCAGTGATATCATGATGCCGGTGATGAACGGTATCGTGATGTGCCGGAAATTGAAAGAAGACTTGCGTACCAGCCATATTCCCATTATTTTGCTGACGGCAAAGGATTCTTTGCAAGATAAGGAAGAAGGGTATCAAGTAGGTGCTGACTCTTATCTGACAAAGCCTTTCAGTGCTACTTTGTTGCATAGCCGTATCCATAATTTGCTTGAATCCCGCAAGTTGTTGGCAGAGCGTTTTAATACGAATTCCATACTCATTGACAAACGTGCGGCAGTAACCGAGTCTATGAATAAATTGGATAATGAGTTCCTTGAGAAGATTAACAAGCTGATTGAAGATCGTCTTTCTTCTGAGAAAATTGATATCGGTTATTTGTCGGACGCCATGTGTATGAGTAATTCTACCCTATATCGGAAGATGAAGGCATTGACCGGACTTTCCACCAATGAATATATCCGCAAAATAAAGATGCAATATGCGGAACGTCTGTTATTAGAAGGGAAATACAATATTTCAGAGGTTGCATTCAAGGTGGGAATTAACAGTACGGTCTATTTCCGTCAGTGTTTTAAAGATGAATTCGGTATGGCTCCTTCTGATTATCTGAAAAAGATAAAACCGGAATAGAGTGGTTGTGTAAGCCGTTTCTTCCATATAGTTAAGCTTTTTTTTACAGTCATCTGCTACAGACTCCGCCAGTGGACTGTAAGGTCTGCTTGGGTGGACTATACAGTCTGCTGCAATGGACTCTACGGTCCATTGAGGGAGTCTGTAGTAGGTAACCGTAAGAAAAGGCTTAATTGTAGGCAAGAAAAGCCTTAGTTAATAGGGAGATTGGACTTTGAAGGAAAGTTGCTGTTTCTCAATTTGTATGTTTATAAATGATTGTAGAATGCTTTCACCGTTTCCCATTTATAATAAGGAGCAATAGGGCTGTCAATGGGTAATTTGACTTCATTTTCATTATGTAGCAATTTTACAATAACTTCTCCTTGTTTATTCTTGAAAAAGATTAATTGAAGGTTGGCTCCCATAGGTGAAACACGGAAATCTTGCCAGGCCAGGTAATATCGGTCGGGATCTGTTTCTTGATTGGAGCATCCTTCTACTTGCATGAGTGCCAACAGACGGATCAGGTTGGTATCATGTCCGAAACGGAGGGTGGCGCAAGGAGTTCCTTCACGGATGGCGCGGTCGGCACTTTCTATAATATTCTTCAATAAAGATTTTGCACTCTCGGGGGCTGCTCCCTGATTGACGGGAGCATTGGCATTGCAAATATACATCCGATAATTCACAGACTGCCAGATACCGAATAATTCTTCTTTTTCAAACAAATCATAAAAGGATAGAGGCAACTCTACATCTTGCATGTCGGAAGCAATCCAATAAAGTCCCATCATGAGCTCGCGGGGATTCCTGACTTCTTTGGGATTTTTGAAAAGTGAAGTGATTAAACGTTCCGGATGAATATGATTTTCTTCGAATGTATGGAAAGCTGTTCTCCATGGCGCACTTGCCGAACCCAGCTTTTCGGCTTCGGGTGAAGTATAGGCAATGTAGTCCATGTGTCTTTGGTTGGCTTCGCGGGTGATCTGGAGGGAGGGGTTTAGTTCTTTCAGTTGTTCTGTGAATGCGGACATGCTCATGATACAACGTACGGAAACGCTCGAACGTGCTGATACGTTGGTGCTGTCCCGGAATATATGGGGATATTGTTGATAAAGCCGTTTGGCAATGGCTTTATGTTGTCGTTCTCCTAATGGGGTCAGGTTTCCTCCGCGCCCACGGGCATTTTCCCATACTTTCTGGAGTCTGAGCCTCACATCTTCACCTAAATCGGTAAGTCCTGATTTATTGTGAAACGTATCAAAGACACGAATGACTTCTAGATAACGTTCGTCCGAAGTCATCCAGCGGGACCCATGGCGTCCGTAATGGCTGACGTAGAAAGGACTGTAACCTTCGGGTACTGGAGTTTGTATGCCGTTTGGTGTGGGATAAGCATAATAGATGCTACCCATTTTTTCCGGGCTTTGGATGATTTCTTCTTTCAGATTGTGTGCGGGGAGATCTATGGGAGCTACTTTCCAATTGATGCCGAGCGGATTATTTTGTATTTCCCATATCAGAGGGAAATCCGGATTATCCATAATCCACATTTCGCATCCGTCTACTGAGTCGTTTACATGCAGTAAGGAATAGCCCATAGCTTGTGACTTGGTATCAGCCAGTTGGTATTCTGTCTGATTATAATGAAATGCCTTTTGGCTTTTCAATTCCTGAAAAGCGGTTGCTGAAAGTAGGGCAAAGGTTTCTTGAATGGAGAGACAGATATGCTGTCCGTCTTCCGGCTGTAAGAAGCTTAGTCTGACCGCCGTTTTTAAAGCTTCTTGGGGCATGGCGTAGCTGCCTGATTGCCATCGGGTGTTTCTTTCAATTCCCCAATGCAGATAAAGGGTGTCGTTGGACTGATTGAAAGTAAATTGGTACTTTCGGGTTTGTCCATGCAGTTTAAATACAAATAACAGAGGGTTGGTAATGATATCTTGTGCCATTACATTTCCCATCAGGCTGCCGATAAGCAGAAAGTATATAAAAAGTTTTTTCTTCATCGTATGTTACTCTTTAGATTCAGGAAATAGTTTGCTCCCCCAGTTACCGGGACTGGGGCCCATTTTTAAAACCAACTCACCTCCTTTGATGATATCATTATGGCGGATGGCGGAATATGGATAATTCTTTCCATTTAATAATATCGACCGGATATACTTGTTCTTTTCGGAAAGCCCTTCGGTTTTGATCGTGAATGTTTTGCCTTCCTGTAAATGGAAACGACTCTCTGTCAGTAGAGGGGTATGGATTAAATAATAGTCTTGTCCGGCATTGGGGTACAACCCCATCATGTGGAATACCAACCACGATGACATGGCTCCGGAGTCATCATTTCCGGGAAGACCGGCAGAACCGTCATTATAGTTCTTCTGGATAATTTCATGGATGCGGTCGCCGCTTTTATCCGGACGCCCTACCCAGTGGTATAGGCAGGGAGTGAGGAAGGAGGGTTCATTATTCACATTGAAGAAACCCTTGTCAAAGAAAATATCCAGCCGTTCGTCAAACTTCTCTTTTCCGCCACATTGTTCAATGAGTCCGGGTACGTCATGCGGAATGCTGAGTGAATATTCCCAGGAGGAGGCTTCATAAAAGAACATGTTCCACCAAGGAGTATACCAAGGACCTTCAAAGGTAACGGGAGTATATGTGAAGGTGGGTTTCTGGATATGGGAGTTTCCGAAAGGTATTTTGTCTAACCAGTTTCCTTCTTTATCCCGGGGAAGTATGAATCCTTTGACTCCTGCATGTTCATAATCGGCCCGCCACAAGTTCTTCCAGTTGGAAGATTGTTTCAAGTATTGCTGGTACAAGTCTGTCTTGCCTAGTCCTTTTGCTACTAAGGCTATGGTATAATCACAATAGGAGTATTCTATTGTGCGGTTTCCGGCTCGGGGAATACCGTATGGAATATATCCCAATTCCAGATAAGGAATCAGTCCGCCTCTTCCCTCCGCTTCTTCGTTACCTCCGGGCGGTATGGTCGCATCTTTCAGCATAGCTTCCAAAGCCAGATGGTAATCTATGTTTGGTAGTCCTTTTACAAATGCATCGGCTATAACAATTTCGGCGTTGGAGCCGCCTTGTGTCCGTCCGTTACAATTTCCGCTTCGTGCATCAGGCATGTAGCCGTCCCGTTTATAGATATTGATCAGTGAACGTACAATGTCTGTTTCTCTTTGAGGGTCAATCAGTGTGATAAGTGGAGTTGAGGTGCGGTAGGTGTCCCAGATAGCATAAAAATCATCATAATAAGGTTCCGGATCACTCCATAATGGATTTTCACCGGTACGGTCTACAGGCATTAACATGGTATGATAGATACCGGTATAAAACATACGCTTATATTTTTCGGGTGTATTTGAGGCTATATCAATGCGTTGCAATAAGTTTTCCCATTGTGCCAATAAGGCTTGCCGGGTGTCCTCAAATGACCAATGAGGTATTTCGTTCCATACATTCTCTCTGGCTTTGAGAGAACTGATAAATGAAATTCCGACTTTCAGTTGAATGGTATTTGCAGAAGAAGGGAAACGCAACAAAGCTCCGGTTTTTTGTTGGGAGTCTGGCTGGTATCGTTCATTGCTGATCTGGCTTCCTTTCCATGTGGCCGTTTGTACAAAGGGATGGTCGGTTACTGCATAAAAATAAACGGTGTAGGCACGTCCGTTATTCCAACCTCCGCGAATACGGGTATATCCCATTACTTCGTGATCGGATATGATTTGAATTTCCGAACCTACAAATTGTTGTGCTTCGCGGGCATCGGGGGTCGGTTGTTCACCCAGGAAGAAGCCGGCGTCAACCAACAGGGATTTTAAGGAATCTTCGGGATAGGTGAATCGGTAGAATGAGGCGCGTGGAGCAGTTGTTATTTCAGTATATATGCCTGTTCTCTGGAATTCGGTAGCATAATAGCCCAAGCGGATTGTTTCATCTTTGCGATAGTCTATATGATTGAGCTGATCCGTACCTTTGCCAAAAGGCATGACAAGTATGTTGCCATATTTAGGACCTCCTCCTGTCCCGCTGACGTGTACTTGGGAGAAACCGTTAACTTGTTCGGGCATAGGCAGCCAACCACTATTGGGATGGACAGTGCAATCGGGCGATGGTTTCACCATACCATAAGGGCAGGAGGGCCCGATAAATACCCGTCCCAGTCCTTCCGAACCGATTCTGGGATCTACGTAATCAGAAAGTCTGGCTTCCTGTGCCGCGACCGTCACGGGCAGCAGCAGGAAGACCAGTCTAAACAAAGAAACTTTGAATGGAATGTGGGTCATAATTATTTCTTGTTTATTTTTACACGTATTGTATTCTTCTTTTTGATTTCTCCTCCGGCTTGTGTCAATTGAGGGAAGGCCCAATAAATGTTATAGCCGGTAATCCGGATATCCGAAGCGGTGTCCAGATAGAAAGCATAAGTCTTGTCATATACAAAACCATCTCCGTTACAAGGACGTTTGTCATACACACCGCTTTCATAACCGGTACGTTTTAACAACTTGACATCTATTTCATCAAAATAGATATGATGCACCTTCTCCGGAGTGTCTCCCCCTACGAAAATGCCGTTTTCACTAGTGCATTTAATCTGATTGAAGAAAATGTTGCTGACTTCTCCCGAGTGTCCTTTCGTTGCACCTTTGGGGAAACGCCAGCCTGCATCTTTATGATTGCCTACGGCACGAGGGTATGAGGTGACATAGATAGGTTCCGCTTTACCCCACCATACATCAGAATAGAACATACAGTCTACTAATATATTGGAGAAAATGATATTGCTCACAGTACCTTCATCCCGGTTTTGTATGCCGATGCCCCGGTTGCTGTTTTTGATAATGCAATTATTGAATAATACATTCTCAATTTTATCCATATTTTCCGAGCCAATCTTGATGGCGCATGAGCGTGAAGTCATGACACAATTAGTCACTACAATATCTTCGCAAGAGCCATATTCTTCAAATTCCCGACGATTCTTCAGGCAAATGCAGTCATCGCCCGATTCAATGAAGCAGTTCGCTATACGTACTTTTTTGGAGTGATCCACATCAATACCGTCACCGTTGCGTATTTTTAGATTATTCAATAAAGAGATGCCGTCAATCAAGGCATCGTAACAGCCTATCAGGTGTATTGTCCAATAGGCGCTGTTCCGAATCGTGATGTCACGGATAACGGTCTTCTCCGCATTGATAAGGGTAAGCACATGTGGGCGTGGGTCAAAATCAGTGACGGGCTTCAGCTCGTAGGAATCATCCAGCTCTTTGCCTATGAAGGCGATTCCGTTTCCGTCTATTTCTCCTGTACCGGTAATGGATATTTGTTTTAAGTCTTTTCCACTGATCCACATCATTCCTTCGCCACGGTTTTCGCGGAATGCGCTTTTTGTATAGATGCTTTCATCGGGGTTGGCCAGCAATCGGGAGTTGGGTTCCAGATGAAGGTTCACATAGGATTTCAAATATAGCGGGCCGCATAGAAAGGTGTGTCCGGCAGGAATGATTACGGTTCCGCCACCGGCAGCGGAACAGGCATTGATGGCGCGTTGTATAGCGGCGGCATCATCTGTTTGTCCGTCTCCTTTGGCTCCATAGGTCATGATGTCGTACGTGTTCCCTTGATGGGAAATACTGCATCCTGTCACAAACAACAGGAGGCAGCATAAGAGGCTGATGATAGTTTGATTCTTCATATGGATTGTTTTTTATTTTTTGTACTTATTTCATATTGTCGGGAGGCAGGCTGAGGGCGGATGCTCCCCAGTTTGTATTAGGGTTCGGGCCCATCTGGAACTCTAATGTTCCTCCCTGTATTATATCTTGGTGTGTAAAGTAATTCTTGTCATATTCTTTTCCGTTTAGTTTTGCTGACTGGATATATATATTTTTTTTGTTGGCGTTGTGGGCTAATATGGTGAATGTCTTTCCGTTTTCCAAGCGGATGCTCATCCGGGGAAAAGAAGGACTTCCTATTATATAATAAGGTGTACCGGGACATACCGGATAGAATCCCATAGCAGAAAATACATACCAGGCAGACATCTGTCCTGCATCATCATTACCTGACAGACCACCGGGAGCATTCAGATATTCTGTTTTCATAATATGACGTACCTCCCGTTGGGTTTTCCAAGGTTGTCCGGCATAGTTGAAGAGGTAGGCTATCTGATGACAAGGTTCGTTGCCGTGCCAGTAGCGGTGTTCGCTGAACATGGAATCCAGTTTGGCAATGTATTTTTCTTTTCCGCCCATACATTCCATCAGTCCGTATATATCATGGGGGGCATACCAAGTATAGTGGCAGGGAGCTCCTTCGGTGATGAAGCGGGTGAAAGAAAAGGCGTTACCGGTATCGGTGAGGAAACTTCCGTCAGCATATCTGCCTTGGGCATATCCGGTGCCAGGGTTTATTACGTTACGGTAATATCGTGCACGTATCATTAATGTATCATAAAGTCCTGCTTTTTGTGGATCAGGAAAGTAATCATCTGATGTTTCCAACTTTTGCAGGACTTGGGCCAATACGAAATCATCGTATGCATATTCTAAAGTACGTGACACTTGTTCGCAGGTATGAAAGGCTTCCGGTACGCTGTCTTCCAAAGGAATGTATCCATATTTCAGATAAGAATTCAAAGCACGCCGTCCCATTCCGTTTTTATATTCTTCATAGGTGGCGGGAGTCCTGAATGCGTTCCGGAGCATTCCTTCGCAAGCTTTGTTGATATCAAAATTACGGATTCCTTTGATATAGGCATCTCCCAGTGCGGAGATGCAATGATCGCCTATCATGGCTGCGGTATAACTGTTCCAACAAGGAAATATAGGCAGCCAGCCGCCTTGTTCATATTTGTCCACCAATGATTGCATCATGTCTCCGGCTTTCTTTGGGGTCAGGATATTGACTAAAGGATGGAGAGCACGGTAAGTATCCCACATACTGTAATCTTCATAGTAATTTCTACCGTTGGCTGATTGTCTGAACGGGTGTCCTGTGGAAAAAGAAGGATAGCGCCCGTCTACATCATTGAATGTACGTGGCAGGAATGAGGCACGGTAGAGTGCTCCGTAAAATTTCTCTTTATCGTTTCGGTTGTTTGTCTGTACTGTAACTTGTGAAAGCCTTTGTTCCCAGATGGAGTTCAGTTCCTGTCGGGTGCGGTCAAAATCCCAATGAGGTATCTCGGTGTCCAGATTCTTTTGAGCGCCTTCCATGTCAGTAAAAGAGGAAGCGGCTTTGATTAATATGGGTCCTTCTGAGTGTATTTTGAACCGGAGATATGCACCTATACCTGTTCCATCGGCTATCTGTCGTTGTCCGGCGAAGAGACTGTCATGCCGGAATGTACCATATTCCTCTATTTCATTTTGATATTCAATGACAAAGTACCCGTTGTATCCGGCGGGAGCTCCCCAGCCTTGATAGATACGGTGTACGGGATTGTATCCGCGTATCTGTTTTTTTATAGTATCGATTTCAATATATCCTTCTCCTTCATCGCTGTTAGGATTGACTATGAGATAAGCATCTTCCGGTTGGTTATAAGTGAATCGGAAAATGGCTGAACGGGAACGTCCGGTCATTTCTGCAAAAATGGAATAATCTTTGAGAAGGACGGAGTAATAGGCAGGCGTTGCTGTTTCTTCTTGGTGAGAGAACAGGCTTCCTCGGTCTTGGGGAAGATATTTCAGTGTACCCGATACAGGCATCAAGGTCATGGAACCGTAATCTTGTGTACACCCTCCGACAATCCAATGTGAATTGCGGAACCCCTGTATCTTCTTATCTTTGTAATAATAGGGAGCCTTGCATTTTATTTCTGTATCTTGTGTCTGGGGAGTCCAAAAGTTCATTCCGTTGGGCTCTAGGACGGCAGGCAGCGTCTGTCCGTACTCTTCGGTATTTTTGCCGAAAAGTCCTGCGGTATGGGTTACGCTCGGTGCAGTTCCCGTACGGGTATCTACATAGGACAATAGGGATTCTTCCTGATGTCCGGTGCAAGACATGAACAGGCTACATAGAATCAGCAGATAAGATAGGGTACTTTTCATGGCTCTTCTTGGAAAAGGGTTATTTTTTAATCTCCTGACGGAGCATTTTTATAAAGAGTTCCGGCCGGTCCAGATTGACTAAATCGGGATGGGCTTCAATCGCTTTTTTATATTCTTTTTCACTCGCATTCTGAATAGCAGCCATTATCTTGATATGATTGCTTTTGCAGAATTCTTTGAATTGAGGGGTGATATTGAGGATATCTGTTTCTACATAGGCCGGGGTGCATATTTTCATCCATTTCTCCAGAGCCGCTATATTGGAGGCATTTACTTTAATCTTCATTTCCGGAGCGATTCTGATAAATTCTTTCAGCATTTCAGAGTCTGCAAACCAGAAGAAGCTTTTATTTTCATATCCTTTTTGGCGTACTAATATAACCAAATCTTTTATCGGAGTTCCTCGTTTTACATCAAAAAAAATGTGTGCCTTTCCTTGTAGGGTGTCTAGCATTTCGGCTATACGGGGTACGTGAATGCCGGTAAATCGAGAACTGAACCAACTGCCGGCGTCTAATTTTTCAATATCTTTGGATAGCATATCTTGAATGGGACCTTTACCGTTGGTAGTACGGTCCAAAGTTTCATCGTGCAGATTATAAAGTATATTGTCTTTACTTTTGCGCACATCCACTTCTATCCAGCCGGCTCCATGTTCCAATGCAGCTAGAGCTGATGGAATGGTGTTTTCCGGCGCTATATGGTTCGCTCCTCTGTGTACTACGATTTCGATAGAGTCCTGGTACATCATTTTTTGGGCATATATAGGAGATGGGAATAATGCCAAGATAGATGTCGCAATATGAAGCAATAAGATTTGATGAAGTTTCATGAATTATTTTTTGCTTAAAGGTTTTTATAAGAGCTTGCTGTAACAAGCCCTTATAAAAACTTATTTAATTTATTAATAACCGTAATTTTGCTTCCAGTTGGTGTTTGAATTCATCAAGCCGACAGATACAGGGAAGATCCTACGCCATTTTTCGGTTTGAGCTTCCGGATGATATTGATTTTTATATCCCCAGTCGTCTTCGAACTTTCCAAAACGGATTAGATCATTACGTCGCCATGTCTCTGCATAAAATTCACGGCCACGCTCTTCAAGTAACTCGTTTAATGAAGGAGTATGCTCTAATAATGGAGCGTTACAATAGCTGCGTATTTGGTTGAATAGGGATTGTGGCGTGTCGCCGTTAGTGGCTGTTGCCCCCCGTAGAATAGCTTCTGCTTTCATCAGCAGAATATCTGCATAACGGAAGATAGGTACATCATTGCTTTGATTGCGGTTATAGAGGTTATAATCGTCTGCTTGAATAGCCCATTTGATGCATCGGTATCCCTGGCACCATGCGTTCAAGTCATTTCCAAGATCCATTTGGTCATTCAAGATGGTGATGTTCTTGGTGAGGACAACTTGTTGTCCGTTGTATATATAAGGTTCTGTTCCCATTGTATGTGTGCTGATGTCATAATAGTTGATCGCACCTTTCATGATGATCTCATTGCGTTCATCTCCTTCCAGGCAAAAACGGTCTGCCGCCTCGGGAGTAACGATGAAAATGCCTCCGGCATTTTGGGATAGTGTTATGCCGAACAGTCCTTTACCGTCCGCACCATCATTGTTGAATTTAGGCCAGAATTGGAAACGGGCGTAAGTATTGGCTCTGGTTGATGTTTCATTATTTTGGTATGGCATTGCATAGATGAAATCCTTAATCTGATAGCCGTTGTCTGGCATGAATTTCTTGCGATAACCATCACTGAGATTGAAATGACCGGAGGCGATGATATCATCGCAATATTTTATGACATCATTCAATTTGGAATTAGTCATGCTTGGATCATAAGTAGTTACATCATCACAGGTATAAACAGCCCAGTTTATATAGAGTTTGGCAAGGAGAGCCTCAGCCATCCATTTGGTTGGTTTGCCATAAGTGGAAGCATCAACATCTTCTTTTAAACCGCCAGAAGCCAAAGCACGGAGCAGGTCGCTTTCGATAAATTTTGTAATTTCGGAACGGGGAGAACGGTCGATAGCTTCAGAATCGCCGATCAAGTGGTCTAATTTGGGAGTTGCTCCGAATGTATCCATAAAAATAAAATGATAGAAAGCACGCATGGCAAGTGCCGGAGCAATCAAGGCTTCTTGTTCGGCATTGTTTTCATCCTCTCCACCCAGGTCAAAAATTGCTTGATTGCACTTTGTGATTGCAGCCGGAATATCACCAGCCCAGTCCACGTGTGCGTCGCCTGGAAGGCTGGCGTGAAGAGAGGAATGGATATAGTTGCCGCCATCATACCAGTTACCACCAAATGTTACTGCCATGAACTCATCGGAAGACAGCAGGGCAGCTTCCATATAACGACGTCCTAATGCTCCGCCGAATCCATAATACAAACCTGCCATTTTAGCTTCCTTGGCAATTTCGGAATCCGGGTATTCGGTATAAGTGGACTTAAGATCCACATTTAGATCTGTGCAGGCGGAGAAGGTAAGCAGACTACCTACCAGCCAGGTTGTTAATTTTATGTTATTTTTCATATCAGTTTTCAATTATATGGTTAGAAGTTCACGTTTAGACCGATCATAAATGAACGGGTACGCGGATAGTAATTGGTACGTCTGTCCATGCCCGGTTCCAAGCCTCCAAGGTTGATTTCCGGATCACGGCCGGAGTAACCGGTAATGGTGAATACATTATTACAAGTGGCGTATAGCTTGAGCGAGTTTATCCAGTTACCAATTTTGCCGAAAGTATATCCCAATGAGACTGAGGACAGACGGAAATAACTACCGTTCTCTATCCAGCGATTGGATGGTGCTTGAGATTGTGTGTCAGTAGCACGGTGTTTGGTAGCTACGCTTTTTAATACATTGCGGCCTTCTTTCACAAAAGAAACATTAGAGTATTGTTCTGCAGTGGCGTTGTAGATATCTTGTCCAAAAACACCAGTAAAGAATAAATCGAGATTCCAGTTCTTGTATTGGAAGTTATTGCTCCAGCCTAAATTTAAGTCAGGTTGTGCGCAACCGATAATAGTACGGTCTCTGTCTGTTTCAGGATCTGTGGTCGTTTCGCCTGTACGTTCACCCGTTTCAGGATCGTGTACATAAAAGATGGATACTCCTTGGTTATTGTAGCCGGCCCATTCGTAGGTGTAGAAGGTGCCGATAGGATGTCCTTCCATGATGCGCTGTACGTCTGCATTTGAAGAATAACCTGCGATTTCAGGATCGGCTGCACGGATATAATCTACGGAATATTCGCTGTTGGATATACTTTCTACGTTATTTTTATTATGAGATAAGTTCAAACTGGTTTGCCAAGAGAAATTTTTTGTTTGTATGGGAGTGGCATTAATGGTAAATTCAATACCTTTATTGCTGATATCTCCCACATTGGCCGGCATGGTTCCGAAAGGATAGCGGTTTGTGGAAACCTCGTAAGTGTATATCAGGTCGCTGGTACGCTTGTCATAGTATTCGATGGTTCCTCCTAATCTGCCTCCAAAGAAGCTGAAGTCCAGCCCGATGTTCAACATGGCTGTACGTTCCCATTTTAGGTCTGGATTGGCATTTGAGGCGGCTGCCAGGGTATGGTAACTATTCTGTGTGCCATTGGCGTTTGTATAGTTGAACCAACCTGAAGTACTGTAAGTCTGGATAGCCGAATAAGCTCCGAATCCGAGTGAGTTACCACTAACACCATAACCAACACGGAACTTCAAGTCATCGAAAACATTTAAATCTTTGATGAACTTTTCTTCGCTCATACGCCATGCCAACGATGCAGATGGAAAAGTTCCCCAACGGTTGTTCTTTCCAAAGGCAGAGGAGCCGTCACGGCGAATTGTTGCTTGAAGCAGGTATTTGCTGTTGAAGGAGTAGTTGATACGTCCATAAAATGAGATCATACGTAAAGTTTCCAAATGACCGTTATTATTGCTGGTGATACCGCCATTCTGCCAATCCATTTTATTGGCAAGGTTCAGATTATAAAAAGTGGTGTTATCATTGTAAAAGTCGTAGACATCCAGACCGAAACTGTCATTGTCATCATTCTGTTCCCATGAATAACCGGCCATCAGGCCCAGTTTGTGGATATTGGCGAATGTATGATCATAGTTTATGTATGTTTCAAGAATTTTTTTCTTGTTTTCTGTTGCAATACGTTTAGCTTCGCCATTTCGGGTGTTATATTGGGATTTGCTGGTATGGTATTCGTTCCATATATATTGTTCGTCTTGATAGGAAAGACTTAAGTTCCATTTTAAGTCCTTAGTGATATCTAAAGTACCTTTGGCTGTTCCTTGAAGGAGTTTCTTGTTGTTTTCAAAAGTATCTTCATTGATCATGGATACAGGATTGAAGTTTTGGGAGATAGTTTTGTCGCTATACCAAGAACCGTCTGCGTTGGTGACAGGAACTAGTGGAGAATAATAATTCATGGCGTCGAATACGGATTGGCCATCTTTGGCGGAATCAACGGTGGTACCTTTTGATTGTGCGGCATTCACGTTAAAGGCTAAGGTGAGCCGATCATTCAGTGCTTTGGTTTGCAAAAATGCGCGGCCGCCGAAACGCTCGAAATCTGTACCACGTACGATACCTTGTTTGTTTTGATAACTCATGCTGGCACTGTATTGAGTCTTTTCTGAACCGCCATTGATAGAAACGTTATGGTTATGACTGATTGCTGTGCGCAGTACTTCATCGTTCCAATTGGTGTTTGCTCCTTTGTCATTCGGAAGAGTGATGTTATTTTCCTTGGCATAGGTGCGGAGTTCGTCGGCAGTCATCATATCTAAACGCTTGGCAATGTTGTCAAATGCAAGATATGCGCTGTAGTTTACAGAAGTGTGCTCACTTTTACTACCTTTTTTGGTGGTAATCAAGATTACACCGTTAGCAGCCTTGGAGCCATAAATAGCCGTTGCAGAAGCGTCACGAAGTACGTCAATGCTTTCAATATCTTCGGGAGCAATCAGACTTAATGACATACCGGGAATACCGTCAATAACATAATAAGGTTCCATTGCCGCACCGGTACGCAGAGAAGAAGCCCCACGTAAAGAGATAGAAGCAGTACCAGAAGTCGGATCGCTGCTTTGTACTACCGTCAAACCAGGGACTTTACCTTGCAGCAACTGTCCAGGGTCAGAATAAACTCCTACATTCAGTTTGTCTGCTTTCACAGTGGTAATGGAGCTGGTTACATCCTTACGACTCATGCTGCCATAACCTACTACCACAACTTCATCTAATGTTTTAGAATCTTCTTCCATAATAATCTTCAAAGAAGATCCTTTTACTGTAATTTCCTGGGTAGTGTAACCCACGTAAGAGAATACGAGTGTCTTTCCTTGTGCTACATTCAGTGTAAACTGTCCGTTAAAGTCAGTGATAACACCGTTGGTAGTACCTTTTTCGACTACATTCACTCCGATAAGGGGTTCTCCGGTTTTGTCTGTGACAATACCGTTAACTTGATTTTGAGCAAATGCCAGTGTACTGTTTAATAGGAGTAATGCAAAGACTACTATCTGTGCAAATGTCCTTTGGGTTAGAGATTGTACGTTTAGCATAGAATTTAATTTTGGTTTTGATTAATATGTTCTTGTTTAATACTGTATAGTTCTCTATATATTGTGAATCTGTTGTTACAGTTTGATGTATATTTTCTTAAGATATAGTGGATAACCGATACCCCCCAAAAACAGAGTGAAAACGAGGGCGTAGACGGCTGAGGCAAGGTAGGCGTCGGTTATTCCTGAATGAATGGCTGCATAGGCTGCCGCTTTCCATCCGGTACTTCCCATCATAATGGCAAGTACTTCGCTCAATACATAGAGGAATAGGGGGTTGACGCCGAAGATGATGAAGAAGCGGCACCATTTTTGTTTATTCCTTATGTCTATATAATACATTAGTGTGGCAAGTGACATGGAAGCCGCTCCGCAGGTCACCAAAACAAAAGTAGGAGACCATATTCTTTTATTTAAAGGCAGCGCATCTGCCAATAAATAGCCGATACTTATCAGAATGAATCCGGTCAAGAACAAACGGAGTACTTTGTTTTCTGTCTGATGGCTTTGTATTATCCATTTTCCATATGAAAAACCGATACAAGTGTGGGCGATAGCAGAGAGAGTGCTTACAAATCCTTCCGGATCAATCGGGCTCTTTTGATAGAGATGCGCTTCGCCGAAAAGTTGCCTGTCAATAATGGATAAAATATTGCTTTCATCGCAGGCATAACCGTTCCCCATGCATAATATGACAGTGTAACTTACTAGTAAGATAAAGGTTAATGCGGGGATGAACTTATGATTCATAAATAGGGCTGTAAAAGAAATAACACAGTAACATAAAGCAATGCGTTGCAGTACCCCGGGAATGCGCAGATGGACAAAAGGCAGGAAGTCACCTTCACATACATGGTCAAACCAACCGATTGCCCATCCGATGCATAGAATAAGAAATGTGCGTTTCAATATCTTGGTTACCACTTGTAGGGAAACGTTGAAATTGAATTTGTTTAATGAAATATATGTTGAAATACCCATGATGAACAGAAAGAAAGGAAAAACCAAGTCACAAGGTGTCAGTCCGTTCCATACAGAATGTTGCAAAGGTGCATACGACACTTTGCCTCCTGCATTGTTGACCAGAATCATCCCTGCTACAGTGATGCCCCTGAGTGCATCGAGTGACAAAAGCCTCTTTTTAATGGGCGGTGCCTGCTGTGCGGTTTCTGTATTGAGCTCTTCCTTTTTCATCTTACTATCAATTGTTTATCAATGTTATAGCCTCTTTCGCTACTTCTATACAATCACCTTCGGCAGATGCCGCATAGGTGTTCTTTGCCAGTGTCCATGGTTCTTCCAGGGCATACCAATCTATGGTCATGGCTGGATTATCGGCAGTGGGGGTTGATGAATTACCTACTGGCAGTACAGGAAGTTTGCCATCCAGTTGGTCTTGCAGTACTTGCCAGTATTTTTCCCAACGTTTGTAATAAAAGTCGCGCAGCAGCCCGTTCCACTCCTTATGGGCATAATCTCGTAATTTGCCGATGTCGGCGCAGTAGCGGTTTCCCCATGTGGTGATTTGTACGCGGGCGTTCCATTCGTAGAGGTCTTTCTCTTCAGATGTGATTCCCAGATTGCGCGCTTGTTGAATCCAGTTTCCGACTTTGAATTCCTTGCGTGTGCCCAGCAGCTTGTCTTGCATCATTAACAGTTCCAGGAACTGTCGGGTGTGTGTGGCATAATTTTTTTTGTCGAAGCTTTTAAAGTCGGCAACAGCGTAATTGTACACTATTCGGGCACGGTCGGCAATGGCTTGTCGGGTGATGTCCACCAGGTCATATTCAAAGTTGTTATTACCGCGATATTTGTCTGCCACGCTCACCATCAACCGTGCAGCTTCTGTTGTGGTAGTGGGATCGTAATAGTTGCACATTTTGCTCCAGCTGGATGCTTGGAAATTATTCAGCGATGGACGCCCACAAAAGATACTTTCGTGAGGACCTTGTTGGTTGTTTCCTGCCGGACAGTTATAGATACCGTTTGCCAGGATCTGCCAAGCTTGCCGGATAGATTCATCGTCTGTGCCATAGCGTGCGCGGATGTATTGTTTGATCCATTCTTCTTTGGTAAACTTTTCTGCACGCCAAGGAAGTTCGCACATCAGTTCGAACATAACGGGATTATTTTCAATGCCTTCCATCGTCAGACCGATGCCTTTTAGCTGAGTGGCCAGTGGATTGTTCTTGGTCAGGTAGAAATTGTGAAGAAGCTGGTCCATCCTTCCATGCAAGCCCACGTTCCCCCCGAAATTCTCCAACAGGCAGAACAACCAGTTGTGTTCTTCGTATCCTTTGTCTCGTTTCCATATAGAGGGAATGCCCCACATGGGACGACATTCGCTAAATAAATCAAGGATAAGCAGATCGCCGGGATTCAGCGCTTTCATCATTTCCGGACGTGGGTTTTCTGTCCATCCCTGCACCACCCACACAGCTTTCGGATTGGCCTTTTTCATAGCGTCCATAATAGCCCTGCCGGCTTTGCCGAAGTCTAGTTCGGCAGGTAAGTTTTTGGCTTCATGAAAAGGGTCGATGGAGTAGTAGTCACTTGTTCCATACAGTTTTTCGGTTTCTTCGTAAAATAGATTGGCAATCCGGGTAAACTTAGGGTCGTCGGGCAGTAAGATTCCCGGTCGGTCGAATCCGTTCCATTTGTTGAGGGTGCTTTGGGCGGATTCCGAGGAAGTGTCGCTTGCCGTTTTCTCTTCTTTCCCACTATCAATACGCTTTCCCAAATCCAGCTTGGAGGGGATCATACCTGAATAACCGGGCAGTACGGGGTGCATTCCCCATTCTTTCATTCGTTGCAATATCTTTTTTTGCAAGGCTTCTTGTTGTTCATACCAACTGTCGGGATTAGGGCCTCCCCATCCTTCCAGATTGTTCATTTCCCACCAGGCAAGGAATGCCGGACCGGCAATAAAATTATTGATTTGCTGTTTGGAAAACCCCAGCCGGAGTAATAGGTTACGCCATACACATTCATGTCCTACGGCAGCGAGCGGCAGGTTGATTCCGTGTAGTGCCATCCAGTCCAGTTCCTTTTCCCAACGTTTCCAGTCCCAGAATGCCATGGAGTAAGAGTAGGTGCAGTAATTGAAGTCATAACGCAGGGCTAGGTTTGTTTCGTGGCGTTCCTTACGGAGGACGGGAGGAAGAACATCGGGTAGTGAGGCATACATACCGTTCCATGACAGATGGATTCCGGCATGATACTTTAAGTACCAGTTGATGCCGGTTGCTATATTAATATAGGTGTTACCTCGTATCACTACCTTGTCGCCTTTCCGGTCTAACTCGAAAAAGTCGTTAGAGCTTTTGTGTAGTTCGACTACGAACTTGTTCGATGCTCCCTTGTCTATCCTTTCCAGCATTCCCTTGATAGGGTTTGCCAGTATACCGGAGGGGAGTAGTATCAGCCAGCTCAATAATAAGAATATGTTTTTCATATACATTTGCATTTCTGTTTTTTACAAATGTAAGGGAAACAAAGCTTTCTATAGGAGAATATGGTGCACAAATGGAGTAAAATAGTAAAGTGAACTATTTTCTTCCAAAATATTCGCTTGGAAGTACTCCAAACAGCTCTTTGAAGCATTTTGTGAAATATTTGGGGTCGTTAAAACCTACAGCATATGCGATTTCTGCAATAGAAATGTTGCATTCGACTTTGGTTAAAGTCTCTTTTGCCACATTTAATCGGTAGTTTCTCATAAATTGGCCAATGGATTGCCCTGTTAAGGATTGTAATTTCTGATTGACTAATGTTTTGCTGTATCCCATATCGCGGATAAAGCGCTCTAAGTTATAATCCGAGTCGGCATAATGTTCTTTCATTAAATTGATTGCCGATGTCATAAATGTGTTGTCTTTGGAACTAGCGTTTATATTCAATGTTTCACAATTCATACTAGTGGAGAACATGGATTTGTATTTCTGGCGTAAGGCAAGTATATTTCGGATACGTAATTTTAGAATAACCTCATCAAATGGTTTGCACAGATATTCATCTACTCCTATTTCGTAGCTGATTCTTTCTTGGGCTTCAGACCGGAGGGCAGTGAGCATGAGAAAGGGGATGTGGGAAGTAGCCAGATTAGCTTTTACCTGGCGGGATAATTCATTCCCGTCCATGACGGGCATCATCAGGTCGCTGACAATCAAATCAATCGTTTCTCTTTGAATCAAGTAAAGAGCTTCTGCACCGTTCTGTGCTTCTTTTAATTGATAATTGTTTTTGAGAATGGAACAAATATAAGTACGCATATCTGCATTATCTTCAACAATGAGGATGGTTTCCTTTTTCTCGTTTCCATTGGCAGGAATGGAAAGTGGGTGTTCATTCTGCTCATATTTTTCTTTTTCTGATTCGGCTTGGGGGATACCTTTTTCCAAAGGTAATAGTATTCTGAAGAAAGCTCCTTGCTTGGGATTGTTTCCTGCATAGATGTTGCCTCCGTGTAGAGAAATGATTTTCTTACATAAGAATAGTCCGATTCCTGTGCTGCTTTGTCCATAAACGGGATATTTGATGCTCTTTTTGGATTGGTAGAAGCGTTCGAAAATACGTTCTATATCTTCGGGTACGATACCATTACCTGTATCTTTTATATCTATGAACAGCCAGATATGGTTGTCTTTGTCGGTAAGGGAAGCCACATACAAACTTATTTTTCCATAATCGGGAGTGAATTTAACAGCATTGGATATCAGATTAATAATGGCTTTGCGCATATATTCAACATCAAATATCCAAAACGGGGTACAGAGCCGGAAGTAGGTGATGATGTTTATGTTCCGTTCATGGGCAAATACTTCGAAAGGCATTAATATATTTTGTATAAGGCGGATAAAGTTTTCGTTTGTCTTATTTAATACAACTTTGTCTGCATCTAACTTTCTGAAGTCCATTAATTCATTGACTAGTGATAGCAGATAATTGGAATTCCGTTCAGCTATTTGTAGCTGTTTCTTTACTTCCGGCTCATGGCTTTCGTCAAGGGCGCGTTGGATGGGACCGTTGATTAAAGTGACTGGTGTCCGGAATTCATGAGTGATATTGGTGAAGAAAGCAATTTTTTCTTCCGTTACCTCCTCGACGTGTCGTGCCATTATTTCTAGTTGTTTATTTTGTAACTCTAGCTCATGGGTGCGTTGGGCTACTTCTTTTTCCAGTTGTTTTTTCTGTTGACGGTACAGACTTATTTTCCATTGATAAAAATAATAGCTGCCTACGGTGATCAGAATGGCAAGCAATAAATAGAACCACCAGGATTTATAGAAATAAGGAGTGATGGTTACTTTGACTTCCGTTATTTTATCAGACCAATGTCCTTTCTCGTCTGTGGCACGGACTTGGAACACATATTTTCCGGAGGGAATGAAATTGTATCTAGCAGTATGTTCGCCAGGAAGGGTTTCTGTCCATTCATTCTCATAATTTTTCAAGCGGTAGGCATATTTCACTCGGTTACAGTTTCCATAGTTTAAGGTGGAAAACTCGATGGAAAAACCATGATCTTTTTCGTGCAGACGGATGGTATGTAAATTTGTTACCGCGCAGGGAGTTTTTCCGTCTGCTGGAGGATAGACCATGGTACCGGCGACACTGATTGAGGTCAGTTTGACTTTGGCATCCTGCTTTTTTATCTTGGCTATATCGGGGGTGAAAGCGACTAATCCGTTTATAGTACCGAAATATAACAGATTATTTTGGGGAGAATAATAAGATGCGTTCCAATAAAACTGATTATTGGGCAGTCCGTCTTCTTTTGTATAATTGGTGAAAGTCATGGTTTGTGTATCCAGTTGGGCGATGCCGTGGTTGGTGGACATCCACAGATGTCCCGTTTTATCTTCCACAATACCTATAATGGTATTATTGGGTAACCCATCCTTGCGGGTGTAGTTATGAAATGTGAACTGTGTTCCATTTTCTTCCGCTAGTTGATATAGTCCGTTCCCATTTGCTCCCAGCCAGATGGTACCATTATGATCTTCTATGATACAGTTTATTTTTTCTAATTGCAATGAAGTGGGTTCCGTCAGTTTATGTTTTAAATAGGTATAGCTGAATTGTGTGGAGGAAATGGAGAACGAGTATAAATCCATAATGAAAACTCCTTCAGATGTTCCCATCCAAAGACGTTTCTTGCGGTCGATAATGATGGACCCTACCGCATCGAATTCATTGTCGGAACGGTCAAACAAGACCCGGGTGAAACGCTTGGTCTTTTTATGGTAGAAATGAAGCCCTCTGGTAGTACCAAACCATAAACCATTGTTCATGGTGTCTTCACAGGCGCTGCTTAGAAAATCTCCCTCCAATCCTATGGAGTCTTCCCGGATATGACGTTGGAAAGTTTGGTTATGGGGTATATTTAGATTTAGTTCATTGATTCCGACCCCCCAAGTATATGCCCATAAATGATTTTCGGAATCAATGAGAATGCCACGGATGGAGTTGTTACTAATGGAAGTGGGATTATTCTGGTCAAAAGTATAATGGATGAACTCATCGCTGCCTTTGCTCTTTTTGTTGAGTCCTCCCTCTACTGTTCCTACCCATAGATTTCCGTCTTTGTCTTCGCTGATGGCATTGACCGGATTGGGGGAAAGAGAGGTTTCTCGCAGATAGTTGTATTGCCACACATACGTTTGCAGACAATTGGGAGTCAATAAATTGATTCCTCCTATCTCAGTCCCTACCCAGATATTCTCATTGTCGGTCAGCAGCCAGTTGATGAAATTACAGTTCAACGATTTGTCAGGCATTTCATTGTTTTGGCGGATATAAGTAAAAGTATCGGTATCCCGATTGTATACATTGAGTCCGTTCAGAGTGGAAACGATGACATCTCCTTTGCTAGTCAGTTTAACTCCGGTTATATAGGCTTGACTTAGCATTCCGGGGCGATGATTGGAGTAACGGTACCGGTTCAAACTCTGCTGGGTATGGTTATACTTGAAGAGTCCGCGATTGGTTCCTATCCATAACAATTCCCCGTCAGTTTCCATGCAGAGAATTCTCCAGTCTTCTGAGAAGGGTTTCAGCAGCTCCGATACCATGCTGGTTTTCAGTAAGTGGTTGCTCCCTTTTTCAATACGGCATACATGATTATCTATGCCTGCACAGATGTATTCTTGCAGGTCAATAACAGCGTGGATGGGGGATTCTGTATCTTTTTTCAGTTTATAGTAATCTTTTATTTGCCCGTCTACGCCTAGTTCCAGATACCATAGATTCTTGTCTGTCGATATCCACAAATTATTCTGCTTGTCCCGATAGATGGATGCAATGTAGTTACTTGCTAGAGATTTCAATTCGGCAGGCAGTTCTTTGTCCGTGTCTATCTGTGTATAATGTTTCAAGTCAATGAGGTCTATTCCTTCTTCCGACCCTATCCAGAGTCGTTGAAACTTATCCTCACAGACTTTATGCACGTAGTCGTTTTTCAAGCGAATGGAGTGGGACTGGGAATTATAATGAATAAATTGATAGCCGTTATACCGTCCTATTCCATTATTAGTAGCTACCCAGATATATCCTTGAGTGTCTTTGTAAATATCATTGATAAAGTTATGGGGTAACCCAGTATCTTCTGTAATAAAGCTGAAATTATATCGGTTGAAAAAGTTATGTAAGTTTTCTCCAAATAAATTCAATGCTCCTCCTATAAGTAGAAAAAGTGCTATGATGTGCGTTTTCATATCAGTACTTGTTTCCCAACAAATGTAAATAATAGTAAGATAGTTCCAAAACATTTGAATGGAAATCTTGTTTTTGAGGGTAATATAAGTAAAATGGCGGGTGGAGATTACAATGGAATTACAAAAGAATGTGATGAAGGCTTTTATTATATATAGTAATAAAAAAGGCTCGCTATCTGCGAACCTTTGTGCTCTTCGTCTTGGACTTGAACCAAGGACCCTCTGATTAACAGTCAGATGCTCTAACCGACTGAGCTAACGAAGAAGGTTTTTCTCTCAAATGCGGTGCAAAGATAATAGGTTTTTCCGAAATATGCAATATCTTTGCAGAAAAATTTTAGATAAATGGATAAAATAATTGGAATGGGCAATGCATTGGTTGACGTTCTTGTTACTTTGCAAGATGATTCGCTACTAGATGAGATGAGTTTGCCCAAAGGAAGTATGCAACTTATAAATGAAGATAAATTTCTGAAAATCAGTGGTAAATTCTCTGATATGAAAACGCATAAAGCTACAGGGGGAAGTGTGGGAAATACAGTCTTGGCATTAGCTAATCTAGGGGCACATCCGGGATTTATCGGAAAGATAGGAAACGATGATTTTGGGCAATATTTTAAAAAAAATGGTTTGAAGCAGGGAATTGACATGAAATTACTTGCCGGTGATTTACCTACAGGAGTGGCTTCTACTTTCATTTCACCGGATGGAGAACGTACTTTTGGCACTTATTTGGGAGCTGCTGCCACTATGAAAGCCGAAAATCTGACGTTGGATATGTTTAAGGGATATGCATATCTATATATAGAAGGATACTTGGTACAGGATCACGAATTGATTCTTCGTGCTATGCAATTAGGCAAAGAGGCTGGATTGCAGATCTGTTTGGATATGGCCAGTTATAATATTGTGGAAGGGGACCTGGAATTCTTCGATATTTTGATAACTAAATACGTGGATATTGTTTTTGCTAATGAGGAAGAGGCAAAGGCTTATACAGGCAAGGATGCTTGGGGGGCTATTAATGAAATTGCTTCTAAATGCAGTGTTGTAATAGTAAAACTAGGTGCCCAAGGTTCATGTATAAAGAAAGGTACGGAATGCATCAAACTAGAGGTACCTCCGGTAAAAAAGCTCGTGGATACCACTGGTGCGGGAGATTATTATGCAGCAGGTTTTCTGTATGGGCTGACTTGTGGTTATTCTTTGGAGAAGTGTTCCATTATAGGTTCTATTTTAGCATCCAATGTGATACAAGTGGTGGGTACAACCTTATCAAAGAAAAAATGGGACGAAATAAAGTTAAATATAGAGGTCCTTCTACAGGCTTGAATAGAATAATGTATTAATTTGCGGTTCACAAATACATAAAGTGATGAAGTGGAATAGTAAGAAAATATTGTTAATGATTTGCGTGGGCCTGGCAGGTGGCGCTTTGTTTAGTTTTAATAAAGGTGATGACCGTAATTTCCAAATAGCAAAAAACTTGGATATCTTCAATGCGATATTCAAGGAATTGGATATGTTTTATGTTGATACTATTGATCCTGAGAAAGTGATAAAATATGGTATTGATGCTATGTTGGCGCAGACCGACCCTTACACGGAGTATTATCCTGAAGAAGATAATACACTAAAGGAAATGACTAGCGGAAAGTTTGGCGGTATCGGATCGGTAATACGTTATTATACTCCCCGAAAGCGTGTGGCTATTATTGAACCTTCCGAAGGAAGCCCTGCAGCCGAAATAGGATTGAAGGCTGGTGATATCATCATGGAGATCAATGGAAAAGATATGCTCCAGGGAGACAGAATTCCCAATGATCTGACCTCGTATGTCAGTGATAATTTGCGTGGTGAGCCGGGAACAACTTGTGTGTTGAAAGTTGAGAGACCTACTTCTGATAGTACTTACGTGCCAATGGAATTTAAAATAACCCGTTCTACCATCCGTACAAACCCTGTACCTTATTATGGAATAGTAGACAATAATGTGGGATATATCGTTATCAGTACTTTTGCTATAGAGAATTGTTCAAAAGATATAAAGAAGGCATTGATAGAATTGAAACAGCAAGGTGCTAAATCTATTGTTCTCGATTTGCGTGGCAATGGTGGTGGTTTGTTGGGGGAAGCGGTGAATGTGGTGAATTTCTTTGTACCGAAAGGGAAAGAAATTGTGGTAACAAAAGGCAAGATTAAACAAGCTGGTACCACTTACAAAACAACGAATGAACCGGTAGATACAGAAATTCCGCTGGCTGTGCTAGTGGACGGTTCTACAGCTTCGGCATCCGAGATTGTTTCTGGTTCCTTGCAGGACCTTGACCGGGCTATTGTGGTAGGAAGCCGTACGTATGGTAAAGGGTTGGTACAGGTTCCTCGTGAATTGCCTTATAACAGTAGCATGAAAGTAACTACTGCAAAATATTATATTCCCAGCGGACGATGCATTCAAGCTATTGATTATGCTAAACGTAATGCTGACGGGTCTGTGGCCCGTACTCCGGACAGCCTGACCAATGTATTCCATACAGCAGCCGGACGTGAAGTGCGTGATGGTGGCGGTATTCGTCCGGATGTGGAGGTGAAAGTTGAAAATTTCCCAAACATTATGTTTTATCTGCTTAATGATGATATGATTTTTGATTATGCTACCCAATATTGTATCAAGCATTCTCAGGTAGGGGAAGTGAAAGACTTTACAATAACAGATGCTGACTATGTTGATTTTAAGAAGATGTTACATAAGCGTAAGTTTACTTATGATCGGCAAAGTGAGAAGATGCTGAAGAACTTGAAAGAAATAGCAGAGTTTGAAGGATATATGGATGGGGCAAAAGAAGAGTTTGCCGCTTTGGAAACGAAATTGACGCATAATTTGGATCATGAGTTGGACAGGTTCTCGAAAGAGATAAAAGATGCTATTGCTCAGGAGATTTTGAAACGTTACTATTTCCAACGTGGCGCGATACTGCAACGCTTGAAAGATGATCCTGATCTGAAAAAAGCTATTGAGACATTGAATAATCAGTCTGAATATAGTAAGATACTTTCTGTTATGAAATAATCGAATGAGGGGCGGATGTACGAATCTGCCCCTTATTACTGTGTCATGATACTATTGATGATGCTTTATTTGAATCGGGAAGTGTCTATTGGTTTATGCTGTTTTTCTTTATAGCCTCCGAACTTGTAAGTAAAGGATAAAGTTACGTTGCGTGAATAACTGTTGATGTGCATGTCCATATACTGCCCTTTATTGCGCAGTGTTACATCTATATCTCCTTGCATTGAATTGAACAGATCAGTGGCTTTCAGTTGAAGACTCGCCTTTTGGTTGGCAAAATTCCATCGCAACCCGGCATGGATGGCCCATACATTGCTTAAATCATAATTTCCCTGAATGGATGGGCTTAAATAAAGTCCGGTCAGTTCCATGCGTATGTCCGGTTGGGTAGACAGCGTTAGGTTATTCTGTAACATTCCCAATCCAATCCATTTGCTGTGGTTGAAAGAAAGGTCGAAGAATTTATCACATTTCGCCTGCCTGTATTCTGCTTGTAGTGTGGCACGGCTGTCCAGCCAATGGCCTATTTTGAAGGGAATGATGGCAGTGGCTGAAAAACTTTGCTGATAATCCCAGTTCAGGGTCTTGTAAATCAATGTCAGGCGTTCCGTACTCTGATAAGCCAGTTGCTGAAATAAATCGGGCTCATAGTCATAAGCTAGGCTGAAGATATACTTGTTCTTTAAAATATAATTCAGATTTACGGAATAGTCGGTGGATGGCTTTAACATTGGATTGCCTTGTACTTCTTCATAACCACTTATATAGCCGGTACTTTCGCTCAGATCCCAGTAGCTGGGATAGGTTTTATCTGAAGTGAATGCAAGTTGTAAAATATGCGCTGGGGTCATTACGTATGTTAATTCGGCTGTAGGATAAGCCGCCCATGCATGATAACGGGCCGTTTTGTAGTATTCTCCGGTTATGGATGCGCTGAAAGACAAACGTTCTCCCATATTTTTGCTGAATCCGACATAGAAGTCATATGTATATTCGTTATAACGATTGTCTGTGTTAAGTTCGCTCATATCTGTTCCGTTTTGGGTATGATAGAACTGAGTATTATGGTCACTGGCATAAGTCAAAGAGGTGCCATAATTCAAGGTCCACTCTCGTGGTAGTGTGTGTGACTGGTCTACGTATATTTTCCAGCGGTCTATTATTTGTCCGCTAGTCGTATGAAATTCGCTTGTTTGTTTTTTGTTGTCTTTGTTGGTGAATTGCTGATGACTTTCGGAATGGTAGGAGGTATAATTTATTCCAGCTTTCATACCGAAGCCAGAGAGATAATCTAAAGCGAGATTGTGCATTTGAGCCTCCTTTTTTGTCCGATTGTCTGCGGTTGTGATGTTCCCGTCGGAATACGAATGATTATCGTTGTTAGGGTTGAAGATACCGGTATAGGCCAAATTGATATGAGCACTACCATTGAATTTATATTCAGCGCCTGTCCGTACATAATGTGTTATTCCTTTTCTGTCAATGTTATTGTGTTGACAGATATCATATACATTATTTTTTAAGGTGTGGTGTGAGTACGTATCTGTAGTTTGTCTGTTTTGTTCATAATGGGTATTATATAGCAAGTCTATATTCCATTTAGGAGTGGTGTAAAGTAGGCTGATTCCTCCTTGTGTGCCATTTCTGTAATTGTATAGATATCCGGCATTAACTTCTCCTTGCAACCCGCTTTCTTCCGGACGATAAACTTTCAAAAGTAAGTTGATGGCAGCACCTCTTATATGATATTGCGGCGGTGTGCTATACATAACTTCTGCCTTTTCTACACGTGAAGCCGGAGTGTTTTTTAATAAAATGGCTAACTGTTCGTGACTCATTGTTGTGGGTCTTCCGTTTAGAATAATGCTCAGATTGTGTGCGCCTGCCAATGAAAGGTTGCCGTTTATTTCTTGTACACCGGGTAATTGCTGAAGGATTTCATAAGCATTGTTCACGATTCTATGTGTGGTGAGTTGTGACAGATCATACGATAATTTTCCTTCTTCCACTTTTACAAGAGGGCGTTCCCCTTTGACGATAACTTCGTCCAGGGCATAATCTTTACTTTTCAGGGTAATCGTGCCTGTGTCTTCTCCTGTAGTTGTCAATAAGAGGGTTTCGTACATGATGTGTTGGAAAATCAGCCGATAAGATGCTGGTTGCCGGTTGAACCTAAAGCAACCGGTGGTATCTGTGATTACGGCGTCCACGAAAGTAGAATCAATGGTTTGTAGGATGACGGTTGCACCGTCAATGGCTTGTGCATGGATGTTTATAACCTTTCCGGTAATGGTTTGTGCAGCGGTTGTTCCTATAATCCAAAATAAAAATAGCGATGTGATGATAAAATTTTGCTTTTTCATATCTATTTGTTTTTAATATTTTCTTTAACTTTGACGAAACAAAAGTAGGGAGACTTTTTTCCTTACCTGGTTAATAGCAGGTTAACATTACGTTAATATATTAAATTTATATCTATATTTATAACTGTTTTATTTTCAAAGATTTAATGATTTTACAAACATGAAACA